>Ga0247831_1004671_pt1 | contig 17951 bp, 19 predicted proteins | sample LaCruzMarch2015__9_FD_192406 | JGI IMG/M metagenome (GOLD analysis project Ga0247831, IMG submission 192406) | Freshwater microbial communities from meromictic Lake La Cruz, Castile-La Mancha, Spain - LaCruzMarch2015_1m | ecosystem: Environmental > Aquatic > Freshwater > Lake | place: Spain... | reverse complement strand
TCCAGCCGCGCGGGATTGTTTGAGATTGGTGACCAGTTCGGACGCTGAGTACTCAATGCCGAGCATCACCAACAACAGGATGATGCCGAGCTCGCTACCGATCGCTATGAACTCACTGCTCTCGCCATCCGAATTTTGAGGGAAGTTATCAAAGCAACAGAAGTTAGTATGGTCGAACGACAAGAACATATCAAGGAGATGATATTAGGAAAATGACAGACAAGAAGCCAGAAGATATGACAGAAGCAGAAAAACTAGCCACAGGCTTAGGTATGCTTGGACAACTCCTATCAGATATAGAAGATGACGGTTTTTGGACTGACCCAGATTGGGAAGAAAAAAACAAAAGAGATGAAAACGGATTCCCGATAGCATAGCCATTTCTGGGGTGAGTGATTAGCTCACCCCAGGGAGGGCCCCCAAATTTTGGGGGACCCCGATTATAACAAAACGATAACAGCCCTGAGTAGCTCCGAGCTTCCCACAATCAGCCCCAAGACCAGATACAGCGGAATAGGCGACATTCCGAAACGGATGGCCAGCCGGGAGAGAAGCCCCAGGAGAAGCAGAAGCGCTCCAACCTCGATCAAGAGGGACGCTACCGAATGCATGCTCTAGAGGTGGCCGTCGGTGAGCAAAGAGCCCAGTTGCTCGAGGCCCTTCTGGGTTCCCACAGCCACAACAATGTCGCCGGCTTCGAGGACATCCGTAGGGGTGGGAGAGGGCGTTACCGCAGCACCGCGCAAGATCGCCACAATCGAGGACTTTGTCAGGGTCCGTGCTTTGGTGTCACCGAGAGTTTTGCTAGCAAAGGGTGAGCTGGCAGAGAGCACAAATTGTTCGGTATAGAGGCCGGTTGCCTTGTCGCCCAGACTTGCCAGTTGGCCCAGGATGAGCGATGTGCCAAGAACTTCTGAGAGCGCCATCGCCTCGTCATCGCTAAGCGAGATGGCGTCACTGCAGGCATCGGGATCCGCCGGATCAAACACAGCGAGTGCACGCTCCCCATCGCGGTGGGTGACAACCCCTAAACGGCGTCCCGACTTAGTGATGACATCGTGCCTAGTGCCAATACCCGGGAGGTCAACTTTCTCAATGCGCACGCTCATATTTCACAGGCTAGCAGGTGGCACCGGGAGCACTTCCGACTACAATCCGGGGTGTGGAACTCGGGGTGTGGAGCTCGGTCGTGAGAACTCGGGCTTGAGAACTCGGCCGAACTAGCGTCGCCCCTTAATGACACCAAGCTCTGAGAGCGCCTCGGCGAGCCCGGCCCCGTTGGGTGCTGAAACCCAGGGAGTGCTCTGTGGATACCGGGTCTTATCGACGTGGTGGCGACCACCAGCGAGAAGCGCTTCGGGAGCGAGAAGCTCGCGGATGGCAATCGCCCGGACGCTCTTCGGGTGATTGGCGGCAAATTCGCTATAGATTTCCTCGTCGTGCTGGCCATCATCGCCAATCAAAATCCAGCGTATTCCTGGAAACTCTATGGCCAGCCGCTGAAGGTTTGTTGTTTTGTGCTCCCGACCGCTTCGAAACCAGCGGTCGGGGGTGGGCCCCCAGTCGGTGAGCAACAGCGGACCGATAGGGAACAGGTGACGGGTTAGGAAGCGGTGCAGGGTCGGAGCGACGTTCCAGGGGCCAGTCGAGAGATAGACGACCGGTGCGCCGGGATTGTCTCTCACCAGTCTTTCCATCAGAACGGCCATGCCGGGGACAGCGCTTCGCGCGTGCTCATCGCGCACGAAGGAATTCCAGGCTGCGAGTAGTGGCCGGGGAAGGGCCGTCACCATGACGGTGTCATCGATGTCACAAATGACACCGACTCTGGCTTGTGGTGAGATCACCTTCACCCTCGCGCTTGCTGGTTCAGAGGTGTCGGTGCGTAACGTCAGCGTGTGCCAGCCGGGCGAGAGTGAGACTGGAATCACATGGTCGATAACGCCTCCGCGATCGGCGTCGAGGGTGAGAGAGAAGCCATTAATCGTGAGGTGAACGCGGGCGAGTGCAACCGGGACGCTGGTAAAACTGCGCCACCCACGAATCTTCTTGAGTTTCCCCCGACGTGTGGTTCTGGTTTTGGTGAGCAGCACCCGGCAGAAAACCCGAACCTGGGTGGTCGAACCGTATCCAGTGAAGGGCACAATCTGTTCGCGGTGGCCGAGCGCTCGCGCCCAGCGAGCACGCTTGGTCAAATACCAGTCCTCGAACCGCGAGGCACCATGCGCCTTCTGCGTGCGGGCGCCCCCGCCCTCGGAAATCAACCCGTCCACAGATGTAGTGTGTCAGACATTCTTCGCCTCATGCTCCGCTAGGTTTGCCTCCAACGCTGAGGCGACACGGCGGACGCGCGCCAGCCGAATCTCATTCAGATAATCCGAACCGTATACGCTCGATTTTCGATCCAGATTGCTCGCGTGGGCGGGCTGAGAGGTTGTTTTCCCATGACAGTTGTCGAGAATGTCCCCGTGCACGCGTCATCCGTGTCGATTCGGGTTGAACCTGTTCAAGCGCGAAGCACCGCTCGCGTCAACGCGCTTCTCGACGCGGCCAGTGACGCCATCCACGATGTCGGCTACGAACTCCTGACCACAGCAATGGTGGCCGAGCGGGCTGGCGCATCGATTGGCACTGTGTATCGATACTTCCCAGACCGGGTCGCGGTCCTCCGGGCGCTTGCGTCCAGAAACTGCGATCGGGTCACCCATGCGCTGGCGACGCGCCTGGCGCGCGATAAGCCAGCAAGTGTCAGCGCTCACATCGACTGTGTCGTCGACACCCTGGTGGATGTCTTCCGCAGTGAAAAAGGATTCCGATCACTGCGCGCCGGAGACGTGCTCGATATTCGACCCGTGGCCTCGCCTCGCTCTGGCAACTCTGATGTTGCCCGTGTCATCAGCGACGACCTTCGCGAGCGTCTCGGACTGCGCCTTGATTCGGCGGGCCGGCTCGCTGTCGAAACCGCTGTTGATGTCATCGATGCCCTGTTGGGTCGCGCGTTCTTGCACTCAGGCAAAGGTGATGGCACCCTCATCGACGAAGCACGTCGGATGGCGCGCCTAGCGCTTGCAGAAATTTAGTCCGGGGTCGACCTCGTGCGCTTCGCCTGATTGACTAGGGCTTAGTCCGCGTCGTCCACCAATCCTTGGGGTGTCCTGTCATGATTCGCTTCGAGCACGTCCGCAAGGAGTACCCGGGCGGGACACAAGCAGTTCAGGCCTTTAGCCTCGAAGCGCCAACGGGCTCAATCACGGTCCTCGTTGGCTCGAGTGGTTGCGGAAAAACCACCCTGTTGCGGATGGTCAATCGCATGGTTGACCCTAGCGCCGGGCGCGTGTTCATCGATGACACCGACGTTGCATCACGCGATCCCGTCGAGCTGCGTCGCAGCATTGGTTATGTGATGCAAAGCGGTGGTCTCATGCCCCACAAGACCGTGAGCGAAAACATCCAAATCGTTCAGAAATTACGCGGGGTCACGCCTGCTCTGCGCCTGGCCCGCGTTGATGAGCTGATGGCAACTGTCGGACTTGACCTCGAACTGCTGGGCCGATACCCAGCCCAACTCTCCGGAGGTCAGCAGCAGAGGGTGGGCGTGGCTCGCGCTCTCGCTGTTGACCCCAACATCTTGTTGATGGATGAACCTTTTGGTGCGGTTGACCCTCTTGTGCGCTCAGATCTCCAGCAGGAATTGCTCGCCGTGCAGAAAAAACTGGCCAAGACGGTGTTGTTTGTCACACACGACATTGACGAAGCATTTCTCCTGGGTGACCAGGTGGTGATTCTTGATACCGGAGCAGTGGTGATTCAGCGGGGCACCCCGGCTGAGATTCTGGCGGCACCGGCCAATGACTTTGTCGAGGCCTTTATCGGGGCTGATCGTGGCAAGCGGGCTCTCCACATCGAGAACCGCGGGGGCCAGAGAATTGTCGTTGACTCAGATCAGCGGGTCGCCGGCCGTTTGGTGGAGGGCCCCTAGCGTGGACTGGGTTCTGGACAACGGCGATCTGATTCTGTCCTTGACCCTCGATCACCTGAGGCTCTCAATCATCCCCATTGTCATCGGTGTGCTGATCGCTATTCCGCTGGGGTGGCTGGCGCACCGCTTCGCCTGGTCACAGTCGCTGCTTCTCGGTGCAGTGGGCGTGCTCTACACCATCCCCTCGCTCGCGCTGTTTATGCTCATTCCCCCACTGGTGGGGATTTCGGTGTTGAGCGAAGCCAACGTCATCATTGCCTTGAGCGTGTATGCAGTTGCCATCATGGTGCGCACAGCATCCGATGCGTTTGCAAGCATTGAGCCCGCAGCCCTTCGTGCCGCCACCGCAGTTGGCTATGCCGAATGGGGGAGGTTTTTCTCCGTGGAGTTGCCACTGGCCGGACCGGTCCTCCTGGCTGGTGTTCGTGTGGTGGCTGTCAGCACGGTCAGTATGGTCACTGTCGGGGTGCTGGTGGGAGTCCAGAGCCTCGGATACTTTTTCACCGATGGTTTCCAAAGGCGAATCATTGCTGAGGTTGCAACCGGAGTGGTGATGACCGTGGTCATCGCGTTGCTCTTAGACACCCTCCTGGTTGTGCTTGGCCGCATTGTGATGCCGTGGAATCGTGTTGGCACTGAAGCTCAGAGGGTGGCGGTCCGCTAAATGGACGTTCTGCGCGATGCCCTGCTATGGCTCTCTGAGTCCGAACAGTGGAGCGGTGATGGCTCTCTTGTGCAGAGGGTGATGGAGCACCTCTACTACACCGGTCTCGCCGTTGTCGTGGCGGCCCTCGTGGCAATTCCGGCAGGCTATTTCGTCGGTCACACCACCAGGGGCTCAACCTGGTTGGTGGGGTTGGCCGGGGCTGCCAGGGCGCTACCGTCCTTTGGCCTGATTCTTCTCTTGGTGTTGCTGTTTGGCGTTAGCGGCCGAGAAACTGCTGCGGTGTTGGCGCTGGTGGTTCTAGGGATTCCTCCCTTGCTTGCTGGGGCGTATTCCGGCATTCACCAAATACCACGCACCGTGATTGATGCCGCCAGGGCGCAGGGAATGACGGAGTGGCAGATTCTGTGGCGGGTAGAAGCCCCCCTGTCGTTGCCGGTTCTTCTCGGCGGTATTCGGCAGTCTGTGCTGCAAATAGTCGCCACTGCCACCTTGATTGCCTATGTCGGTTTAGGTGGTCTTGGTTACGACATCATCCAGGGAATACCGCTTCGCAGGTTTGATCAGACAGTGGGTGCGGCAATCGTAATTGTCGCACTCGCCCTGACACTCGACGCTTTCTTAGCTTTAGCGACTAGATTGGCCACTCCCCGAGGAGTTCGTGTGGGCCGCCTGGCAGATGTTCGCGCCAGGTAGCGCAGTTGTCCCCGGGGTGCACAAGGACACGTATGGTGGATATAGCGAGGAGAAATAATGACATCGACCACGATTAGAACTAGCCTCACTGCTGCGCTTGCAAGCGCAGCCTTAGTCCTCTCTGGCTGCGCGGCGGCGGCTGAGGATGAAGCCCCCGCGATGGAAGCGGCACCGATGATGACAGAGGTTATTGTGGTGGGCTCGCAGGCCTACTATTCCAACGAGATCATCGCCGAGATTTATGCCCAGGCCCTGGAATCTGCCGGTTATGAGGTAGAGCGCAAGTTCCAGATTGGCCAGCGCGATGCTTACCTGCCTGAGCTTGAATCCGGTGCGGTTGATCTGTTCCCGGAATACACCGGCAACCTGTTGCAGTTCTATGCGCCAGACACGATGGCGACTCAGGCCGACGAGGTCTATGAGGAGCTGCAGGGCGCGCTGCCCGAGGGCCTGACTGCTCTGGCAATGTCGCCGGCAACTGACCAGGACTCTTATAACGTCACTGCTGAGTTCGCAGCGGAGAACAACCTGGTCAGCATCGCTGACTTGGCAGGAATCGATGGCCTCGTCTTGGGCGGGGCTCCTGAGCTTGAAGAGCGCCCCTATGGCCCCTCCGGTCTCCTGGAGACCTACGGTGTCGTGGTTGCCTTTGACGCAACTGGGGACATCACCGTTGATGCACTGTTGGAGGGCGTCATTTCGCTCGCCAACGTCTATAGCGGTGACCCTCGCATTGCCGAGTTTGGCCTCGTCACTCTGGCAGACCCCGAAGGCCTGTTCCTAGCCTCCAACGTGGTGCCGATTGCCTCGAGCGATGTCGCAGCAGAGCTTGCTGCAATCATCGACCCGATCAGCCTTGCCTTGACCCCCGAGGCCTTGGTTGCGCTGAATCTTCAGAGCATCAAAGACCAGCTATCAGCGGCAGACATTGCCGCTGCGTGGCTTTCTGAGAACGGCTTCTAAAGACCGATTCGGGGATGAGGGGTTGGGCCATAGGCCCGGCCCCTCATCCTTTTTTCGGGAGGTCACTTCCCGGAGGGAGCCTCGGGAGCGTCGTCTTCCATGTGTGAATAGCGGTGGAGCAGGTGCTTCATCAATGCGATGAACCCTATAGCGACTACGAAGATTCCGACGAAAATCCATCCTGCCCAGGACACCGTGTCTTGGAGCTCGCGGTAGGTTTCAGCAGCTCCCGAGCCAATAGAGACATACAGGAAAGCCCAGATGATGCACGCGGGGGTAGTCCACGCCATAAACGTTCGATACGGCATCGGGGTCATGCCAGCAGTGAGCGGGACGACCGAGTGAAACACTGGGAGAAAGCGCGAGATAAAGACTGCGATGCCGCCCCGGCGCTTGACGAACCGGTCTGCTTTCTCCCACCGTTCATCACCGATTTTTTGACCCAACCAGCTGGCGCGAAGTTTTGGTCCGAAGATTCTGCCAAGGCCAAAACCGATGGATTCGCCCGCTAAAGCGCCCAGCACGATGGCGACTGCCATGAAGATGTATTGCAGCACCGTGGTGACCCCGGTGCTGGCGACCAAGACAATGGTGTCGCCTGGAACGATAAGCCCCAGCAACACACTGGTTTCGAGCATGACGGCAACACCTGCGACCAGGGTGCGCCAGACGGGGGGAACGCCCTCAACGAAGTCGAGTATGGCGTTGAGGACCTCATTCATATGACTCGGAGTCTATTGCCCCACGAGTGAGTATTCACGGGAGCGGCTCCCGGGTTTTCCACCACATGGCTTGCCACTCGCCTCGACGGGCCATATCGGGGGACAATCGCGGACCACCGGGAAAACCGGTGGCGACACGAATTCCATGGAGGGCGCTCAGAACCCAAAGGTCGCTACCCTCACACTCATGGAGAGCGCTGTGCGCTTCAACGACCGCTAGACCACGCTGAGCTGCGATGTCGGTAATGACCGCCTCGGTGACACTGGGGATTCGGGGAACGGTTCGTGGCACGACTCTAAGTTCCTGGCCGCCCGGTGGAATCATCACGATGGTGCTGTATGCACCCTCGACGATGGTCCCCGCAGGGGAGACGATTAGCGCTTCGGTGGCGCCGGTGTGCGCCACCGATCGCCGCAGGGCCATCAGCGCATCGAGGTCTGGGCCTTTGGTGAGCGGGGTGGTTCTGGGGTCACCCTCAGCACTAGCAACCACGGCCTCTGACAGCCAGTCTGGTGCTGGGCGCTCGCGATAACGCAGGGTCGCTCCTCCAGGGGTTGCCACCACTTCAACCCGTGGGAACCACGAGCCCTCGCGGGGGATAGCTGCAATGACGAGGTCCCAAAATGCATGAAGCGCGGCGCTGTCCAGCCCGTGTTGTCTGGCTGAGTCACAGAATCGAGTCCGGTGGCGCGAGAGCGCAACAACCTCACCTGATTCCACCCGCCACGAGTCGGCCACTAGGGTTTCCCCAGCTACCGGGTCGCACCACTCAATGGCCCCCAGCGCTTCACCCGAGAAGCTAAACAGGCGCGTGCTCATAGGCTAAGGCTATGACGAGCGGGCTACTTTGGCACTCTCTGCCGGGCACGCATGACGTGTCGGCGGCCTTTGCCGCTCTCTACGGCGATGCGCCATACGCACTGTGGTGGGACGACCAGGGTGAGCGCGGTCGCGGTGTTAGTTACCTGGCCTCGGGTTCTCCGGTGATGGTGGATGGTTCCCACTGGAGGGAGGCTCTGCGCGCGGCACATTCCGAACTTCCCAGCGTCGACGCAGCGGCACTCGGGCCTCTACCACTTGGCCTTGTCCTTGTGCTTCCCTACGAGCTTGGGGCAGACACCCTGGGACTCACACTTCCCACCGATGGTCGACCATCGGCGCCGATTGCACTGATGGTCGATCGAGTGGTGGCCATTGACCACCGAAGCGCTTCAGCAACGCTCTATGCGCTGGGTGAGCGGTGGGAGGGCGAACTGGTCCAGTGGCGTGATGCCACAGCGCACTGCCTCGCCACTGCCCCCACTCTCCCGGACCCCGAGCTTCCTCAGGCACCTCAGATTCTGTGGCGAGATTCCACCAAGCGCTACCGCGAGATTATTTCCGGGGCCAAAAAAGCCATCACCGAGGGAGAGGCCTACCAGCTGTGTGTGACGACACAGCTTCAGGTGGAGGCCGATATTGATCCGATCGCTCTCCACCGAGTGATTCGTCAGAGTAATCCCACCCACCATCAAGGTGTGATTCGCGCGGGTGAGCTGAGCCTTGTTAGCGCGAGCCCCGAGACGTTTCTCGACGTGTCGTCTGGGGGCGTCGTCACCACCCGACCCATTAAGGGCACGCGTCCCCGGGGGGTCACCCCCGAGGACGATCAACGCCTGGCCGATGAGCTCCGCGGGAGTGACAAAGAGCAGGCCGAGAACCTGATGATTGTTGATTTGATGCGTAACGACCTCTCGGTGGTGTGTGACACGGGCAGTGTGGCAGTTCCCGAGCTCATGGTGGTGGAGAGCTACACATCGGTTCATCAGTTGGTGAGCACCGTGACTGGACAATTGCGCAACGACGCTGACCTCGTCGACCTCATTGATTCTTCTTTTCCCGCGGGCTCGATGACCGGCGCGCCGAAGCGCCGGGCTGTCGAGCTTCTGGCCGGTTGGGAACGAGCCCCCAGGGGTTACTACTCGGGTGTGTGGGGGGTCTGGCGGGCTGATGGCAGCGCCACCCTCGCAATGACGATTCGCACCGCCGTGATCACCAATCGGGGGCTATCCATCGGTGTGGGTGGCGGCATTACGGCGCTCAGTGATCCTGATAGCGAGATTGCAGAAGTGGGAATCAAGGCGATGCCGTTTCTTCGGGCGCTAGGGCATGAACAAGTTGAGTATTCTTGACCGGTGACTACGAGCCCCGATAGCCCTGCACCCGAGCACGAGGGTGCCTATGACTTTCGCGCCATGGAAGCTAAGTGGGCGGCACTGTGGGAAAAGACCGCGCCCTTCACGGTTCTCGATGGCGATGACCCGAGGCCAAAGAAATACATTTTGGACATGTTCCCCTATCCCTCGGGGGACCTTCACATGGGGCATGCCGAGGTGTATGCCCTCGGCGACGTAGTCGCGCGCTATTGGCGTCTTCGCGGTTATCAGGTGCTCCACCCGATTGGCTGGGATTCTTTTGGCCTGCCCGCTGAGAATGCGGCCATTAAGCGCGGTGTCGACCCCAGAGAGTGGACCTACCAAAATATCGCCCAGCAAAAGGCCTCGATGAAGCGCTATGCGGCCTCCTTCGACTGGACCCGTGTTCTTCACACCTCTGATCCTGAGTATTACCGGTGGAACCAGTGGCTTTTCCTGACGCTGTATGAAAAAGGCCTCGCCTATCGCAAGGACTCGTGGGTGAACTGGGACCCGGTTGACCAGACCGTGCTCGCGAACGAGCAAGTTTTGCCCGATGGCACCTCTGATCGCAGTGGCGCGATGGTGGTCAAGAAGAAGCTGACCCAGTGGTATTTCAAGATCACCGATTACGCCGACCGGCTACTCGATGATCTTGACACCCTTGAGGGTCGCTGGCCAGCCAAGGTGTTGGCAATGCAGCGCAACTGGATTGGTCGTTCTCAGGGCGCTGAAGTGGAATTTGTGATTGAGCACAGGGACACACCGCTGACCGTCTTCACCACCAGGCCAGACACGCTCTATGGCGCAACGTTTATGGTCGTTGCGCCTGATTCAGACCTTGCTGAAGAGCTAGCGCAGGGAGCCAGTGCCGAGGTCAAGCTCGCGTTCCAGGCGTATCTTGAGCGAACTCAGCGCACGTCGGAAATCGACCGTCAGGACGCCAACCGCGAGAAAACTGGCGTGTTCCTTGAGCGCTATGCCACTAATCCCGTGAACGGCGAGCGTCTTCCCATCTGGGTTGCTGACTATGTGTTGGCTGACTATGGGACCGGCGCCATCATGGCGGTGCCCGCGCATGACCAGCGTGACTTGGACTTCGCTCTAACTTTTGCTCTGCCGATTCGGGTGGTGTTGGACCCCACACACGAGGGTGATGACGGTGGTTCGCTCGCCGAGCGGGACCCAGCGACGACTCGCCTGGCACTTGCAGGCGATGGCGTCATGGTGAACTCTGGTGCACTTGATGGGCTTGGCAAAGCCGAGGCCATCTCCAGAATTATCGATGACCTGGAAGCCAAAGGAACCGGCCGCAGGGCAACCACGTACCGCCTCCGGGACTGGTTGATCTCCAGACAACGCTTCTGGGGTACACCGATTCCGATTATGTATGGGCCAGGGGGAGAGGAGATTGCTGTCCCTCAGGATCAACTCCCTGTGTTATTGCCAGCCACCGAAGGCCTCGACCTTACGCCGAAGGGTTCCTCGCCCCTTGGCGCGGTCTCTGAGTGGGTAAACCAGATTCACGACGGTGTCGCCGTCACCAGAGACGCCGACACCATGGACACCTTTGTGGATAGCTCCTGGTATTTCCTGCGCTTCTTAAGCGCGCACGACGACACCCAAGCCTTCGATGTCGACAAGGTCACGCAGTGGGCCCCCGTTGACCAGTATGTCGGCGGGGTTGAGCACGCCATTCTGCACCTTCTCTACGCGCGGTTCATTACTAAGGTGCTCCACGACCTTGGCTACCTGGACTTCGAGGAGCCCTTCAGCTCGCTGTTGAACCAGGGCATGGTAATTCTCGATGGCGCCAAGATGAGTAAGTCCAAGGGCAACCTCGTGTACTTCTCGGAGGAACTCGATGCCTATGGCGTGGACGCAGTGCGTTTGACCATGGCCTTTGCCGGCCCTCCCGAAGATGACATCGACTGGCGAGATGTCTCGCCGGTGGGATCCCAGAAGTTCCTCGCTCGCGCATGGCGCCTCTCCGGTGATGTGACCAGTGCGCCGGGCACCTCGCCGGAGGGCGGCGATGGTGAACTACGCCGAGCCTTGCACCGCTTCCTTGCTGATATCCCCGGCCTCATCGAGGCCTTCAAGTTCAATGTCGCCGTCGCGAGAACCATGGAAATGGTTAACCACACCAGGAAAGCCATTGATACTGGCCCCGGTGGTGCTGATCCCGCTGTTCGTGAAGCCACCGAGGCCATCGCGCTAGCAATTTCGATGTTCGCCCCTCACACTGCTGAGGACATGTGGGAACGGCTTGGCCACCAGCCAAGCGTTGCCCTTCAGATTTGGCCAGAGCCCGACCAGAGCCTCCTCGTCGAGGATTCGGTCACCGCCATCATTCAAATCAATGGCAAGGTGCGTGACCGGGTGGATGTCTCACCGGGTATTCCCGCCGAGGAACTAGAAAAGCTGGCGCTTGGCACCGAGGCAATCCAGCGAGCACTCTCGGGCAAGACGATTGTCAACGTGGTCGTTCGCGCGCCCAAGGTTGTGGCCATCAACGTCGCTGACTAGCCGTCCACAGCGGTGCGCGCCGCGAGGTTTTTGGGGCCTCCGGAGCTAACTCTGAGGAGCACGGGAATCAACGGTCTAACCTCACCCTGTGACGGCCAGGCAAACACTGTGGGATTTTCTTGAGAGCACCAGTAGTTCATCCAGGCTGGTTGACAGCGCTGATGATGGCCTCGACGAGGACTATTTCGAGCGGCCACCGGGGCCTCGAGCGCATCGATGGAAGGTGGCCCTGGGTGCTGGCCTTGGTCTCATCGCGCTGATTGTCGTGGTGGCGGTTGGTTCCCACATCTTTCGCTCTGCCACACCAATCCCCAGTGTTGTAGTAGCACGCCAGGCAGAGGCGGGGTTGGTGGCCCAGGCAGAAAACCTTTCGGTTCCCACATTAACAGTGGTGGTTCACGTTGTCGGTGCTGTGGAATCACCCGGCGTGATCGAGCTTCCGGAGAATTCCCGCATTGTCGATGCCCTGGCCAAGGCGGGAGGGGCCAGAGAGGATGCCATTCTCTCGGGTATCAACTTGGCTCGCGTGCTCTTTGACGGCGAGCAGATTGTGGTGCCCTCACTGGCAGATGAACCCGCTGCGGGATCCATCAATGCCCCGCCAGGGCTTGTCAGCTTGTCGAGGGGCACCAGCGCGGAGTTAGAGACGCTCCCCAGAGTCGGCCCCGCCACAGCGGCTCGCATCATTGCCTGGCGGGAGGAAAACGGTCCCTTCATGAATGTTGATGACGTGCTGGCTGTTTCTGGGATTGGTCCCGCAACGCTGGAAGGGTTTCGCGCTCTGGTCGTGCCGTGAGGACCCTGCGGGACTTTCGCATGCTTCCACTCGCGGGGGCAGGATGGCTCGCCTGCGCCCTGGGAACATGGACGCGACCATCAGCCTGGCTGGTTCTTGTGGGTGTGGGGCTATCAATTCTGATTCTTGTTCTCTCCCGAATCACCGCTGCGACATGGCTTGACACGGTCGTGCCCGCACTGCTGGTTGCCACCGTAATGGTGGGGGTTGTGGCAGTGGGGAGCGCGACACGCGACCAGGCCATGCTCGTTGCCCGTGACGGAGAAAATGTCGCGGCAACCGTGAGGCTCACCGGAACGTTCATGCCAGGAGACAAGAGCGCCCCCGGGACCCTCGAGGCACTGGAAGGCGAGACCTTAGCTCGCGGGCCTGTCCCGGTCCGAATTATCGGTGATCTGGGCGAAGCTCGCCAGGCACTGGGTTCGCAGCTTGTGTTCCAGGCCCAGTTGATGAGAGCTGATTCGTGGGACAACGAGAGCTGGCTGCTCTTCGTGGAGCCTGGACCGAAACTGTGGCATGAGCCAGGAGAGTTTCTGATGACTACTGATGGCCTGCGCGCATCCTTCTCTGAGCGCTCTCGTGCCTTCGGCGGTGATGGCGGCAGGTTGTTGCCGGGGTTAGCAATCGGCGACACCAGTGCGGTTGACCCGGGCCTTACCGAGGCGATGCAGACGACGTCATTGAGTCACTTGGTTGCGGTCTCAGGGGCAAATTGCGCAGTGGTCGTTGCCATCGTGGTGGCCATTGTCGCGTTGTGTGGCGGCGGGGTCTGGCCTCGAATGATCGTGGGTGTCGCAGCGCTGGCGGGGTTTGTGACCCTTGTCACTCCCGAGCCGAGTATTGTCCGGGCGGCGATTATGGCCTCGATTGTGCTGATTTTTCTGGCAGCGTCGCAACCAGTGCGCGGTATTCCGGTTCTTGGGACAACGGTGTTGCTTTTGTTGGCATGGAACCCGTGGTTGGCAACTGACTTCGCTTTTGCTCTGTCCGTCTTTGCCACCGGAGGGATTCTGCTTGCGGTTACGCCACTCACCGCGGTTCTCTCGAAAGCGCTGCATCCTGCTATTGCCCTGGTTGTCGCCCTGCCCATTGCTGCACAAGTAGCGTGCCAACCGCTTCTGATTCTTCTGAATCCGGTGATTCCCCTCTGGGGCGTTCTCGCTAACGCTCTGGCCGCTCCAGTGGCGCCGATAGCCACAATCCTGGGAATGCTGGCCTGCATTCTTGGCCCAGTTCTGCCCGGTGTTGCGGACGCTGTCACTGCGCTGGCGTGGGTTCCCTCCTCCTATATAGCCGGCTTGGGCCGAGTGCTCGCTAACACCGGGGTTGCGACAATACCGTGGCCCTCTGGCTGGTGGGGTGCGGTAGCGACTGGCGTGATTGGGTATGGTGCTCTCGCGTTCTTTGTGATGAGACGAAGCGCTAACCGCCTCGGAGCACGAATCCTCGCCGGTATGGCATCGGCAACGCTGATTGCCGTCGTCTTGATGTATTTCGTGCCCACATGGGCCGTGCGCGCTAGCGTTCCCGACGACTGGACTATCGCCCAGTGTGATGTTGGCCAAGGCGATGCCCTGGTGATTCAGTCGGAAGGGGTCTATGCCCTCATTGACACGGGGGAGTTTCCAGAACGCCTCGAGGAATGCCTGGCGCTTTTGGGAATCACGAATCTTGACCTTGTTGTCCTCACTCACTTCGACAAGGACCACGTCACGGGGTGGCCAGCGCTTGTTGGTGTGACGCACGAATTGTGGACTGGCCCGCCCGAGAACGAGGCGGACCACAGAATCATTGATGCGTTGGTGGAGGGAGGGGCCACCTATCGGCAGGTGAGAAGGGGCGACACCGCGTCTCTTGGCGCTTACTCACTCGCCGTTGCCTGGCCAGACAAGGCGCCACTGGGTTCTCCGGGCAATGATTCCAGCGTCGTGCTTGAGGTCAGACCAAGCCAGGCATGCAGTGAGTGTCTCTCCGGTGTGTTCCTCGGGGACCTGGGCGAGCGCGCTCAGCAAATACTGGCAGCGAGGGAAAGATTTAGTCCAGTTGACGTTGTGAAAGTGAGCCACCACGGCTCGGCCGACCAGTACCACCCCCTCTATGAGGCCCTTGGAGCGAGCATCGCGCTCATTGGAGTGGGCGCTGAGAACACCTATGGTCACCCGGCACCGTCCCTCCTCGCTGCCCTGCCCTCAACGACCACCGTGGTCCGTAGCGACCGTGACGGAACGGCGACACTCCAGAGAAGTGACGGCGGCGGTATCGTGATGTGGTCAGAGCGCTCGAGTCAGCTGAGAATGGGGGAGTAATGGCCGCAACCGCCCCCGTCGTGCCCTGGCACGGAATCAGAGAAGCGGCGTTGATTCTTCTCAGTGGCAACGAATCGTTTCTTGCCGATCGCGCCCTGCAGATCCTGCAGGATCGGATGCGCAGCGTCGATCCCCAACTAGAAATCATCGACCTTGATGCCAGCACCTACGGCGAGGGTGAGCTTCTCTACGCGGCAAGCCCCAGTCTTTTCGGTGAGCCCAGGCTCATCAGAATCACAGGGGTCGAGGGTTGCACTGACGCCTTCTTAATTGACGCCCTTGCCTATGTAGAGTCGCCACAACCCCAGGTCGTGGTGGCCTTTCGCCACGGCGGAGGCAACCGAGGTAAGAAACTCCTCGATACGCTCCGCGGGGCGGGCCAGAGCGCAGTGATCGTCGAGTGCAAAGACATCAAGAAGGACGACGAGCGGCTTGCGTTTATTTCTGCAGAGTTCCAGGCAGCTGGCGCCACCATTGAGCCCCAGGCGAAGAGGGCTCTCGCCGATGCGTTCGCCACTGACCTCGCGGAGCTGGCTGCGGCCTGCTCACAGCTGATTTCTGATGCCGATGGCCACGCTGTTAGCCACGCTCTGGTGGAGAAATACTACGGGGGCCGCGTTGAAGCCACCACCTTCCAGATTGCCGATCACGCGATTGGAGGACGGGGAGCTGAGGCCTTAATTCTTCTGCGCCATGCACTGCACTCCGGTGCTGAACCAGTGTTGGTGGTCGCTGCTTTTGCGATGAAGCTCCGACAAATGGCCCAGGTCGGTGGAGCGTCGGGTGGTGTTGACCAGGTTGCTAGCACCTTAGGTTTGCCGCCGTGGCAAGTGAGAAACGCTAGGACCAGTCTTCAGGGATGGGACGAAGCAGGTTTGGGGCGCTCGATTGTCGCGGTCGCGGATACAGACGCAGCAGTGAAAGGCGCTGGTCGTGACCCCCACTACGCCCTGGAGAAGATGGTCAGGATTGTGTCGCTACGGGGTAAAGAACCATCATTGCGGTGAAAACCGACGGAGCGAACAAACCCTCTCCCTAGCGGGGATAGTCCTCTTCGGTCTCTTGGTCGTTCGACAGGGCTTGCACCGGCGGGTCGACTACATCGGTGATTGCCTGACTACTCGCCTCCCTGAGGGACAGGCGCTCTACTTGATCGCTCAGAACACTGCGAATTCGGGTGACCTCGACGAGTGAGCCGCTGACATCTGAGAAAATCAGGTTCACGAGACGCAACGACTCTTCTAAGTTCTTTCGCGCGCTGCTGACAGCTCGAGCGGTGATGTCGTTGGCGGTGCGTTTTGCATCATCCAAGATTTCTTCTGATTGCTTCTCGCGATCGCGCGAACGCGTTTCTGCGGCCCGCGCATAAGCATCGGCTTCCCGGAGGACCCGCAGCGAGTAGGCGTCTGCCTGGTCGCGGACCTCGTTCTCGTGGCGATCGAGCTCCTGCTTCTGCACGCGCAATTCGCCAGCGAGCTGTTCACTCCGTCTTTCAGCAGCGTCAAGCGTAGCCTTAGCTTCAGTTTCCAGGTTTTCCGCGCGCTTCTTCGCCGAATCCACAATTGACTCCGCTTGTGCTTCGGCAGCCTCCCGAATCCCGTCTGCGGCCAGCTTGGCCTCGTCGCGCAGCGATTCCGCTTGTTGCCTGGCCGCCTCCGCTTCAAGCTCAATGGCCTGGGCGTTCCGTTTACCTTCCTCCAAAAGCTCATCAGATTCTTTGATAGCTTTCTCACGAATGCGGCCCGCTTCACTGCGGCCGTAACCCAAGACAATCGCTGCTTCCGCACTAGCTTCTTCGACCTGCTTGACCATGCTCATGCGGAGCTCAGTGAACTCAACTCGTGCTTGGGAGAGCTCGTTGGCGAGGTTATCGCGCTCTGCCTCGAGTTGACGAATGCGATTCACCACCGCGTTGGGGTCGAAACCTCGCAGGACTCGCTCGAAAATTACTTCGCTCATGAAAATATGCTACCGTTCCCGCGCAGATTTGAGACAGCGCGCGCCAAACGTTATAGGAAAAATTTTCACGGGTTGAGTTCCCGTAGAGGGGCGGTGGAACTCGCTTAATTCCGCGATTGCACCCCACCCCTGCCCACCTGTGACGTTCACTGCCGCCAGTGTGTCGAGAGGCCAATCGTAGGCTTGCGCGTCAGCGGAGGTTAAATCCAGCGGTGACGTGGGGGATGTTTCCATCTCCATAGCTAGCGGTCACTTCGGAAATCACAATCTGATACCCCTCATACCACTGGGCATATTTCTCTTTGGCTTCCAGATGGTCGGGAAAGCGCGCAAACACCGAGACTGCGTCCATGTCACGCCAGTAGTAGATCGAATTCTGGACTTTGCCATCGTCTGAAAACCAGCGATCCACCCCGATGTAGCCATCGAGGGATTGCGCGTAAGCGTCTATCGACGCATCGAGACGACGAAATTCCTCGTCGTAGGCTTTTTTTCGGAAGATGAACGAGCACGCAAACATGTTCGCCATTGTGCCAGAGGTGCCGGGGGATAAAGCAAAAGCGGGCGGCACTATTCGGGCCACCCGCTTTTGAAAGGACCTGCCCTACAGCGATGCCACCTGCTTGGCGATAGCGGACTTGCGGTTGGCGGCCTGGTTCTTGTGAAGAACGCCCTTGCTGACGGCCTTGTCCAACTTCGTCGTTGCGACCTTGAGGGCGGCTTGCGCCTTGTCCTTGTCGCCAGAGCTGATTGCCTCGCGGGCTTGGCGAACGGTGGTTTTCAGTTCGCTCTTGACCGCACGGTTGCGGTCGTTTGCCTTCTGGTTGGTCTTGTTGCGCTTAATTTGCGACTTGATATTTGCCACGCTGTGTCCTTTTGCTGTGATGGAGCTCATGGTCATTCTGGTGGGGCCAAGAGGCGAAAATCAGAACGAATGCACGAGATCGGGAGAGAGGGTCCCTCGCTCGGTGAGCCAGGTGGCAACGATACCAGCACTTACCGCAGGGCGCCAACGGTTTAGCGTGCGAGAATCATCGGACATGTCTGTTCACTCGTCCGGGGATATCCAGCCGGCAGCCACTCCACCGTGGCGCCTGCGTAATTTTTCGATTATTGCCCACATCGACCACGGCAAATCAACCCTCGCTGACCGCATGCTTCA
>Ga0247831_1004660_pt1 | contig 17994 bp, 12 predicted proteins | sample LaCruzMarch2015__9_FD_192406 | JGI IMG/M metagenome (GOLD analysis project Ga0247831, IMG submission 192406) | Freshwater microbial communities from meromictic Lake La Cruz, Castile-La Mancha, Spain - LaCruzMarch2015_1m | ecosystem: Environmental > Aquatic > Freshwater > Lake | place: Spain... | reverse complement strand
GCGTTGATGCCTTTGTCCGGGGTGCTGCCGTGGGCGGCGCGGCCTTGCACTGTGACTTCTAGCCAGACCACCCCGTTGTGTCCGCAGCCGATTTTGCGCCCTTCGCCACCCTCTAAAACCAGGGCGTAGTCCGGCCGGATCCCGCCGTGTTCCACCACCCAGCCGGCGCCGAGGGCGGAGTCGGTTTCCTCATCAGCGGTGAAAGAAACCTCAATGTTCACGGCGGGCTTGGTGCGGGTCGCGCGGAGAGCCCGGAGGGCGAGGAGGAGGCTGGCGATGGCGCCCTTCATATCGGACGTGCCGCGCCCGTAGATCCAGCCGTCCTCGACCGCGCCGGAGAAGGGCGAGCCGTGCCGCCAGATGCCGGAGACGGGCACGACATCGTAGTGGGCGTTAAAATGGACAGTTTTTCTTCCGGCGTCCGGCGTCGCTAGGCGACCGAGCACATTCCAGCGCGGGTGTTGCCACTGCTCGGGTGGCAGGTGACGGCGCAGCAGTGCGGCGGGGATGCGGGGGCGGCGCACGACGAGGCCGGCGAGTGTGAGTTCGGCGGCGAGAAGCCGGGTGATGGCGTCGTAGTGGTCCCCGGGCGGGTTGACGGTGGGCAGCCGGACGAGACGCCGGAGCAGAGCGACGAGATCATCCGCATGGGTATCGACATAGGCGGCGGGCGTCATACCGGGAGGTTCTTGCGAAGGAAGGCGGCGGGTCAATGTCGAGACGGCGGGCTGCGCCTTTGACAAGCTGCGGCGGGCGGGGCTTGGTTGCGGGCATGTCGTCCCTTGCCGACCTCCGCAAAGACTATAGCCTCGCCGGACTCCTGGAAAAGGATCTGGCCAAAGATCCGTTCCGCCAGTTCGAGCGGTGGTTCCAGGAGGCGGAGGCCGCGAAACTGGTCGAGCCCAACGCCATGACGCTGGCTACGGTGGGAGCGGATGGCCGGCCCTCGGCTCGCACCGTTTTACTCAAGGGCATGGATGGTCGAGGTTTCGTGTTTTTTTCCAATTACGAGAGCCGGAAGGGCCGCGATCTGGCCGGTGTGCCGCGGGCGACGCTGGTGTTTCCTTGGTTGGCGCTTGAGCGACAGGTGATAGTGGAGGGAGCGGTCGTCCGGGTGACGCGTGAGGAGAGTGAGGCCTATTTCCATTCGCGTCCGAGGGCGAGCCAGTTGGGGGCGTGGGTCTCCCAGCAGAGCAGTATCATCACCGGCCGGGCGGTATTGGAGGACGCGATGAAGGCGCTGGAGGTCAAATACGCCGGGCGTGAGGTGCCGCTGCCTCCGGCTTGGGGAGGCTACCGGCTGGCGCCGGAGACGGTGGAGTTTTGGCAAGGCCGCCGGAGCCGGCTGCATGATCGCCTGCGCTTTCGCCGCGAGAGCAAGTCAGGCGAATGGACGGTCGAGCGGCTGGCGCCCTGAGGCGGGTGGCCGGTTATTACCATGCTGCTGCATCTGGTGCGCCATGCCCACGCGGTGACTGAGGAGGAGGATGCCACGCGTCCGCTCAGCCCCCGCGGTCATGGAGAGGCGGCGCGACTGGCGGCGTTTTTCACGGCGAATGGAGCCTTCCGGCCTGCCCAAATCTGGCATAGCCCCTTGCGGCGTTCGCGGCAGACGGCGGACGAACTCATCGGGCGCCTCGGCCTAGATGTGGTGCTCCTGGAGACGCCCGGGCTTTTGCCCGAGGATGATCCTCTGGCCCTGGCCGAGCGTTTGGAATCACATCCGCGAGATGGTGGCGATCTGGCGTTGGTGGGGCATGAGCCGCATCTTGGCTTGTTAGCTTCGCTGCTCGTGCGGGGCAAACCGAAGGAGGGGTTTTTTGTCTTGGGGAAGGCGGCTTCGCTCTCGCTCGAGTCGGTGGAGGCTACACACAAAAGCAACGGCTTCCGCCGCTGGAAAATCCGCTGGTTGGTGGGGCCGGAACTTTTGCCGTCGATCGACGAGCCGGCGCCCCTTTAGTTGGCCAAATGAAGATCCTGCTCACCGGTGCCTCGGGGTTAGTCGGTTCGGCCTTTGCGGAGGCCGCCAAACGGCGCGGGCATCACGTGGTCGGGGTGGTAGGCCAGGCCGCTTTCACGGTCCCCGGTCTGGCGGAGAAACGCACCCTCGACCTGACCGTCCCCGAGGGGGTGACCGCGTTGGCGCTAGAGGTGTTTCCTGATGCGATTGTCAATTGTGCGGCGGTGGCCGAACCGGCTGCCTGTGATGCGGATCCTGCGCGTGCGCAGGTGCTGAACGTCGAGCTGCCGGCCTTGCTGGGCAAGCTGGCGCATCACCTCAGCGCACGCTTGGTCCATATTTCCACCGAGCAGGTTTTTGCGGGTGACCGCCCGCCCTACGCGGTGGGCGACGAGCCTCGGCCGGTGAATCTCTACGGGCGCCAGAAACTGGAAAGTGAGCGGCGGGTGCGCGAGGTTGCGCCCGATTTTGCGGCGACGCTGCGGGCCCCGCTCTTGACCGGCAACAGTCTGGGGGGCGCGCGCAGTTTACACGAGCGGCTCCTGGCCGATTGGGCGGCGGGTCGCGCGCCGCGCTTGTATCGCGATGAGATCCGCCAGCCGTGCACGGCGGGAAATCTGGCGGAGGTGCTTGTGGAGCTTTGTGAACGCCAGGATCTGCGAGGGGTTTTCCACTGGGCGGGCGCGGAGACGCTTTCGCGTGTCGAGCTGGCCCGTCGTATCCGTGCGCATTTCAAGCTCAGTCCGGAACAAGCGCCGATCACCGAGATTAGCCGGGCGGATGATCCTGCCTCGGCGAGGCGTCCGGCCGATCTCGCGCTCGACCTCAAGCCTCTGGCCGGCGTGCTAAAGACTCCGATCGAGACTTTCGACGCCCAGCTCGACCAGCTCATCCTTCCGCCGCCGGTGCGCGCATGGTATTTTTCTCTTTAGGGTGGAGATTGGCGCGGTCATGAAATTGCAGGTTTTGCCCGCCCGTTTGGACTCGGCTGCGGCCAATATGGCCGCGGATTTCCTCCTGCTGCGCCGTTATCCAGGACCCGGAAACGCATCGGCCCGATTTCGGGCCTATGGGTGGCACCGTCCGGCATTTACCTTTGGTTACAGCCAGAAAATCGACTGGGTGCGCGGGCAGCTGCCAGCTGACGCGGCGGGCGCGGAATTGGTGCGGCGACCTACCGGCGGCGGGCTGGTGGATCATCGCGAAGACTGGACCTACGCCTTGGTGATTCCGCGCGGTCATGAGCTCGAGAAAGTCCGCGCCGTGGAGAGTTATCACTCGGTGCATGGGGCGTTGCGGACGGCCCTCGCGAGCTGCGGACACCCGGCGGTCTTGTTGGAGCGTTGCGAGCCGGCGCTGGAGGCGGAAAGCGAGAACGGGGAGCTGGCAGGGTGCGCGACGGCCAAGGGACCGACGGTGTGTTTTACCCGCGCGGAGCTTTATGATGTCGTGGATGTAACGACGGGGGAGAAAATCGCGGGGGCGGCCCAGAAGCGGACGAAGGAAGGGCTGTTGTTCCAAGGCTCGGTCCGGCGATCATCCGCGGCGGGGGTGCGGGATTGGGAGGAGTTGGGCAAGGCCTTCGTGGCGGAGCTGGCGAGGGTGCTTGGGGGCGAGGCGGAGGAAACGCCTTGGCCGGATTTTCGCGAAGGTGAACACGAGGCTCTGACGGAGCAGTATGCCGCGCCAGAGTGGACTGGGGCGCGGTGAGGTTTTTCTGCTGACACATTAACTCTAACAGGGTGTCGCGCTAGGCCCTTTTACCTGACCGGGTCAGATGAGGGGGACTGCACGATGCCGAGAATCAAATAGGCACCGGGAGTGCGGACTTCGAGGGTATGGCGGCCGGCGGGGTAGTCGAAGGCGTGCACATTGACCGTAGGCAGCGTGTCAAACTTCACGGCATCCACGATAAACGGTTCGGCGCCACCGCGCTCGGCCGCGGTAGCGTCGGTCTCGAGCGTGGGTGGTTTGCGCCATTCCGGGTCCGAGGCGTTGAAGTAGCCGATAAGCACGCGGACGGGCTCCGTGCATTCGAACTCGATGGGCGGAGGCGTGCCGGTGCGCGGCAGGCCTATGCCTTGAAGGGCTTCCAGCTCCGGTGCGACGGCGGTGAAGGTGGCGGGGGAATTAGGGAAGGCGGTGTTGCCGACCTGCACGGTGTATGTGCTCAGGCCGGGCGTGAGCAGTCGCCATTTGGCGGGAGTGAGCGGGGCGTGGGATCGCCCGCCGGCGGCGGCGGGGTCTTTGAGCGAGGCTACCTGGGCGCGGAAGTCGGCCAGTTCCTGCTCGTAGATCGGGAGCAGGTGCGCCCAGTGGTAGTTGGCGGCCTGACCGTTCTTGCCGCCGGGAACGGGGATGCGTCGCTGGGCGGTCTGCATGGAGTTGGCGGCCTTGTAGGTATCTTTCGTCAGGACGGTGAGCGTGCGGAAGGCGTCGAGGCTGGCGGCGAGGGCGCGCTCGGCTGCCTCCATGTCGGCAGGATCGCGGCCGTGGCCGTAGCGCAGCACCGCCAGAGCGGCTGTGGTCTTGGCGACGTAGTTTTCCGACATGGCGCGGATGGCGTGGATGTCGTTGCGCAGGCGGGCGAACTCTTCGGCGTTTTTCGTCACGAGCGGGGCGGCGGCTTCGATGGCGGCGACGGCACGTTCAGAGAACGCGAGCACCTCGGCGTTGATCGAGACGGGCGTCTCGCCCTCGTGCGGGAGTTTTTGCCACTCGCGTTCGGCGAACTCCTTCAGGCGTTCGCCGGGGGGCGACTGGGATTCCCAGAGTTCGGGAAATTCGCGGTATTTCTCGGGACGGACGAGCGCGTCGAGCGTCATGCCAAGCGCGAGGGTCTGGCGGTTGCCCTCGGTGATGCCGTAGCGGCGGAGGAGGCGCGGGGCGCATTCGCCGGAGGCGTTGTAGGCGGTGAGGATGAGGTCGGCGGCGGCGGGGCCGTAATGATCGGCGAGGCGGGCGGTCCAGTAGGCGTGTTCGCCGGAGGCGTCGCGGTCGGGGTTCCAAGCGTAGCGGGCCCAGGCCTCGAACCAGATCCAGTCGCGTTCCCACTGTTTGAGCGGAGTGGCGGTGAGGTCGGGCGAGACGGGCCAGTCCCAGTAGAAGAGAGGGTAGAGGTGCAGGCCGCGCGCGCCGAGGCGGTCGCGCATCGCGAGGACGGATTTTTGGATAAAGTCGGTCGCGCCGTAGCGGAAGGGTTCAAGGTTCGCGAGGATGTGGACGTTGGCGATGTGGGTGGAGCCGACGCGGCTCATCGTCAGGTGCAATTGCTGGCGAACGCCGCGAGGTTCCCAGGTCGTGAGCGACTCGCCATTGAATTTTGCCTCGGTGAAGAGGTTTTTATAGATCTTGAGCGCCTCGGGCATGATCACGGTGGCGTCGGTGGCGTGGGTGCGCAGGACGACGGGTGGCTCCTTGTTCAGGCCGGCGGCTTTCATGCCTTCCTTAACGCCCGGCAGGATGACCTCGGTCATCCAGCGGGTCTGGGCGGATTGTTCCTGAAGAGCCTCGCCGAGGCAGGGCATCAGGCCGACGTGGGGAAACTCGCGCACGAAGGCGGCGATGGATTTACGGGTGTAGTCCGCGGCGAGGTCGTTCCCGGCGTGCAGCTGCGATTCGAGGCCGTGTTTCTCGGCGAGTGGTTTCGAGATGAGGATGCTGTAGAACTGCTGGACCAGCCAGATGCCGCGGCGGTCGCACTCGGCGGTGAGCCAGCGAAACATCGCCACGTTGCGCTCTAAGATTTCGGGGGTGACTTCAACGGCTTCGGGGTAGTCGGGCAACCGAATGAGCGAGGCGAAGGGGTGGCCATTCCAGAGGTAGAGGGTATTCATCCTCAGCTCGGCCAGGTGGTCGAGGTAGTCGGTCCAGTAGGCCTTGTCGTAGAAGAACGGGAACTCCTCCGGCGTGTAGGGGTATTCGTAAACCTTTCGGCCGGGTAAATAGTAGGTTTTCTGCATGCCGATGCAGGTGCCGCGCAGGACCATGGTCGGTGCATCGGTGAGGTTTAGCGGCAGCGGCGACGCCGGAGATGTTTCGTTGTGACGGATGCGATCCGCCAATTCGAGGCACGCGTAGAGCCGGCCGGTGTCGTCGTCGGCGGCGATGGTGAACACGCCGTCTGGACCGGTCGTGATGGAAAATCCTTCTGGGGCGATCGGTAGGGTGGAACGGCTGAAGAGGACGCGGGGCGCGTCGGACGGGCGGGCGGCGCGGAGGCGCTCCAGGCCGTAGAGGACGCGAGGCGAGGCGTCGGGCGGAGGCATCACTTCGGCGCGAAGCAGACCGGCGACCAGCGTGGCAAAAAGCGTGAGAAAGCGGAGAGTCATGGCAGGGGTGTGATGACGACGTCGTCGACCAGGAAGGTGGCGGGCGGGGATTTCCGATCCGCGGCGGGGAGGTCGCGGCCGCCGTAGCCGCGTTCGCGATACGGGCCGGTGCGGAAGGAGAGGCGTTCCACGGTGTTGACCGGGTCGGTGAAGAAGGCGGGGCGGGACAGGGGGGATTGTCCATCGACCAGCAGGGCGCAGCGGTCGGCGTCGGGGGCGGACGGAATTTCGAGGGTGAATTCTTGCCAGCGGTTCGCGACGTAGGGGCCGGCGTCGAGCCATTGGCCTTCGTGACAGGCGCGCAGGCGGCCATTCTCCTCGAAGGCGAGGCGCACGGGACGCAGGCCCCGCGCGTCGACGAGATCGATCTCCAGGCGGGCGTCTGCCTGGCGGGCGAGGATGCGGAAGGTGATCTTCACGCCGTGGGTGGCGGGGAACACGCGCACGGCGCGGGCGTAGTCGCAGGGATCCTCGTCGCGGAGTTCGAGGGCGTTCGAGCCTTCGGAAGCGACGACGCGCACGGGGGCCCAAAGGGGAGAGTAGATGTTCCACCCGGCGGGCAGGGTGCCGGGGGGGACGGCGTTGAAATCGTCGTGGATGGGGCCGGCGACGGCGGTCGTGACCGGCACGGGCACGCGGGCGACCCAGATGTCCTCCTTGTTAACGGAGTAGGTGAGCCAGAACCCGGAGGTGAAATCGGACGGAGTGCCGTTGCCCTCGACGATGCCACGGACGTATTGTGGCCCCAGATTCTTCAGGTAGCCGCCGAAACGTTGGTCGGGGAGTTCGGCGTGGACGGTGGCGAGGCTGGAGAAGGTCGCGCAGTCGTCGCTGGTGGTGACGGCGAGCGGGTAGCGGTTGCGGTTGGTGGGGTTGAAAACGAGCGCGTAGCGGCCGTCGGCGGTGGCTTGCAGCCAGTATTTCGAGGCGTTGTTGGGCAGATTCGCGGCGAAGGTTTTTTCGGTCCACGTCTCGCCGCGGTCTGCGGTGGTGGCGACGAGACGGTTCTTCCAGATGCCGAGGGTGGTGCCGTCGGGACGGGTGACGGTGGAGAGGGCCTTGCCCTTGACGCGATAGAAACCGGATTCGTCGAGTTGGTCCTCCTCCCACCACTGGGCGGTGATTATTTTATTGGCGAGCAAGGCATCGCACGCGGTGACGAAGCGGGGGTCTGGCGCGGTGGAGTAGAGCGGGTAGGGGAGTGGAAAATCCGGGAAGTCGCGGTGCGCGTTGACGCGCATGAAATAGATCGGTCCGAAGGCCCCGTCGGCGCGGATCTCGCGCACGGCGCGCCCGAGGCCCTTGCCGTCGTTGGGCGACGGAGGGGTGCCGTAGAAAGAAAGCGCCAGCAGGCGGCCGTCTGGCGCGGTGTAAAAACCCATGCGCTGGTGGGCGATGGTGTGGGTGCCGTCGGGCAGGGCGATGGCCGGGAAAATGACGCGCGGAGCATCCCAGGTAAGACCGTCGATTGAGGTCGTGAGCGAGGTGACGGTGGGGTTGTCGTGCTCGTTGACCGCGCCGCTAAGGTATTCGAGGTAGAAACGTCCGCGCCAGTGGGCGAGCATGGGCGCGTGAACGTAGGTGTCGGCCAGACCGTCTCGGTGGCTAGACGCAGTGCGGTTGGCGCGAAAGACTTGGATATTCTGCACCCCGACCACGGGTTGCAGGCCCCCTTCAGCGTTAGACGGGATCTCGGTCGGGCCGTTGTAAACGAGGGGTGGAGAAGGCTCCGTCGCGTAGAGCGCGAAGGGCAAAAGCAATCCCAGCGGGACGCGCGGACTCATGAGTGGGCCGCGAGCATGGCGGCTAGTTTAATGGCCTCGATGAGGCTGCGCGGGTCGCCGCGACCGGTCCCGGCGTTGGTGAAATCGGTGCCGTGTTCGACGGAGGTGCGGATGATGGGCAGCCCGAGGGTCACGTTCACGCCGCGCCAGATGCCTAGCATTTTGGCGGCGACGTGGCCTTGATCGTGATACATGGCAACGGCGCCGTCGAATTCCCCCTGAAGCGTGCGAAAAAAAACCGTGTCGCCCGGCCAGGGGCCGGAGGCGTCGAGGCCAAGGGCACGGGCCTGCGCGATGGCGGGGGTGATGTATTTTTCCTCTTCGTCGCCAAAGAGTCCGCCTTCGCCTGCGTGGGGGTTCAGTCCGGCGACGGCGAGCTTCGGTTTTTCGATGCCCAGTCGCCGCACCGCGTCCTGAGTTAGCTGGAGGACTTTCAAGATGCGCTCGGGACGAACCCGGTCGATAGCCTGGCTTAGGGAGACGTGAGTGGAAACGTGGGTGACGCGCAGTTTGTCCGCTACGAGCATCATGGTGGCGCCGGGGGCCTGGCAGACCTCGGCGAGCAGTCCGGTATGGCCGTCGAAATGGTGGCCGGCGGCGTTGAGCGCGGCTTTGTTGAGCGCTGATGTCACGATGGCTCCTACCCGTCCGGCGAGAGCGAGTTCGGCGGCGGTCTTGACGTATTCATATGCGGCGTGGCCGGCCATTGGGCTGACTTTGCCTACGGTCAGCTTGCTGAGGTCGACGTTTTTCAGGTCGAGCACCTCGAGCACGCCGGGGTCGAAGCGGGCTTGCTCGGGTGAGTTGACCGCGTGGATTTTCAGGTCCGTGCCGGTGTAGTTTTGCGCGCGTTCGAGCGTGGCGGCGTCGCCGACGATCAGCATGCGGCCCAAGGCTCGCACCTCGGGCAGGGTGAGGGCTTTGAGGATGATTTCAGGCCCGGTGCCGGCGGGATCACCTAAGGTGATGGCTATAATTGGCAGGGTGCTCATGGGTCAGGAAAAGAGGCGGGGGTAACGACGCTTGATCCCGGCGGGCCAGGGGTAGCTGCCGGGTTTCAGGGTAACGGTTATGGCCAGGCGGTGCGGTTGCAAACTGACCACGCCCGGGCCCCAGACCCGCACCACGGAGAAACGATCCCATCCCAGTGCCTTTAGCACGGAGGCGGCGGTGGCGCCTCCGGCTATGAGCAGGTGGCGGAAGGCCTCGGAACCGCTCAAGGCAAGGGCAAGCTCATTGAAACCAGCGGAGATCGCGGCAGGGGCGGCAGGGTCGGTTAAGGTGAGTGAGCTGGCGGAGACTGTGGCAGCGCCCCGTTGCTGCAGGGCCTGAGCGACTCGTTTTGCCGCTGGCGGGCGCAGACGATTAAAGAGCAGCGCTGATTTCCCGGCGGTTGTCGCGGTGGTGCCATGTAGCAATAAAGCCGGCCCGGCGGGAGATTCACCAAGTGAAGGTTTCTTACGGGAGGGTATGCGGCTTTGCAGCCAAGCGCGGAAAAAATCGGCACCGCCAGCTGGAAGTGTGTGTTTATCGGTTGCGAGGACCCAGCTTGCGGTATCGGCGGTGGTGCCGTGTTCGCCTACGATTACCCCGTGGGTTGGCAGTGCCGTTTTTGATTTGCAGTAATGCACATCGGGCCGCCCCGCTGCGTGAAGCAAGTCGAGCACCGTGGCGCTGTGCGCCGGGTGGTGTGGATCGCGAGCAAACAGGGTTTGGTCGATCGCTTGACCATCGATCAGGCAACGTCCCTCCCTTATGGTGCGACCGAGTGAAGGATTGCCCGCGATGAGGAGGGTGCGCGAGAAGCCGAAGGCATCTGCGCAGGCAGTCAGTTCTGCAAGGACCGGGCCGCGCAGCACGGAGTCAGTTTTTTTAAAGACTCCTGAGTGGGGAAGCGCGCGCAGTCGGGCAGCGCGGCGTTTCAAGCGCTCGGCGGCGCGTCCGGGCGAGGCGAGGCGGGTATTGGTGTCGAGCACCAGCACGTCGGCCTCGACCGGTGATTTTGGCACCTTGGTTACGACCATGACGCGCAAGCCGGTTTCGTGGGCGAGCGCGCCGACCTCGGAGGCACCGGTTAGGTCGTCTGCGAGGACGATGATAGGGCGGGACGCCATTTTAAGTTTAACCCAGTTCGCGGAGTTCGGCACGCACGGCCTCCTGATCTGCTGGGCTGAGAGGCAGCAAGGGTGAGACCATTTCGGCTCCGCAAAGGCCTCGTAGTCCGAGGCCGGCTTTGAGTGCGGCGAGGGACTGGCCGAGTGTGCGGTTGCGCTGGAAGATCGCACCGAGGGCGTCGAGTTGTTGCTGGAGCTTTTCGGCGGTAGTCCAATCGCCGGTTTCTGCGGCTTTGAACAAGCTGCTCCAGCGCTCCGGGTAGAGATTGCCTGAACTGGGCACGAGTCCGTCAAAACCCAGGCGAAGCGCGGGGACGGAGTGGGCGGCGATACCCATGAACAGGGAAAATTCCGGGCGGCCGCCGAAGCGTTTGGCCACTTCCTCGCGGCGCCCGGCGGTCCCCTCGGAGTCCTTTAGGCCGGTCACGTTCGGCAGACGGCTGAGGGCCTCGATCACGTCGAGGGAAATCGACATGCCGGTGGTCGCGGGCATGTTATAAATCATAAGCGGGCCCCGCACTCCGGCCGAAAGCCGGGTGAAGTAGGCGAGGATTTCGGCCGGTTCGAGTTTGAAGTAGTTGGGTAAAATGCCCACGACCGCGTCGGCTCCGGCGGCGAGGTAGGCATTGCCCATCTCGATGGAGACCTCGCTGCAATTGGAGGCGATGCAGGCGAAAACGGGAGTGCGTTTGGCCGCCGTTTTGACCGCGATGTCGACGTAGCGGAGACGCAGGGCATAGGGCAAGGAAGCTACTTCCCCGGTGGTGCCGAGCACGAGCATGCCGCAATGGTTTGACGCGAGGTGATCCACGAGCCGGGCGGCGGCGACTTCGTCGAGGGCACCGGACGTGGTTACGGGCGTGACAAGCGGAACGATGACGCCGCGATGTTTCGGGAGGGTTTTCATGGATGTTTCAGAAGGCGGCTTCGTATATGCGCAAAGCGTCGGCGCGGGTGATTTCGCGCGGGTTGTTTTTGAGCAGACGGGTGACGCCGAGACCGGCGTCGGCGATCCGCGGCAAGGCTTCGCGCTGAATTCCATGGGCGGACAATCCCATCGGGATGCCGCAGGCGGCGATGAGTTGTTCCAACCGGTCTGGTAGCTCCTCGACTGAAGGAGCGCCGAGGGCCTCGGCCAAAGCGGTGTGACGCGAGGGAAGCGAGGAAAGATTGTGGCGAACTACGTGGGGCAGCATCAGCGCGATGGAAATGCCATGCGCGAGGTGAAATTCTCCGCCGAGAGGGTAGGCGAGGGCGTGGACGCCGGTGGTGTTCACCGGCCCCAAACCAAGACCGCCGTAGAGGCTGCCGAGTGCGACCGCGGACCGGGCCGCGAGGTTTGAGCCGTCGGCCACCGCAATGGCCAGGTTAGCGCCGATCAGGCGAACGCCCTCAAGAGAATGGAGATCCACGGTGGGATGCGCGGCCAAGTTGGCATAGGTTTCCAAGCAATGTGCCAGCGCATCTATCCCGGTGGTCGCGGTGAGGGCGGGCGGCAAGGAGACCATCAGCGACGGATCAATGAGCGCGGCATCGGGCACAAGGGCGGGACTGATGATGGCTTTCTTGGCGACCGTGACCTCGTCTAGGAAAAGGGCATTGGGCGAAACCTCGCTGCCCGTGCCGGCGGTGGTCGGCACGCAGACAAGCGCGGTGCGGCGTCCCACGAGAACATTTATTCCGTAGAAGGCGGAGATGGGTTCGGTGCGGTCGTGCAGCGCCGCGATGATTTTCGCGACATCGAGCACGCTGCCTCCTCCGACGGCCAGGACTAGGTCTGGGGCGAAGGCACGAGCGCCGGCCAGGATCCGCTCGGCGCACGCGGTGGTCGGTTCCGGCGGCACCCCGGTGACCACATCAACCGCGACCGAGCCGGAGCGCAACTCGGCGGCGATTGTCGCGGCCAATTGCGCCACCGAAGGTGAAGTAAGGAGAAAGACCCTTCGGCTGCCCGTGGTGCGCACGAATGCGCAGGCCGCGGGCACGGCGCAGCCTGGCCCGAAGGTAATCTGGGAAGGCTGGCGGAGCGTGACGGATGCGTGGGTCATGGACGATCAGGCAGCCGGCGTGCGTTTGCGGCGAAAGGTGAGTTGATCGACATTCGGCGGCACGTAGCCCCCGAGCAGGCGGCTGGCTCCGTAGCCAACGCCAAAGACGATCAGGTGGCCGAGAATGCCGATGAGAATCGGGTTCAAAGGGAAATTAAACCCTACATCGACAATGCGGTTTGCGGGCTCGGTGAGGGTGCCCCAAGCGGTAAAAAGAGCGCAAGCGACGAGGCCGACGTAGCAGCCCTGACGGGTGGCGCGACGGGTGAAGAAGCCCAGAAAGAACAACCCTAGCATGCCGCCAGAGAGGATTGCCGCGACGGTGACCGCGCGTTCCATGATGGTGGCGCCTCCATCCTTTGGCGCCATCACGAGGGCGACGAGAATCGCGAGCAAACCGGCACCCGCGACGGCGAACCGACCGGTCAGCAGTTTGGCGCGGTCACTTTGGTTGGGAGCGAGGTGGCCGACTAGATCGGCGGTGAAGGACGTGGCGATGCTGTTAAGGTCCGGACTGATCGAAGACATTGAGGCTGCAAAGATGGCGGCAAGCATCAGGCCGACCACGCCGGCAGGCAGTTGATGCATGATGAAGTGAGGGATGACGGCATCGCTGACCGCCGGAGCAGTTGCGCCGCTCAAAGAGTAGTAGCCGTAAAGGCACACGCCAATGAACATAAAGATCCCCCAAACAGGCACGCAGAGGACGCCGTTCCAAATGACCCCCCGGCTGGCATCGTGGTCAGTCTTGGCAATAAGGTAACGCTGGACCATGTGCTGATCGGAAATGTAGCGGCGCGCCCAGTTGGTCGTGTAGGCGAGAAGCAGGAGCCATTGAGAACTCACGGCAGGATCAGTCACTGCCCGCCAGGAAAAGTCGAAGTTGCCGAGGGAAAACTTACCCGCGTCCCACGCGGCGCCGAGCACAGCTCCCGGTGCGCCGCATTCGGGGGCAAAAAGCAGACGGGCTGCGATGATCACCGCAGCGGCTACGAAGATGAAACCCTGCACCACACTGGTCCAGACAATCGTCTCCATGCCGCCGATGACGGTATAGAGAACGGTGAAGCCGGCCATACCAAGGATTACGTTGCCCATATCCCAACCGGTCATCACGCAAACGGGCACGGCGGTGGTGAGCATGGTGACACCGACATCAAAGAGCCGGTCGGCTACAAAACAGCCCGAAGCATAAAGCCGGCCCCCGATGCCGAAGCGGGTGCCGATATATTCGTAGGCGCTCATGCCGACAACGTTCCGATAAAAGGGCACAATTCCTCGCGCGACGAAGATCAAGACGAGAGGTAACGTGAAACTCCCCAGTAGGAGAATGAGGCCCTTTTGATAGGCTGTGGCCGGATGGCCGACCAGGGTGTTGCTGCTGATCAGCGCCGCCATCATTGCCATGGCCACGGCCCAGGCAGGCAGCGAACGATTGGCCACGAAGTAGTCGGCGGCGGTCCTCTGGCGTCGGGCGAAGACCAGTGTGATGCCGGCGATGACCGCGCCGTAGACGGCGATGACAACGTAATCGATAAGTTGCAGGGACACGGGGAAGCGGGGGTTTCTCTGACTAGATTGTAGAGACGGGGCTCGGGTGAAAACGACTGGACCGTTGCAACCAGAAAGGGGGGAAAGATCGATGCAATCGTAGAAAACAGGAGATCAAATTCGGGGGGAAGTTTTAACAGATAGTCTGCAATCGCGGATCAGACTTTTATTTTCCGTTTGGTTTATTGATACTTACGTCATTTTTATAAAGGTAAAATCCAGCGGAATTATTTTAAAAAACCGGCGTTAGAAATCTGGCAAAAATTGGCGGTATCCAGCACGAGTGATATTAGGTTTCCGGTAGTAATATTGCCAAAGGCGGAAGAGACTTATGCCGCCTTGCGTTAATTTGATCGATTGAGTCCCTATCGATTACCCACGCGTGTTCGCCCTCGTGATGGATCAAGTGTGCTTGTTATCCTTTGTGCCGCCCCGAATACCTCGCCATGGCTGTTTTGCTTTCGCCCCCCACTTTACGCTCCCCCCGCCTCCTTTTGCTTGGACTAAGTCTGAGCTTTGCGTGCGTAAGCTTCGGCGTGGCGCACGGTGCGGTGCTTGCATTTGATTCGTTCACGCACCACTTTGAGAAGTTCAACTCCATGGAACCGGAGGAGGTAGTGAACCTCGTCCCGAACGCGGATTCGGCGGTCTGGCTGGAGCGGAATGTCCCGCGTTTCGAGTGTCCGGATCCGGAGGTTGAGGAGATTTATTGGTTTCGCTGGTGGGCCCTGCGCAAACAGCTGCGCAAGGACGAGGTCAGCGGTCGTTTCGTGTTCGGCGAGTTTATCACGCGGCCCCGCCCGGTGAGCAGTGCCCTCGGCCATCATTTGATGGAAGGCCGCTGGCTCCGCGATCAGCAATATCACGATGATTACGTGTTGTATTGGTTCCGTGGAAACCAAGGCGGTCCGGCCGAGCGTTTTCATCGTTATTCGCAGTGGGTGCAGCATGCGCTTTGGTCGCGCTGGCTGGTCACACGGGACACGGCGGGATTGGTCGCGTTGCTCGACGAACTCGTCGCGGACTACGAAAAGTGGGAGGCTGAGCGCATGCGCCCTGATGGGCTTTTTTGGCAGAACGACGTGTGGGACGCGATGGAGGAGTCGATCAGCGGCGGGCGTAAAGTGAAGAACGTGCGTCCGACGATCAGCTGCTACATGTTTGGCAACGCCACCGCGTTGGCGTCCATCGCCCGCCTCGCGGGCCGGGGTGAATTGGCGGCAGCTTACGAGGCCAAGGCCGCCAAACTGCGCGCGCTCGTGCAGGACACGCTTTGGAATAAGGAGTTGGTTTTTTTCGGTTCCGTCACCGAAGCGCTGGAACCTATCGCGGTCCGAGAGCAGATCGGTTTTATACCGTGGTATTTCCAATTGCCCGAAACGGGCCGTGGCTACGAAGCAGCTTGGCGGCAGTTGACGGATGAAAAAGGATTCAAGGCCCCCTTCGGCATCACCACCGCGGAGAGGCGCGCGTCCAGTTTCCGGACTCGTGGCACGGGCACCTGCGAGTGGGACGGCGCGGTTTGGCCGTTCGCGACTTCGCAGACGCTCACCGCGCTGGGTCAAGTCCTGCGTAGCGGTCACCAAGACGCGATCGGCAACCAGGATTATCTCGATTTCTTTTTAACCTACACGCGCAGCCACCGCTACGACGGTCTGCCTTACATCGGTGAATACCTCGATGAAACGACAGGCGCCTGGCTCAAGGGGCGGGATCCCCGCAGCTACTATTACAACCACTCCACCTATGCGGACCTCCTGATTACCGGTCTGGTGGGGTTGCGACCGCGTGAGGACAATGTGATCGAGATTCATCCCCTGCTGCCGGCCGGGACTTGGGCGTGGTTTTGTCTCGATGGTATTCGTTATGGAGGACGGGACGTAACGGTTTTGTGGGATGCCGACGGCTCGCACTACGGCCGGGGAGCGGGCCTGCAGGTGTTTGTGGATGGTGTCGTGGTAGCCAGTTCATCGACCCTGGAACACGTTGTCGGAAAGCTGCCATGAAATCTTATTTTCTTATTTTTATTTTTACCGCCGCCACGCTTGCCGCGCGCGAGACGCCCCCACCGGTTAAAATCGATGCATCCGGCGCGCTGGTCTACGAAGCGGATGCGGCCGGGAATCGTGTGCCCGATTTTTCCCATGCAGGCTATGGCGGGGGCGGCGTCCCGCTGCCTGTGGCAACGGCGCGTGTGCGGGTTGCGCCTGGCGAGGGCGACGACGGCGCGCGTATCCAGGCCGCGCTCGATCAGATGGCCGCGCTCGCCCCTGACGCCGCCGGGCTGCGCGGCGCGGTGCTGCTTGCTCCCGGACGCTACGAAATTGAAGGACAGCTTAAAATCACCGTCTCCGGGGTCGTGTTGCGCGGCAGTGGAGCAGGGGAGGATGGCACCGTGCTTCTGGCCACCGGAACCGGGCGCCGGGCGCTTATCGAGATCGCAGGCCGCGATGCTCGGCGATCTCTCGGCGACCCCCGAATCGTTATCGACGAGATCGTGCCGGTCGGGGCCGCGAGCCTGCGTCTGGCCGACACCTCGGGTTTGGAGCCGGGGTTAGCCGTCGTGATCCGGCGTCCGAGCACTTCGGAGTGGATCAAGTTCATGGGTATGGACGATTCTCCCGGACGCCAAGGTTATCAGTGGAAGCCGGGCACGCTTGATATCACTTGGAACCGGGTGATAACCGCGGTCGCAGGCGACACCGTGACCCTCGATGCCCCGCTTACGTTTGCGTTGGCGAAACAGTTTGGCGGTGCGACCCTCTCGGCTTACGTTCAGGAGGGCTATCTTGCGCAGTGCGGCGTGGAGCGTTTGCGCTGCGTCTCTCAATACGACCCGTCCAATCCCCTCGACGAACAACATGCTTGGAACGCGGTCGACCTGCATGCGGTGCGCGACGCATGGGTGGCCGACGTGACTACGGTGCATTTTTCCGGCTCGGCGGTTCAGGTGGGAGCGAAGGTTGAACGGATCACTATCCAGGATTGCACCTCGCTCTCCCCGGTCTCGGAACTGGCCGGCTACCGGCGGCTCGCTTTCCACACCCGCGGCCAGCGAGTGCTTTTTCTGCGCTGCATTTCAGAGGAGGGACGGAACGACTTCACGACCGGCTACCTCTCGCCCGGCCCCAACGTATTTCTCGACTGCGAAGCGCGGCGGGCCTCTTCCTTCAGCGGTTCGCTCGGCAGCCTGGCCTCCGGCCTGTTGTTCGACGGGGTCAAGATCGACGGAGGCTCCCTGCGTATCGATAATCTGGAAACAATAAACCAAGGTGTTGGCTGGGCGGCAGCAAACTCCCTGCTCTGGCAGTGCAGCGCGGGGGTGATCGTTTGCCGCACTCCGCCCGGCGCGCGGAACTGGGCGGTGGCGGTGTGGGGGCAATATGTCGGTGATGGAACTTGGCACCAGGTCAGCCAGTTTGCCCGGCCGGACTCGCTTTACCGCGCCCAGCTCGAAGCCCGTCTCGGAAAGCCCGCGCTGGAGGCCCTCGCAGCGCGTGTTTATGCGATCGCCCCCTCTGATTTACCCGCCGGCCCTGCCCCGCTGGCGGGCGCGCCTGCCCCCGAAGGCAGACCCCTGACCCTGGTGGATGGAGTCTTGTTGGTCGGCGGGAAAAAGTTGAGTGGGAAAAACACCGCGACGGCCTGGTGGCGCGGTCGACTCGAGCCCGCGCGTGCGTCGGAGACCGGCCGCGCGCTGACCCGTTTCACCCCCGGCCGCACCGGCACGGGACTGACCGACGAACCGTCCACGGTGGCAGAGGCCATGGTGCGTGAGGGCCAGGTGTTGTTTCGCCATCATTATGGACTTTGGTATGAGCGTCGCCGCGACGACCATCAGATGATCCGCCGGCCCGATGCGGAGGTGTATCCGCCTTTTTTTGAGCAGCCCTTTGCCCGCACGGGTCAAGGCCGGGCATGGGACGGACTCAGCCGCTATGACCTGACGAAATACAACCCATGGTATTTCTCGCGCCTCTGGGAGTTCGCCCGCGAGGCTCGCTTGAAAGGTGTCGTGTTGGTCAACGAGATGTATTTCCAGCATAACATCATCGAGTCCGGTGCGCACTGGGTGGACAGCCCTTGGCGGCCGGTAAACAACATTAACGGCACGAAGTTCACCGAGCCGCCTCCGTTTACCGGCGATACGATCAAGATGGCCGACGCGTTTTATGATCTGTCGGATCCGGCTTATCGCGCCCTGCA
>Ga0247831_1004656_pt1 | contig 18001 bp, 11 predicted proteins | sample LaCruzMarch2015__9_FD_192406 | JGI IMG/M metagenome (GOLD analysis project Ga0247831, IMG submission 192406) | Freshwater microbial communities from meromictic Lake La Cruz, Castile-La Mancha, Spain - LaCruzMarch2015_1m | ecosystem: Environmental > Aquatic > Freshwater > Lake | place: Spain... | reverse complement strand
CGCCCTAAGGCGAAAACTAGTTTTTCTCTCGTAGAAACATTTTGATATTTTCGTCATGACACATTGGGTACGTAGGTACGTACGACTTGGTAATACGTAGTACTTGGTATTTGGGGGCGGGCGTGCAAGAGCCATTCATCTAGTAGAGGAATGCCACCCAATAAGAAGGGAGGAAAGACGCGACGTGCAGCAGCAACGCGGCAGTCTCCAGGAGCTGTCTCTAGGGTTGATGGCGGCGGCGAGTTGCAATGCGATGCAATCTTGAGCAGCACGTCCGACAATAGGGTCGATGCAAATGACGAGTGGTTTTCACTTAATCCCAACACAAGTGTGAACGACGCGATTATTTCCGTGGGTGATGTAGTGCAAATTAAAGGATTGATCAGCGCTCCACAATTCAACGGCAAGATGGGATGTGTGGTTAGCGACGTGGACCCCACAACGAACAGGTGTGGCGTGAAACTTCACTCGAATAAAATTATGGGCATTCAGGTGCAGAACTTAATTATATTGACAAAGTCGAAGAGTGACAATGAGGATGATGAAGATGATACCATGATACGTCTGGATCGAGGGTATTTATGCATTGAAGAGAAAGGGAAAATCGTGGGACAGCACGTCATGAGTGCCATATTATGGTGTTCTGATGACAGCAGGAAAATGTTTGCACTGCAGAAGGACAATTATGACTCGTTAGTATATTTTTTGGAGAATTGTAATAATGAAGGCTGGCACCCTAGCATGGTGAAGACAACTCGTTCCATCATCAATAAATGGCTATCGCAATCTGAACGACCTAGTGGATTTATTCGGTTCTTGAACGGCATCAAGACCGAGTGTTATGGGGCAAATCTAGAATTTGTATCGTTACGCGATGCCATGATGTATTTAGAAGAATGGACGGTAGACTGGGACATGCAACTGACGTCCAAGGAGATTGATCTAGTAAAGGATCCTACCTGGCGAGCTTCTCTCTTACGTTATACTCAGAATGATGGTCAAGGACTCCGATACAACGACGCTGGCAATGAGGCAAAGAGGGATCCTCAAGATAGAGCGATGTACCAGCACCCATATGCTGATGGCGATGACAGCCAAGCGCGGCTTGAAGGACATGCGGGGGAATATCTCTCTGGTTCACCTCACATCAATACACCTGCTGAGAAATTGTCAGCCAGTGATAGTTCGGTATTTTCAGTTGGTGACACGGTACGACTCAACGGCCTGATCAGCGCATCCCAATACAATGGCATGAAAGGGATTATTGTTAGCGAGCTTGATGCCACAACTAATAGATGTGGAGTGAGAGTTACCGGCACAAACGCAAAAGTGATGGCAATCCAGGTGACTAATCTGACGTTAGAGCGCAAGGCTAAGAAGTCAACGATTGGAGACACAAACGTCGACAGAGTTGGGGGGTCTCCTAAACCCCAGCACCTTGCCGTTGCATGTCAATTTTGTGACGAGGATGAACGATTGACGCTTGTGGAGCAAAACAACGACATCTTACAAAACTATGAAGATGGTATTGCATCTCACTATAACAAAACGGAACTACAATACTATGAAGATGGTATTGCATCTCACTATAACAAGATGGAACGGCGATTACTTAATTCTATTATAAAGAAGTGGCGAGAGCAAGCGACCATGGGTTTTATTCGATTCTTGAACGGAAATATGACTGATTGTCGTGTGGCGAATCTACAATTTGTATCGCTGCGTGATGCACTGTTGCACTTCGAAGAGTGGACAGTAGACTTGTGCATAAATCTCACAGAACAAGAGATTGATGCGGTGGTGAATTCTGGTGTGCGACAATTGCTTGTGCATCATCAGCAATGTATGACCAACTGTGAAGTTCTTCATGATGAAATCGAAGACGGGATGGATGCAAACAATGATCAACGTGGACAGTCGTCTCCTCTCCCGGTACTCGCTGCTGAACGGGTAGTCATTTCAGCTCGAGCTGTCCCGACCACTCACAACACTACTTACCAAGTGAAAAGAATCATGAATGATATTCGTAAATGCAAGTTGGTTGCTGTGGATGTCATTTTGTCGACAATACGTAAGAGTTACAAGCGTGACTACGATTCATTCCAAAAAGATCTGGTAGATAACGGATTGATTTCCGTTGTACTAGGATTTTTGAGGCTGTGTGAGCACACAGATTTCAACGACGTGGTCGAGAAAGTCAAGGGAAATATTCAAACGCCGGCCGACTGGATGGAGATCCTTGCCTGTTTCGGCAATCATGACCAGTGCAGGTTAGAGATTGCAAACGGCATCCAAGCTGTCGTTCGTTGTCTGTGCGATGATACCAAACGTCTCTTTTTCAATAGCAACAAACATTGGCATGAGGCAATGCCCCATTTCCTTCGTCTCGTATCAAATCTTTTATCATATATGAATGACGAAGATGAATCACCTGCAATGGTTTGTAACATTCTATTGCAGAACGAGGGCTTTCTTGAAAGTGTAGTCCAAAAAGCGTTATGGACCTCGTATCGCCCAGATTTAGTGAAGGAATATGAATCCCATTCTTTGCTCCGAATTCAGATAGTTGAAACCAGTGCACACATGGCGATTAGCGACCTTATTCGCATAGGTAATGAAGAATATGGTCAAGAATATTTGAATGATTCTGATGAAGAAGAAAATTTGTTCACAGTAGTGGAATCTATCTCTCAAGACGGGTTGAACCTCCTTAAGACTATTGCTAAAATTCCAGTTGTTAGCAGAGTATACGATCCTGAATGCAACGTCAACTACGTTGTCGGCCTGATTCGACTGTTGAAAAATGTCAAGTCAAATGCAGGGGACCGATGGAAGCATTTTGATATCCTTTCATTGTTCACTAACAATGCACATCACGTTGATAATGGCATTATTGCTGAAGTGATTGAACTTGGCAGTAAGTTCATTGCCAACATTGATGAGGCTAGCGATACCAACATTGAAGAGGCTAGCGATTTTCTAAGAATATGTTACTCTATGATGATGCGGAGGGCAGATGAAAAAGTCTTTCCAATCGACAAACGTATAGCTGTTGCGATCAAGTCTAGCCTGTTGGAGATGTGCTTTGGGTTCATTACGCGATTTGAGTGTGCTCATGGTGTATATGGTAGGGACGAACTGATGGATGGTTTAGTCTGCATTGCTGAAGTAATCCAACAAGTTGCATTACACCAGAATACTTCAAAAGCTATTCGTGATCGACGGTGTCAGACTGTCGAGGCATTGAACTCATTGTTGACCAAGATACAATCCAAACAATCCACTCAATTTGTTGATATACTTTCATCTGTAATGGAGTTGAATGAGGGAAGTTGCTCTCGTTGCAACAAACTTATTGAGTGGCATACTGCACTCTTCTGCGAAGGGTGTAGACGGGTAGCATACTGTGGAGTGAAGTGCCAGAAGAAGGATTGGAAATATGGTACACACTCTTCAGATTGTTCATTCTTGGCCCGATCTTCTGATGTGATATTATTGACAAACTTCGACGTCAAGAGCAGTAGAAATATCTCAGAGCTGACTGGTCTTAGAAACAACATTGTTACGAGTCAAAAGAAATTGTTTCTACGACATGAGGTCTCAATATCCAGTCAGTTGTTGACCTTGCCGGATCGAAGTGACTACATCGCTTTGTTCGACACATCGAATCAGCAACGACCTATCAGCTTCAGACATTATTATGATCAATTCACCTGTGTGAAGCAAAGGAAGTGGTTTGAAGACTTCAGGTCACCGGACAAAGTTATATGTCTCTTCATCTCAGATGTTTTTAATGGCGAAATAAACGAAGAAGGAAATGCCAACAGAATCGTACTATATGCGGCATTTTCCATTCCCAACCGCATCCAATCCAGCTTCACATTGTACGCAACTGCCACAATGAAGAATGTTAAAAGTAGGAATCCCGAGTTCAATTCTAGTGAAATCTTTGCGACTTTAAAAAATATGTTCCAAGCGTTGCCTAGTGAAGAGCTGTTACATTGGGAGGAGAAGGCAGCACTGGTTCGCGCTAATCCAAGCGTATCTCCTCACATCTGCGATGTTGCATTTAAGAAATCAACCGCCAAGAAGGGCAGTGCCAGGAAAAAATTCGTCAAGGAAATGCGCCCTAAGATTATCAGTGAAAAGCCAGACCTGACTCCTCTAGAGAAGTAAGGAAGGAACTCGGTGCACTGTGGCATGCACTCTCGAATGAACAGAAAGATGCTTACAGGAAGTAGAAAAGAGAGGAAGAGTTGGGGTTGGTGGGACTTTGTTGGTGTGGGTACAAAACAACAAGATCGATACGTGTAGGAGAACGTATGAGACATTTTTTGATTTCTCAAAATTGTGTCTGTGACCGTGTTTGTGTAATCGTGTTTTTGCATTACACCACTATATTTTATAAGAACTAAATTCAATGTACATGATTCGTGAGCGGTGTTTTGTTGCTATTTAGACAATCATTGTACCATTATCATCTGTCGTATCATTCCTTTTGCCACAATCCATACAAGCAAACGTATCATCGAAGCCTAATATATCATTCAACGTCCCATCACCGCCGTTATCAGAATTCATATTAGAGGATACAGCCGTGTAGACCCATAACTTTATTGTCCGATCCTCTGATGCACTAATAAACGTGCCAGGTTGGGCACTCCGAACACATGTTACCGGTGACGTATGACCGGTATATGTCCGAATACAGCTTGCCGACAGTCCATCCCATACCTTAATTGACTTATCTTTCGATCCGGTTAAGAATGTAACATGATCCACAGCAGCCACGGTCGTTACCGAAGCAGCATGTCCAATGAAGATACGTAAACATACTTCCTTTTCGATATTCCATACCCGTGCTGTACAGTCTACACCTCCCGTTAGTATTATCTGTGACGATACGTATGCCATGGCAAGTATAGCACCCGTATGTCCAACGATAGTTTGGATGCTTTTTCGGATGATGGGTGGGACTGTAGTGGAGTATTCTGCATTGGAACTGGCGGATCTTGATAATGATGGGATTGTATCTGTGACATTAGAACACGACTTGAATAGGTCTATACTCTGCTGTGTTCCGTTGTGCGAATTGTTACTACCGCTGTAGTTTGAATGGTTACTCCTCCATACTTTAATCATTCCATCTTCGCCTCCAGATGCAAACCCACCACCCTCTGATATGTTAAGATTGCAAATGGAAAAGACAGTACCAACATGCTCATTAAATGTAGCAATACATACTCCACTGATCATATTAAACATACGAATCTTGCCACTTGTGTAGCCACAAACAAAGCGATTATTGTCATCATGTTGTCCATCATCAACCACAATGTTGGTCGATGTAGATGCTGTTAAAGATGATGTGAATGATCGTTGAGATGTTGATGATATATCTACGCCCAAGTGAGCAATTGTCATAATTGCCCTTGATTCAGAAGTAGAGCGACTATCGTCGGCTATTATTGTCTCATAAACACGATAACACCGTCCATTAGAGCATTGTGTATTCCACAATCTTACTGTACCATCAGAACTACCAGTTAGGAACATCGTGCCCTTATCGTATTGTTGTCTATTACTACTAACATCACTATTTACATTCGAGTATGATGCTATTATACGTCGATCCTTCAAAGACATTGACACAAGTAGTGTCATACAGGTAACACTTGCCGTATGACCTCGGTATGCTACTACACATTTGTTACGTATATGTCCTATTCGATTGGCATGTGTATCCCATAGCCGTATCGTTTCATCTTCAGATGCCGATAGGAAGGTTAAACGTGGGAGTTTCGTTTCACCAACAAAGTCTATTCGAGGTGGAGTACGGGTATTGTCATTATCAACGTGTAATACTTGACTGCTATTAACACGATTGTCAAATCCACCAACAGGTCTCATCTTTGCTACCGCAAGTGATACATGCACAGATGAACCTAGTGGTGAAGATGATTTCGTCGTACCGTTATGACTTTGTTGCCGTTGTCTATTATCGGTGGTATTGCAAGTGCTGTTGCCATCCTCATCCTCCAACGTCGTCATTGTTGATAATAACGGTATAATACATGTAATATTACCCCGATGTGCCCACAAGCTTTCTTTACAGTACATGCCCGTCTCGACGATATCTCGTCGATCATCGAATGCCTCGGCTAGTTTGATTAACGTATCATACAGGCTCGCCACGACATTCATTAATGCATAATTGTTGAATGTCGAATCTTCCTGAAAGTAGTCCTCGACGATGAATGTAAGTATAACTTGGGGTATGTCCTCAATAATTACGGATAGGAAGAGGAGGTAGCCTAAACTTAATTTGTCATATCCCAAATATCGTAATAGTGGTGCGGCGATACGTCCATCCGTGGCCAGTGTGAGCCATAACATCGACCCAGCGATACATACGACTAGTATAGTATGAAGTAGTAATGATGGGATGGATGTTTCACGAGCACAATGAAAGTAAAATATCCAATCGGTGATTATATCTAAATCACTGGCCAGTGAGGCTAGGAATTTAGATGCACGACAACGTTTACGACGTGTGCGTGTGACGCCTTCATTTTTAGGTACTGGTGGAGATGGTTGGGTGGATGTAGCTAAGGCACCACCACCTCCACTGCTGCTACTAATTGTTGTCGTTGGGTTATTAGATGTATTATTGTTATTGTCGGTCATTAGTTGATACTTCCACACACCTCCTTCATCATTTGGTCCACCACCGCCACCGCTTCTACTCCCGCCTCCTCCTCCTCCACCGCCGTGGACCATGATGCTTTCATCTCGCGTTAGACCACGCTCGGAGGGTATTAGCTGCTCGAATATGGCAGATATCACCATCGTTCACCGTTTGCAACAATCAGTGGTGGCGTTGGCTCCGTTGGGTTCCCGCCAACAGCGCCACTTTTGCTTCAAAACCAAAACCAACTGGGTCGTCGTTGTCCTTTCATGGTGGTCGACAATGACACATCATACTGCTCATCATTGTCATCATTCGACCATTCGACATTGGGTAAAGCCACGGATATTACTGCGTCTACTCCTACTGATCACGACATTCCTTTGGTTGACAATCCTTCGGACTTATTCGTCGTCCTCATTGCTCAGTGGCGTAACTGTGGTCGATCTCGTTGATGATGGACCATCATTCACTAGTAGCAGTACTACTTTTACACCTGACGAATTCCAATCTGGAAATATCGACAGGTATATCAACCTACCGCTCACGCCTCCTAATCCACGACGCGATGTAGAAATTGATCAACTCACAGCTGCACATGTTCCACGCCCCGCCGAACGATTATTACATGTAGCTCCGACCCCACCTGGGAATAATGTCGTATTAGGTTTGGCAAGTTATCCGACATTCATGGTAGGGTGGACGCGATTAGTTGGTTCATTACGTAATTCGGGATATGATGGACATATTATCATGGGTGTAAATCCGGACATACCACAAATGGAACGTGACTATTTAGATAAAATGGGTGTTACATATTATGCCATTGATGTCGTGAATTGTACAACAACAACTGTATCATCAGCAGCATCATCAACAACAACAGCAACAGATGGTGAGACTACTAAAAATACAGTACGTGCAAAGTGTTCACGAGGATTACGAGACTTGAAATTAGAATGGGGACGATATGAAATGGCACGTAGATGGTTGTATCATTGCTCGACATGTACTGGTTGGGCGATGGTATTGGATACAAGAGATGTATTCTTTCAATCTAATCCATTTAGCACCCTACCCATTATTTTGGGTAGTAGCAACAGTAACACGACAACGAAACATGATTTACTATTCGTGGAGGAGATTGCTAGCTATACTAACACAATACCGGAACAATCACATCGTGCAACGAATATTGGACAAAGTCATAGATACATATATCATACTGAACCATGTTATGGTAAAGAGTCAGTACGAGCAAACAAATTACTTGATCGACCAATGTTATGTTCTGGTACAGTATTAGGTACACGTGCCGGGATGCATCGATTCCTATCAGTATTGGTAAATGAATTTTATGCCAATAATAAAAAACCAAATCAGAAATGTCATTCGCCGGGAACGACTGATCAATGGACGATGAATCATTTATATTATAATGGACGATTCGGGTATATGCATACGACTAAAACTTTACCCTGGGGTACCGGGCCTGTACTTACTATTGGTACGCCCTGTGTCAATAGTGCCTTATTGGGGACGAAGACGAAAACGTCACAGAAGGATATGATACAATTTCATCCATTGAGTGGATTGATACTTAACCCGCATGAAAAGGAGGACAGTGATACACGTATTGCACCAACGTTACATCAGTACGATCGGTGTCATGATTGGATAGTCCCATGGTTCCAAGAGCATGAATCATTATTTTTGTGAAAAACGAGTGAATAAGAATTGAAGAATGAAGTTGCTGCTATACCATGGGTAGTACAACAAGAACATCTGGGACGGGGACGAACTTATTGTATGCTTTATTTTTTGTCAACACCTGGGACTAAACCAAATTATAAAGATGCATCAATTATGTTATCTTCTCTCATGACTGTCATTATTTGGGATTTGGCAACACTCTCATTCTTCACCACTGTCTACTATGCCGTCCAACGGCACAACCCCTAGCTGGATGTGGTTGGAAAACGGAAAAACAGCAAAGAGAGAGATAATATTGACATCCCCTTCATCATCAAATTCGCCGTTGAAAACACCTGACGTGAACATGCATATAACTTTGTCCGACGACCTCAAGTCTTCAAACCACTTCCTTTGCTTCATACAGGTGAATTGATCATGATAATGTCTTAATGTATACTTGGGCTGTGCCTCATTGACACGTAAGGTACGTCCATCCAATTCCAATCCATTAACTTTGGCACATGCCACCTCTGCATCCTTGGCAGGCATGGTCACAAACGCAAAGCCACGTGGTTGGTGTTCCCTATCGGTGGGTAAGAAGCAATCAGTCACTGCATCGACACGTAGGGTACGTCCATCCAATTCCAATCCATTAACTTTGGCACATGCCACCTCTGCATCCTTGGCAGGCATTGTCACAAACGCAAAGCCACGTGGTCGGTGTTCCCTATCGGTGGGTAAGAAGCAATCAGTCACTGCGCCATATGCTTTAAACATATTCCGTACACCTTCCTCGTCGGTATAGAGTGATAGATTGCCAACGTATAATTTGACTTCGTCACGGCCTTGGGGATGTTGCATGTTCGATAGGTCGAACACAGCGATATAATCACTTTGATCCTGATAGTTCAGCAACTGACTGAATATTGAGACCTGATGCCTTAAAAACAATTTCTTTTGACTTGTAACAATGTTGTTCCTAAGACCTGCCAGCTTCGATTTGTTTCTGCTGCTCTTGGCTTCGAAGGTGGTCAGTCCCAGTTCATCCGCAGATCGGGCCAAGAATGAACAATCTGAAGAGTGTGTACCATGACGCCAATCCATCTTCTGGCACTTCACTCCACAGTATGCTACCCGTCTACACCCTTCACAGAAGAGTGCAGTACGCCACTCAATAGGTTTGTTGCAGCGAGAGCAACTTCCCACATTCAAATCCATAATTGATACGAGGATATCAAGAAATTGAAATAGATGCGACTTTTCAGCATTAATCAATTGTTTCAGCGCCTCCATTATATGACTCCGTCGATCCCGAATAGCTTTTGAAGTATTCTGGTGTAAAGCAACGTTTTGGATTAAGTCAGCAATGTAGACTAAACCTTCCATCAACTGATTCCTTTGTGCATCACAAGCTATCGACTGAATCGTTGGATCACATGCAAAGCGCATTATGAACTCAACACACATCTCCAACAGGCCAGATTTGATCGCAAAAGCTATATTTTTGTCGATGGGGTAGACCTGTCCTTGTACCTTCCGCACTAACATAGAGTAGGATATTTTGGAAATACTCATGGCGTCATCAATGTTGACAGTGAAGTTACGGCCGAGGTCGATCACATCAGCAATTACGTCATTATCAACGCAATCTGCATTGATCATAAACATGTGAAGGGTAGCGAAATGATCCCATCGATCCACTGAGTCGACAAGTTTTAACATTCGAATCGTTCCAACAACGTAGTTGACTTTGCATTCAGGCTTGTATGATCTGCTAACAATTGGAGTTTTGGCAATAGTCATAACGAGATCCAACCCGTCTTGAGGAAAGGGTATTTGCGCCATTACTCTTTTATGACCGATGGAAACAATGTTTCTGATCACCTTGTGAAAATCGGTTTCAAGTGACTTAATATCAACTGAAAGCTGATGAGATTCATATTCCTTCACTAAATCTGGACGATATGAGCTCCAGAACGCTGTTTGGACTACACTATCAAGGAACCCCTCGTTCTGCAGTAAAATGTTACTAACCGTCGATGCCGTGACCTTCGAAGATGAATCACCTGAAGATTGGAGCAAATTCAAAAGGAGATCAAAAAATAGCGGCACTGCCTCATGCCAATATTTGTTGCTCATGAAAAAGAGACGTTTGGAATCATCACATAGACAACGAATGACAGCTTGGATGCCATTTGCAATTTCCAACTTGCACTGCTCAACGTTGCCGAGATGAGCAAGGATCTCAATCCAGTCGACCGGCGTTCGTAGATTTCCCTTGACTTTCTTGACCATTTCATTGAATTCTTTATGCTCGCACTGCCTCAACAATCCGAGTATAACGGGAATCAATCCATTAAATACCAGGTCTAGTAGTAATGAATTGCATTCACCCGCACATATTGTCGACAATACAATCTTGACTGCATCCTTTTTACACTTGCGAAAATTCTTCATGATATTTGCTTCGTGTTGTAGGAGTTGTTGTTCACAAAATCATTGGTCGGGACAGCTCGTGTTGAAACGACTTCCCGTTCAGTATCGAGTACCGGGAGAGGAGACGACTGTCCGCATTGATCATTGGTTGCATCCGTCCCGTCCTCGTCTTCATGCCATTCATGATGAACAAGCAATTGTCGCACAATTGGCTTCGTTACAAAAGCAATCTCCTTCTCTGTGAGATTTATGTCCCAGTCTACCGTCCACGTCCACACATCGAAGTGCAACAGTGCATCTCGCAGTAATACAAATTGTAGATTTTCCTCACGCCAATCATTTGTTTTGCCGTTCAAAAATCGAACAAACCCCATGGAAGCTTGTTCCCTCCACTTCTTTATTATACTACAAAGTATCGGTTTCACCCACTCGTTATCTCGAGCCCAAGACGGAACGGCACCTTCGCAGGTTCTAAAAAGGACATGTTTTGCTCCACAAGCGTCAATCGTTCATCCTCGTCACAGAATGTACACGCAATGGCAAGGTGCCGATGGAATCCTTCCCCCATGGATCCCCCAACTCCATCGACGTTTGTGTTTCCAATCATCGACTTCTTCGCCCTGCGCTCAAATGTCAAATTGATCACCTGGATTGCCATCACTTTTGCATTTTTGCCGGTAACTCTCACACCACACCGATTCGTTGTGACATCAAGTTCGCTAACAATAATCCCCTTCATGCCATTGTATTGGGGTGCGCTGATTAATCCCTTAATTGTTACTATATCTCCTACAGATAAGGTCGTGATAGTAGTAGTTGGAGGGGGAGGAGGGAATACCTCTTTCTGTAGTAAATCTTCTTTTTCTTTATCGGCTTCGTCAGACTTACTGTTCAAGATTGTATCGCATTGCTCGTCGTCGTGACCCGCAACACGATGATGTGGTACGGGAGCAGTGCTGTTCTTCCGCTTTCCTCTCTTCGTTTTCCCCATGGCTGCTGGGACAACGCACCATCGCCCCCCGTCGTCCCTCATGGCAACACTACGACTGGTAGCACATTCTCCTTCGCATTCCAAGTTGCTCGAGCGTGGATCGGATCGCTCGCAGTAAACGTATCCATCTTCATTGGCAATCTCACGTAAGTTGTATTGATGGATGTCATCTTCTGGTATATCCGCAAGATGGATTGGTATGTACTCCGGCCGCCGCGTCATTGGAGTATCGCGATGATTGTTGGTACGATTGTTGTTATTCCGCGCGGTAGTCCCTCTCTTCTTCTTTCCCATGGCTGCTTTTTCGGTCGTCCCCTCCCACTTACACAGAAATGACACACAACGATGAACGAAATGACGACGTTGCGTAGAGGGCAGGAGGTGCAGTCACAGAAGTAGAAAATGGGCTAACCCCAAGTCGTTTACGCCAACACACGGACTGTAGTGATGGTTCGAAGCCAGAGACTCGGTTATATTGGCCACGTACGTCTTCTCAGCATTTCAAAGTTTTCAACGTCAAAAACCAGGATATGGTGTCGTAGGTGCTCCACCTCGTCCACGCTGAAACAGACTTTTGGCTCACTTTGCTTTACTCCTGCTCTCAAGATACATTGTAGGCTCAAACAATGATGAATAATGGCGGCTCGCCCAACAACATGACACCCACAAAACAAAGGCCATCACGGAATGTAACCTCCCACGATGGCAAGAGGTTGTTCACGGTGTGGCCAATGAGTCTCGACACACGCGAATGTAATGATATCATACACACTAGCGTAAGCATCCCCCCGGCTGTACAGATCATACTCGACAGTCCACCCGTCCAACGGTTAGTAAATTTAAAGCAGCTCGGATGTGCGTTCAATACCTATCCCTGTGCGACACATACAAGGAAGGAACATTCATTAGGGGTCATGGAATTGGCAGGCAAGGTTGGTAAACATTTACAATCCGAACAGCCGACATTGGGGATTACCGATAAGGATATATTATGTTTACGTATGGCAGGATTATGTCACGATTTAGGACACGGGCCAAATTCGCATGTCTACGAATCATTCCTCAAGGCTGTATATAAGAATGAGCACGATCATCCTGAACAATATGTGGAGAGGGATAGACAATTCAAGTCTGATTTTGGGATAGATATGCCACCACTGCCAAAGCATTATGAACACGAACGTACATCATTAATGATGATAGATTTTGCATTAGCATCGGTTGGATTAGAAATTGATTGGAGTAGACTTGATGAACCATTAAAGCAAATTGGTAATGGAATAGATTGTGAAAAGTTTGGTGTTGTGTGTCGAAATAACAATGACGAGTGTGATCCATTTACATCTAGAGATTGGATATTTATTAAAGAGTGTATTATGGGATCACCACTCGATATGCCGGATGCACCATCTCGTCAACTAACATTCATTGGTCGGCCGGAAAAAGAATACCTATATGACATTGTTAGTAACAGATACAGCGGATTAGATGTTGATAAGATTGATTATTATGATAGAGATTCACTTGCCGCGTTTGGTTCGAAAAGGGGTGAATTACAAGTTTTCTTACGAGAGGCGACTGTGGCATGGGGCAAATGTCCTGATATAAAGCAATCGTATAAATGTAGGAGTCATCCGATAGACCCAGAATTGAATTTAATGATTTGTTATCCGAGTAAACTCGTTGAGGCAGCGATGGACTTTTTTGCACAGAGAAAAAAGAATCACGCAGCTATTGTAAGTCTTGTTATTTTATCTTTCATATTATTATGCATTTCGTTTCCAATGATAATATTTACTAAACTCTCCTTAATTCTACTCCAGTACACGCACAAAAAGACAAAAGCTGCAGAATGTAAGGTTTAACACTTGATTTATGGTCGTATATTATTATCAAACACTTCTCTCGCCTCATATACATTTCATGTTTTAGTACAAATGGTCGATTTGCTGTTAGAGGCCGACAAACATTATCCCATGTTATTTTCTACACAAGCGGACGACCCATCCGCATTCCCATTGCCGTCAAGATTTGAACATTTTCCATTCCATCGGTTGCCGATCAGCCGGTCGTGGAGTAAGTTAATTGATCATAGCAGTTTGATGAATTATACTGATGCCAAGAGTGCTTATCACTAACATTTGTCTTGTCTTTTTTTTGGAATAAAAGTGTATCCAAGACTTTTTCTTCGCATGGATGATACAATATCAAGCATAATTGAGAACAAAGTTATGGACATTCCTCCATCTCAACTTGGCCGTTTAAGACAATTAATAAATGATCGACGTGCTCATAAGTTTTACAAGCGAGTGGGTGAGATTGAAATTGGGCACATGGGTGGGAATGAGTTCTGGAATTTAAGTGAGGATGAGATGAAGGACGAATTGCTGAATGATCATGTTAGCTGGTATGGAGAGCCTGCGAAATATACGGCTTCAAATTCTGTAGTAATGACACTTCATCCAGAAGACTTTATTGTGGAGAAACGAGAGCTTCACTATGGATGCAAGGAGACCAATCCAGTATCAAGGATGAGATTTCTTTCCAAAAATATTCATAAAGTCAGTCTCAAAAATTCGATACTTGAGTTGCCAATTGCTGAGGAAGTACACACACTCTCGATGGATACCCCTCGTGCCTTTGTGAAACGTACCGTACGCGTGTTTTGTCGCACACCCGAGAAGAATGAAATGCTTAGTCATGTATTTCTGAATTGGGTGTCTAATAAAGAAGACAAGTTAGAAGCGGGGCCAAACTGCGTGTTAGAAGCCGCCTTTCCATTTATGGAAGTTGGAGAAGTTTCGATGGACGGTTTTGATGACATGCAGCGAGGAGATACGCAGCCAATAACTCAAGATGAATATTCTTCCCGGAAGCGTGAATGCCCAGATAATGGTGACAGCTGCGCTGCACTTGACACTTCAACAAAACGATTGTTTCCTGGAAAGTAACGAGTAAAATATGTATGTGTTTCATGGAGGTCACAATCGAGATCGACTATGCTTCGTGCAATTCCTAATCCTGTTGACACAAAAAGATACCACTTTGTCGACCTGACCTAAGTGGACAATGAAGTCATGACTCAATTCTTCTTTGTATTCCGCATGTATATTGTCTGGAATTGTGAAATTACGTTGCATGTCATTGATGTCGGCAAAATGAAATTCAGGTGCCCAGTGATCATTACCACAGAATAAAATAGACGTGGAAGTGAAAGCTCCAATTAATCTAAATGCCACATCATTTGGATACTCTGCCAACTCATTAAGCTCTTGACAACCAAGTAGTAAATGATTTTTCACCATATTGGGATTCATAAATACATCAATTGCTATTTCTCTACCATTCGTGCAATCCAAACCGGCTACATGTTTGAGATACAAATCAATCCAACTCCGAGGCAGTCCAGATGATGATAGTGCTCTTACCAAATTCGTCATTATTGGTATGATGTATTTATGAGACTTTGCCACAGAGGATAGTACACGCTTCTTCATTGGAGGTGGATCAAATCGAATAAATGGCATTAGATGGATAATATGTAGTGTTTTGGCAAGGATGTCAGGTCGGCGTAGTAAGAGAGACTGGGTAAAGTGTGCCCCGATGGAATGAGTTATGAATATAAAATTTGGTACGCAATCGTATAATCTTCTCCATTCTTCAATGATTTTATCAATCCACTCTAATTTGTGCTTGACTATAATAATGGCGTCGTTAGCGAGAAAGTTAATCCCTATAATGCACATATTCAGGATCAAATACATATTTGAATGATAATAACAAAATATATACTCACTTTGACCCTCCATACTACATGAAATACTTATATCTTTATGACCATTTATGTTTATCGATTCATTTACTTTTCCATCACGTCTCTTACCATGGAAGATTTGATTATGATGATCATCCCTCGTTCCAACAACATCGTCGCCTACACCATGACCCGCATAGCTAATTCCACGAACGGCGTATCCTTCTCCCAGTTGCTCAACGATCCGGACGAGGAATTGAGTGTACCAGTGTATGACGCCTGGATTTCCAGGAATGAAGATGAGAAGTGTAATATGAGTGGCGGCGTTATAGTATGGGTTGTTCTTGTCATGACTGGATGTCGAATGTACATCATTTTGGTATAGGTCATCGTCGTCGATTGTCAATGTATCAGTTGGCCATCCGCAGATACACGCTCGGCCTTCTACTACTCTCAGCCCCATAATAGCAGGCAGCCTGGCCTGCTGCCTGCTCAGTCAAGAAGAAAATTGCGGGACCGGACGGAGACGGAGATTCGCGCACGCACAATGTTTTTGCGGGGGGAGTTGAAACAAAAAAGATGCCAATAGTAGGTATGTTGTACATCACTTGTACTACATGCCATACTTGTACTGCAACATTGTATTTGTAGTCTACTACTACATACATGCCTACACCAAGTAGATCAATCATTTCATGTCACAACAAATGATGTAATTTAAAATTCACCAACATTATCTCCTAGATCTAGTTCATCTTTCAATCATCATCACCATCATCTTCTTCTTCTTCATCATCATCATAAGTGGTATATGATTCTATGACTTCTCTGCACAAGGATGATAGCTATCTTTGGCTAGTTTTTGTTCTTTGACGTCTGTTCCTTCATCCTGTTTGTAAGTTGACATTGTTAATTGTTACACTCAACTGTGTGTGTGTGTGGGGGGGTGATAGTATGTAGGCTCATCTGTACATAAACTAGCCATGCTTTCTTCCTCTTCATCGTGATATACTCAGACTATCACATCACATAGTTGGCGTGTTTGATCCTCTCTTTTTATCACAACCCAAAACCACACTTGTTTCTAAAACTTCATCCTGCTGCATTACCCACTAGAGTGATAACCAAGACTCTCCTATCATCAACACCCACTTAAACTTAAAAAAATAATCTTATTATAACAAATAATCATTCCACAGCAGCTTCTATCAATTCTGGAGGCAAGTTTGGACTGTCACCATCATCCCCTTTCTTCCTTACCCTCTTCTTCTTATTCTCCCTCATTACCAGCACAGCTTTCCCCCATCAATATGCCTCTACACAACGAAAGATAATTTTATTACTAGTTCTTGCCTTAAAATCAAATTTGTAAATTCCCGATGAACCAGCCATGAACGTATCAACACTGACCGCATCTTGACTGTTGTTGTTGAAGTCATTCTCTGGTACCTGCTTTTCATCATCATACTTGAATAGATTGTACTCCACACCCCCTTCTAACCCACTAACCACAACGTATACTGTCATGTCCTTATCCGTTGGTCGTGCCCATCGTCCCTCTTTTATGCTAGGTAACTCATCTTTTACTGACGTCCAAAGTTTAACCTGTTTAAGACCTGTCCCAACAGGTCCAGTATGTGCAATCCCATAGTTAATTACATTTACACCCTTTGGGAGGCTCCATTGTGGTGCACTATTTTTCTTACTGTCGACACGAGTCATTGGAAAGTCCTTAAAGCTTATACGGTACACATCATTATAGTGATCATCATATATTAGTAGATCGCTGTCATGGTACAAATCATCATCAAAGTTCGTTTCAATCCCAACAACGTTAACAATATGATCATACTCATCACTAGTGTCATCCTTAGCGAATACGGTAATGGTAACTACATGCCCTTTACGTACATGTCGTTTCACCCATGACAGGTAGGCCGCAGTTCCAGTAGCAGAGTATGTCTCAGCAGTCATATGTATCGACGTTGCTGTGTCTATGTCATAGGTGGAAACACCAACAAGATATTGTTCTTCTGTTTGACAAACTCTGTTATTGCTTATTCCCTCATTCGAACAGTAGATTTGTCGTAAATCTTACTGACTAAAGTACTGACCAGCAAGAAGCTGACCAGCAATGATTGTTGATGTTTCGCCACAATATCCCTGATTTGGGTCCCATTGGTTGCGTATCTGTACGTCTAGTATGTGTTTGTAATTGCGTGTACCGTAGCTGTCAACTACCGTAGGACTGTTGTCATATATTGGTTTGGATGTTGGCTTTGCAGTTTGTTTTGGTGTTGGTTTAGGAGTGGGTTTGGGTGTTGGCTTACGAGTGCTGGGTTTGGATGATGTTGGCTTTGCAGTTTGTTTTGGTGTTGGTGTAGGAGTGGGTTTGGGTGTTGGCTTACGAGTGCTGGGTTTGGATGATGTTGGCTTT
>Ga0247831_1004651_pt1 | contig 18005 bp, 5 predicted proteins | sample LaCruzMarch2015__9_FD_192406 | JGI IMG/M metagenome (GOLD analysis project Ga0247831, IMG submission 192406) | Freshwater microbial communities from meromictic Lake La Cruz, Castile-La Mancha, Spain - LaCruzMarch2015_1m | ecosystem: Environmental > Aquatic > Freshwater > Lake | place: Spain... | reverse complement strand
CCCAAGACTTTGGCCGAAAGAGGATGTACGTGTAACGTGCTTAAGCTCTCCGGCCCGCCACCTTTCGCTCCCCGCGCGCAATGTTCTGGCGCGAACCCACCGTGTGCGGGTGCGTATCTCCGAGGCTCTCCAACCGCACGCTCAGCGCGTGCCGTAAGAGAAGCATGGCCTCGTCGTCCCTCTTGGCCGTAGCGGCATCCTGACGCATCCCAAGAAGGTACACCCCAAGGTTATTCGCCGCCATTGCGTATTCTGCGTGGCGGTCGCCTTTCTCCTTCTTCACTTTGGCCGCGAGCTTTCGATACTCCGTTTCCGTTTTAGCTTCGTCGGCGCCCGCTGCAAACACCTCGGCCATGAGAGCGCACGAGGCCCTCGCGTCGCTGTGTCTCGAACCGACCAATGCTACTTGCATTTCGTGCGCCTGGCGCACGAGCCCCGCCGCCGACTTACGCTCGCCCCACTGGAGGGCGATGACGCCCAGAAGCTGGATGGCGCTCGCGAGCATCAGGTGCGGTGTACCGAGCGACCGCGGCCAGTTTTTCATCAGCGCGTGCAGCTCCGCAGCGGCGCCATCTAGGTCACCTAGGCCGTGCATGGCCCTCGCGATATTGACGGTGGCCTCTTGGTATCGCACATCATCGCGCCCCACGGCGGCGGCTAGATCGGAGCGCAGGGTCGTGCAGAATGGCAGCGCGACATTCGGCATGCCCGCCTCGACCAGCGCGTCTCCGTAATTGTCCGCCGCCGCGAAATACACGTCGGGGTACACGGCCTTCTTGGCGGCGCTCGCGTCGAGCCACCGTTTCGCCATGAGCCTTTTGAACATGCCCGTATAGGCGTCTCCGCACACGGAGCACGAGTGCCACGAGAGGTAGATTTTGTCGTCGTGGGGGAGCTTTGCGGCGACGCACCCCGCGTGCGCGGCCCGCACGCATTTACATCCCAGCGGAAACACGGACACGTCCCCCTTTCCACACTCGTAGCACGACCGAGGAGCCGACGGGAGCCCCGATGAAGACGCAGCGCCAAAGTGACACCCAACGTGACGCCCAAAGTATGCTTGCGCTCGACGCGCGTGCCATTTGGCGGCAGCCGGGTCGGTACCCGCGAGTTTACGCGCGCGTCGCTCGTGCGAGACGCCCTTCGCGAAGTGCGCGCCGCTCATTTTTCGGAAATCCTCCTTTTTGCTTTTTTTTTTTTTTTTTTTTTTTTTGGGAGGGTTTTTTTTTTTTTGTTTTGGGAGACGTATTTATTTTTATGGCCCCTTTACGGCCTCTTACGACCCGAGGAGCACCGCCGCCATCGCGCGCGCGCACGCCTCGGCGCCTCCCTCCGGATCCTCCGTGTACAGCGCGGATGCCGCGGCCGCGCTCCCTCTCCCCTCGGGCTCCGCTCCACTTGGGCCTGTACTCGGGCCTGTACTCTGCCCAGCGTGCGCGCGCGCTCTTTCTCGCTCTCGCTGCTCGAGCTGCATCATCTCGACGAGTGCGGTGGCGGTGATGCGGTCGACTCGGAATCGCACCATCGCGGCCCGGCGCGCGCTCATGGCGGGGGACGAATGCGGGATCAGAGGCCGTTCACGCTCCTCTTGCGTTACCTCGTGGTAGAACCGATGCTCGGTGAGCGCCGCGTGCGTCGCGAGACGCCGCTCGTTTAGTTGGCCCTTTGCTTTGCCGTACTCTTCCAGAAAGGTCTCAACGGCCTTGCGGATCAGCCTCTCGATCTCGTCTCTGCGCTCTGCGGACCCGACTGGGATTTCGCGCGCGAGACTCTCGTCGTCGTCGGCGATCAGCCGGTCGGGTCCGCACCAGTATGCGTGGCAGTGAGCTCCCTTTTCCGCGCTGTCTCGCCTCGGCTTGTAGCCCGCAGTTGCTATTGGGGGAGGCCGCCTTAGCTCGGCGAGTACGTGGTCGCGTAGGGCATCGCCTCGGAGATCCCTCCGCAGCGAATAGTGCGCGAGGACCTTTTGCGCCGTCTGCGTCTCGTGAAGCCCCTGCGTTTTGTCGTACCTCATCACGAGACGCCATATGAAGTCGAAGTGGTTGATGAGGACGGCCCGCGTGTTGGGGTACGTGTGTTTTCTGCGCATCGCGGTGTCGACGTGCAGCACAAGAAGGCACACCGCCGCGAAGAGCAGCGGGTCGTCCAGGAGCGTCCCCCCTTTATCCTCCTTAGCGACCGCGAGCATGAGATCGAGGTCCTGCACATCCAGGGGGCCGATGTACCGGAGCACGTTGGCCTTCTCGGCCTTCTCGCTTACAAATGAGCACCGGTGCCCGTCCGTGTCGATGAGTGCGATGGTGCGCCTTGCGAGGCCACCGCTGTTGCGTTCGACGTTCAACACGACGTTGCCCTCCTTTGTGTCGACGCACCTCGCGACGGTGGAGAGCCGAGCGTAAAGCTCGACCAGCGCGTCGCCGACTCCGTTGAACGACACAGTGTTGTCCTGAATCGACGAGTCCAAACTCCCGCTGTTGAATCTCCTCATCACGGTTGCGTCGTGATTCGGCGTGCCCGTCGCGCGCACTATCACCGTGGTCTCATCGGCGTGGGGGACGACCCCTTGACCCCGTAGCGAGTGCGCGATGCGCCTCTCGCTCTGCACCTCCGCGTCTTTCAGTCGATCCGTACCCCTCGCGTTCTTGCGCACGCGCAGAACCGAGGCCGCCTTGTCGTATCCATTTTTCAAGTCCGGTTGCTTGATGCCGAACACGAAGTTCTCCGTCCCGTCGTTGAGGTACTCGAGTTTCAGTTTCACGCCGTCGTTCGTCGCGTAGAGTGCGTGCATGACGCACAGCGAGTCGATCATGAGGGGCTGCGTGAGATCAACCCGCGAAACCGGCGGCGGGTGCGGCGGGTGCGGCGGGTGCGGCGGCGCCGTGACCCCCGTAAGATACGCGGTGTATTTCGCGCTCACCTCTTCGGCCTGCTCCTCCTCGATCTCTATGTCCTCGGCGATCGCCGCGTACGCGCGTAGCTCGAACTCCGTTTTCCTCGCGTCTTCCTTGCGCTCCTTCCACCCTTCCGGCCTGTTCGCCTTGAGAGTCGCGGCGTGCGCGTCCAAGAGCACGTCGACGACACTTCGGGGCTCGGTAACATTGGCGCCACGAACACGCACGAGGCCCTCTAGTGTGTAGACATCGAAACGTAATCTCTTCGCATTCCTGCGTTCCTCTCCCGTATCGATGCTATCGGCCATCCTCTCGCACACACTCTCCACGAACGCGCCTACGCTGAACCTCGGATCGAGATCGCGCCCGTATAACATCGAGGCCACGAGCGTGTGGAAGTGCTTCATGCGCGCGTCCTTCGGATCCTGTGCCCCCGATTCCTTTAGGTTCCCGCGCGGCGGCCGCGCCGTCGTAACGCGCACGGGCCGGTCGTCCCAGAGATACACGCGGACCTCGTCGCTCGGAATGTCGAGCCATAGACGCACCGCGCTCGGACGGAGCCTGCACGTGACGAAGCTGGTTGCCTCTGTCGCTGGCACCTTGTTCGCATTGCTCGCGTCGACATGCTCGCCTTTCCCGCGGATGTAGTCCCATACGCACCTAGGCCCCTTGTACCGCCTCCACTTTTTGTCTTTGGTCTCCTCGTAAATCGAGCCGCCGTGCGCAAAAAGCCGCATTTGTTTTCCTTTTTTTTTTTTCGGATTCCTTAAAATAGAGTGTCCCTTTTTTTACTATGTAAGGGACACAAACCCCCCAAATCTCCAAAATCTTCGACTTTTCGACTTTTCGACTTTTCGACTTTTCGGCTTTCAAAAAAATGATGGGCTATACCGCGGTCGTTTTCGGCCGACTCGGCCTCGCGGAGTCGGAGACGCAGTTCGCTCCGGGGCCGAACGCGCGCGGGCAGTACACGTTCCGCGTCTCGGGGGTGAGCCCCGACGGCGCTGCGATCTCGACGGCGAGCTTCCCGCTAGGCCGCGCGAGCGAGCTCGCCGACGCGATGTGGGCGAGCTCGTCTTCCAAACAGGAGCGAGCCGAGCGAGACGAGCGAGACGAGCGAGCCGAGTGGAGGCGGAGGCGCATCGCGGCGCACGCGCGCATGGCGGAGGCGCTCGTTGAGCTGTACCGGCCGGCGGCGCGCGACGCGGTGGAGAACGTGCGTTTCTGGCTGTGGATGCTCGAGCTCGGCACGCAGACGCCCGTCGAGGTGCTCGCGCGCGCGCGGCACGCGTTCGAGATCCGCGTGGAGCCGACCATCTCTGTGCGCGTGGAGGCGAACGCGGGAGTCGTCACCGTCACAGTCGGCCCGCGATCCGCGCGCGCGCCGTGCGCCTCGCTCGACGCCGTCCTCGCCGCCGCGGCGGGGATGCTCGAGACCACGGGCCCCGAGCTCTGTGCGACGTACGCGCTCCGGCGCATCGTGAACGACAGCGGCGACGACGGCCTCGTCTCGGGGTGCGCCGACTCGCGCGACATACTCCGCGGCAATCGGCGCCGTACGATCGTGCTGCACAAGCACGCCGTGTGCTCGACGTGCGGCAATGTCGTGCGCAACAGCGCCGAGAAAACAGCCGTCCCGCCGAGGATGTTTTACCCGCGCCTCGTCGTGTGCAACCTCTGCCCCTTTGGCCGCGACTTCCGGCTCTGGGACGGCACGCGGCTCTTGTACGAGTCCCGCAACAGCGCCCTCCGCGAGGCCAAGCACGAGGCCAAGGAGGCCAGCGCGGGCGTGTCCGCGGTGCCCGCTGTGGCAGCCGTCGCCGCCATGAGCGAGGTGATGATTGCCGTGCTGCTGTCGATCTGTCGAGTCGCGGCAGCGCCGGCTGCAGCCGCGCCGGGCACGCCGCTCACACCGCTCGCGGCGAGCCTGTGCCGAGTCCCGACGAAGATGGTCCGCATCGGGTTCGACGGCCTGCTCTCTCCCTTTTATCGCGCCGCGGACGGCACGAGCGGCACGAGCGGCACGAGCGAAGGCAATGCCGAGCCAACGGAGCCATCGGCAAAGGCGGCGAGGACGGGGACCGCGGAGCCCGCATGGACGTGAGTTTTTCTTTGCTCTGGTCTCAAATGTTGATTTTGTTTTTTTTTAATTGGGGACTTTATTTTGGTCGATTTTATTTGTTTATTTTATTTTATTTTTTTTTTTGTTGGGGTTTGTCGCTATAGAAAGCGAGCTCTCGAATGGCGGGGGCGTTGCGCGCCGTCCAACGCGCGGACCGTAGGCGCCAAGCTGGTGACATCGCGAGGCGCGCGGTCCCCGTCGCTGCAGCAATCTTAGCGACTGCAGCGGGGGCGGCGGCTCTTGGGGGAACCGCCGTGGCCGTGACCCGGCTTAAAACGCACCTCGCCGAAAGGGTCGCCGCTAAGAGGGCGGCCGATGCGGCGGAGCAGCTCGCAGCCGCGGGTACGAGAGCGGCGGAAAGAGAAGCCGCGCGCGCGGCCGAGGAGCGCGAGTGGGCCGCGGCTACGGAGGCGGAGCGGGCCAGTGCGCCCGATCGCACAAAGAGGGCTATAGAGGTCGCGGCGGCGGACGAGGAGCGGGAGGAGAGGGCGCGCCGAACCACGCTCGAGCGTCGTGCCGTGGAAGATGGCGCGATCGAGCGCGAGGCCAAAGAAGCGGCGAGAACCGAAGAAAGCGCGCGGGCTTACATCGAGCGCGTGACGCGCCGCCGCGCCAAGCTCGGCGACTGCACTCGCACTGATCTCGCAGACGGCAAAGCCGAGTCGATTCACGACCGGCGCGGGTCGGTTGGCGCGCTGCTCTACCTACGAGGCATCTACGTCGGGTTTGCCGTTCCGGTCGTCACGCGCGAGATCCACACGACCCGGGTTGCCTATCGTGAGGCCCCCAAGGCCCCGAAGGCCGCGCTCCGTTACGATTCGTATGCCTGGTTTGCGGGCGTGGACGCGCACCCTGCGCCCAAGGATGATCTCGAGCCGTCGCGAGGTGAGCTCTCAGCTGCGTTCCTAAGGGCGATGTTCGTAGGTGACGTCTGTCTCGACATCGCGGGCGTTGCGGCTGACACGATTGACAGCTTTGTGGAATGCGGTCGTCGGCTAGCTGCTGATCACGTGACGGTCTCCGCGTTCGCGTGGTGCAATCTCGAGAATCTGAACGCCTATAAGGCGATACCGATCGTCCGAGGGGGCTCTACCTCCATTGAAAGTGCGCTCGCGGCCGAGCGCGCGCGCACAAGAGCCATACCGGAGTTTGCGATGCCCGAACTACGCTGCACGCTCGTCGTGCCCGTGGGCTACTATGACCGCGCGAAAAAAAAAGGCCATTCCCTCGCCGTCCTGTTCCACATCGAAAAAGACGCGGCGCTCATCGCGGTGGCAGACGCGGGAGAGACGGCGGTCGCGATTGACGGCAAACTCGCGGTCGTCGTTTTCGACGTGACCACGCCGGCCATCGCGGCGGAGAGACTTGAGCTCGCGATTCGGGCGTTTTGGGCCAGCTACTTGGGTACGGAATTCATCCGGGAGCCGAGCGACCTGGAGGCCTTCCGCGGCGCGATGGTGGACCCGAGCTTCTCCGGCGTCACGGAGCTCTCAACATCGGGATCGGCGAGTGACCCGCACTCCGCATCGGCGGGTGATCCGCACTCCGCAATCAGGATGCTCGAGACGTGTACGCGCGGCCTCGTCTCGCACGAGCAGCAGGGGGGGTCGTGCACGTACTACGGCACCTTCTGGCTTCTCGGACTCGCGAGTGGGATTGGGAGCGACGAGCACAGCGCCGTGCGCTTAGTCCCCGGAAAGGGAGTCGCGGTCGCTGTCCAGGCGCTGCGCGCGCGCATCGAGGGACTCGACAGGGACCTCAAGCGAGTCGCGCTAGCCGACTTGGCACGATCGCCGGACGTAGAGCAGACGGTCGCGTGCATTTACTCCCGCTGCCCCTGGCTCGATACGGCCGCGATCCGCGAGAGGCGACTCGCAGGCTGGGGGCTCTCCAAGCCCGTCACGACCTACACGCGCCATGTAGGCGCGGCCACGGTGGCGCACGATAGCCGGGGCATGGACGCGCTGCCGACGCTCGCGTCGGCCTCGGCGTGGATACGAGCACTTTTTGCCGTCGGCTCCAAGGTGGCGAGCGCGCCGGAGACCGCCCTCATTTTTCTGGTGGTTTTCACCGAGAGGGCCCGTGGGCTCCTCGTCGCGCCGATGGACGTCAAGGGCGCGTACGCGCCGGCCGTTGGCGACCACAGGCACGTTCTCGCGATCGCACAGTTCCTGTGCTACGTACGCAGCTGGCTCCACCCGGGAGAGGACGCGTTTGCGTATAGCACAGCCGACGCGATGCTGGTTCGGTGCGCCAGGTACGCCGTACGGATCGCACAAAACAGCGCGCTCCTAGGCCGTGTGGCGAGAGACGAGCCCGCGGAAACCGCGCTCGATGTGAACGCGCGCACGTTCGTAACGCCGCTACCGTGGGCCGCGCGCGAATACTGCTCGTTCCTCGACGAGGCGCGGGATGTGATGCCCTTGCTTTTCGCCGTCGACTCGCCCTACACGCGGGCGCTCGCGGATCTCGGGCCCGCAGATGGCGCCGCGGCCACGACTGGGGATGCTGGCGAGGTGGTCGTCCTCAGCGCAAACGCCGCGCTCGCCGCGGAGAAAGCGGACGCGGGTACCCGCGCAGACAAGACGGTACTGCGTGACATCCGCGCGATCGAGCTCGGCGCGATACAGGAGCGCGCGCTCTCGTACCTGTGCACGGACCCGAGCGTCGCCGTGTTGAACGTTGTCGCTGGGCTGCTGAACGCCCGCCAGGCGCGTCACATAGTGGAATCCGACCTCGCGGGCATCACGAGACCATCGTACGTATTCGGCGTTTCGGCTTCCGCCGAATCGACAGCAATGCATGTACGCTTTCTCTCTGCTGTGCACACGGACGCGGCATCGTACACGCTAAGCGGCCTCTACGGGATGCACGATCGCATCGTCCCGCTGTTGAGGGGCGAATCGCGCGAGGCGATGGATCGTTGGTTTGAGAGGATGGTGGGCGAGAACGCGCCGCATCTATACGTGTCGTCTCGCGTCGGCCTCGCGGGCGCCGTCGCGCCCACGGACGGCGGTAGCGACGGAGTGGAGTCTCTGTCGATTTCGATCGGCCCCTCGCGCACGAGCGTCGAGCACGACGTCGATGCGCTCGTCGAGTGGGCAGACTTCATCCGAGACAACTGCGCGGCGTACGCGGGCGTCTCCGGGGCGCACGCGCTCGCCGCGTACACGCGGCCGCTCTCGTCGAAGGGCCCATCGTCTGCAGGCATCCTGGCGCTCGAGTCGCTCTCGCGCAATGGTGCGTGGGAGCACGGGGGTCCCCTGCGCGCACTGCTCTGTCAGGAGGGAACTGGCGAAGTCGACTTGAAGGGTGCTATGGACGCGCCTATGTCGCGCGCTGTGCGGTACGCCTATTTGATCGTCGCGGTACATAGGGGGCACGCGGAGGCGCTCCTCGGATGTGCGCGCGGCCTACGAGCGCCGACCGACCCCGTGTGGAGCCACGCGCGCGAGCGGACGAGGCGGCTGATCTCGACCGGCTCGGAGTCGCTCTCTCATGGAGGGCGGGACTTCGTCTTTGCCGTCGGCCCCGGTGAGGCGGGAGGGCCAATCGGGCTAATCGGGCACTTGCACCAGAGGCTCCTCGGGGCTGGGTGCGTGTTTGACCACTGGCTTGTGGGCCAGAGCAGCCTCTTCGAGCTGGACGGGGTCACGATCGCCGGCGATGGCAGTCGACTCGACCTCACGCTCGAGGGAGGAAAGCCCGATGAGCCCAAGCCCAAGGAGGTCGAGGTCATGCGCGTCATGACGGCGGTCTCCGAGTATTGGGCCCCGACGTACCGCGCGGCGGTCGTGCCGATCGTGGGTACGTTGTCTGTCGCGACGCGGCTGGTGGTCGTGCCAGGCGGCCGACCGGGCGGCGGTCCGAACGGCGGGGGGTATCCCTTGGCTGGCGAGTACGTGACGGTCCACACCGCGACCGGCGTCGTCGGTGCGGACCACGAGCGTGCGATGGGGCACTTCGCTCAAAAGGAGCCGTTCGTCGTCGAGCTCGACGGGGCGGGGCTCCTTCCGGTGGCGGACACGCCGACGGACAAGCTCGTCTCGCTCTTCGTCGCGTACGCGTACGCCGGGTCGATGGTCGGCACGCGGCTCGTCCCGCTCGTGGCGTCGCGAATGCGCGGCGACGAGACGACCCGCGCGATGGTGCGCGTGCTGCTGTACAGCGCGCCGTGCCCGCTCAGCTTCTACGCCGTGTGTGCGGCCTCGCTCACGGCGTACGTGGAGTGCTCGGACCAGCTCCTGGGCATGCTGCGGTGCGCGCCCCCGGATGCGCACGCGGAGCTGCGTGCCAAGATGCTCACGCTGCACGAGCCCCCCCGCCTACCGGGCCTACCGGGCCTACCGGGCCTACCGGGCCTACCGGGCCTACCGGGCCTACCGGGCAAGAGCGCAATAGGGACTAAGCGGCCTAAGGAGCCTAAGGAGCCCTGCGGCGGCCTTGCCGAGGTTGCCGCGCGCGTGGATCGCCGGGCGCGGTACTCGCCCACCGCGCAGTACGGCGAGTGCGAGCGCGACCTCGTGCGTGGCACAAAGAACGAGGGAGATCGGATCGATTGGTACGAGCACACGGACGCGTGGAAGACGGCGCTCGAGGCGTCGACCGGCCGGTTCGTCAACGAAGCGCAGCGGGATAAGATCGGCGAGATCCTCGAGACGCGCGACACGCGCGAGGCGCCGTGGCTGATCGTCCAGATGCAAATGGGGTTCGGCAAATCGTCCGTTGTTGTCCCCATGCTCGTGGCGAGGTATCTTGCCGTGGACGAGGTGCGGGTCGTGTTCGTGACGCAGCCGGCGCACCTCACCGCACAGGCCGCACGCACAGTCGGCGCGTTCGTCGGCGCGAACCCGACGCTCGTTCCGATCTACGCGCTGAACGTGAGTGAGCTGCGCGCTTGCCTCGCGCACGTGTTCCCTCAGTCGATGCTCGTGAACCGCGCGGACGCCGAGCGGTTCGTGGTCGTGCTTAGCACGGCGGAGATGCAGTGCCTCGTGCGCGACCACCCGAGGATCTACTCGCGGAGCAGGATGATCGCGCACATCGCGGACGAGGTGGACGTGGAGAGCGACCCGCTCCGGTGCGAGGTGATCATCGAGGGCGCCGACCCAGCGCCGCACTACGCGCCCGCGGTCGCGAAGAGGATCGGCGTTTACTACCGTGCGGCGCTCGAGCTCGGGAGCGAGAGGCGGGACGCGAGGCGGGACGCGATGGACGCGCTACATGCGCTCGACGCGCACAGCGCCTCGCGGCTCGAGGACATGCGCCGGCGCGTGCGCGAGCTCGCGCACAAGGTCGACTTTGGGCTCTCGGACGACGCGAAGACGTACATCGCCGTGCCGTACGTCTTCGCGAACACGCCGTCGCGTGTGGCGACGCTCTCGGACCTGGACGCCGCGATCAACGCGCTCGTCGTGTCGATCGAGGAGGGGGGTTTGCGCGAGACGGACCGAGCGTTGGTGCGGAGCGACATCCTTTCGAAGTTCGGCGCCGACGTGGGCGGGAGGATCCTTGGGGTCCTTGAGATGCCTGGGGCCCTCGACTCGCGGGGAGATCCGCCTTCCGGGCGGCGCTTCGGTGGATTCGAGGAGTACTACGCGACGCAGATCGCGATGCCGCGTCTTAGGGTGAGCAAGACGGAGACCTCGGTAGCGTTCGTCGACGTGCTCGGGTGCGGGTCGCGTTTCGTTGGGTTCTCGGGGACGATGGGGACGAGCGTGCCTGTGCCTGAGTACGCAAAAGGCGACCCGCGCGAGCGGTACACTCGCCCGAGAGGGGGTTTGGTGTCGTTGCACAGCGACGCGGCGAACAACAAGGAAGCCCAGTGGCACATCGAGCGCGCCGAAGTTACGTTCGTTAGGGGCCTGCGGGACAAAGAGCGGTCGGAGCGTATCCTCGCGGCGATCGTCGCGCGTATCCGCGAGATCCGTTTGCTTGACGGAGCCGAGACGCCGATATTCATCGTGGACGGGAGCGGCGAGTTCGGCGCGTTTGATGACCACCTCGAGAGTGTGCGCGGCGCTGTAGCCGGCCTAGGCGGCGCTGCCGGCCTGGGCCATTTCGACGAGGAGGGCGTGCTCGTGGGCAAGGAGCACCTGGTGCGGTACTACAGCCACCGCGACTCGCGCGGCGTGGACAGCACGATGGGTAACACCGCGTGGGGTTTGATCGTGCTTTCGTGGCGCACGCGGCTCAGCGCGGGGGTGCAGGCCGCCTACCGGCTCCGCGGCCTCAAGGATGGGCAGCAGCTGCACCTCTTCGTCGCGACGGATCACGATGCCGGTGCCGGCACACACGGCAAGACGCGCGGCAGGATCGTGCTCGACATGCTCCTGGCGAACGAGCAGGCGTATACGGATGCCGCGGCGCGTCATCTTGTGGGGCAGCTTGCCCACGCGTCGAAGCCGAAAGTAGATAGCCGCTCGTTCGAGCGCGAGGTCACGTGCTATGCGAGGAAGAGTCGGCACTCTGGGGACTCGGGTGGTCCGTTGGTGCTCGTGCAAAAGCAGAAGACGCAGGAGAAGATGCAGGAGAGGACTCGGAACGAGGTTGCCCCCGGGTGCTACCAGATGCGCGAGGACCCGAGCCAGTACAAGACGCTCGACAACGAAGCGCAGACGGAGATCGCGGGGAGCCTGCGCGAGCTGGGGGTAAGCATCTCGCCGTTTCTGGCGAGGTACCCGGACGATGCGACCACGCGCCGTCGGGCGTTCGCGATCGTTGAGTCTAGCAGCGGCTCGAGCGGCTCGAGCGGCCCGAGCGGCTCGAGCCCGAAGCCCCCTAGGCTCGCGATCATGTCGATCGCCGAGGTGTGGACGCGCCAAAGGAGCGATACGAGCGCGTATATCGCGTACACGCACGACGGGCACGTGCTGCGCGCTCGAGGCCCGAGAGGCCCCAAGCCAAAAAAAACGGCCGGAGCGGTCGTTGGTGTCGCTCATGACGGCAGCCCCGCGCCACACACACAAAGGGGCTTGGTGCTCTTCGGTCGGTACCTGTGCGACGGGCCGTTGTCGGTGCTCGAGGAGCACGAGCTCCTGCGCCACCTGCGCACGTACGCCTCTGACACAAAAAAAAAGGCGCTCCGGTCGGTCGTAAGTTGCCTCGTGCGCTCCGGATTTTTGCTGCGGCCGCGCGCGCTGTTGCACCGGCTCGCGGACAACGACGCGGACAGTGCCATATTTCCGACTACCGAGGACGACGTGCTCACGCACATCCGCGAGGAGATGCTCGGCGGGAACGCGTTTCTCGACGGTGTTCTCCGGCCGTACGCGAGGGCGATCGCGGGATCGGCGATCTCGGAGTCCGCGATCTCCGCGATCTCCGCGATCCCCGCGATCCCCGCGAGTCCGGCGTTCGGGCGTAGAGGGCGGTACGTTTAGGATCCCCATACCCTTTTTTTACTTTGTGGGGGCGGGGGGCTCACAAAAAGCGCCTTTGCTCTTGCTTTCTCGTGCGTCTTGCTCGCGCGGCGGCCGCGCCGAACGCTGCGGCCTCCGTCGTTACCGGCTCGGCCGCATCTCTTTTATTACATTTCTCAATTGCGTCGAGGAGCATCGTGCGTATCAGCTTCGTGGCCTCACACGCCTGGGCGGAAGGTGACTCCTGCGCGGCTGCCGCGCATTGGGGCGCAGCAGCGATCAGTTCGTCCAGTTTACTCAAGACGGTCTGAATGCTTGCTGCGGTGTCTACGGTCCCCGCAATGGCGGCATCGGGCTGAGAAAACGCATCAATCATGGGGATGACTAGAGCGACCTGCCTGGGGTTAATCCCCTCTTGGAAGCGAGGGAGCTTGAGCACCGCCCTAAAGATTTCGCCGAGCAATTTGTGGCTGATTTGCGTGAGCAGCCCGCTGTCGTCCCACCCTTTACGATGCACGTACCAAGGGCCCTGGTTGATCACCCCATGTCTTTCCAGAGCAATGACCGCCACTAGCAACGAGACTTGTTTCGGTATTGACAAATTTTGTTTTAAAGTACTAGTGACCTGCTTATCGAAAAATTTCATTAAGTTTTTATCTTGAGCGGTTTGTGCGGCTTGTGCGGCCAGCTCCTCCTCGATCTTCTCTTTTTGTTTGTGTGCGTTTTTGAGACTCGCAAGCAGCGAGTCTGATAAACGCTTCACGTCATCCGCCCCATCGACTAAGTCCTTAGGTTCCCATTTCTGGATGATTTTGCCATACTCGGCGGCGTTTGGCACGACCGTACTCGACGCTGCTTCGTTGAGCATCGTGATGACCTCCTGAGTATACGGCAAATTCCCGCCCTGAAAATGCGGGCCTTTTAGAGCCTCCCTAGCGACCACCGCGAACTCCGGCGTGTTTACCGCCCCGCTCGTCCACCACATAAAGAGATTCTTGTCCCAGCTTGTGGATATCGCGTTTGTGGGAGGACTCCCCGAGTCCGGCTTAAAATCCCGAATTTTTCTTATGAGCTCCAGAGCCACCCCATTCTTTGTTCTTGTTGGTCTGGTGCCGTAGGACTGACCAAGGTACTTATTTTTCTCGACGTCGAATTGTGCGCGGTACCCAGCTTGCTTTGCCGCCAGTTCCGCCAGTTTCTTTTGCCGTGCCGTCTCTGCCGCTGCGGCATCGAATTCTTTTTGTGTGTCATTTGCCGTATTCTTCGTGTCTGGTTTTTTTTGCGTGGCGTCCGCGGCCTCTGCACTCGGCGCACCAAGGTGCCTTTTTTTCTCGACGTCGAATTGTACAGCTTGCTTTGCCGCCGGTTCCGCCAGTTTCTTTTGCCGTACCGTCTCTGCCGCTGCGGCATCGGACTCTTTTTGTGTGTCATTTGCCGTATTCTTCGTGTCTGTTTTTTTTTGCGTGGCGTCCGCGGCCTCTGCACTCGGCGCCTCCGTATCCTGGGTTGCGGGACTCTGCGTGACATCATTCATCACGCTAGAAAGGGCTTGTTGAAAAAAGCCTTCCAGTCGGAGCCACTGCGCGCTGGATTGGACCGCGGCGCCTTTACCTAGCTCGCTCATTCGAGACCGAACTGCTGTCAGTTGACTCCTCATAAGCTGCCCATCAAAACCCTCCGGAGGAAATCTCGTATTGCCCTTTGTTGAGTCGTATATCAGCGTTTTGATGACCCGCCTCGCCTCCGAGACCGCGTGCCACACGAGCCCGTAAGCGCCGTGGTGCAGCGCCGCGATGGTCCCATTCTCCGGCATGGCATTGTCTAGTATGTCGAGCTCGCCCTCGAGAAACCAGAGAAAGATCTGTGACCCGGTGACGCCGTGCGTGAGGCTCGTCCATGAGCGCACCGTCGTGTCCGCGAGTGCGACGCTCGTATCGCTCTTATCGCCCTTATCGCCCTTATCGCTCTTATCGCTCCTATCGCTGCTCGTTTTTGTCGCGGGGAGCACCGTCTGGATCAGTGCCACCACCTGCATTAGCGCGGGCGTACTGCTCTTCCCGGTCGCTGTGCCCGACGTGATGAGCACGCGCAGTTTCGCGAGCGCGCCCGTGAGCCGAAACACAACGTACCCCACCCTACCCATTTCGGCCCCTGATTCTGACTTGCCTTCGTATAACCAGCCAATCGGGCTCGGCAACCCAAACAGCGCGCTTAAGTGCGCAGTCAACACGAGCCGGACGCTCATCAAGCCCCCCAACTCGGTAGCCCATTTTTCGAACTTTTCCGATACCTCCCATAGTTTGGTCCCCGCTCCGCCATTCGGCTCATTCGGCTCATTCGGCTCATTCGGCTCATCTTGTGCGTGCCCCGAGACGGCGTCCATGAATAAACTATCGAGTCCGGCGACCGCCGAAGCCACCGCCAGGGTGCTTTTGGTGTTGATTGCGCTGTCGGCGCTTGTAAAGTTATCGAATACGAGAATCACGCCTACGCTGCGGCCACGCCCCCCGTAGGAGTTTAGCCCGCCGGGGCCCGGGTTAAATGCTAGAGCGTACCCCGCGGGCGCGGGTTTTGCGCTCGCGGCGATGAGGCCACCGAGCGTTAGCGGTACCGTTTCCCGTGTTGTGTTGCTCGGCGGCGTGAGCGTGATAATACTTGAATCCGCTGCACTTTTGGTGTACGCGTAGTTGCTAACGTTCCCCCTATTGAATCCGACGTTCTTGCATACTAGTGTCCACGCGGCTTTGCTGACCGAGATGTTGTCGATTGCTCCCGCGTCGCCGCTGTCGCTTGTGCCTGCCGCCAACATGCGATGTATCGCGTTTATTCCTTCTCTACTACGCGCCGGCACCACGCTCCCGCTCGCTATGCCAACCGCTATGACTCGGATCTTGCGCGCGACGATCGTATTGGGACTTGCCTGGTCGGTGAGCACCGTCACGAGCATGCTTCTGTCCTCGCCGGTTATTCCCGCGCTCAATCGAGTTTCGATCAAGTGAAGAAGCGAGCCGACCCCCGCCGCCTCTCCCCTTGCCTTTGGGGTCTCCTCGACGATATCCTCTATAAGGCGCGTAGCATTTTTGGGTTTCTCCATTTGGCGTCGCACTTCGCCCGCGGCGGCGTTAAAAACGTCGTGCATCCTGTGCCACTGTGGTTTCGCGGATTGCGTTGCCGCCGACCACATTTTATTTATCGTGGCCACTTTCAGATTTAGCTGCTCTAGCTGCTGTTTTGGCTGCTCTGTGTTGTGGCCTGTACCCGGCGCTCCCGCTTGCGCCTGAGCGACGGGCTCGAGGATCCGCAGCGCCGCGCTGCACGCGGGGCGCCAGATCGAGTGCACTGCGTGCGAATTGGGGTCTGGGTTGCTCTCGAGCGACTTCGCTATTTTGGCGCCGAACTTGCGCGCATACACATCCTGTGCGCGGGTTTGCTGGTGATTGATCTCCTCGCGCATGAAGATGTCCCACACGGGCGAGTTGGTGATCTCCTCGCCGAGAGTCTCCCACGAGCGCACGATGATCTCATGCGTGATCAGGCTGCCATTTGTGAACACGCAGGACATCAGCGCCGCGACGCGCATAATCCCGCCTCTCGCACCAGAGGCGGCTGCGCTTCCGGGACCGAGCGCGTGCAGACCAAGGCTCGCGCGATGGAGCTCAAACGCACTGTACCCCGCAGCGAGTCTTCCTGCGTTGTCCAGCCAGCCGAGCGGGTCCGGCAAGCCAAACAGTGGGCCAGATATCGAGGCCGTCGTGAACCGACGCATCATTAATTTCGACATGGCCGCTATCCATGTTTGGTGCTCTTGTAATTCCGCATTGCTAGGCGGCCTAACGCTCGCGTGCGTCTCGACCTCACGTGCGAAGTGGCAATCGACCGCGGCGAGCGCCGCGGCAGTCCGAAGTGTCTTTTGCAGCCGGGTGTCGGTTGTGTTGTCTATCGCGCCATCAAACACGCGGCTCACGGACGCGGGATCTCCGGTGAACGCGCTCAGCCCGCCATGCCCTTGACCTGGGTTGAGCGCTATGGCAAATGCCGCTGGCGCGGGATATTCGCTTGCGTTGAGCACATCCATGAACCCCGCGGTTGTGACTGTCCGTGCATTATCCACAAGCGTGACGCTACCCTCTCTGCCTGTACTCCAAGATCCGAATTCGGCTGTGACGCCCGAAGTGAAAACCTCGGTGATACTCTCCCAATCGCTCCTCATTTTGCCAAGAATCGCTTTGCGCATCGGCATCATCGCGGGAATAACGCCGTTCGTATCGTCAGGGTGAGGAATGGAGCCCACTGCCATCGACCCAAAGGTTTTGGGCCTGAATCCCGTTGTTGTGTTCACTGTGCTCCCATCGAGCTTGACGTCGCAGGAGCCAAGCACAACCCGAACAGCAGCGTCGTGCGGCATCTCCTCTAGCCCGCTGACGTAATTAGCAGCATCGTCCATCGACAGCTCGAGCATTCTGCGAGTCGAATCTGCGATGGCAGGCAGCGCCCTCGTGCCCGTACCTGGCCCATCGAACGCTAAGCCCGTGCGTACCATGCGCATCGCCATCGCGCGCGCGAATTGACTCGCGTTTGCACGAGTGAGTGCCGCGATCGCCCACGTTTGAAGATCCGCTGGAAGCGTCGCGATCTCGTAGAAGACGCCCATGCAGATTTCAACCGGGATGCGCTGCCGCACAAACGGCTCACATGTCAGCGTTGCATTCTGCATGAACGCGCTTGCACGTTGCTGGTCTTGCGCGCTTACATTGACGGTTGCGTCGGGCGTCACACTGTGGTAGGCTGCAGACATTGCCATACTGCCCTCATCCATTGCGTACTTCCACAAATCTTGCATGCTCCTATACGCCGAACTCACGTATTCGCCCGCGTTGGACTGAGTTGCTTGATGGCCCAAGCTCGAGGGATCTCCTCGTGCAAGCGAGAGCAAGGTGATGGCTCCGTAGAGAGCGACTCCCATTGCGAGCAAACGGCACAAGCTCTTCTTTTCGTCTCTCTGCATAGCGGCGATGTCACGCGCAAGGTAAAGAGTCACGCGGGCTGCTGATTGCGTCGCCTTCCACACTTCCACCCCGAGCGCGTGTAAAAGGAGCGCGATTGCGAGCGTGACAAATGCGAACACAAAAAGCGAGGAGGCTACCTTGCCGCCCAGCTCCGCGTATGTCCCAGATAGGATATCTAGGACACTCGCGCTCGTTCTCGGTCCTACTGCCAGCATCTGTGGCGTTGCTGTGCCGCGAGGCACTACGGTTCCAGCAGGCCGTTGACTTGCGGCCAACGGTGAAAAGCTCACGCTCCCTAAGGTGCCTGAGGTGTCGCTCTCGTCGCGCACGCTGCTCGCAATGTCTCGTGCCGTGCTCTTCTCGGTGCTCGATGGGCTCGTCATCCACGCGAGCCCCGCGAGTCCCGCGACCGCAAGGAGTCCGATCGCCGCTTTCTTCGCCGAGCGCGCGGCGGTCTCGCGAACCTTAGCCCCCGCTCTTTTTGCGGCGCCTGCGCCCGGGACGCGCGACACGACCCTCAGGATGTCCCGCTGCATTTTCTTCTTTCTTTCTTTCTTTTTGCTCCGTTACGTCCGTTACTTCCGTTACTCGCACCGGTTTTTTTTTTTTCGCGTTCCTCGAAAAA
>Ga0247831_1004648_pt1 | contig 18014 bp, 11 predicted proteins | sample LaCruzMarch2015__9_FD_192406 | JGI IMG/M metagenome (GOLD analysis project Ga0247831, IMG submission 192406) | Freshwater microbial communities from meromictic Lake La Cruz, Castile-La Mancha, Spain - LaCruzMarch2015_1m | ecosystem: Environmental > Aquatic > Freshwater > Lake | place: Spain... | reverse complement strand
ATTTGCTGTGAAGATAAAGATTTGGCACCTTAATAATAACATATCACTATTTTACAGTTAAAACGTGGGCTCTCCGTCGCTACCCCCGCTCATGTCCTCACCCTCGCTTTCGTAGTAATTAGCAGCGTAGTCTGCTCCATCTGACTCCTCCCCATCCTCGAGGACATCGCCCTCCTCCCCAGCTCCATCGTCATCCTCACCATCAATTTCATTCCCCTGCCGCTGTTGATCCGTGAGGGTGCTACCATCGCGCTTAATCTTGGCAGCGAGCTCTGTAAGATTCAACTTTCGCATCCGTCGTGCGGCAGTCCCACCCTCTCCACCTCCAGTCAAGCGACGCGAGTCAACACATAGTTCCTCTGGTACAAATACACCTCCACCTTCACCCCGTGTACGTTTTCTTCCTCCGAGACATTGAGTTGATAATTTGCCACACCATGCATCCACGTCGACGACATCGGACGATGAGGTTGTTGTTGCTGTGGTTGAAGGTCGACTCATCGTTGCTTTATTAATAACACCATCATCTCCTCCACCCCGTACAATGTAACGATCAACGTCTGGAAATTCTCCCTCAGTCCGAATGTAGAATGCTGACGTACGCATACTGTGGTGCATCTCTCTCATCTTGGTAATTAGGGATGCAGTTCGTTTGGCAGATGCTGGCGACTCTCTCTTCATCATCATCCCACCGCCCATATTGTCATCATTTCTTCCGTCTTCTCTCATAGCTTCGCTACCACCACCATCAAGTTCGTGAGGGTGCAACCTTCGTTCACCACTGGAATGCAATTCCAAATCGGGGAATACTGATCCTACTCCGCCCAACCCCGCACGTTGCATGTTGCGCATGTCAATGCCGGCTTCTGTAGCTGATGCCATGAAGTACTGCTGTGATGCAGACATGGGACCACCACCTCTACCACCACGACCTCCCCCGCGTCCTCGTCCTCTACCCCGTCCTGACATGATTTTGTTGTTGGGACTGGGAAACCTTCTCGATCCCCCTCCTTGGACGCCAGCTCCCGCTCATTATCTACATAGCGAGAAAAAAGACAGTGACGAAGAGGAACTAGATAGAAATGGATACCTGCCTTTCCCTCCCTTGCGTACTTTATAACCTCCTCTAACATGCCGTGGTACGAGCCGGCTACCGGGCCTCCACCCACGCCAGCTATTGGCATTGGCAATGCTCGTCGGGGGAATAATGATGACGATGAAGAGCGCTGGACGTACCCTCTCATTGATCATTCGGCGGCAGAAGATCACCACCTTTACTTCGACACAATACAACATCAGGTAGAGAGTCAACTGGCCGGTATCTTCCCAATGACTGGCTTCGTACAGGGTGGTGATTATTATTCTTCAACTCGGAATAACAATGACTTTGGCAGCGTCGATGGAGGTTGTGCGGGTGGTCAAAATGCACACCCAAACGTAAAGGAGGACGAGGACGGTGCCGCAGAAAGCAAGGCAGCTCAATTCTTTCAACCTCGTCCGGTCATGGCATTGTTGCCGTATAAGGATTTCTTCAGTCCATTGACATTCCCAGCTGATATGTGTCAGCAAGCTATGGATCGTAAGCCGTCATTGGGGGATATTCGGAAAACGAATAATCATACCACACAGCACGGTTCATTTTCCGTGAATGCTGATCATGGGCAGCAGCAGCAGCTGCAGCAGCAGCTACAACGACATGATACTACATTTTGTACTCAGGCGTCTCATGCCAATGTCCAAAATCAGCAACGACTTTGTCCTGGGCAGGAATTAACGCCACCAGAACATATCGCTACCAGTCCAACTTCCGACCTAAAACCAAAGCATTTGCATAACTTGTATGACACTGACCGCGATAAATCATCAAAGAATGACCCTTTCAAGAAACCTCCAAAGCAATCCAAACTTGTTCAAGATGCAGTAACCGGTAGTCTCGTACATCAGCGTGTTCGTGAACACTTGGTAGATGATAATAGGAAGGCTAAAACTTGGGATGACTATGGTGGACGACCCGTTGATGGTATCAACAGGAAGGATGATGAAAACAAAGAGACTACAAAATCTTCAAAGGCTAAGCAGGGGGACGAGAACAAGAAGAAAAAGAAGTCGAAGAGTACAGTCAATACGCTGGATTCTTTCATCGAAAGTAAGAAACGACCGAGTATTGGTTCGCATACTGATGACGGAATAGCAAAGGGGAAGCGGACAGTTAGCATGTCGAAGAAGCAACATTTGGACGCTGGTATAGAATTGGTCGTACCTGTCTATGAGGGCGATGAAGCGAATCTGAAAGACGTGGGTCCATCTAAACTAACAGAAGAAGATTTTAGTGGTATTGAGCAGATGGAAATCCAAAATGCTGCGCAATGTTTAGATGGACTTCAACAATTCTTGACCCTCGTTGGAAGACAGAAGCATATTGCTTTTACAACTGTATTTCTTGATAAATATACCGGTAACTACTTTACTGCGACTAGTGCTGATGAGGGTGGTGATGAGCGGACGGCGAAGAAGAAGAAGACGAAGAAGAGTAAGGTTGCTACAAGCAATAAATTCACACAGCACACCGCCAAGTTCGAATGCACTACTCCATTCGTACCCAGCAGTAAGAAGTATTGCACTGCCAAAGGACCAATGTGTACAGCGTGGAATTGTACATGTGATGATCAAATTCGTGGTATGAGGGCATCCGCAACATTGCTTGGAGCAATGTTCGTGTTCAACAACAAGGAAACTAACGGAATGTGTGATTTAGACAATAGTCCTGACAATGAAAGTGGTGATGATTGGCAATGCTTCCTTCTGCCGCTTGGGCCTACCATCGAAGAGAAGGTGGAGTACCCCCGAATGTCATCATGGCCAATCTTTCCGTTTTGCTGTAATGTCAGCCTTTCGGATAGGTGGAGTGCATTTGAAGCATTATTGCTCAATGAGACGACAAAGTTAGTGACATACAATGCCACGATTACGCTGCTACCGTTTTATTACCATCTAGACAATGACGTGATGAGCCAAACTCGCAGTAATAGCCTCAGTTCCTTCTCTGCGTACATTGCAGGTGATGGTTCAGATCCATCACACTCTGGCATACATGACGGCAGTCTACGCTCAACTTGGGATCTTCGCCTTGCGTCATGGATGCTTAGACCGGATGCGAAGGACGATGAGCTGGAATTCCGCATGTTCCAAGAGGGTTTTACTCATTTGGCTCCAGCTCATCAAAAGAGTTCAACAACTGCTACGTCATCCATAATGCAGGGACTGTCTCAAGCAAAAAGTCATTTGGAGCTTCTACATTCGCTGTATCCGATATTGAATGCTCAGTTGGTTGACGGAGGTCTTCTCGATGCACTGGAGTGTATTGAGACACCAGTTCAGTCAATCCTGGCATGTATGGAGAGTCGAGGCATAGCCTTTATACCTGATCGGTTGAAGAAAATCGAGGCCCAAATTGAAACGAGAATCGGGGAACTTGAGTCTCAATCCCGATCAATTACAAAAGACGCATCATTTCTACTATCCTCGCCGCAACAAGTATCACACTTTCTGTTTGATGTTTTGTCGCTGAAAATGCCAGCCGGTCTTATTTCCAAAACAACGGCTGGATCGTCACATCGATCAACGAGCGAAGAAGCACTTCAAGCCATCAAGGATGATATGACCTCACGTACTGGATCTTCTCCTCCAATTATTGATATGATCCTTGAATTTCGACAACTGAACAAATTGCTCACTTCTTTCGTTCGTCCTCTGCCCAAAATCTGCCGGAGAGTCGTAAAGGTTCCCAAGGATATGGCAAAGAAAAGTAAAAGAACCACTCTACGTAGAATCTATCCTCAGTGGATGCAAACTGCAGTCCGCACCGGTCGCTTATCCTGTCGCAAACCTAATCTACAGCAAGTGCCCAAAGAGGGAGCATATGGCGTCATTCCACGTAGTGCATTCGCCACGGAGGAGGGTATGTGTCTATTTGCGTGTGACTATAGTCAAAAGGAAGTGAGGATCCTGGCACACATGTCAAACGACGAGACTATGATTGCACTCTTTCGAGACGATCCAAAAGTGGACATCTACAGACAAATGTCAAGCATTATTCTGAATAAGTCCGCCGATGCAGTTACGGATGGCGAACGTTCTCAATTCAAGATAATCACCTTGGCAATCCTTTACGGTATGAGTGCAAACCAAGTGGCTACGCAGCTGAAAATCAGCAAGAATAATGCTCAGCAGCTAATGGCTGACTTTTTTCGACGGTTTCGCCGTGTAAAGCCGTGGATGGATGATCTGAAAGCGTACGCAAGGAGTAAGTTGTATGTAAAGACGATTTCTGGTCGTAAACGATATCTGGATGATATAAATTCGGATGACCATGCGAAGCGGAGCCAGGCTGAGAGGCAGGTGAGTGCATGGAACAAGCGGTACATGCTATATTATACTGCACCCTTCTTATCCATTCGTGTTTATTGCCAGGCTATCAACACAGTAATTCAAGGCTCGGCGGCGGATATAATGAAAACAGCTATGATTCATCTCAGCACTGCCCTCGCTGGATGGCAAGACGAGACAACACGCCCACGCTTGCTGTGAGTTTGATCGTGCTGAAAAAGTTTGTATTCCTGTGTAAATCCTCATTTACTACACATATTTCTTCTAAACATTCAGATTGCAGATCCATGATGAATTGATATTGGAATGTCAATTCAATGAGCCGGATATCAAGCGATTGAAGGATATTGCTCAGAAATCGTGCTGTATGGATTGTGAGAAGTTCTTTCATCTCAAGGTTCCGTTGCTCCTGAATGTTACGGTGGGAATAAGCTGGGGCAGCATGGCTAAAATCTGAGTTATACCCCGCAAATCGTCGTAATGATTGTATTATTCTGACAATCCCAATCTAAGAAAAAGTAAGCATTGTAGTACCAATTCATTCATGTTTATCAAATCGTGCCGCGTCTATAAAATGAAAAAATCAGAATACACATTACTCTCATTCGTCAATGGTCATAAGAATTGGATTGGCCTTTCCCACCTGGTGCTGGTACCACAAAATTTTTATAGGGGGTATGGCTTGGAAAAACTCCTTCATAAATGTCGAAGATACAATTAAAAATTCATGGTTCAAGGTACCATTCGTGAAGTCAAGAGTGCCAAGTAATTGCTGGGCAAACAAGATTGTTAATCCTTGACGCTTATCACGACCCTCCACCTGAAGTTGATATAATTTCAGATGTGGTTCCCACAACATAACACGTCCAAGGGAGCAAACAAATTGTTCTAAATAGTATGCACAAGGAGCAAAATTGACAGCTGAGAAAGGCTGCTCTTCTTCCATGGCGTCGAGCGTCTCATTGGATCTGACACAAAACCCGTACAGCTCCGAATCCCTCGTTCTCTCGCGCTGCTCGGCTGTATGATATTTATCCTCAATGCCCTTGAAATCGCGGTAGCATATGCGACGAAAACTAGTGGCAATATCAGCTGGATCTATCGGATGCATTTTGCGTCCTCTGGCAAACGACACGTCGCAATCATCAAAGCTAGTCAACGTAAAGGGGGTTTCATTTACATCGAGCTTAGCCTTTTCTGCCATTCGCTTCGACTCGTTAAAACTCATGCCATAGCAAATCCAGAATCGTTTGACTAGCTCACCTCTTTGTGGAAGAGATCCTGCCCAGATTGCTTTACTCTCTTTGAAGGCATCAAAGAGGACGTCAAGCAAAGGAGCATCTCCTTCTTTTATGATGCCATTGATCAGTAACCCATGATACAAATACAGACTGATTCTCAATTGTGCTTGACAATCGATTAAAGTACATCCAAAGTATAAATTCCCAACATAATTCAAGATAGAGAATGTAGTCCCGGCGCAAAGCGGGTTCCAGAGCATCCGCTCTCCAAACCCCTCTAGACCTAAATTTTCCAAGAAGAGCAAAAACGATGAATTGTGCAACCACGCTTTATTCTTCTGCATCTCCTCCTCGTTCTTTGCATGCTCGATTGCCCATGTGACTTGCCTAATGTAATGATCAAAAGTAATCTTGCTGGTAGTCATGATGTTGTCTAGATCACGATCAACAGTGAGAACGCCTGTCAACATGGCGTGGACTCCAAACGCTAAAGACCACGTCACCGACTTGTCTGGGTTCTCCACATATTCGCGAATCTTAACGAACAATGGACAAATTTCATTCTCATACGGTAATCTCACTCGCCCAAGTATTCCCTCTCGGTACATTGATATCCAATTGACAATTATATCACACATGAAGAGCTCATCCAAATCTCCATGAATAGTTTTCGACATTCCAGCTTGCCAGGGTGATTTACCGAACAAGCCTCGTGGGGTCCCAAGTTTCTTGTCTAAAGGCAAGCCACTGATTGCAGGTCCAAATGATTGAAGTAAACGAATAGTGTGATGTATTGCTCTATCCCCTCCGATGAAATCCATATTGCGAATCCAAGTGTGGGATGTCTCTGTAGCTCCGGAGCGGGCTAATGTTTGTTGCATATGAATAAAACTCTCACTCTCTTTCTCTGGCTTTATCGGGACCTCCATTGTTACCATCGTTCTCAGTACTAAAAATATGTTCTCAATCTCCAACTGACCAGTCGCATCAACATTATACAACGTGCAAAAATCGTGCACGACTGAGTCCTTCTTATTGCATTTGTCCGATTGAGCACGAAAATGACATTCGATACAATCACCGAGGAACGATGTGACATCTCTCTCATTCCATTTCTTCACTGCATGTTTCCGCATAATAGACATAACTTTAAGTGCTGTTTCGGGGAATGCCAACGTTGACAGCAATCGATACGGCGTTGTTAAATGCTCGTGATGGGCCTGAATCTCCATTTCTAGCTGCTGGACTTGCTGAATAGCCATGTTCGCCGTTACTGCTGTCTCCATTAAATTCTCCAGCATCGCCGTTGATGAAATTCCCTCGCGTTGGTGAAAGTGAATATTTTTCACAAGGGTATCATATTGATTTGCAACTGCTTTCATAAGATCGTCTAAAGTCATAAGGAAAATGATTGCATCACTCCTATCCTCGGATGAGAGCATCTCCTTTATTGTCAATGGCTTGTCGAGTGGTTCAGGTAGTTGCACTGGACTCGTAGGGAACATATCTTCATCATGCTCTACATCATCACCATCATCGATCGTGAGGATGGCAAAACTATTCTCATCATATTGCTCATCGAGAGCTGCGGCGCCCTTCGATTCATTCTTCTTCTTTGGTAGGCTATTTAACATTGGCCAGCAGTAGATCAAGACTTGAAGGAAGTATTTGTGACCAGCATCCCCACCTCCAAACACTGAACTCGCAACCCTTGAACGCAATCGAATGCTCAATTTGAGATCACTTAAGACGCCATGATCCAGGATGTGGTTTGTTTCGGCCATAAAATTGACAGCACTGAAGAGAAAGTTAACTCCTTTATCAATCTTGTCCTCATCTGGACAATAACTGCGCATGTAATTCAAAAATCGTTCAGTCGCTGCCTTATATCTGGAATACAGTGTGTGACAGGTGTTTGGATCAACAACACTGAGATCACTAAAATCGGGAATTATCCCCTTTATGTTCGACGACGACGATGATGATGGCATTGATGAAAACGCGTCTGTGTTAATAGCCACTGCAACATTGCGATTTCCATTCTTCTTCTTCTTCTTGCCGCCGCCCTCTTTTTTCTTCCCTTTCTTTCCACTAGGCATTGTCGACAATCCTTTTGCAATCAATAATGATATCGGTAACCAACCAAGGGACTCGTCACCTACCTACTGCCCTCCCACGGGTGGCCCTCCCTGGCTAAGATCTGAGTAACTGCCCTGCAAATCGTCGCTAGGATTCTATTATTTTGACATTCCAATCTAGAATAGCCCGTAATACCATCAACGCACTCACTCTCCTTCTTTCGTGATCTTTTTTTGCGGGAAGATTCCGTTGCTGTTCATCTTCCTTCACCACTTTTCACCTCATGGAGGATACGCGAGGAGAAAATGGAGCTGACTTTAACTGGTGGAACAACACTGCCATCCGCTCGCAAGGGTTATGCCGTGCCTCTCACCCACCGCGTGCATCAGCCGCCGCTTCCTCAATCTAATAAAGCTCCACCCAATGCTGGTATGAATCAGGAGAATCAAGTTGCTGCCGGAGCTGTATCATCACACCACCACAATCACAACCATCACGATCTTGGTCATCATGATCATAGCAATTGCAGTCACAGCAGCCACAATACTCGTCCCGCCGCAGTAGGAATGATAACCGTTTCTACTCTATTACCCTCCGAGGAATTATTACAGCGATTCAAAACTAATAAGCAATTTCGTTTGAATATATTATCCAACGTTGTGCGGGGAGGTTCGTTCGCACTTTTCATAGATTTGTTGACTGCACTCGTTTCAAAGGGTGGGATGAGTGAGAGGAGCAATGGCAAAACAGCCGTCTCGGAAGAGAGCGCCGCTACCATTGATATTTCTGCGGTGTTACAAGATGCAGATCCTACATTGTTAGCTCAAATGATCGATGGGTACGGTGCCGATGGGCACACATTAGCTCATTGGTGTGCCAAGAGAGGAGATGAACCACGATTCCTTGCATTCCTGATTGCAAAATCATACGTCCGTAATGGTGCACAACTATTAATTGATCTCCATAGACCATCGACAGATACTGTTGGGATGTATCCTTTACATTGGGCTGTAATTGAAGGTGCTATTCCACTCGTTTCTATGCTGCTCCAATATTTGGTAGAACGACCATCTCCATCTCAACGTTCAAAATCTGGAAGATTATCCTCATCCTCCTCGCTAATGCAGGATGAAAACGAACATACATCGGAGAGTGAAAGTATTGACGTGTCAAATAATCATGCTGGTATTGATGCCCAAGATGCATCTGGATGCACGCCTCTATTAATTGCATCACAGTATGGCCATCCAGATCTTGCAGCTTTCCTCATCCGTCGAGGAGCGAATCCAAATGCCGTCGATTCAAGTCGTGACACCGCATTGCACTGGGCGGCGTACAAGGGATCAGTCGAGGTTTGTGGTATGTTGCTTCATTTGCTAGGTGTGGAGGGACAGTTGGATGCAGTAGATGCATTCGGTCAAACACCATTACATTTGGCCAGTTTACGAGGCAATGTAGACACGGTGATGTTTCTAATGGAAGAGGCAGAGAGTGTAGGAAAAAATGCATATAATCTTGACTCAATATCTTTGGGGAGGATAGGGTCTAAGAGGTCGGACTCAAGTAGGACGTCGTCAAACTTGTATCCTGGACAATTATTAGTCATGATGGATAAAGAAGGTAAAACACCAAAGGACTTGGCCATCAAAAAGAAGAAACTGGGTTGTGAAAGATTATTGCAGAAGTATGAGGAAAAGTATGTGGTGCCAAAGAGATCCATACTCTCTCGAATAGGTAAAATATGCCAAGGTCTGTTTTCATTGCATAATTGGAAAGCATGGATGGGGATGAGTGGATCTGACATACCAGTTGGAGACTCTCTCACATTCCCATTCTTTTGGATGACAGCTCATATACTACTTGCGGGTGTCATTTTTGCGACACAATTTGTCGGTCTTGGCTCAAATAAAGAGGATTCGTCGCTGCTCCTTGATAAGATTGGTCTTCACTTTTTATTCGTAATATCATGGATTATGACATTGTGCTACTTGTATTTGGTATACATAACCAATCCCGGTATTCTGGGAGGATTTGCCGACAGTAAAGGAGGATCGTCGAGGGACAAAATTGGTTTAGAGATGGAGGCTGTGACGAAGGAATTGCATCGTGAATATGATGAAATTATTGAGTCCTACAGTAAGGACTTTCCACCACAAGATAAACGAGTCCAATTGTGTCACAGCTGCCGCATCGTCAAGCCATTGCGATCAAAGCACTGTCGTGTAACACGACGATGTGTACTTGTGTTTGATCATCACTGTCCATTCGTTGGTACTACTGTCGGTCTGTACAACTATATATATTTCTACCTCTTCCTTTTATCCTTCTGTTTGATGGCGGTTGGATTTATAACAGCATGGATTACTTTCCTTGTGCGGTCTAATCAATTTCCTACGGGTATCTTCTTATTGGGTGGATATTTTGCAATGTATCTCATTCCAGTCGGATTCATGCTTTGTTATCATACGACTCTTGTCTTGGGCAACACATCCACGAATGAGCAAATGAATGTTCGTAAATATCATTATTTGTGGGATGAGAGCGGGCGTTTTCACAACCCATTCAACCGAGGTATAGTACAAAATATTCTCCAAAGAGTTTGGCCTGATCGTACTTCCTATGATCTTGGTCAGCAGGGTATGGTTGGTGGTGATTTAAACCCAACAAGAGATCACGAGGAGAGACAATCGATGCTAGACAACATGGTTTGACGCTACGATAGAACCAGAAATAGAGGAAAATTGTAGTTAATGCATTGATTAGAGAAAATTGACATAGCTATGATAACATTGAACACATATCATCTTCTTCCACCACGTCCGCCGCGACCACCTCCTCTTCCTCTACCACCACTGCTTCTACCGCTTCCACGGCCTCGTCCGCTGCCAGAGGAGGAGCCCCGTCCGTTGGAACCACCGCCACTGCCCAGGGTACGGGCGCCCAACTTCGAGCCCTGTGCGTAATCACTTTTTCTTGAGCTCAAGCCCTCGAGCGACTCACCCCGTTGTACAGCACCCTCAATCGCCGCGGCTAGGACACGATCTCGCTTCGTTACGAGTGCCGTGACCTTTCCCTCTCCCCTCTTGGCTCCAGCGCCACTCTTCGAGCCGCTACTCATTCCTCTGGCCGTCCGTCCAGCGCGATGGAGGTAATCGATGGGGTTCAATGGAAAGTCAAACATCACGACATGATCAACGTTTGGGACGTCTAGTCCCCGTGATGCAATATCAGTACACACTAAAACTGACGACCCACCATCGGCATCGCCCTCGGTTCCCACCCTGCGAAACTCTTTGAGATTAGCCTCTCTATCGGCCGAGCTAAGGTCACCGTGGTAGCATAGTGACGATACGCCTGACTCTGCTAGAGCATGCTCAGCGGCACGACAGCTGGCAACAGTATTGCAAAATACAAGCGTGAGGGGTAATGGTCCGTCATCCCCATCATCTCGCATGTCACGCTTCTGTCTTTCACCACCTGCCACGACATCGACGAGTAGGGAAAGCTTGTCAGCGCCACCCACATTAACAAACACCTGTTTCAGACGAGGCACGACACGATGTAAGCCAGGAGCAGTCAAGATGCGTATGTCCCTCGGCAAAGCAATTTTCATAGCATTGGATGTTAGTTCGTCGTCATCGTCGCCGTCGTAGTTATCCTTCTTCTCTGCGTCATTCTGCTTTCCGTACATCTTCTTCGGTTCGAATAGCAATTCGGGTTTGTCTAGTGATCGTCTTACTGCGGGAGTAAGCGTCGCAGTAGTAAGAATGACCTGTGGTGCACCATCGACTAACTTTAATTTGCCATTTTTGTATTCCTCCATCTCCACCACCTTCTTCCTATATAGCATCGGATGTAACAGTTTTCCAATATCCCCCTGAAATCCCTGCTCGAGCATAGTATCCATCTCATCAATGACTACGTGTCTTACACTACCAAGGAAGACATCACCGGCATCACGATGTTTCACAAGTCGACCGGGAGTGGCAATTAGTACATCAACGGGTCGATCGGCAAGACGCTTTCGTTGAGCACCGTAATCATCCCCACCCACAAGAATGTCGCTGGATACCTTACACACGTGCCCAACCGACTTGAGTACACTAAGGATCTGTCTGGCAAGTTCTCGTGTTGGTGCTAGAACTAATGCACGTGGTCGACGAGGTCGACGTAAAATAGATAATGCCTCCATCCTTCGATCGCCTGTCAATTCTCCCAGTGCCAATAACTCCTGAGCACGTAGCGACTGAACGATGGGCAGGAGGTAGGCAAGTGTCTTCCCCGACCCTGTAGCCGCCGCAAATGCAATCGACCGTACGGGTGGGAATCCATCCAATTTGTCATTCTTTGGATCCTCCACAAATGCCATCCGGTCCTTGCATGCCATTAATATCTCTGGTATTGCCATTCGTTGCACCGGTGTCGGTCCATCTATTAATCCTAACCCTAATCGATCATCGACGTCCCCCACAACTGCATCAACTAGATCTGTGAGCAGTCCAAGCTTCGACCATTCGAGTGTACCATCTGTGACCTTGCCTTTACTATCAATCATCAACGTCGAGGGGAGGGAATCGTCGAACGATGAGCGAGGCGCTCGGAATGGAGACGATGACCGTGACTCAAGGCTTAATACCGCCGCCGCAGCAGCAACCGGCGATGACGATGATGCAGAATTAGATGTAGTCGTAGAATACGGCAGTTTTGACGATGAAGCAGTATCATAGTCGTCGTCGTTGTCGCCGAATAAAGATAGCATCGTTGTTCTTGAGTTAATTGATTTTCTTAATGATATTACTCGCGATGACGACGACAAATAAACAGACGACGTTGCGGTTTGAAATGCCATCACGATGGGCCGACGACGACGTACCGTCGTTGCCATCACCCTCGCGAGAGCCACCGACAATGTTGATGCCGTCAGCATAATGTTCTTCTTGTTCATGAGGAGGTCTTTTTGTGTGGTGGGGTTTGTGTGGAAAATTAGCGGGACATTGGACGCTTCAACGACTTCAACATTCAACGAGTTGTAAGTAGTATCGTAGGTATTCTCCCAGTTGCATCAGCAAAGATTATGTCAGGGCAACAACAGTCGAATATGAATAATATACGGCCGCCTCAATTCATAGCGGCGGGTGTTCCAGCGGCATCTTCATCCATGGTGCAACAACAACGAGGTACCCCCGGGGGGCTCAATCTCGATGATATATTCGGTGACTGTTTCTTCACCCCCGAGGGCGAGGCCATCTTCCTAAGTGAGAATCCACAATTACAGCAACAGCTCGTACAGCAGCAACAACAACTCCAAGCGGAGCAACAGAAGCTATCCTTCCTCACGAGTGGCGAAGCGGGAAATGTAGCACAGAATGCCTCTCGACCAACTACTACCGGCGGGGGAGGATTTACACTCGTTGCACCGGGTGGGGGCATCGTAACGACGGGCCTACATGAACCAAATGCTACTGCGACAGTAATGGGCACGGGTGTACCACCACCTGCGGCACCATTAGTTCAGGCTCCTCAACGTCCACATCATTTGCAATATGCATTCGTACAGGCGAGTGGTGGCGAGACACAGGCCCCAATGATGGGTAGTAACAGTGCATCTTTGGCCGCAGTGGGCGGTACAAATCCAGCAAGGGGTGCTGCATCTGCCGTCGCTGTTGGGGGGACGAAAAAAGAGACAAGTCAAGATAGAAGGTGAGAGAAATTTTCTTGTTATAGTCGCTCATTCTTTTTTCTTTACTGGATATGTTTCCAGCTTATGATCTCTTCCTCTCTCTCACCAAAATCTATTCTAGCAAACTTGTCAAAGAGCGCAATCGTGAACATGCGAAACGTTCACGTATTCGAAAAAAGTTTCTCCTCGAATCGTTACAACAAAGTGTATCATTACTAAAGGAAGAGAATGATAAACTCAAGAATGCAATTCGTAGTCATCTGGGAGATGAAGAAGCCGATGCCGTACTTAGTGAACAGGCATTGGCTGATGCTGCCAACAATGCCGGAGGGGGTCTTATTGCCAATAATGACGGGGATGCCAATAAAGTATTGGATGATCCAGACTTTTCATTTATTAAGGCACTACAAACTGCTCAACAAAACTTTGTCGTGACCGATCCGAGTTTACCTGATAATCCCATTGTCTATGCCACACAAGGCTTTTTGAATCTTACTGGATATACACTGAATCAGGTCCTTGGTCGGAACTGTCGATTCCTTCAAGGTCCTGAGACTGATCCAACGGCTGTCCAAAAGATCCGTAATGCCATCGAGGAGGGTTCAGATATGAGCGTGTGTTTGCTGAATTATCGTGTCGATGGGACGACGTTTTGGAATCAATTCTTTATTGCCGCACTACGAGATGCTGGGGGGGATATAACAAACTATGTTGGTGTGCAGTGCAAAGTATCTGATCAATATGCTGCTAGTGTCTGTAAGAAACAAGAAGAGGCCGATGCGGCGGCAGTATTGGGTAGTGGTGGTGGTGGTGGTGGTAGCTCTGATAACAATAATGAAGAGAGCTGATGGTTTTATAGTTAATATCTCAACAATTGTTTTGAGTATAATGGCTACCTACAATTCAACATGGGATGGACAGGGTGTCTGAGACTTCCTTGTAAAGCGTGATCAGTTGTGAACAATGTTATGTCATGAATGTGATCCTTCCATGATGTGACTGTGTGCCAAAGCATCCATATATATTCATTTGCTATATTTGTCAAGTTTAATGGATGTTGATGCAGTTCATAATTTGACTCGTTATTAGATAAAGTTGACTTTACATCTTAACAGGCAATTAACTCAAGATCCACCCCACCTGCTTCAGGACAAAGCTGATGGATAGATAAATAAGATGAAACCTATAATTTATAGCAAATACATTTGAATGCCATACATCGCATCTTTGTATCACAGAAAACCTCACAGTCAAAAAAGAGTAGGAGATTCTCTTGGACTCTGACATGTATCATGCTGTATGTTAGATTGAGTCTTCCCACCCACTTTATACTCACATCAGGTCCTCGCCATACATAAATGATGTGTTTCAGCATCTTCTATTGTGGCTAGTGGCCATAAGATGCAACCCCAACCAGATATATGGTAGGTCTCACAGCCACAGTGGAGTAGGGGATTGTCTTGGACTCTGACTTGTATCATGCTGTAGGTTATGATAGAGTCTTCCCACCCACTTCATACTCATATCAGGTCCTCGCCATACATAAATAATGTGTTTCAGCACATCTATGGCTGTCTTATGTCTGTTGGCAGCCATAATGATCCAATTGCACTCTGATCAAATTTGTGTTCACACACTGGACCATCATGACCATGGCCAAGGCATGGTTGAGGCCAGGAATCACAGGTAGAGGACTACTACCATACTCATTTCTATTGTGACTGGCACATATAGGGGTGATATCTCAACCAGTACATGTATAATAAGTATGATACACGCAGAAAATCTACACAGTATAACTTCTACGCTAATCTGTTGCTGACTGCTGACCCCCTCCCCTTTTAGATTAGAGTGCTACACTGACAACGCAACTCTTCTGTATATTCCAAGTAAATTATGATCCAACAGAAGACGTTTGATGCCTCAAATACAAAACAAAAGCATGGTTACTCACTTCCTTCTTCAGTCACATACAGCCTTTGTGGTGATAACCAATTGTCATGAATCCAAATTATAGATCTATCTTATTTGTACATGTCTGAATTATCAACAGACACACTACCTGAATTTTGTTAGGAGTATGTATCTTCGGAAATACCAACTCTTGCTAAATAGAATAGCCCAAACTCTTCAACGTATCTTTACACCCCTCCCTTTTGTCAATACCCACAAACCTGACAATCCCACAGCAATTGCTGCATTTAACGGTTTGACTTCCCTGACAAACTCATGCAACACAGCACCCACATTCCCTTGTGTTCCAGATAGCAGAGCCAAAAAAGGAATGTTACTCGTCGCACGGTCATATTCGTCCGTTAACAACCCGCCCATACCCCTGCGATATCTCGAGTCAGTATGCTCTCCACCAATAAGTGCTACCAGCATAGGCATTGCAAGCCATGCCTTCTGCGGCAATGATGGTACGAGACATGCGCTCCCGAGCCCCATGAAACCAAGTGACCAAAGGCCTGGATGACGTGTTATCCTCTCCAATCCATGCACAATGTGACCATCACCGGTGTCTTTTTTGTCAGTGAAGTCAAATGGACATCTCACCTTCCAGCCCGCCCCACCTTCTCCACTTCCATTTGCCACGGGCACTGTTGATGAATGCAGCGGTGGTGCATCATCACCTCCGGCATAATGCACCGGTATTTGTACCTTGGGAGGTATCTGACTTGCCATTCCTAATCCCACTGAAAGAAAGACAAATCCCAATAGTTTCGAACTTAGCGGTGCTACCGATCCAGTCCACAATAACGGAGCAGCATTCCGTACATGACGGAAGTAGCCATAGAATGCACTGCCCATGGCAGCAGTCGACAATGTACCGTACGCTGCATGATATCCATCATCACCGAGTTGAGAAATAAGATGTTGACGATTCTCGCTTAATATACAGTTCTCGGCAATAAAGAAACTCCAACCCCCGACGGCCCATTTCATCGATGAGGAGGTCAATGCCAACCTTATTGAGGAAGACGATGCCATGGCGCTCGTACATAGAACTTCGACCAAAAGCCACAAGCCGTACCTGTAGGTATGCACGAGTGCGAAGATGAGCAGCGATTACGATAGGAATTGAGCGGGAACACAAGTGAAAGTAACGAAAAAGGGGTAAGAAGACCCACCACGAGGCGGCTATGAGCAATCAACCAGTGCCGAACCCAATCATTGGGTCTCCGGTTGACGATGCCGCGACGATATCAACAGTGGAGGCAGCTGCGGCTGCTCCGGTTGCCGCCGCGAAGCCAACTCCTCAACAACGAGCACTTCAACAACAGATTCAAACCCAGCTCCAAAATCAGCTGCAGGCACAACTCCAGGCTGCGGCGTCAAGGGGAAAGCAGGCAAATATTACACCAGAAATGATCCAGGTGCGTGTTTTAGAGTTGCAGAGGAGGGTCGTCATTTGGTTCCTTGAATTATTTTTCCCACCAATATCCCTGTCGCCAACACACACTTTCATGTAACAGGCGCAAGCACAGGCGATGGTCCAGGCAGCCGCTCAGGCCCAGGCAGTCGTCGCTGCCGCGAAGAATCGTGGAGGAGGACTTGTGCCAATGAACGCGGCCCAAATTGATGCGTTGTCACAGATTCAAGCCCGTGCGATAGTCAACGCACGGCCACAGACGGCACTCGTAGGATCTAGCGGGGCAGCAGCTGGTACTAAGCCGGGAGGAGAACCGACCCCCCAACAGATACAGAATCAGATTCAGTTACAGGCGCAGGCGTTGGTACATGCACATACACAGGCACAAATCGCTGCGGGAATATTCAAGGAAACGGAGAAGACGAAGGCACCAGCCCCTTCTGCGTCGTCGATTCGTTCGTCTGTACCACAATCGGTGGGTATGAAACGACCAGCTCCAGTAGCCTCCACTGTGCCATTGGTCCCCATTACATCGGGGCCATCGGCGGGACTAACATTCGTTCAACGGATTGGAGAGGGTGGGTATGAGGATGACGGCATGCCGGTCATGGATGCAAAGAGTCCTGAATTCCTCGCAAAGATGGAGGCCACACTGACTGAATTCTGGGCCGGACAATTGCAGGAGATGCGTACACTCGGTAGTGAAAAGGTTCAAACAGAGCAGGACTTTAAGAACCACAATGATCTCCCACTGGCACGGATCAAACGCATAATGAAGAGCGATGAGGACGTACGAATGATTAGTGCTGAGGCACCGGTTTTGTTCGCGAAGGCGTGTGAAATGTTCATATTGGAGATGACGCTTAGGAGCTGGAATTACAGTGAGAATAATAAAAGGAAAACCTTACTGAAGGAGGATGTGAAGGAGGCGATACAGAGGACGGATATTTTCGATTTCCTCGTTGATGTGATAGATTGAGGCAAGGGAGATAAGCATAGGAAATGTGACACTTGCCGCTTGAGACAACTGCGATTGTTGAAGGAATCAAAAGAATACCTTTATTCATACATCATAGTTCACTTAATTTTAGCTTTTTGTTTTGTTCTCGTTATGGGGAAGGTTCATCTATTACCCGCTTTTTGGTTTTCATGAAAACTGCTTCGCTCGGGCTTTTGGAGGTGAGGGTGGTACGTGTGAATGCCGGGGGGGATGCCCCCCCGGACCCCCCCTCTGTTGGTGACGACACGGGCCCAT
>Ga0247831_1004645_pt1 | contig 18023 bp, 20 predicted proteins | sample LaCruzMarch2015__9_FD_192406 | JGI IMG/M metagenome (GOLD analysis project Ga0247831, IMG submission 192406) | Freshwater microbial communities from meromictic Lake La Cruz, Castile-La Mancha, Spain - LaCruzMarch2015_1m | ecosystem: Environmental > Aquatic > Freshwater > Lake | place: Spain... | reverse complement strand
GCATGTACCTGATGCGCCAGATCGGCACCCGTGGCGTCTATGCCCACCCGGTGCTGCCCGACTTCATGGTGTTCCTCAACTGGAAGGAACTGCCCTGGTTCTGGTACGGCTTCGACATGCTGCCCTTTGCGCTGCTGATGGTGGTGCTGGTACCGGGCCTGCTCGCCTTCGTGTTCGGCTGGCTCGCCTTCCGCTCGCGCGTCACCGGCGTCTATCTTTCGATCATCACGCAGGCGATGACCTACGCGCTGCTGCTCGCGTTCTTCCGCAACGACATGGGGCTTGGCGGCAACAACGGCCTCACAGACTTCAAGGACATCACCGGCTTCCCGGTCCAGGCGCAGGGCACCCGCGTCGCGCTGTTCGTGATGAGCATCGCTGTGCTGGCGGCGACATACCTCGCAGCCCGCATGGTCGTCACCTCGACCGCCGGCCTCGTGCTGGTTGCCATTCGCGATGCGGAAAGTCGCACGCGCTTCCTCGGCTATCGCGTCGAGCACTACAAGCTATTCGTGTTCGTACTGTCAGCCTGCATGGCGGGCATCGCAGGCGCGCTGTACGTGCCGCAAGTCGGCATCATCAATCCGGGGGAATTCGCCCCCGCGAATTCGATCGAGGCGGTGATCTGGGTGGCCGTCGGTGGTCGCGGCACGTTGACCGGGGCGGCCCTCGGCGCCGTGCTCGTCAACTTCATGAAGACGACCTTCACCAGCGGCATGCTCGCCCCGTACTGGCTGTTTGCGCTCGGCAGCGTGTTCGTGATCGTGACGTTGGCGTTGCCCAAGGGCATCGTCGGCACGTTACAGGCCATGACTTTCCGCCGCCTTGCTGCCCCGCGCGCGGGCATCGGCGGTGAGGCGACGTCTGCCCGGCCGGCGGAGCGAACGTCATGACCGAACTTAAGGTCTCCGACAGCGTGCTCTACCTCGATGGCGTCAGCGTCGCCTTCGACGGCTTCAAAGCCTTGCGCGGGCTCTCGCTGTTCCTCGCTCCCGGCGAGATGCGCGCCATCATCGGCCCAAACGGGGCCGGCAAGACGACGATGATGGACGTCATCACCGGCAAGACGCGGCCCGACGAGGGCGAGGCCGTGTTCGACGGCCGCCACGATCTCACGCAACTCGACGAGACCGAGATCGCCGAACTCGGTATCGGCCGCAAGTTCCAGAAGCCCACCGTCTTCGAGAGCCACACCGTCGCCGACAACGTGCGCCTTGCGCTCAAGGGCCCGCGTACTGCTTTGTCGGCGCTGTTCGGCGCCCGTAACGCCATAGCGCGATCGCGCATCGACGACGTGCTCGAGCGCGTCCGGCTGACCGATCATGCCGAGCGTCTCGCTGGCGATATCAGTCACGGGCAGAAGCAGTGGCTCGAGATCGGCATGCTGCTTGCCCAGGATCCGAAGCTGCTGCTGGTCGACGAACCGGTCGCCGGCATGACCGACGCCGAAACCGAGGATACCGCCGAGCTGCTCAAGGGCATCGCGCGCACCCATTCGGTCATCGTCGTCGAGCACGACATGACCTTCGTGCGCGCCCTCGGCGTCCGCGTGACGTGCCTGCACGAGGGCGCCGTACTTGCCGAAGGGTCGATCGACGCTGTGTCGTCCAACGAGCGCGTCATCGAGGTCTATCTCGGCCGCTGAGCGGCCATAGAGAGGACGGGAACCCATGCTGCCACCGATCAAGTCCTTCAAGCCACGCGTGATCAGCGTGACCAAGCCCGTGAAGGGGCCTGCCATGCCCATCGATGTGAGATGGCGCGAAGGCGTTCGCGGCCGCCGCATCACCTTGAAGCAGGCGCCGCGCGTGGTACCGCAGCCGCTCGCCGTGCTCGCCGACAGCCACTGGAGCCGGGCATGCTGAGCGTCGAGGCGATTGATCTGCACTATGGCGCGGCACAGGCGCTGCGCGGCGTTTCGCTGACGGCCGACGTCGGCCAGGTGACGTGCGTGATGGGCCGCAACGGCGTCGGCAAGACCAGCCTGCTGCGCGCTATCGTCGGCCAGAAATCGATCTCGCAGGGCCGCATCGTGTGGAACGGCGCCGAGATCCACAACCTGCCGCCGGATCAGCGCGCGCGGGCTGGCATCGCGGTGGTGCCGCAGGGTCGCGAGATCTTCCCGCTGCTCACCGTGCGCGAGAACCTCGAGACCGGCTACGCGGCCTTGAAGCGGGGCGACCGGCGCATTCCGCAAGACGTGTTCGAGCTATTCCCCGTGTTGAAGGACATGCTCGGCCGGCGCGGCGGCGACTTGTCCGGCGGCCAGCAGCAGCAACTCGCCATCGGCCGCGCGATGGTGATGCGCCCGAAGCTGCTCGTGCTCGACGAGCCGACCGAGGGCATCCAGCCGTCGATCATCAAGGACATCGGGCGCGCCATCGCCTATCTTCGTTCGAAGGGCGACATGGCGATCGTGCTGGTCGAGCAGTATTTCGAATTCGCACGCGACCTCGCCGATCGTTTCGCGGTGATGGATCGCGGCCAGGTCGTGCTCGCCGGAACCAGGGCGGAGATGGTGGAAGCCGATGTCCGCAGCAAGCTTGCGATCTGACGCCGACATCGCCTCGCGGTTGCTGCAGTCGATCCGCGTCAGCGGCGGCCTATCGCTGGCGTTCGAATCCCGAGATGGTGTGACGCGCGTAGCGTGCGTCAGCGAGGCGGACGGCTACCGCGCGCGCTTTCCGGATTGCCGCCCGCACTGCGAAGCGATCCTGCTGAACACCGGCGGCGGCGTTGCCGGCGGCGACAAGGTGGGCGTCAGCTGCGACCTCGGCCCGCGTGCAGACGTCGTCATCACCACGGTCTCCGCCGAGCGAATATACCGCGCGAGCGGCGCCGCATCCGAAGTCGACATCACAGTGTCGCTGGCAGACAGTGCGCGCCTCGCCTGGCTGCCGCAGGAGACAATCCTCTATTCGCAAAGCCGCCTCACGCGCCGTGTGACGATCGAGCTTGCAGCGAACGCCGAACTGACTTTCCTCGATATCCTCGTGCTCGGCCGGCGCGGCTCTGGCGAGCGGATGGGAGCGGGCCACGTCGCCGACTGCTGGACTGTTCGCCGTGGTGGCCGTCTGATCCACCTGGAAGCGTTGCGGCTCGATGGCGTCATCGAGGATCAGCTGGCCAGGGCAGCTGTCACCGACGGGGCCAACGTGGTCGCTACACTGCTGCACGTTTCGCCGCGTGCGGAGGAGCGGCTGGAGCGGGTTCGTGCCGCCATCGCGGGATCGACAGCATCTCTGCAAGATAGCTCCGCCGTGCCTGACAGCGCAGCGAGCGCCTGGGGCGGCAAGCTGGTCGTGCGCGCCGTCGGCCATAAACTCGATGCGGTGCGTGCCGTGCTGGCTGCCGCTTGCCAGCACTTGACAGGCGTGGCGATGCCGCGCTCGTGGGGGCTGTAATACTACGATCGGGGGAGGCAATCGAGCGGACATGAACCTCACACCACGCGAGAAGGACAAGCTACTGATCGCCATGGCGGCGAGCGTCGCGCGCCGCCGCCTCGAGCGCGGCGTCAAGCTCAACCACCCCGAGGCGATCGCCCTGATCACCGACTTCGTCGTCGAAGGAGCGCGCGATGGCCGCTCCGTGCGCGACCTGATGGAGGCGGGCGCCCATGTCGTCACGCGCGACCAGGTGATGGCGGGCATCGCCGAGATGATTCACGACGTGCAGGTGGAAGCGACGTTCCCCGACGGCACCAAGCTCGTCACCGTGCACAACCCGATCCGTTGAGGTAGCAAGCCATGATCCCCGGCGAAGTAATGACGGCCGACGGCGACATCGAGCTCAACGCCGGCCGCGCCACGGTCGAACTCGAGGTCACCAACACCGGTGATCGGCCGATCCAGGTCGGCAGCCACTACCACTTCTTCGAGACCAACGGTGCACTGTCGTTCGATCGCGACAAGGCGCGAGGCTTCCGCCTCGACATCGCGGCCGGCACGGCGGTGCGCTTCGAGCCGGGGCAATCGCGCAGCGTGCGATTGGTCGAGCTCGCGGGCGCTCGCACAGTGTACGGGTTCCGGCAGATGGTGATGGGGAAGGTGTGAGGTCGCAATCAGCGAGGCAAATCGACGGCGGAGCGCCAGCGAGTGGGCGATCGACGGGCGGCGCGGAGCGCCTTTGAACACGTCGAGCGTCCGTGCGATCATGGTCGAGTAAACTGTTCAGGCCGAGGAACGAGATGATGCCAATCTATTATGCAAAGGTCGGTGCCGATGGTTCGGTCGTGATCCCTCAGGACCTCCGCGAGCGGTTGCGCATCGAGCCGGGGTCCGATGTCGAATTTTTCCTGACGCTCGACGGCGAAGTGTTTTTCCACGCCATCACCGCCAAGGCTGGTGACTGGAAGGGGTTGATCGGGCGGCCGAAACACACCCCTTCCGTCTCGCTGCGTGAATTGGACGAGGCTCTCGCCGACCAGATCGTGGAGGCCGACGCGAGAACGATGTCGGATGGCGGTCGGTCCTATGGTCCGCGGCGGAAGGCCTCGGCCGCTGAATGATCGGGCTCGACACCAACATTCTCGTGCGGGCCTTCGTACAGGACGACTCTGCACAATTCGAGCGCGTGCGCCGCTTGCTCGACGAGGAATTGCAAGATGAATTCGCTTACCTCAATGCCATCGTCATAGTGGAGTTCGCCTGGACGATGCGGCGCGCCTACCGATGGGAGCATGAATGGTTGCACCAGGCACTATCCGAATTGGCCGACCATCCGCGCATCGTGATCGAAGACCGGGAGTCCTACCGCGAGGCTATCGCGCTATGCCGTAACCGCAAGACCGATTTCCCTGACGCTTACCTTGGACTGCGCAATGCCGCACGCGGCTGCCGCACCACCGTTACCTTCGACAAGAACGCAGCCGCGATGCCGACATTTACCGAGCTGGGGACGACCTGATGCCCACCCGCATTTCCCGCGCCGCTTATGCTGGCATGTTCGGCCCGACCACCGGCGACAAGGTGCGCCTCGCCGATACCGATCTGATCATCGAGGTCGAAAAGGATTTCACCACCTACGGCGAGGAGGTGAAATTCGGCGGCGGCAAGGTGATCCGCGACGGCATGGGGCAATCTCAGGTCTCGCGCGCACAAGGCGCCGTCGACACCGTCATCACCAACGCGCTGATCGTCGATGCCGTCGCCGGCATCATCAAGGCCGACGTCGGCTTGCGGGACGGCCTCATCGCCAAGATCGGCAAGGCCGGCAACCCGGACATCCAGCCGGGCGTCGACATCATCGTCGGCCCGGGCACCGACGTGATCGCCGGCGAAGGCAAGATCCTCACTGCCGGCGGTTTCGACAGCCACATCCACTTCATCTGCCCGCAGCAGATCGATGACGCGTTGATGGCCGGCATGACCACGCTGCTCGGCGGTGGCACCGGCCCCTCGCACGGCACGTTCGCCACCACCTGTACGCCTGGGGCCTGGCACATCGGCATGATGCTGCGAGCGGTCGACGCGGTGACCATGAACATCGGTATCGCGGCGAAAGGCAACGCCTCGCTCCCCGGTCCCTTGCAGGAGATGATCGAGGCCGGCGCCTGCGCGCTGAAGCTGCACGAGGACTGGGGCACCACGCCCGCCGCCATCGACAATTGTCTCGCCGTCGCCGACGACCACGACGTACAGGTGATGCTGCACTCGGACACATTGAACGAGAGCGGCTACGTCGACGACACCATCGCCGCCTTCAAGGGCCGCACCATTCACGCCTTCCACACCGAAGGCGCCGGCGGCGGCCACGCACCCGACATCATGAAGGTTGCGGGGTTGAAGAACGTGCTACCGTCGTCGACCAATCCGACGCGACCGTTCACCGTCAACACCATCGACGAGCATCTCGATATGCTGATGGTGTGCCACCACCTCTCGCCGCGCATCGCCGAAGATCTCGCGTTCGCCGAAAGCCGTATCCGCAAGGAGACCATCGCAGCGGAAGACATCCTGCACGATCTTGGTGCCCTCTCGATGATGTCGTCGGACAGCCAGGCGATGGGGCGCATCGGCGAGGTGATCATCCGCACCTGGCAGACCGCCCACAAGATGAAGACCCAACGCGGCGCACTGCCCGAGGACAAGGGCCGCGGCAACGACAATTTCCGCGTCCGCCGCTACATCGCCAAGTACACGATCAACCCGGCGATCGCGCACGGCGTCTCCCGCCACATCGGCTCGATCGAAGCCGGCAAACTCGCCGACCTCGTGCTGTGGTCACCGGCCTTCTTCGGCGTGAAGCCAGACCTGGTGATCAAGGGCGGCATGATAGCGGCGGCCCCCATGGGCGATCCTAACGCCTCGATCCCGACGCCACAGCCGGTGCACTACCGCCCGATGTTCGGCGCATTCGGCGGCGCGGTGCAGGCAACGTCACTCACCTTCGTATCGAAAGCCGCAATCGCCGCCGACATCGGCAGCACACTCGGCCTGAGCAAGCGCCTCGTGGCCGTCGAGAACGTGCGCGGCGGCATCTCGAAGGCCTCGATGGTCCTCAACGATGCGACGCCCGATATCAGGATCGACGCAGAAACCTACGAGGTGCGCGCCGACGGCGAGTTACTGGTCTGCGAGCCGGCGAAAGAGTTGCCGATGGCGCAGCGCTATTTCCTGTTCTAGGGGTCCTCGGATGCTGCACGCTACCACCGTCATTCGCGCGGCGAGCCTCACTGGCCGGATCACCTCCGACACGGTGACGCTCGATCGCGAGGCGCGCTTCCGCCGCCGCATCGCGATGGAGACCGATCGCGGCCACGCCTTCCTGCTCGATCTCCCCGAGGCGACGTACCTCGCCCATGGCGATGCGCTGGAGTTGTCGAACGGCGCGCTGGTGAAGGTGCTCGCCGCGCCCGAAGACCTGCTCGAAGTGCACGCGCACGGAGCCGTCGCGCTCGCACGTATCGCCTGGCACATCGGCAACCGTCACACTCCGGCCGAGATCACCGCGCACGCCATCTACATCAAGCCGGACCACGTGCTCGCTGAGATGGTCGAGGGGCTCGGCGGCCATGTGCATGCCGTCAAGCGCCCGTTCGAGCCCGAGGGCGGCGCCTACGGCGGCAAGGGCCCGCTGCAGGCGGGGCATCATCATCACGGGGCTGGTCACCATCATCACGATCATGACTGATCGGCCGCATTCGCTGCGCGAACGGGCCGCGCTTCCTTCGCACGCCTCCGGCAAGACCCACACCCGCCCGGGAGGAGACCTTCCGGACCCACCCTCTTTTGGTTCCAGGAAGGAGGGGGCTTCGCGGGCCACGTCCCCCGAGCGGGTCGAAGGGCGGCAGCCCTTCTCGCGTAGCAAGCTCGACCCCCGCCTGATGATCTGGCTCTCGCCATCGTTCCCGGTCGGCGCCTTCGCCTACAGCCACGGGCTGGAGTTTGCCGCCGAGCGTGGCTGGGTGCGCGACCGCGCGACACTCGAAGCATGGCTCGCCGATCTCGCGACAGCAGGTTCGCTGCGTACTGATCTCATCCTCGCAGGAGTGGCGTGGCAGGCGGTGACGGCGAGCGACACGGCCCGGCTGATCGAAGCCAACGACGTCGCCATTGCGTTGCAGCCGTCCGCCGAACGCCACCTCGAGAGCGTCACGCAAGGCGCCTCGTTCCTCGCCGCGATGCGGACGGCGTGGCCGACCCCAGCACTCGACGCGCTCGACGGCGACGTCGCATACCCAGTTGCCGTCGGCGCGGCATGTGCGGGCCATGCCACCACACGCGACGCGATGGCCATGGCCTACGCGCTCGCCTTCACGCAAGGCCTCGTCTCGGCGGCGATCCGCCTCTCGCTGATCGGCCAGACCGATGGACAACGCATCGTCGCATTACTGCTCGACACGCTCGCGACCGCAGCCGACGCAACGTGCGCCTTCACGCTCGACGACCTCGGCAGCGCGTCGGTGCGCTCGGACCTCGCCTCCCTCGCCCATGAAACCCAATACACGAGGCTGTTCCGCTCATGAGCAAACGTAGCCCCAACGGTCCATTGCGCGTCGGCATCGGCGGCCCGGTCGGCTCTGGCAAGACGACGCTGACCGCCGCATTGTGCCGCGCCTTCCGCGACCGCTACGACATCTGCGCCATCACCAACGACATCTATACGAAGGAGGACGCCGAGATCCTCAATCGCATGCAGGCGCTGCCGATCGAGCGCATCATGGGCGTCGAGACGGGCGGATGTCCGCACACCGCCATCCGCGAGGATTGCTCGATCAACCTGCAGGCGATCGAGACCATGCGAAAGAAGCTGCCGGGCCTCGAACTGATCCTGATCGAGTCCGGCGGCGACAATCTCGCAGCAACTTTCTCGCCGGAACTCGCCGACCTGACGATCTATGTCATCGACGTCGCGCAGGGTGAAAAGATCCCGCGCAAAGGCGGCCCCGGCATTACGCGCTCCGACCTGCTGGTCATCAACAAGACCGACCTCGCGCCCTACGTCGGCGCCAGCCTCGAGGTAATGGAGCGCGACGCGACGCGGATGCGCGGGGACAAGCCGTTCGTCATGGCCAATGTGACGGCGGGCAAAGGCATCGTCGAGATTGCAGCCTTCATCGAGCGCCAGGGCGGCCTCGGCGCCAGCGCTCCGGCAGGCGGGTCGTCAGCGTAGTTCCTTGACCACCATCCGGATGCCGAAGCCGAGGAACACCACGCCGACGAGCCCCTCGAACGGGCGGCGCAGACGGAGATAGGTGCGCCTTGCGAGCGGGCGCTGCAGCAGCCAGGCGAGGCCGCCCAGGTATGCAGCGTTCATGGTGACGAGGGTTGCGACCACGGCGAGGCCAGTCGGCAGGCTTGCCGCCAGAACGCCGGTCGCGGCGAAGATCGAGGTGATGAAGATCACCGCCTGCGCGTTCGAAAGCGCGGTAGCGAGGCCGACCGCAAAGGCACGCCCGAGGCTCGTCTGCGGATCGCTCCCAACCGCACCGGCAAGCGTCGCGGAAGCGCTGCCGGCAAGGCTGCGACGCACCAGCCTGATGCCGACCCAAACGAGATAGAGTCCGCCGATCACGTGGATGACGAGGCGCAGCCAGGGGAACGCGGCGAGCAGCGCCGCCATGCCGGCAAGTGCCGCCAGCGCCAGCGTTGTTGATCCGAGCGAGTTGCCAGCGAGCGCCGCCGCCACGCGCCGCCAGTCCTGCGTCAGGGCGGTGTGCGTGATCATCAGCGAGTTCGGCCCCGGCGTCGGCACGATCACCGCCCACAGCAGTGCGAAGCCTGAGAGGATGGCAAGGTCGATCGTCGGCATATGCGGCTTCCAGTTGCAGTTGGTAGGCAGCGTCCGCCAACTTGCGATTCACGCTCTTTGCTAGGCGATCCTGCCGGTTGCAGCCAGCGTCCCCCTTGCAACGCGGCCACGCGGCGACTAGACCCCGCCGATCATGAGCGAGACGAACATTGGCATCCCCACCACCTGCGGCCATCGCGAGAACGGGCGCCGTGCTGTCGATGGCTCGGTGACGGTAGCAGCGCTCTATTGCTTTGCGCCGTTCGCCGAGCCGGCCGCGATCGTGCGCGAGGCGGCGCGTGTCGGCTGTGCCGCCGGCATCAAGGGTACGCTGATCATCGCGTCGGAAGGCATCAACGGCACCATCGCCGGTAGCGCAGAGGCAATTCGTGTCGTCACCGAATTCATCCGTGAACTGCCGGGGTGTGCGCACCTCGACGTCAAGCTGTCGGCGGCAGCTACGATGCCGTTCGGCCGCCTAAAGGTGCGCCTCAAGCGCGAGATCGTGACCATGGGCGTCGACGGCATCGACCCGTTGCGCACGGTCGGCACTTACCTCACGCCGGAGGCTTGGAACGTGCTGATCGCCGACCCGGCCACCATCGTGGTCGACACACGCAACGACTATGAAGTGGCGATCGGCACGTTCACCGGCGCGATCGATCCGGCGACGACGAGCTTCCGCGAGTTCCCGGACTGGGCCGCTGCGCACCTCGATCCGGCCGAACGGCGGCCGATCGCGATGTTCTGCACCGGCGGCATCCGCTGCGAGAAGGCGACGGCTCTGCTCAAGCAGCGCGGCTTCAACGAGGTCTATCACCTCGAAGGCGGTATCCTGCGCTATCTCGCGGAGGTGCCGCCCGAGCGCTCGCTGTGGCAGGGCGCCTGCTTCGTGTTCGACGAGCGCGTCAGCGTCGGCCATGGTCTGGCACTTGGCGGGCACGCGCTATGCCGGACCTGCGGACGGCCGGTCGACATCTCGGCACGAGACGGCGGCGGTGAAGGCGGGATCGAGGGCGGCGGCTATCTCGCCGAGCCCTGTGCGGCTTGCGCCGGCTGAGAGGCACCGAAGCCCGGCCGCTCGGCGAGCCACGGCGCGCCAACGGCATACCACTCGGCGGCGAAGTCGATGAAGGCGCGGACCTTCGCCGACAGGTAGAGCCGGTGCGGGTAGACGATGTGCACCGTCAACGCCAGATCGCCGTGGTCGGCGAGCAGTTCGACCAGCCGCCCGGCGCGGATGTCGCGGGCGACGACGAACTCCGGGCAGAGCCCGACGCCGAGGCCGGCAAGCAGTGCCTGGCGCACGGCGACCGCGCTGTTGGCGGTGATGGTGCCCGCAGCCCGCACGGTGACACGTTCGTCGCCGCGCCTGAAGCGCCACGTGTCGCGGCCCTGGAAGTTGGTATCGACGATGCAGGCGTGGTCGGCGATGTCCTCTGGCACGATCGGCACCTGATGGCGGGCGAGATACGACGGCGCCGCGCAGACGACCACCCGCATCTCGCAGAGTTTGCGGGCGATGAGCGACGAATCCGGTGCCTCGCTGATGCGCAGCGCGAGGTCGAATCCTTCGCCCACCAAGTCCACGATGCGGTCCGAGAGGAAGATGTCGAAGGCAATGTCGGGGTAGCGCGCGCGAAACCCGGTGACGAGTTCCATCAATTCGAGTTCGCCCAAGGCCTGCGGGGCGGTGATCTTGAGCGTGCCGCGCGGCAGGCCGGACACCGATTTCACACTCTCCTCGAGTGATTCGATTTCCGCGATCAGCGCCGAGGCACGATCATAGTAGGCGCGGCCCGCCTCCGTGACGCTGACGCGCCGCGTGGTGCGGTTGAGCAACCGCGCACCGAGCCGTTCTTCGAGTTCGCCGATGTGCTTGGAGACGAGCGCCTTGGACTTGCCGAGCGCATGCCCGGCGGCGGTGAAACTCTGCTGCTTGACCACCGCGACGAAGGTGCGCATCAGCTCCACAGTGTCCATTTGTAGCACTCTCGGCAACTATTCATCCCGATACCTAGTCATTGTTCATGACGCTGCGAGATGTCAACTGCATGCGGAACAGGAACAGCCTGCAATCGAGGTGCCCAAATGAGCCGAATGCCAGCCCTTTTCATCTCCCATGGGTCACCCGAACTGGCTTTGCGCCCGACGCCGGCGCACCGGTTTCTGACAGGCCTCGCCGCCGACCTGCCGAGGCCGAAAGCGATCCTCACCGTCTCGGCGCACTGGGAAACAACCGAGCCCGCTGTGAATGTCGGAGCCGCGCCGGCAACGGTCTACGATTTCGGCGGCTTCGACCCGAGGCTGCGCCAGATCGTCTACCGCGCCCCCGGCGCACCTGACTTGGCGGAGCGGGCGGCTGCCATGATCGAGGCCGCAGGCCTCACCGTCACCCGTGACGCAAGCAACGGGTGGGACCACGGTGTCTGGGTGCCGCTCCACCTCGCTTATCCGGCGGCCGATATCCCGGTCGCACAACTTTCTATCCAGCCTCAACGAACACCCGCGCATCATTACGCCCTTGGGCAGGCGCTCGCCGCACTGCGCGACGACGGTGTACTGATCGCTGCCTCCGGCGCTCTCACCCATAACTTGCGCGCCTTCCGCGGGCAGCCAGTCGATGCGCTGGTGCCAGAATGGGTCGAGGGGTTCAGGCAGTGGATGGCCGATCGGCTGGCGGCCGGCGATCACGCGGCGCTGCTCGACTATCGTCGCCAAGCCCCGTTCGCGACCGAGAATCACCCCGAGGACGAGCACCTGCTGCCGCTCTACGTGGCGCTCGGCACCTCGCGAGAGGGCGAGCCGGTCCGCCGCATTCACGCGAGCGTCGAGCATGGCGTGATCGCGATGGATGTGTACCGGTTCGGGTGACAGCCCTTCCGTCGTGTGGCTGTGGTTCCTCTCTCCACGGAAAACCATACAGCGCGCGTCCATTGATCTGGCCGGGATGCTCCGCCGCGTGTACCGACGGTCTCGACCGCTCGCTTGACTGTGGTGCCCGTTACCTCGCTGACGGGACTATGGCGCTAGGAACGAGCGAAGGGGAATTGGCGGCCAGCTCGCGCAGCTCGTCGACGTTGCGCGCCAGTGACAGAAATAATTCACGGGGATCATAGCATGCGCACCGACCTGATCTGCCGACTTGCCGTCGTTGCCATTGCCGCCAGCGTCGGCGGTTGTGCCTCGATCGTGACAGGCACGACGCAGCAGCTTGCCGTGACGTCGTCTCCGTCTGGCGCCAGATGCGATCTGACCCGCGAGGGGGCGAGCCTCGGCTCCGTCGAGACGCCGAACACCATCGAAGTGTCGAAGAGTGCCTATTCGATCGCGGTGAATTGCGCTGGCCAGGGCCTTCGCGGCCAGGCGATCGTGCAGAGCGAACTGCAAGCGGCGACATTCGGCAATGCTCTTGTCGGCGGCGTGGTCGGCGTCGGCGTCGACATGGCGACCGGTGCCGCTCACAAATATCCGGCGAACGTCAACGTGATATTGCAGCCCGACAATGCTGCCCCGCCGAGCCCGGCAATGCGCCGGCCGCGCGAGAACCGTGATCCAATCTCCTGACATCGTCAATTGGCGACGGCCTTACAGCTCGTTCGCTACGGTCAGGCCTGCTCCACTTCGCCGAGTGATGCTCGTTCGCGGTGGAGCAGGCGTCGGCATGGCCAAGCCTCAATGCAGCTTGAACTCGCCGTCGACCCGTTTCAGCTCCGCCGGCGCAAGTAGCGCGCGGCTCGCAACACGCACGTGATAGAGCTTGCCGTCGAGGTTCGCTTCCCAGAACGACAGGAACTCCGTCAGCTTCGGAAAGCGGGGGTGTACATCGTAATCCTGCCAGAGGTAGGTCTGCAGAACCGAAGGATAGTCGGGCAGGCGGTAGAGGATCTCGGCGGTCGTCAGCGAGAAGCCCTGAAGCTGGGCGAGGAATGAGCGGTCGGCCATGCGTCTGGTCCCAGGTTGCGCCGGCACACGACGCCGGCACATCCGAGGCTAACGCAGAATCATCATGCGACAACAAAAATATTTCACAAAATCATCATGTTAGCAGCACGCACCTGCGACTGCTGCCAAGATCAGGTTAGAAGTTTTGGGAGACAGGTTACAGGATAGACAGAGCGGCGCGTTGTGCATTCCCTGTCCCGTATTCCCAATTCCCTCACTTACTCCAGATCCTTGATGTCGACCGAGCCGCCGCCTTTCATGCGCTGCGCCAGCGCTGCCTCGATGAACGGATCGATGGCACCGTCGAGCACCGCCGACGGATTGCCGCTTTCGACGCCGGTGCGCGTATCCTTCACAAGCTGGTAGGGCTGCAGCACGTACGAGCGGATCTGGTGGCCCCAGCCGATCTCGGACTTGGTGGCCTGCTCGGCGTTGGCCTTCTCTTCGCGGATCTTGAGTTCGCGTTCGTAGAGGCGCGCCTTCAGCATGCCCCAAGCCGTCGCCTTGTTCTTGTGCTGGGACCGCTCCTGCTGGCAGGACACCGCGATGTTGGTCGGGATATGCGTGATGCGCACCGCCGAATCGGTGGTGTTGACGTGCTGACCGCCGGCGCCCGACGCGCGATAGGTATCGATGCGACAGTCGCTTTCGTTGATCTCGATGTTGATGTTGTCGTCGACCACGGGGAACACCCAGACCGAGGCGAAGCTGGTGTGGCGGCGGGCGTTGGAATCATAGGGCGATATCCGCACCAGACGATGCACGCCCGATTCGGTTTTCAGCCAGCCGTAGGCGTTCTCGCCTTTGATCTCCAGGGTCGCCGACTTGATGCCGGCTTCTTCGCCGGGGCTCTCTTCCATCAGCTTGACCTTGTAGCCGCGATCCTCCGCCCAGCGCATGTACATGCGGGCGAGCATCGAGGCCCAGTCCTGGCTTTCCGTACCGCCGGCGCCGGCGTGGACCTCGAGGTAGGTGTCGTTGCCGTCGGCTTCGCCAGAGAGGAGCGCTTCGACCTCGCGCTTGGCGGCATTGTCTTTCAGCGTGCGCAGCGCCGTCTCGCCTTCACGGATCGAGACCTCGTCGTCCTCGGCGTCGCCGAGTTCGATCAGCGTCAAGGCGTCGTCGAACTCGCCTGCGATCGACTTGTAGATGGCGATCTGCTTTTCCAGCAGCTGACGCGCGCGCATCAGCTTTTGCGCGCTTTGGGGATCGTTCCAGAGAACCGGGTCCTCCGCCCTGCGGTTCAGGTCCGCCAGGCGTGCTTCAGCGGTTTCCCAGTCAAAGATGCCTCCGCAAAACAGAGAGCGATTCTTTGATCTCGATGACGAGCTTTTCGGCTTCGGGGCGCATGATCGGCTCCTGTCGGCGGCGCGGGCGCACGCGCGCCGCTCTGGTGGTTTCGTGGCTGGCGATATAGGCGTGGTCGGGCGCGCTGTAAACGACTTCGGTCGCGCCCCAGCCCGCTGCCCGCGGACGTCGCGTCAATAGACGCGGCCGCGTCCTGAACTGACGTTGCGCTGCGGATCGCCCGCCGCCTGTTCGCCGCCAGCCGTCGCATTGCCCTCATAGCCGAGGAACGAGTTCGGATCGTCCGGCTCCTCGAACGGCTTGAAGGCTTCGATGATGCTGTCGCGATCACCGCGCTCGGCGCGCAGTCCCGAGCGGTGATTGACGCGTACCAGCTTGATGCCGGGCGGCACGCGGAACGGCGCTGGTTTGCTGCCGGCGAGCGCCAGCTTGAGGAAGTGGCCGACCACCGGGGCCGAAACCTGACCGCCGGTCGCCGACTTACCCATCGGCCGGGGCGTATCGTAGCCAACGTAGACACCAACGACCATGTCCGCCGTGTAGCCGACGAACCAAGTGTCCCGCGAATCGTTGGTAGTGCCGGTCTTGCCGGCGACCGGCGTGCCCGGCACGAATGTCTTGATGATGGTGCCCGTGCCCGACTGCACGGCACCCTCCAGCATCGAGGTCATCTGGTAGGCGGTGTGGGGATCGATGATCTGGCGGCGATCGTCGGGTATCTCGGGTTCTGCCTGATTACCCCACGCTTCCGCCTTGCAACCGGGGCACGAGCGCTGGTCATGCCGCCAGACCGTGCGGCCCCAGCGGTCCTGGATCCGGTCGATCAATGTCGGGCGCACCTGCTTGCCGCCATTGGCGAACGTGGCATAGGCGGCGACCATCTTGAGCAGCGTGGTCTCGCCAGCGCCGAGCGACATCGACAGCACCGGTAGCAGTTCGTCGTAGACGCCGAATCGGCGGGCATACTCGGTGATCACCGGCATACCCATGTCCTGGGCGAGCCGCACCGTCATCTGGTTGCGTGACTTCTCGATGCCGATCCTGAGCGTCGATGGCCCGTGCGACTTGTCCTTGTTGTAGTTCTCAGGCCGCCAGACCTCTTTTCCAGGGCCTTGCTCGATCTCGATCGGCGCGTCGAGGATAATGCTCGACGGCTTGTAGCCATTGTCGAGCGCGGTCGCGTAGACTAGCGGCTTGAACGACGAGCCGGGCTGGCGTTTCGCCTGGATGGCGCGGTCGAACTGGCTGAGCGAGTACGAGAAGCCACCGACCTCGGCCAGCACGCGGCCGGTGTGGGGATCCATCACGGCGATGCCGCCGCCGACTTCGGGGATCTGCATCAGCTCCCAGGCGCCGGCGAGGTTGTCGGCGTCCTTCGGCGCGACGTAAATCACGTCGCCGATCGCGACGACATTGGCAGGTGACTTCGGGGCCGGACCCTTCGACTTGTCGGTGGCGACGAACCGGCCGGCCCACTTCATCTCGTTGAATGCGATCTCGACGGCGTCACGCTCCTTGGCGACCGTGCCGTCGATGTTACGCGCAGGACGCAACCCGACCACGATCTTCTGCGGTTCGACGGCGAGCACGACACCGAGCCGCCACGGCTGAATGTCGGCTGGAACCTCGAGCGCTGCGAGCGAGCCACCCCATTCGGCGGTGGCGACGTCGATCTGCTTGACAGGGCCGCGCCAGCCGCGCGCGCGATCGAACGTCACGAGCCCTTCTGTCAAAGCCTTGCGAGCGTGCTGCTGGAGCACCGGATCGAGCGTCGTACGCACCGAGAGGCCGCCCGAGTAGAGCTTCTCCTCGCCGTATTGCGCGAGCAGCGAGCGCCGCGTTTCTTCGGCGAAGAATTCAGCGGCGAAGATGTGGGCGCCGAACGGGCGCAGGTTTATCGTCAGCGGCTTGTCGTGCGCCACCTTGCGCTCGGCCTCGGTGACGTAGCCGTTCTCGCGCATCTGCCCGAGGATCCAGTTGCGACGCTCGACGGCGGCAGCCCGCTTCTTGTCCTGGCGCGGGTCGTAGTTGGTCGGTGCCTTGGGCAGCGCGGCGAGGAAAGCGACTTCCTCCAGCGTCAGGTCCTTCAACTCCTTGCTGAAATAATTGAGCGCTGCTGCAGCAAGGCCATAGGAGCCGAGACCGAGGTAAATCTCGTTCAGGTAGAGTTCGAGGATCGTATCCTTCTTGAAGGCGCGCTCGATGCGCACCGCCAGGATCGCCTCCTTGAGTTTGCGGTCGAAAGTACGTTCGTTGGTCAACAGGAAGTTCTTGGCGACCTGCTGCGTGATCGTCGAAGCGCCCTGCAGGCTGCCCCGCTTGAGCTTCATCTTGATCATCGCGAAATTGACGGCAGCACGTACGATACCGATGTGGTCGAGACCGCCGTGCTCGTAGAAGCGCCGGTCTTCGGCCGACAGGAATGCCTGGATCATCAACTTCGGGATGGCATTGATCGGCACGAACACGCGACGTTCGCGCGCGTACTCGGCGATCAGCGCACCGTTTGCCGCGTGGATGCGCGTCATCACCGGCGGTTCGTACTTGGCGAGGCTGTCATAGCCGGGAAGGTCTTTCGAGGCCTGCCAGATGAAATAGCCAGCGACCGCTGATCCGGCGATGATAAGCGCCACCGTGGCGGCAAAGCCGAAGCCCAGAAACGACAACAGCATGCTACGCCCTCGCCGGCGGCGTGGCGCAGGCGGCCGCGCCGACGGGGGTGGGTAAGTCGGCTGGCGTGTGGGTCTTGTTGCGAGCACTTGGCTGTTCTAGTCCGTGTCCGTTCTGACTGCAACCGAAGTCGACGTGCTTCCAGCTGTCGGATCGATCTGTCCAGCCCAGGCGGTGAAAATCGCGCGTCACTCAGCGTGGCGACCAAGCAACACTTGCTTCCAGCTGCCGGTCGACAGCAACTCATTGACCGGGAATCATGTTCGCAACGTGAACGATTGGCAGATTGGATCGCGTCGCGACGCAGGAAATCCACAACTTCAGAGTGTCACCGCCGCCTGCGATCGCCGCCCTCGAAATAGCGATCGATCGCCGCAGCCAGTCCCGTCGCCACGCGCTGCTGCCAGTCGGCCCGCATCAACAGTTGCTGATCGGCGCGGTTGGACATGTAGCCGAGTTCGACCAGCACCGCCGGCGTCCTCGGCTGTCGCAGCACGCGCAGCGAGGCGGCGCGCGCCGGCTTCGAGTTGAGCTTGATGCGCCGGCCGAGTTCGTCGATCACGGCCGTGCGCGCACGGAGCGAGAATTCCTCGCGTTCGCGGCGCATCAGGTCCGCCAGAATGCCGCGCACGTCGGGTTCCCCGCGGGCCTTCGTGATGCCTCCGCCTGCACGCGCATCTGCGCTGTTCTCGCGCTCGGCGAGCCGCCGTGCCTCTTCGTCGGACGCACGAGAGGACAGCACGTAAACCGAAGCACCACGGATCGCGCCAGCCATTGCGCGGTCTTCGATCGCATCGGCATGCAGCGAGACGAACAGATCGGCGCCGATCGTTTCGGCAAGGTCGACGCGGGCGTCGAGGGCGACG
>Ga0247831_1004642_pt1 | contig 18036 bp, 11 predicted proteins | sample LaCruzMarch2015__9_FD_192406 | JGI IMG/M metagenome (GOLD analysis project Ga0247831, IMG submission 192406) | Freshwater microbial communities from meromictic Lake La Cruz, Castile-La Mancha, Spain - LaCruzMarch2015_1m | ecosystem: Environmental > Aquatic > Freshwater > Lake | place: Spain... | reverse complement strand
GATAGTGCAACGTGTGCTATGTTTGAAAATAGCAATTTTTTCGAATTTTACATCTTTAGATTGCTCAATAATAGCATCTAATTGTTGTAAATCTTTAAGAGTTAACCAATGGAGTGACAATTTACTAAGCCTTTTTGGTAGTATTGTTTTCTACTTCCTGACCATAAGCCGGACAATCAACTTTTTTTGCGCGGCATGAGCTGCACAAACTACTAAGTAATACTAATGTGAAGAGGGCACTAATCAGTCTGTTCATCTTTTCAGGATTCATGGCAAAAGTAAGTATAAATCTTACACGAGAAGGCGAATTGTAAAAAAAATCGAATTTGTTTATAACATCTCGAAAGGCCTATAAATACACAAATGTTGGCTTAAGGGGCGAGCTAAATAGCGCCCGAAGGGACTATAAGCGAGCACCTGACCGCTTTTTATTGTTATAAATAGCGCGGAGCGACATTACAAATGCCCATAAAGCGGGAAGCCCCGAAAATTTATGAGCGTTTTTCCTGTTTATTGTTGCAATCTTCGCTGTACGCAGGGCAATCTACTTTTGCCTTGCAGGCAACAAATGATAATCCGAACAGCAATAAGGCACTCCACAAAATGATACTTTTCATAAACTATAGTTGGATGAAGGAAAATTTCACCATAAATGACAATTCTGGAGGTTACGAAATAAGTTTAAAAAAGGTTTCTAAACTTAACGTGGTTATTTGGTTCTGCGTATGTTTGTGGGTAAGAATTTTAAAAATAAAATGTCAACAGAAACAATACAGCCGCGCATAGAAACGAGTTGGAAAAATGCACTATCGGCTGAATTCAATGCTCCTTACTTTGCTTCGCTGAAAGAATTTTTAATTGAAGAAAGAAAAAAGAACACAGTATTTCCACCTGGTAAACAGATGTTTGCAGCTTTTGACGCAGTGAAATTCGAAGATGTAAAAGTGGTAATAATGGGACAAGACCCATATCATGGTGAAGGTCAGGCAAATGGAATGTGTTTTTCTGTAACTAACGGCACAAAATTGCCACCATCTTTACAGAATATTTACAAGGAAATTAAGGCTGACTTGCAAGTAGAAATGGGCAAGAATGGTGATTTAACAGCGTGGGCAAAGCAAGGAGTGTTGCTGCTAAATGCAACATTAACCGTTCGGGCAGCATCACCTGCTTCACATCAAGGAAAAGGCTGGGAACAATTTACAGATGCAGCAATACGTTTGTTATCTGAAAAAAGGGAAGGACTCGTTTTTATTTTATGGGGCAGGCCAGCGCAGTTAAAAGAAAAATTGATTGATACAACCAAACATATTGTTTTAAAAGCGGCGCATCCATCGCCATTGTCGGCGTATAACGGTTTTTTTGGCTGTAAGCATTTTAGTGGCACCAATAAAATATTAATTGATAAGGGAAAAACTCCTATTAATTGGCAAATTATTTAAATGAGAATAATTTTATTTTTAATTATTAATTTATTTCCACTGGTTAATTTCGGCCAGAATTTGCAGTTATTATTAATTGATGCTGACAATGGAAAAATAATTAAAAACAAATTAAATAAAACGGTTTCAAGTCCTGCAGAAGGCTTAAAACAAGCTGCAATATTGGTTTCTGACTTGCAGCAAAGTGGTTATTTATTGGCAACAGCAGATTCTTTTTTTGTAAATATTGATACATTAAAAGTTTTAATAAATTATAATAATATTTATAAATGGGCGCAATTAAAAAATAATAATTTAGAAACAGGTGCATTAAATGCAAGTGGATTTAAAGAAAAGATTTACAGGAATAAAAAATTCAGTGTAGATCAAACAGCCAGACTCATGCAGAAACTCTTGCTTTGGTATGAGAATCAAGGATATCCATTTGCACAAATTCAGTTAGACAGTGTTGAGATAAAGAATGAATCATTTAAGGCGCAATTAAAAGTAAATAAAGGTGAATTATTCATTATTGATAGTGTTACAGTAAAAGGAACGGCAAAAATTACCAATAGATACTTGCAAAATTATATCGGAATAAAACCTGGCGATGTATACAATGAAAGTGCTTTAAGAAGTATAGAAATACGTTTAAAAGAGTTGCCATTTGTAACATTGGCGCGCGAAACAGATGTTTTTTTATTGGAAAATTCTGCATTAGTGCGTATGTATTTAAATGGAAGAAAAGCCAGTAATTTTAGCGGAATAATTGGTGTTTTGCCCAATAATCAAGAAACCGGGAAATTACTTCTTACAGGTGAAGCCAATTTGAAATTGAAGAATAGCTTAGGCAGGGGAGAAGCCATAGAGGCCGAATGGCGAAGGTTACAGGCAGGAACGCAAAGTCTAAATTTGCGTGTAGCGTACCCGTTTTTATTTAATACGCAATTTGGTGCCGATGGAGTTTTTAATTTATATAAAAGAGATTCTACATTTTTGAATTTACACCGTTCCATTGGAATTCAATATTTAATGAGGGGAACAGATTATTTAAAGGTATATTTAGAAAATAAATCCTCCAGTTTATTATCTACCAAAGGACTTCAGAATTTAATTGCTTTGCCCGATTATGCAGATATTAAAAGCAATATTTACGGATTGGAATTAAATTTAACGCGACTCGATTACAGATTAAATCCAAGAAAAGGGTTCAGAATAATTTCTAAGATTGGTGCAGGAAATAGAACCATTAAAAAAAATGCAGCATTAAATCCTGAATTATATGAAGGATTAAAATTAAAAACGCTTCAATTCAATGGTGCAATTGATGCGGACATTTATTTTCCATTATTTAAACGTGCCACATTAAATGTTGGGTTTCTTGGTAATTGGCTCAATAGCAGTAATTTATTCGAGAATGAATTAAGCCGAATTGGTGGAAATAATTCATTACGTGGATTTAATGAAGAATCAATTTTTGCCGCTTCGTATTTGATTACCAATTTAGAATACAGGTATTTATTAGAAGAAAATTCATTTTTATTTGCCTTTTTAAATGGCGCTTGGTACGAAAATAAAGCCATCAACCGAAATATAACAGACACGCCATACGGATTTGGTGCAGGAATTAGTTTCCAAACCAAAGCAGGAATTTTCAGCATCAGTTACGCATTGGGTAAACAGTTTAATAATCCAATCGAATTCAGAACAGCCAAAGTGCATTTCGGAATTACGAGTTTGTTTTGATTTAGGAATCATTTATTTCCGGCGATATAAATTACCTTTGACCCGTGAAAAATTTACCTATCGTTACATTAAAACCGGGCAAAGACCGCTCTATTCGTCGTTTTCATCCTTGGATATTTTCTGGTGCTATTTCTACTATTACAGGCAAACCCGAAGAAGGAGCTGTAGTTTTAGTGCAAGATTCATTCGGAACAACACTTGGAACGGGGCATTTTCAAACGGGTTCCATTACTGTGCGTGTTTTGCATTTTGGTGAAATTCAATTGGATGAAGCATTTTGGAATACTGCAATTTTTAATTGTTTTGAAATAAGAAAACGCATTGGTTTTCCAAGTGAGCAAACCAATATTTTTAGATTGGTACATGGCGAAGGTGATGGTTTGCCAGGATTGATTGTTGATGTGTATGCCGATACAGCCGTAATTCAATGTCATTCTATTGGAATGTATAAAGCACGGGAAATTATTGGAAGAGCTATTCTTGAAGCTGGAAAAGGAATAATTGCAAATGTATACGACAAATCTGCAGAAGCAATAGGAGCGCAAGAAGGAAATGGCTTTTTAGCTGGAGAACTTTCAAATGCCTTTTGCTTTGAAAATGGGAAAAAGTTCGATATCGACTTTGTAACTGGACAGAAAACTGGATTTTTTATTGACCAACGCGACAATCGCGCACTGCTTGGTACTTACGCAAAAAATAAATTGGTTCTTAACACATTTTGTTATTCTGGTGGATTTTCTGTTTATGCTTTAGCGCAAGGAGCCAGTTATGTAGAATCTATCGACTCGAGTAAAAAGGCAATTGAACTAACAGATAAGAATGTTGCGGCAAACGGTTTTTCTACAGAAAATCATACTTCTGTACAAGGTGATGTGATGGAGTGGATAAAACAGAATGAAGCAAAATTTGATGTGGTAGTACTCGATCCGCCTGCGTTTGCAAAGCACATGAGTGCAAAACACCGAGCTGTGCAAGCTTACAAACGGCTGAACCGCGCCGCAATGGAACAAATTGGCAAAAATGGAATTCTGTTTACATTTTCTTGTTCTCAGGTGGTTGACCGTGAATTGTTTCGGCATACTGTAACTGCAGCGGCTATTGAATCGGGTAGGGAAGTGGTATTACTCCATCAATTAACACAACCTGCAGACCATCCTGTGAGCCTATTTCATCCCGAAGGTGAGTATTTGAAAGGATTGGTTTTATTGATAAAATAAATTTTAGATGCTCGAAAAACAATCTATCTCGTATAGCCAGATTTTAAAATTGGCTTTCCCCATAATTATTGGAGGAATCGCCCAAAATATTATCATGGCCACCGATGCTTTTTTTATGGCAATGGTGGATGAGGTTTCTTTAGATGCTGTGGGGCTTGCTGGTTTGTTTTTTAGTACTGTTTATATTCTTGGTTTAGGCTTTTCTATTGGTGTTCAGATATTAATTGCCCGACGACATGGGGAAAAAGATTATGCCTCAATTGGAGCAATTTTCGATAATAGCCTCATCTTTTTGGGAACGCTTTCGCTTTTTCTTTGGGCAGGAATGGAATGGATTGGTCCAATGATTCTCAAATCATTAATACATTCCGATGCAGTGTATAAATCTGCAATATTGTACCTCGACGACAGAGCATGGGGAATTACCTTTGCTTTCGTAAATCTGGCATTTAGGTCGTTTTTTATTGGCATCTCTTCTTCTGCTATCATTTCATGGAGCACTTTTGCTACTGCTGCAGCCAATGTTGTGCTTAATTATGGATTGATCTTTGGGAATTTTGGTTTGCCTGCCATGGGCATTTCCGGAGCTGCGATTGCTTCATCTTTAGCAGAAATTGTTGGTACAATTGTGTTTTTTAGCTATGCATTTGCTGGTAAATTTCACCAATCGTTCCAGCTATTTGCCCAATGGAAATGGAAGAAAGACGTGATGGCTCACATTACAAAAATAGCCTCACCAGTTATGTTTCAGTATTTTATTTCGCATGCTGGTTGGTTTCTCTTTTTCATCATAGTAGAACAAGCAGGTGAGCGTGCATTGGCCATTTCGGTAATTATTCGCATTATTTATATGTTCCAAATGGTGCCATTTTGGGGTTTTAGTTCCGCAACAAACACGCTTGTTTCTCATACCATTGGCGAAGGGAACTCGGAACATGTAATGCCTTTGTTAAAAAGAATTACAATGCTTTCTGTGATAGGTTCTTTAATTTTTATTATCCCAAATTTACTTTTTCCAGAATGGGTGTTGAGCTTAGCCATACAAGATAATAACACAGAATTAATTCAACAAAGTATTCCCACTTTATATGTAATTTCATTGGCGCTTTTATTTTTCGGCTTAGCCATGACCTGGTTTAGTGGAGTTACTGGAAGCGGAAATACCCGAACCGCATTGTTAATTGAAACCTGCACCATTGCCGTGTATTTAATTGTAGCTTGGTTTTTAGGAATTTATTTAAAAGGAGAAGTCCACGAGATTTGGTATACCGAACCCTTTTATTTTGCTGTAATGGGCATTGTTTCCTTTTGGTATATGAGCAAAGGGAAATGGAAAAATAAAAAGATTTAATACTTTTAGCACATGATAATTATTACTGGAGCAGCAGGTTTTATTGGTTCTTGCCTTTGCGCATACTTGAACCAGCAAGGATACAATGATATAATTTTAGTAGATGATTTTTCGCATCCCGAAAAAGCTCCAAATTTGGTTGGGAAGAAATTTAGCCAACAAATTCATCGCGATAATTTGTTTCAGTTTATAGATGAAAACCAGCGGTTTATTCAATTTGTTTTTCATTTGGGAGCCCGAACAGATACCACTGAATTTAACATGGAAATTTTCGATAGGTTGAATGTAAATTACTCCAAAGATGTGTGGAAAAAATGCGTGCAGTACGGTTTACCATTGGTTTACGCCAGTTCTGCGGCAACTTATGGTTTAGGTGAATTAGGTTATAACGATACTCACGAAATTGTAGATGATTTAAAGCCATTGAATCCGTATGGAATTTCGAAAAATGATTTTGATAGTTGGGCTTTGAAGCAAGATGAAGCGCCTTATTTCTGGGCAGGCTTGAAATTCTTTAATGTTTACGGTCCAAACGAATATCACAAAGGAAGAATGGCATCTGTTATATTTCATGCATTCAACCAGATTTCAAAAACTGGAAAAATGAATCTTTTTCGTTCGCATAATCCTGAATTTACCGACGGCGGGCAAATGCGCGATTTTGTGTATGTGAAAGATTTGGTGCAGGTATGCGAGTTTTTGATGCAGCACCGAAAAGATTCGGGTTTGTACAATTTAGGAACTGGTAAAGCCCGTACTTTTAAGGATTTGGTAAGTGCTACATTTTCTGCTATGCGCCAAGAAGAAAACATTGGATTTATTGATACACCAATCGATATTCGCGATAAATACCAGTATTTTACGCAAGCCAACATGCAAAAATTACGCAGTATTGGCTATTCAAAACCGTTTTACGAATTAGAAGCAGGCGTAGCAGATTACGTGAAGAATTATTTGTTTACCACGATTTATTTTTAATGAATAGCCCAAGGTTTTAACCTTGGGAATAATGATTATCACGGTTTCAACCGTGGGAACAATGAATAGCCCAAGGTTTTAACCTTGGGAATAATGAATATCATCCGTAAAACCAAATGCCCCATGGGTTATAAAATGAATCACATTACCCAAATGCCCGCTCGAAGGGGCGAACCAAGTCCCCTTGGGACAGGTGAGCACCTGACCCGACGAAGGAGGGGCGCGCCCAAATAATTTTACCTACCCAAAAACCTGTTTCCTCGCCAATTCTATCGCGGCTTCCAGCCCGTTTACGTCCGTGCCGCCGGCTGTGGCGAAAAATGCTTGTCCGCCGCCGCCGCCTTTAATTTCTTTGGCGAATTCTTTTACAAGCGTTACTGCTGAGAAGCCTGCGTCGGTTAATTTTTTGCCCAAAGCTACTGTGAGCATTGGTTTGCCATTGCTTACATGACCTAACACAATAAACGCATTTTCGAATTGGTCTTTGATTTCAAATGCGATGGTTTTTATGGCATCTACAGCATCTAAATCAATTACACTGATAAATTGAATGCTATTTCCATTTGCAACCTGGTGTGCAATTAAATCTTTCTTTATTTGAGCGGCTTTTTGTTTGTTGAAGCTTTCAATTTTCTTTTCTAGAGCAGCTTTTTCGTCGAGTATTTGTTGCAATTTTTTAATAGGGTCAACTGCCGACAACAAGTTTTTAATTTGATGTAACTGCTCGCCTTCTTTTTGGAAAAACTGTTCCGCATTTTTACCAGTAATTGCTTCAATACGGCGAATTCCAGCTGCAACGGCACCTTCGGAAGTTATTTTAAAAATGGCAATGTTTCCGGTAGCCGGCACATGTGTTCCTCCACAAAGCTCTACCGAATAGGTAGGGTCAAACGTTACCACACGTACTAAATCTGCATATTTTTCGCCGAACAAGGCCATCGCGCCTAATTTCTTTGCTTCTTCGATTGGTAATACTTTTGTGTCACGCAATATGTTTTCACGAATTTTTGTATTTACAATTTGCTCTATTTCCATTATTTCGGCCTCGGTAACTTTTGCGAAATGCGAAAAATCGAAACGCAGATGTGCCTCATTTACCAAAGAACCTTTTTGCTCCACATGCGTGCCCAACACCTTACGCAATGCGGCATGCAGTAAATGTGTTGCGGTATGGTTACTCATAATTGCTGCACGTTTTGCAACATCAACTACAGCGGTGAACTTACCATGTAAATTCTCAGGAAGCTTATCTGCAAAATGCACAATTACGCCATGTTCTTTTTTAGTATCTGTAATGTAAATGGTTTCATTTTCATTTTGAATGTAACCGGTGTCACCCACTTGACCGCCGCTTTCAGCATAAAATGGTGTAATGCTGAAAATTAACTGGTACGACTTTTTGCCTTTTGTTACTACTTCACGGTATTTAGTAATGAACACGCGGGCTTCTGTAAAATCGTAGCCTACAAATTCTTCTTCGTCGTCTTCTATCAATTCAATCCAGTCGCTGGCTTCAATATTTGCTGCTGCGCGAGAACGCTCTTTTTGTAGTTTCAGGTTTTCTTCATAACCTTTCATGTCTACTTCCAAACCTTGTTCGCGCGCCATTAATTGTGTTAAGTCGATAGGGAAACCAAATGTATCGAACAACTCAAAAGCTACAGTGCCAGGAATTTCTTTATTGCCATTTTTAGCAGTAAAATCGTTGAACTTATTGATTCCCGTTTCCAAGGTTCTTAAAAAGGCTGTTTCTTCTTCATAAATCACTTTTCTAATCAAATCTTTTTGAGCTGAAAGCTCTGGAAATACTTGACCCATTTGGCTCGATAAAGTATCGACCATTGAATATAAAAACGGCGCTTTGATATTTAAAAAAGTGTAGCCATAACGAACAGCTCTGCGCAGAATTCTTCTGATTACATAACCAGCTTTATTATTGGTTGGTAATTGTCCATCTGCAATGGCAAAGGCAATGGTGCGAATATGGTCAGACATTACGCGCATGGCAATATCTATCTTTTCATTTTCGCGGTACTTTTTACCAGTGTGCAATTCTATAAACTGAATTAACGGTTGAAAAACATCTGTATCGTAATTGCTTTGCTTGCCTTGTAAAACCACACATAAGCGCTCAAAGCCCATTCCTGTATCTACGTGTTGCGCTGGTAATTTTTCTAGTGTGCCATCAGCTTTACGGTTAAATTCCATGAACACATTGTTCCAGATTTCAATTACCTGCGGATGACTTTCATTTACCAAAGTTTTTCCATCAACTTTAGCCCTTTCTTCATCTGAACGTGTGTCTACGTGAATTTCTGAACATGGTCCACAAGGCCCGGTATCGCCCATTTCCCAGAAATTATCTTTTTTATTTCCATTAATGATGCGGCTTTCGTCAATCAACAATTTCCATGTATCAAAGGCTTCTTGGTCGAATGCCAGATTTTCTGATTTATCGCCCTCAAAAACAGTAACGTATAATCTGGATTTATCTATTCCATACACTTCGGTAAGTAATTCCCAAGCCCAGTTGATCGCATCTTTTTTAAAATAATCGCCAAAGCTCCAGTTGCCCAGCATTTCGAACATGGTATGGTGATACGTATCCACACCAACTTCTTCTAAATCGTTGTGTTTACCAGAAACGCGCAAGCATTTTTGGGTATCTGCAATGCGTGGATATTTGATGGGCGAATTTCCTAAAAACAAATCCTTAAACTGATTCATTCCTGCGTTGGTGAACATCAAAGTTGGGTCGTTTTTAATGACCATGGGTGCAGACGGAACAATTTGATGTCCTTTTTTAGCAAAAAAATCAAGAAATGTTTGTCTGATTTGAGAAGCGTTCATGCGATTTTAAGAAATTTTAAGAATTCATAATAAAGCGCGAAGGTAACAAAATCAATACATCCAACAAAAATGTAATCAGGTTGGGCTCAAAAAGCGTGATACCAAGCCCGAAGCAGCCTACTTTTGCAGCCGAAATCAAACCAGCAACTTTTGGCTAAAGTAAAATACCAGTTCAACACCAAGTCTCTTTCTTATGAGCGCATTAAAATGGGTACAAAAGATAAGTTGCTGCAGTTTTTATCCTTTGCTGGTACTGGGCTCGTTTTCGCTGCCATTGGTGTAATTATAGCTTACAATACGATTGATTCTCCGCAGGAAAAAAAGTTAGAACGGGAACTCGACCAAATGCGTTTAGAATACGATGTGGTTAACCAACGTCTGAAACAAATTAGTTTGGTATTAAATGATTTACAAGACCGTGATAACAATATTTACCGTGTAGTTTTTGAAGCTGACCCAATTCCAGATGAAGTTCGAAAAGCTGGTTTTGGAGGAGTAAACCGATATGAAAAATACAAAGGCTTAGACAATAGCGATTTGGTTATTGAAACAGTGCGTCGTTCTGATATTCTAGCCAAGCAATTGGTCATACAAAGCAAATCTTACGATGAGATTTTTGCCATGATTCGAAACAAGGCTGCCATGCTCTCTTGCATTCCAGCCATTCAACCGGTAAATAACAAAGATTTAAAACGCATGGCCTCTGGATTTGGTTATCGTACCGACCCAATTTACAAAACCACGAAATTTCATGCAGGAATGGATTTCGCTTCACCCACAGGAACCGAAATTTACGCTACAGGCGATGGCGTTATTGCGCGTGCCGATGCTGATGCTTCAGGCTATGGAAACCACGTTCGCGTTAATCATGGTTACGGCTATATGACCTTGTATGGGCATATGAGTAAAATTAATGTGCGCCCTGGACAAAAAGTAAAACGTGGCGATGTGATTGGTTTTGTTGGTAATACGGGTAAATCTGTGGGCCCGCATTTACATTATGAGGTGCACAAAAACGGAGAACCTATCAATCCTGTGAATTTCTATTACAGCGACTTATCTGCTGAGGAATACAGCAAAATGATAGAGTTATCAGGCACGGAAAATCAATCGTTCGATTAGTATTTGTGGGCCTGCCCCAAAACCCAATCTAATTTGCTGCGCATTATATTGGGTTTTGGGTCGCGCTTTCCGTTACAAGTCCTCCTGCCTCCTGCTTCGGCAGTGCGGGCTTTTCACTTCAATCGCTCAGGCAGCATACTTTTTTAAAAGCTACATTCATTAATGTTTATAACGGTAATGAATGAATTATGTTAATTTTTTTTAAGTCAACATATTGTAGTATAAACAAATTCATTTTTTTACTGTTATTTGCAAAAACCATCAAATTTTTAAATCATGAAAAAATCCATCACTTTACTTCTTTTTTTAATCAGTTTTTCAGGAATTTATGCACAAGTTGCATCCACAACCTACGGTATAGTTAGGAAAAATTACTATAGCACGGTTTATTCTCCTGTAGATTCAACCATCCTTTACGAGCAGTTTGATTCATCAAGCATTGGCATAGGAACGGTAAATCCCACAACAGGTTATGTAACATCTATTGGCGGTGAAAATTACAATGAATCTATCAACCTTACTGGAGCAGCTTTAAATCCTTACGACAGTACTTACATTTTTATTGGCGCTTCAGATATGTTAACGCTGAGCTTAACTTCAGGAGAAATTATAAATCGTGTAGCACTCAACAATCCGGTTGAAGCCAGCTATTTTGATAATTTCAGATTTAACAATTCTGATAGCACCATGTATGGTTTGGCAAGGAGAAATAGTATTAACCCAATTACAGGACAATTTTTTGGAGAAGTTTTATTAGCGAAGGCGAATACAAATACAGGTTTGATTACTGAAATTTCTCAAAATTCAGTAGCTCAAGGATACGCTTTGGCGGGTAGCGCAATTGACCCATATCAAATGTTGTTTTACTTTTCAACGGGTTCAAATTTAATTGGATTGGATATTTACAATGGAGAAATTTATTCAAATCCAACAATTGTAAATCCTGATGGAATTGCCTTTGACAATTTTGCATATAGTTGCGCAGATACTACTATCTACGGACTTGTTCGCAAAAATTATTTTTCTTACGAGTATGATCCAACATTTCCTCTTGATAGTTTCATGGTATTAGATTCTGCAACTGTTCGTTTAGGAAAGATAAACCCAAATACAGGTGTTGTTACCATAATTTCTCCTTATGCAGTTATAAATGGAGGATATTCTTTAAATGCTGGAGCTACAATAGACCCTGAAACAATGACCTATTACTTCAACAATGGTGACAATTTAATTGGTGTAAATGTGAACACTGGCTTGTTAACCACTAATACTCCGCTTACTTTTGAAAATGGTATGTATTTCGACTTAATGAGGAACTTTGAAAATTGTAAAACTGCTTTTGCAAAACGATTGAGCACTCCTCTTTCCATAAAAAATGAAGTGGTAAATAAACTTCAACTATATCCTAATCCAGCAAGTAGTTTGGTTAGAATCACTTCCGACCAAACATTTAATTCAGTATTAATTACTGATATTTCTGGAAAAGTTGTGGCTAATTTAAATGGAAATGGACAGAATATTTTAGATATTCCAGTTTCAAATTACAGCAATGGAATTTATTTTATTACTGTAAATGGCACTTCAAATTCAAAATTTGTAGTGCAACAATAACTGAATTCACAAATCACATCTTAATAAATTTCCCCCTTTTTCTCCCCTGGAAAATGAAATAAATGCCGCTTTGAAATGAAGCTGTATTTATTTCATTTTTACCCACATATACTAGTTGTCCTTGGGCGTTTAAAATGTGAATTATTTCACCCGTGTCATTTGAAATTATCAAAGAATTTGAAACCGGATTAGGGAATATTTCAAGATTAGTTTCTTCATTCAAAAACGGTTCAATTTCTAAAGCAGCATCAAATAACTGTTGGAAATTGTCAGCATATTCGCCAGTTGTAGCATTGCAATTGTCGGTATTGTCCCAATTGATAGACCATGTCATCATGCCCCCCAAATCAGGATAGCCGTTTGTATTTTGTAAAGTATAACTTTCAGGCTGAATGCCATTTCCGCGTAAGTAGCCAATGGCAGCTGCTACTATTTCGGGATTAGTAAATCCGCCGCCAGCGGCACTTGGACAAGCTGGCAAACCTACTACTATTTTACTGGCCGGAAATCCGCTAAACTGCCCGCCAGCAGTATTATAACCTTGTATTACAGCTTCCGAAAGCGCTACAATAAAATCTGCAGTTCCTTGTGTGTAAATGTTCGCATCAATTCCGTAAACTGTTCCGCTATTGTAAAGCTGCACATGCAAATAATTAATATCGTTTCGCAACGCATCTAAAATGGGTAAATAGCCACCCCAAATTCCTCCGTAAGCTGACATTCCTCCTTGCACGTAGGCAGTTTCTGGTGCAAAAGTGAGCATCATTGTTTGATTGTAAATCGTAAAATAATGAGCCTTAATTTCTTGAATAGCTTCAATTAAATTGATACAATCGGGAGACGTCGGATTTTGAATTGAACCGCTGGCAAGAATTGTATTGCCATGTTCTATGTCAATATCAATTCCATCAAATGGATAAGTTTCTAACAGAAGATTCATTGAATTTACAAATGCATTTTTGCTTGCAACATTTGGCAACGATATACTTGTATTTGCACCTCCAATACTTAATAACACTTTTCTCCCCTGATTTTTTAAAGTCTGAATTTGGTTAACAAATTCGTTTTGAGTCACACCTTCAGGAACAAATTGCATGTTCATATCAGAAGGTGATGTTGGCACTGCAAATGAAACACAAACCACATTGTACCTTGTGTCAGTAAGGCCCAAAGAAATATAAGGTGCATTTGCATCATTCCAGTTTTGCCAATAACCAATCAAGACAGGGTTTTGCGCAAAAGAACCAAAACCGAAAAGCAAGAAACTGAACAACAATTTAATTTTTGAAAGCATATTTAATAACTAATAAAAACCAAACTTAGAATAATCATTTCAAGATTTTGAACAAGAATCTAAGTTTTTCTGTCACTTAAAATTCCCCTTTCCCCTTTCCCCTTTCCCCTTTCCCCTTTCCCCTTTATACTTTTAACTTTATACTTTTAACTTTATACTTTTAACTTTATACTTTTAACTTTATACTTTTAACTTTAATACGTTCTCCCCCCAACAATCTTATCATATTCTTCATCAACAGGTTCCCACAACTCTATTTTGTTTCCTTCTGCATCCAAAATATGAACGAATTTCCCATACTCGAAACTCTCAATTTCGTCGCAAATTACAACGCCTTCTTTTTTTAATTCTGCTATTAATGCTTCTAAGTTTTCTACTCGATAATTAATCATAAATTCTTTTGGAGAAGGCTCGAAATACTTGGTTGTTTCTTTGAAAGGACTCCATTGCGTAAATCCCTTAAGATTTGCATTGTCGCTTTTACGCCATTCGAAAGTGGTTCCATATTCGTCTGTGTCAAAGCCTAAGTGGTTTTTATACCATTCTTTCATTGTGCTTGGGTCTTTACATTTAAAGAAAATGCCGCCTATGCCTGTTACTTTTTTCATACTTGTAGAATATTGATTTGCAGGGCAACTTAGAAAAATAAATTGACCTATTTACAAACTAAAGACTCACATTTTATAAGTTTTTTATTATGGAATGGAATGCTGCGTTAGGGATGGAGCGCAACCACCTTGTGGGCGCGACAGCCCGGCCCCGATGTGTGCTGGCCTTGTGCGCTGCAGTCGGGGAAACGCCCAAATTCATTTTATTTCTCTTGTTACTTTAAGTTTCAAAATAGATGGCAATTTGGTCTAAATTTGCACTTCTAAATATTCTTCTTTGCCTTTTCATCCTTTCGAAACCAATTTGCCTGTTGTTGATATTATCGACAAGGTTAAAGTTCACCTACAACAACAATCAACACTCATCATTTGCGCACCACCTGGAGCTGGAAAAAGTACCTTGTTGCCGCTTACATTGCTGGAAGAACCTTGGCTGGAAGGAAAGAAAATTTTAATACTGGAACCAAGAAGATTGGCTGCCCAAACAATTGCCTTGCGCATGGCGGAATTATGGGGCGATGAAGTAGGGCAAACCATTGGCTACCGTATCCGTTTTGAAAGTAAAGTAAGTTCAGCTACTCGCCTTGAAGCGCTTACAGAAGGAATACTCACTCGCATGCTGCAATCTGATAATGCCTTGGAAGGCGTTGGAATGGTGATTTTTGATGAGTTTCATGAGCGGAATCTGCATGCCGACCTAGCTTTGGCTTTGTGTCGGGAAGCACAGCAAGTGTTGAGACCAGATTTACGCATTGTGATTATGTCGGCAACTTTGAATTTACCAAAATTAAGTTCCTTATTGAAGGCTGAGGTCATTGAAAGTAAAGGGCGACAATACCCTGTTGAGGTAAAATATGCTGGCATGCAGGACGAAATGATGTTGCCCGAAACCACCGCGCGTGTTACAATTAACGCAGTAAAAACCTACGATGGTGACGCCCTGATATTTCTACCTGGAGAAGGAGAAATTAGAAAATGTGCAGATTTATTGAAAGCTGCATTGCCGGATTTTTCAATACATCCATTGTATGGGCAATTGCCACCAAATGAACAGTTTCGTGCAATCATGCCTAATAAAAATGGCATTCGTAAAGTGGTTATTGCCACATCGATTGCTGAAACGAGTTTAACAATTGAAGGAATTAAGATTGTGGTGGATTGTGGCTTTGGACGCACTTCACGTTTTGATGCTGCTTCTGGATTATCGAAACTCACCACTGTAAAGATCTCTAAAGATTCGGCCGACCAAAGAGCTGGGCGTGCTGGAAGATTAAGCGCTGGTGTTTGTTACAGAATGTGGTCATTGGCCGATCATGAGCGAATGGCTGAACATAGAATTCCTGAAATTATGGAAGCTGACCTTACTTCGTTGATGTTGGACATGGCCGCTTGGGGCGTTGTAAATATTGAACAGCTCACTTGGCTTACCAATCCCCCAAAAGCTTCGGTTTCTGGAGGACTTGAAACCTTGCAAGAGCTTGGTGCCATTGAAGATGGTAAAATTACAAACCATGGGAAAGAACTGCACAAATTAGCTTGTCACCCCAGAATTGCGCACATGCTTTTGATGGCCAAAACGCTTTCAAACAAGCAATTGGCAACAGATATTGCTGCATTGTTGGAAGAGCGTTATCCTTTAGAAAAAGGTGCTGGTATTGACCTTAACTTGCGCATTGAAGCCTTACGCAGAGACCGAAGCAGAAATTGTATTGGGCGGAAAATGGTGCGCATTGAAAAAGTTGCACAATCGTACCGGCAAATGCTGAAAATTGATGCCAGTAACGAAGCCGTTGACCCTTATGAAACAGGATTATTGCTTGCTTATGCTTATCCAGAGCGAATTGCCTCCGCAAGACCGGGAACCAATGCCCAGTTCCAACTTTCAAATGGAAAATTAGCCGCAGCAGGCCACCAAGACGATTTAGCACACCAAGCTTGGCTCGCCGTTGCCAACATGGATATGCGAGAAGGAATGGGTAAAATATTTTTGGCTGCACCCTTAAATCCAAGAGATTTGATGCCTATGGTAAAAGAAAAAGAAGTCTTGACTTGGGACACGCGAAAAGGTGGAATTGTGGCGACCAAAGATTTGAGAATTGGCAGTATTGTGCTACAATCTAAGCCTTTAGCAAATCCAAATGCTTCAAAAATTACAGAAGCAATTTCAAAAGCATTGAAAACGGAAGGCCTCGCATTGTTAGATTTTGACGAGCAGTTTACACAATTACAAAACAGAATCTTAAGTCTTCAAATCTGGAATCCCGAACAAGAATGGCCCGACGTAAGTTCAGCTATTTTACTTGCCGAAAATATAAACTGGCTTGGAACTTATTTAGGCTCTGTTAAAAAGCCAGATGACCTAAAACGCATCCCATTAAAAGAAGCATTACTCAACTTTATAGGTTGGGAAAAACAACAACTGTTAGACAAGTTGGCGCCATCAAAGATTAACGTTCCGAGTGGTTCTGCTATTCGCATTGAGTATTTTCCTGGTGGAAATACGCCAATTTTAGCAGTGCGTTTGCAAGAACTGTTTGGATTAACGGACACGCCGCTTATCAACAATAACAAGACTTCTGTGGTTTTGCACTTGCTTTCTCCAGGCTATAAACCTGTGCAAGTGACAAGCGATTTGCGCAGCTTTTGGGCAAACACTTATTTTGAAGTGAAAAAAGAACTAAAACGACGATACCCAAAACATTCCTGGCCAGAAGATCCTTATGCTGCAATTCCCGTGGCGAAGGGGAGAAGTATGAAGTAAGGGTAAAAACCTCCGCGAACTCATTGCTATAATAACTAAAGCAAACACATTTTAGAAAGCATTTAAAAAACTCAGTGTTCTTCTCCTTACATTCGCAGCCAAAAGAAGCCTTAATGATTAACTGGAACAATTGTTTTTCTTCCGAACGCTACGGAATTCACTCCGAGACTAAGAACGAGCGCACTGAATTTGAGCGCGACTGGGACCGTATTATTTTCTCGAGTGCCTTTAGAAGATTGCAAAATAAAACACAGGTTTTTCCATTGCCTGAAGAGGTATTTGTGCACAACAGGCTTACACACTCGCTTGAAGTTGCCAGTGTTGGTAGGTCTTTAGGTGAAATTACAGGTAAATTTATCAGCGAACTGCTAGAAGTAAAAGACAATTTCGACTCTACCGAATTTTACAAGTATCACCTCAAAAATGTTGTAGCATGTGCTTGCTTGGCGCACGATTTAGGAAATCCAGCTTTTGGACATTCTGGTGAAGAAGCCATTTCTAAATATTTTATAGATAAGGAAAATGATGCTGCTTTCAGGTCATTATTTTCTAATAAAGAATGGGCAGATTTGGTTGCTTTCGAAGGAAATTCTAATGCATTCAGATTGCTCACCAATCAGTTCAATGGTAGGCTAAGAGGTGGTTTTCGGTTAACTTATTCTACACTCGGTTCTATTTTAAAATATCCGTGTGAAGCCAGCGCCAGTCTTGGAAAATCGGGTCCGAAATACCGTTCCAAATATGGATTTTTTCAGGCCGATGAGGCAGCGTTTCTGGAAGTTGCCCAAAAGCTGCATTTAATACAGGAGGAAAACGAAAGTCTCCTCATTTACAAAAGACATCCATTTGTTTACTTGGTAGAAGCTGCTGATGATATTTGTTATTCTATCATTGACTTTGAAGATGCACACAGATTAGGCATTTTTAAAACCGATGAAGTTATTGCTGCATTCAAAAAAATCATCCTTTTGAAACCAGGAGAAGACGAGCAGAAAATAGATAAAACACTGGCTTCTGTTGCTGATACAAATGAACAAATTGCCTATTTAAGAGCCAAATCAATTTCGTTTTTAACCA
>Ga0247831_1004640_pt1 | contig 18040 bp, 20 predicted proteins | sample LaCruzMarch2015__9_FD_192406 | JGI IMG/M metagenome (GOLD analysis project Ga0247831, IMG submission 192406) | Freshwater microbial communities from meromictic Lake La Cruz, Castile-La Mancha, Spain - LaCruzMarch2015_1m | ecosystem: Environmental > Aquatic > Freshwater > Lake | place: Spain... | reverse complement strand
GAACCCGATTATGACAGCAACGATGTTCGCACCATGGCGGTGCTGGACTTGTTACGTCGTCGTGTGAGCCACCACGGCGATGCAAAGCGATATCTGTTGTCGTGCTTCCGACGCAAGACGGTGGACTTTGCACACGCTGCTTGGCCTGAGCTCGACACGGCTTGGCTAACCGTAAGTGTGGGGGATGCCGATGAGCTTGCTCGCGACTTAGCGTCAAGCGGACATACGGCAGTGCATCCGGAAGTAACACGGGTGACTCGCGAAATGATCGAAACGTTTCATGCCCACGGTGTGCAGGTAAACACCTGGACGTGTGACGACCCGGTGCGAATGCGAGAACTCATCGCGTGGGGAGTCGACGGCATCTGCACGAATGTTCCCGAGGTGGCGCTCAAACTCTTGCCCAGTTGATGCGCCGAGGGCGAGTTTTGGTTAGTACTCCACCAGCATGGGTTTGATGAGCCGCAGTGCTTCGGCGCGATGACGCACCGTAAGAGTGGTGGCTTCACCAATGAAATCACCGTCGAGTTGGTATCCGAATGGCGCCGGGAAGTCGAACACCACTTGCTCGACATCTTCGGTGATATCGATTCCACGTCGGGCATTGATGCCGCCATTGCGCATCGCGTCCCAAATAGTGCGCAACATGAGCGGCGTGGATAAACGACGAAAGGTGATAGCCACCAAACGTTTTTCGAGCGATGCTGCCCGCGACAACTCGATGGCCCGCTTACCCACATAGGTGTAGGGGTTGGTGTTGAGCACAATCGTGAAAAAGCCGTTGGGTACTTTGCGGCCGTCAATTTCTGCAGTGAAGTGTGGATATTTTCGGTCGTAATCAACGAACCAAGTTTTGAGCGCCGAATAAGCAAAGAGTGGCTGGCCGACCAGCCGTTTGAAACTGAAAGTACGTTCCACTTGGCGAACTACTTCGGCATCAAAGCCGATGCCGGCGTGAAAGGTAAAAAAGCGACCGTTGGCCTCACCCAAGCCAATTGGTGCAATTAACCCGCCATCGATGCCTGCGGCAAGTTGGGTGACGGCTAGCAACGGGTCGTTGGCCATGCCGAGTGATCGGGCAAACACGTTGGTCGAACCACCTGGCAGCACGCCAAGGGCAGTGGCGCCTCCAGCCAGACCTGTCGCCACTTCGTTAACCGTGCCATCGCCACCGAAGGCGATAACGGCGTCCATACCGCGCAGCACGGCATCGGCTGCAAAACGGGTGGCGTGGCCACGTTCGCTGGTTTCAACCACCTGCACGTCGTGATGGCGGGCAAGGTACTGGTGTACCTGCACGGTGTTGCGTGGGGTCACCGAGGTGGCAAACGAATTGACGACCAGCAGGATCTGCACGCCATTGCACGGTATCTGAGGCCCATGGGGCACTAGACGCAGGTCACAGCCCGTTGTGGGGCGACTTGGCGGGCTGATTCTTCACCACCGTGGTGCAGCGGTAACAATGAAGGTCATGAAAATCGTCGTATGCGTCAAGCAAATTCCTGATCCCGCCGCGCCGGGGTCGCTCGATCCGTCAACCCACGCCTTGAAGCGCGACGGCAAACTCATTCTCGATGACTCCGATGCCTACGGCGTGGAGATGGCGTTGCAACTCGTCACCGCTGCTGGTGGTGGCGAAGTGAGCATCGTGTCGATGGCACCGAATGGTGAAACATCCGGAATGCGAACAGCGCTGGCCATGGGCGCAGTACGCGGGGTGTTGGTTTCAGACCCCGCACTGGCTGGGTCTGATGCACTGACGACTGCCCGAGTGCTGGCTGCTGCAGTGCAAAAAATTGGCATGCCCGACTTGGTAATTGCTGCAACTGAATCCACGGACGGCTACACCGGCACGGTGCCTGCCCAGATGGCCGAAGTGTTGGGCTTGCCCTCGGTGACGTTTGCCAAGAAAGTAAAAGTCGAAGGCGGCGTGCTGAAAATTGATCGCCAGACCGAGGACGGTTACGACGAAGTTGAGTGTCCGTTGCCTGCGCTAGTGAGCGTCACGGCCGGAGTCGTGGAGCCGCGGTATCCGAGCTTCAAAGGAATCATGGACGCCAAGAAAAAAGAAGTCATTACAGTGACGGCAAGCGACCTTGGCATCACGCCGGTGGGCTGGTCGGGTGCTGGACAGAAAGTGTCATCAGTGACCCAAGCCGAGGCTCGCCAAGCTGGGCAAGTTATTGAAGACGACGGTGAAGCATTCAACAAAATCGTGGCGTTTCTTGAAACGCTGAAAGTCATCTAAGGAGACATCATCATGACGATCAACAACGTTTGGGTCTTTGCCCAAGGCAGCAATGCCACTGTTTCTAGCTTCACTGCTGAACTACTCACCAAAGCGCGCAGCCTCACCGACAACGTGTCGGCATTCGTAGCCGGCGACGGGGCAGCGTTGGCCGAGTCACTCGGCAAGTTCGGCGCCAAGAAGGTGTACTCCACCGGCGACCTCGGTGGTCGACTGGCTGGCGTTGCCGCTGCCAGTGCTATGGCGGCCCTGATTAGCGGCGGCGACAAGCCAGACCTCATCCTGTTTCCTCAGAACTACGACGGGCGTGACACCATCGCGCGCTTGTCGGTGAAGTTGGGTGTGACCGTGTTGACCAACAGCGTCGACATCGCCGTAGTCGGCAGCGAAGTGGTTGCCACCACGCCAATCTTCGGCGGCAACGTGTTGTTCGCCACCGCCTTTACCGGCGCGGGCCCGCACCTTGCATCGTTCCGTCCCAAGAGCTTTGCCGCCCAAGAAAGCGGCGGCGGCGCAGCAGAGGTTGCTGCAGTTGCAGTGCCTGATGCTGGAGCCACTGGCGCAGCCAAAGTAACTGCAGTTCATGTCGAAGAAACCAGTGGTCCGAAACTTGACGAGGCCAACGTAGTGGTGGCTGGCGGGCGTGGGCTTGGTGAATCGCAGAATTTTGCGATGGTCGAAGAGCTCTCCAAACTGCTGCACGGTGCACCGGGTGCTTCACGAGCAATCGTTGACGCTGGCTGGGTGCCGTACTCGTACCAAGTCGGTCAAACCGGCAAAGTGGTGAAGCCCAGCGTGTATATCGCTGCCGGAATCTCAGGCGCCACGCAACACATGGTGGGGATGAAGGGTTCAAAGAACATCATTGCCATCAACAAAGACAAAGAAGCACCGATTTTTGCGGTAGCCGACTTGGGCATCGTCGGTGACGTGCACAAGGTGCTGCCAAAACTTATTGAAGCGCTCAAGTCGCGCGGCTAAACAACTAGAAGCGCTCAAGTCGCGCGGCTAAACAAGCGGCCAGGGGTATCGCTGACCGCTTTCGTCAACCGGAAACTGTCGGTGCTCCAACATCCATGCCCCGCGCTGGCATAGGGCGGTTATCTCGTCATCTTCCAGCAGTGACGAAATGTCAAGCGGTAGTGAGGCGACAACTCGCTCGACTGCCTGAAGTGCCGGCGTAGGAATCTCTTCGCCGCTAAATTCCCAGATCACCGTGCGCAGTTTGAAATCTGCCGAAAAACACAACCCATGATCGATGCCGTAAACGTGCCCACGCTGATCGATCAGCACGTGTCCTGACTTGCGGTCGGTGTTGTTTGCCAAGATATCGAATACGGCAATGTCGCGAAACTGATCGTGCAGGTCAGGCCGTGACTCAAACAGCGTGAAGTAGTGCTGCTCAAAGTCGGCATCAACGAGCAGTTGCACCGAGCCCTCACCGTAAGGGCCATCGCGCATGATGGTGATTGGCACGAAGTCGTATCCCATTGCAACAGCCAAGCGGTAGGCAGCAACTTCACGACGGTGCAGGCCTGGGGCAAAATCCCACAGCGGGCGTTCGCCGCGCAAGGGCTTGTAGATCGCCCGGTGCGAGTGCTGTTCGTGCGTGACGCGCACCAGAAAAGTGGCGTTGCTGCTGTATGGCATGCGCATTTCGATTTCGATATCGCCATTGGCGAGCAGCGAATGTGGGTCTAGTTCATTTTCGGGCATGCGTGTCCGTCGCGATTTACTGGCATTCCGCAATAGGCACATGGCGGGCGACCGGCACGAACGAGGCGCTCGGCGTGTTCGCAAAATTCAATTGCCTGCGTCGGCGAGATGCGCACGCGCACACGGCTGGCGTCAAAATCGGCTTCATCATCGGGTGCCATTTCTTCAAATTGCAAAACAAGTTGGTTCTCGCGACGGTCGTAGGCCAAACCCACACTGCCTAAGGCAAACGCAGCGTCGCGAGGTTCGACGAACTGCGGTTCGCGCAAGGTGCTCGCCGAAACTGCGGGTGCATCGTCGAGGGTTTTGCGAATAAAAGCTGCTAGCGCAGCGATTTGCTGCTTTTCACATTTGATTGACAGCACTTCGCTCGTGTCGCCGATTTGGAGAAAAAAGGTGCGCGCCCCAGGCAGGCCAACCACACCCGCACTGAATGCATCAGCCGATTCGTAGTCGCGATACAAACTCATGACGGCTTCAGATCTCGCAATGATCCACCGGTGGAGTTGACCGTGAGCACGATTGGTGCCAAGTCGGTGTACAAGATTGCGGTTACTGAGCAGGTCGAAATCACGATGCGCTGAAACAAGTCGAGTGGTGTGCCCATGGCGTGGGCAACGGCTGCTTTGATGGGGTCGGCGTGTGACACGCAGACCACGGTCTTGCCGGCATGACGCCGACGAATTACGTCGAGCGCACCAACCATGCGCGACTGCATCTCCACGAAACTCTCACCCTGCGGAAACCGAAATGAACTCGGTGCTCGTTGCACGGTGGTCCACTCGGGCTTTTTGTAGAGACGTTGTAGTGCTTGGCCTGTCCAGGTGCCGAAGTCGCACTCCAAAAGACCGCGTTCGATGCGCACCGGCATCTTCATGGCGCGCGAGATTGGTGCTGCCGTCTCGCGGGCGCGCTCGAGTGGCGAGGCGTAGATGGCTGCAACCTTGCCCATCTCGGCGATGCGCTCAGCGACCCGCACGGCTTGTGCTTTGCCGCTCTCGGCCAGGTGCAATCCGCGGGCGCGACCAGGCAGGATTTTGCCGGTGGTTGGTGTGGTGCCGTGGCGAACCAGCAGCACCAGTGTCGGCTTGACAGACATGAACGCTCAACCTATCCCGACATCTCGTAGCGTCACGGATTGTGGGCAAACCTGAGCGTGCGACACGCGACACGCAAGTACGGCTGCGCCGTGAAATCGAGGCTTGCACCGCTTGTCCGCGTCTTGTGCGCTGGCGCAACACGGTGGCCAAAGAGCGCCGCGCCGCTTACCGTGACGAAACCTATTGGGGTAAACCAATTGCCGGTTTTGGTGATGCAGCAGCACGCATCGTGGTGTTGGGGTTGGCGCCTGGCGCCCACGGGGCCAACCGCACGGGGCGAGTCTTTACGGGTGATCGCAGTGGCGACTGGTTGTTTCGGGCAATGCACACCGCCGGGCTGGCGAATCAGCCAACGTCGCAGCAGCGCGATGATGGTTTGACACTGCGTGATGCGTGGGTGACCGTTGCGGTGCGCTGTGCGCCACCCGACAACAAACCTCTACCGCTCGAGCGCAAACGATGCGCAGGTTTTCTTGATCGCGAGTTGACGATGTTGGTGAATAAGCAGGTGGTGGTGTGCCTCGGTGGCTTTGCCTACGTGGCTGCTTGCGAATATTTTGCGGTGTCGCCCCGCCCTAAGTTTGCCCACGGGCTGGTGGTGCCGGCGGGCGATGTCACGCTGGTGTGCTCGTATCACCCGAGCCAGCAAAACACCTTCACGGGGCGTCTCACCGAATCAATGTTGGACGATGTGTTTACGCGTGCGCTGCAACTGGCAGGCAAGCGAAGCAAAAAGTCACCAGCACGGGGCTAGTGCGCAGCGGGTGCGGTGCCGTCAGCTTTTTTCTTTGGTGGTGGCACACCAATTTTTACCGATGTTTCTGCAAAATCAGGCCAGCGACGCCGGCTTACCACGCTGAGCAAGCGCAATAGCTTCATTGCCTTTTCGTCGGTTTCGGCTGGGCGGGCCACCACCGAACCATCTTTGATCATTCGGTTCATCACTTCTTCGCCAAGTTCGGTGCGCACCACACACAAGGTCCAGTCGTTGTCCTCGCCGATACCGCCAGTTGAAATGTCGGCATGTTCAGCGGCAAAGTCGGGGCACATTTTGCAACCCTCACGTGTCCACTGATGGCATTCTTTCAAATCGATTTCATGAAATGACCCATCGCGCATCCAGATTTGGAATGCACCTTTGATGTTCATCTTCACCATGTCTTCTTTGCGCAGACCGTATTTGGCCAAGAACAACTCTTCGAAGATGGCATCGTCAAAAGTCTTAGAGCACAACAGACCAATGTTGAACAAGAACGGTTTGCCGATCTTGCCGGCTTTGCGGGTCCACATCACGGGCAACACTGATGACTGACAACTCATGCCGACCAATGCGATGCGCTGTAATCCTGCTTCGGCCGCTTCTTTAATGGCCAAGGTGTTGGCCGAATACGTGTAGCGACTTCCCGATGATGCCAGCACTTCTTCGCGCGTGCGGGCGATGCCCGGCTTGGCCTTCCAACTCGTGCCGTCGCCTTCCAAGAAACTCGTCAGGGCTGCATCGATGTAGTCGTGTTGCAGCAACCAGATGAGCATTGCCCCCACGAAGCCACCGTCTTGGCCCTTCTTGTGCGTTTCATCGTCCGCGGCACGCACCAAGAGCAGTTGGCGGTACTGGCCATACATCTGGTCGTCTTTGCGAGTTTGACCAAAAAGGTGCTGGTCGGCCTCTTGTTCCCAGTTGCGAAACCGCGGGCAGGCACGGGTGCAAGTGGTGCAGCCCTTTTCGCCGTGGCCACAATTGGTGAGGCCAAGTTCTTCTTCAAGATGAAACGGCTTGTATTTGCCTTCTTCGTGTTCGTAGCCAATCACATCGTGTGGGCACGAAATTACGCACCCGGCGCATCCGGTGCATAAGCCAGTGTTGATGACTTCTTCGTACAATTCTTTCCATTGGGCCGTCCAGCGTGTGGTGGCGGGCACATCAGTAACGGTCACGGGCCACACTCTACGACCCCTACTGCGCACGAATCGTTTTGGCGGGGTAGTTCCCGCCAGAATAAGGACATGTCTTCCAGCATCATTACCTATCCACCCGACGTTGAGGAATTTCGGCTCGAAGTTCGGGCTTGGCTCGAGACGAATCTCCCACAGGGATGGTTTGACGAAGGTTTTGAACTCTCGCCGGCTGCGCGCAAGAAGTTCAACGATGAGTGGCCAGACAAGTTGTTTGCTGGCGGATGGATTTGTGCGACCTGGCCGAAAGAGTACGGCGGTAAAGGCTTGTCCACCCTGCAGGGTGTTGTGCTGAACGAAGAGTTTGCGCGAGCACGGGCACCCATGCGCGCCGACTTCTTCGGTGACACCTTGGTTGGCCCGACACTGTTGCAATACGGCACCGAAGAGCAGAAGAAAGAATTCTTGCCGCAGATTCTTTCGGGCAAGGTGCGCTGGTGCCAGGGCTTCAGCGAACCCAACAGTGGCAGCGACTTGGCCAGCCTCAAAACCACCGCTGTGTTGGATGGCGATGAGTGGGTAATCAATGGTCAGAAAGTGTGGACGACTGGCGGCCACTATGCCGACTATTGCTTCTTGCTCACACGCACCGACCCGTCATCGCCCAAACACAAAGGCATTTCGTATTTGCTCGTGCCGATGCGTCAACCAGGCGTTGAAGTGCGTGGCATCACCCAGCCCGACGGCACAGCTGAGTTTTGTGAGGTGTTTTTCACCGATGCCCGTTGCCCGAAAGACAACGTGGTGGGTGGAGTGAATAACGGCTGGAAGGTGGCCAACTCAACGTTGGCATTCGAGCGTGGCATGAGTGCAACAACGGGCTATCGCCGGTTTGAAGAGGAGTACCGACTGATGGTGGCTGCGGCCATCGAAAACGGCCAGATTTGTGATCACCTCGTGCGCCAACGGTTAATGCAGTTCTATACCAAGATTCAAATTCTGAAATTCAACGGATTGCGCTCGCTCGGCGCAAACTTGGCCGATAAAAAAGATTTCGGCGTAATGGCACTCGGCGCCGCCAACAAGATGTTCTGGAGCGAGATGCACCAACGCGCAATGGAGTTGGCCTTAGACATCCACGGCACCCACTCGATGCTCATCGACACTGGCCCGGCCGGCGGCACCTGGCCAGGGGCTCTGCGCGAAAAGCGCCGTGATGGCTACCCAGTGAGTGCCATGATGTCGTCGTTCTTTTTCTCGCGTTCAGAAACCATTTGGGGTGGCACAAGCCAAATTCAACGCAACATCGTGGGCGAGCGAGTGCTTGGGTTGCCCAAAGAGCCCAAACCAGCTGGCGGTGAATAACCAATGTCTTTTATTTCGGCAGTTCAGTCGGGTTTTCGTAACTACGTTAATTTCAAGGGTCGCGCCACCCGCAGTGAATATTGGTGGTGGACACTTTTCGCTCTGATTCTTCAGGCAGTCAGCACCGCGGCAAGCGATGACGTGGGAGCCGTGGTGTCACTTGCTCTGCTCGTTCCCAGCATCATGGTGGCAATTCGACGAATGCACGACACGAACCACCGCGGATGGTGGATGTTGTTTCCCATCGTCAATCTTGTTTTCTCGCTTCAGGCAGGTAACGCGGGGGAAAACCGCTTCGGCCCGCCTCCGCCACCTCGATCATTGTCGTAATGCTGCAAGCGGCGCAACGGTTGCTGCGCACGCCAGTCGGCGTCTTGCGCGTAACGGCAAGTGAGCGGGGCGTAACTGCCATCGAGCGTGTGCCACGCGCGAGTGTCGCATCACGCGCCAAAGTTTCAGCCCGTGCTGCGCGACACGCCGACACAGCAGTACGGCAGTTACGCGAATATTTTGCTGGCACCCGACGAAAATTCGCCGTGTCACTAGATCTCGATGGCACCGAGTTTCAACAGCAAGCCTGGGTAGCGATGTGCAGCATTCGCTACGGCTCCACCGTGTCGTATGCCCAACAGGCAAAAGCAATTGGCAAACCCAAAGCCGTGCGTGCTGTTGGTAGCGCCAACGGGGCCAACCCAGTGCCCATCATCGTGCCCTGTCATCGAGTGATCGCAAGCGACGGCTCGCTGGGCGGATACGCGCTGGGCCTAACAATGAAGCGGTATCTGCTCGCACTCGAGCACCGCTAGTGCGGCTGAGTAAACCCGAAGCAGGCCCGCACGTTGTCGTCGCTGAGTGCTACTGATGGTGGCCCAAATGCCACGACTCGTTGCGCCAGCAGCATCACTGCAGTGGCCGACTCGGCATCCTGCAGGTCGTGTGTGGCAAGCACCACGGTTACACCGCGGGCACGCTCAGCAGCGATGATTTCGGCGATTGCATATTTTCCGCTCAGGTCCAAACCTGCGGTGGGTTCATCAAGCAACAACACTTCGGCTTGCCGCGCCAACACTTGGGCTAAGTGGGTGCGTTGCTGCTGGCCACCGGAAAGATCACGCAGGGGGCTTTCGGCAAATTCGGTTGCACCGGTGCGATGCATGGTGTCTTCAACAATCAGTCGGTCTGCTTTTTGGGCTCGGCGAAACAACCCAAGGTGTGCGTAGCGACCCATTGCGACGATGTCGCGAGCACGCAGAGGGAGCGTGTGTGACGACACGGGGTGTTGAGGAAGGTAAGCGACTCGCCGCGGTGAGCCGCCAGGTTGGGTGCCCAATACTGTTACCTCGCCGCGAATCGGGGCGATCATGCCCGCCAGAGTTTTGAGCAGCGTCGACTTGCCCGAACCGTTGGTGCCAATGAGCACGAGCAGTTCGCCGCTGTGCATCTGCATGTTGATGTCGTGTGCCACGGTGTGCAAACCGTGGCCAATGTCGAGCTGCGAAGCCGAAATCGTGACATGCGAAGTGGGCATGTCAGTGGGCGTGTTCGTGCTGGTGGGGAAGTTCGCGATGCCCACGTAGCCGACGTGGAATTGTGAGCACTGCAACAAAGCCAAATAGGTACACCGCTGTGAACACGATGCTGGCGCCGGCTGCAAGATCGAAGTGGTAACTCGCCAGTAACCCGACGTAGCTAGAGACCACACCGAACACCGTGGCCGTGGCCATCATGGTGCTGACGCGACGCGCTAGAAGTGCCCCCGTTGCCGCCGGCGCAATGAGCATTCCGAGCACGAGCAGTGTGCCGACAAGTTGAAAACTGCCAACGATGGCCATGGCGACCATGGCCAGCATGAGCCCGTGGAAGAACTTTACCGAGAACCCTGACGTGCGGGCTAGCCCGTCGTCCAGTGACATCAGCACGAATGGCCGGTGGGCGACGATGGCGATGCCCGCCACCACAACGAGCACCACGATTTGCCAGCCGAGATCAGCAGCGGCGACCCCCAGCAGTTCGCCGAACAAAATTCGGGTGATGTCACCGACAAATGACGTTGACCGCGAGGTGATTATGACACCCAACGCCAACATTCCGACAAAAAGCAAACCGATGGCAGTGTCTGACGACAGTCGGACCTTTGCCGTAATTGTTGCGACTCCACCCATCATGACGACTGCGCCAATTGCTGCACCGATCACGCCGGGCACACCGAACAACAGCGCGATTGCAATTCCGGGTATCACGCCGTGGGCAAGTGCGTCGCCGATGAACGAAAGCCCGCGCAGCACCACATAGGTGCCGGCGATGGCGCAAATAATTGCCACCAGCGAGCTTGCTAAGAGGGCATTGCGGAGAAATTCGTTGCTACTGAACGGCTCCCACAGGGGTTCGAGCAGTGCAAACTGAGAAATCAACTCAAACTCGTGGCAATGGTGGTGCCCAACGTGCGCATGAATGCAACGTAGTCGTTAGAGGTGCCCAAAAAGTGCGTACTGATGGTTACCAGTTGTGCATCGGCTTCTTTGGCCACTTGCTCAGCAGTTTTTGGGTTGGTGCCGAGCGAGGTGAAAATGACCTTGGCACTATGGGTCTTGATGACGTCGATGACGAATTCGGTGTTGCGGGCGCTCGCCTCTGCATTGGTGGATGTGCTGGAGATGATTGCCGCAACGACTGTGCAGCCGTAACGGTTAACGAAATAGCCGAGCTCGTTGTGGCCCGTCACGAGCTGACAGTTGTCAATTGCTGAGAACAGCGAGAGCAGCTCGGTGTCTAGTGCTGCCAGTTCGTTGTCGAGTGCCAGTTGGGCAGCGGCGAGGTCAACGTTCAGTGCATCGGAAGCCGCCTTGGCAAGTGCTGGAAGCGCTTCGCGAACCGTATGTGGGCTCAGCCAGACGTGTGGATCTTGACTGTGGTCGTGTTCGTCGCCGTGGTCTTCGTCGCTGTGTGATGCATCGGCGCCACGATGCACGTGCCCGTGGTCTGAATGGTCGTTCACATCAACGATGTCGAGCACGGTGACGTGGTCAGCCACATAAAACACGTTGACCCCGGCTTGCTGGGCGTTCGCCAATGCTTCATCAAGGCCTTCTTCTAGGTCGAGACCATTGGCTACAACCAATGCAGCGTTGTTGATGGTTTCCAGATCCTTTGCCGAGGGTGCAAAGTCGTGTGGGTCTTGACCATCGGGAATCAGTGTGACCACATTGGCCGAACCTTCAACAAGTTCGCTCACCACTGCGGCAAGCACTGAATAGGTCACCACCACCGTGGGCAGCTCGGGTGCTGGTGCAGCAAGGGCGACACCCGAGTCAGCAGTGACAGCAGTGCCGGCAGCGGGGTTGCTGGGTGCTGCGTTGTCGTTCGAGCAAGACAGCCCGAGCGCAGCCAGTGACAGGCTGGCAAAGAGTGCGGCGGTCCGGGCGTGGCGTGTTGTGGTCACGCCCTGACCCTATCAGCACTTGAGAATGATTCTCATTACTGCCGAGCGGCAGGTGCGGCTACGAGCCGAGTGCGGCGTTGACTGCCTCAGTGAGAGCCTCGGCAGAGATCTCGCCGCTGTTGCGCCACAGCACCTTGCCGTCCTCACCAATCAAGACCATGAATGGATACCCGGCCAGACCAAACGTGTTAGCTGCAGTTTGGTCTTTGTTGTCGACGAGCACTGGCCACAACTCGGGCCATTTTTCGTTTGCTAGCCACACCGATGGTGGGAAGTTTGGTTGTGCTTCGTCGGTTCCTGTCGTCACGGCAATGACATCCAAGTTGTCGGGCACGAGGCCGCTGTTATTCCAGTTCACCAACACGGGCACTTCTTTTTGACAAAACGGGCACCAGTGCGCCAAGAACACCAAGAGCATGGGGGTGCCTGGGGTAGTGGTGACTTCGTTTCCGAGAAAGCCAAAGCCCTCGAGCACTGGCGCAGTTGCACCGAGTGCAAGGTCGGCGCCGTCGCCAAATTTTGGAAGTGGGTCGCCTACGACAACCACATTTTGAAACTCCGAAGCGCCTTCGAGGCTGGCGTCTTGGTCGCTACTCGTGGTGAGCGCCACGACGCCGAACACGGCGGCCAGCACAGCGACAACTCCGACTGCGAGAGTGGTAATTTTGTTCATCGGTGCTCCTTAGTGGGATACGGATTCTGATTCGGTTTCTATTGTCGCAGCAGAAGATGGAGATACCACGCACAAGAACACCAGCACCGTGACAAAGGCACTGAATGCCATGAACGCCAACGACACGAACCCGAAGACTTCAAAATACGGAACCGAACACGGGGCATCAGCCGAGCAGGTGCCGGTGTCGAGGCTTGGCCAGCGCTCCAGCAACCAGTGGTAGCCAGCGATGCCTACCCCAACTGCAGCCAGCACAGTCGCATACGGAACAATGGCGCGGTCTTTTCGCATTGCTGCAATCACCAAGATGATCGCTAGTGAATACATTGCGATGCGCTGATACCAACACAACACGCAAGGTCGATAGCCGACGGCCTCTGAAAAATACAGACTGCCCACCATCGACACCGAGGTAACCAAGGCGGGTACTGCGAGCCGCAGGGGCGCGAGCCCAGCAACCAGTGAGCGACCAGCACGGCCACCGGCGAATCGGGCGACAACAACGGCGAGGCTGCCCACTAGTGCCAGTAGCGCGAGCAGGGCAAAAAAGAGCTCAAACGCTTCGTTGGCCACGCACTTGAGCGTACTAATGAGGGCTCTTAGTGGCTTGGCGTGGCACGATAGACGGATGACCTCTTTACTTGATCAGTTGCAACAAGACCTTTCGGCTGCGATGAAGGCAGGTAACGATGCCGAAAAGTCCACGTTGCGTATGGCAATAACGGCCATTCGCAATGCGGCTGTGGCGGGCGACCAGGCCGTGACCCTCACCAACGACCAGGTGGTGGCAGTGCTGCAAGCCGAAGCCAAAAAGCGCACCGAGGCAGCAGATATATATAAGGAAGCCGGCCGGAGCGATGCCGAAGCCGTTGAGCGTGCCGAGTTTGCGATTCTCGAGCGGTACCTGCCAGCCCAGATCAGCAGCGAAGATCTACAGAACATTGTTTCCGCCGAGGTTGCGGCAGCAGCAGCAGGTGGGGCTACGGGCGGTAAGGCCATGGGGCAGGTGGTCAAAGCCGTGCGGGCTAAGGCTGGGCCAGGGGCTGATGGTGCGATAATCGCCGACTTGGTGAAAAAGGCGCTGGGCTAAACAGCACAGGTCGTGCCCAGCTGCACAAGCACTTGGTAATCAGCTGAGACAATTGACACAATCACGAAAAGGGGTGTACGGTAAACGTCGAGTTACGAACACTCAATCAACCTCGAGGGGGGAACAAGTAATGAAACATCTATTCCAAGGTAGTCGCCGCAAGGTTGCCGCCGTCATGGCGATTGCACTCGTTGCGTCGCTGAGCCAAGTGGCGCCCTCAAGCGCTGCCGAAAAAAAGAGCGGTGGCGAACTCACCGTAGGTATTTTCAATCAATTGCTGTCAAGTTGCTTTTCACCGAATGCGTCCAACTCTGCGTTGGGTGTGATGCGCTCGGTATATGAAGGCTTTTTCGAGCAGCAAGAGGGTGGCAAGGTTGTGCCGTACTTGGCCGAATCAATGACCCCATCTGCCGACTTCAAAACCTGGACGATGAAGATTCGCCCAGGCATCAAGTTCCACGACGGCACACCGCTTGATGCAGCAGCAGTCGTTACCAACATCCAGGCAACCCGTGGTTTGTATGCCGCTGGACAGATCGCTGCACGCGGTCAAGCCGGTGGACTTGCCGCAGCCGGTCACACGCTGAGCTCGGGAATTCCATTTGCGTCCAACATCGCGGACATCAAGCCAACGTCAGCTGACACCGTGGTCTACACGCTGTGGAACCCCCAGGTGGACTTCGCAGAGAGCCAGTATGCCTCTGGCCGTCAGTTCGTGCGTGCGTCGAGTGACCTCACCAACCCAACGCAATGTGCAACTGCCGGTAAGGGCACAGGCCCATTCATGTTCCAAAAGTTGACCGCCAGCGAAGTGGTGGTGGTTCGTAACCCCAACTATTGGCGCAAAGATAAAGATGGCGTGCAATTGCCGTACCTTGACAAGATTACGTTCAAGTACGTCAACCAGCCTGCACAGCGGGTGAAGGGTCTGAAATCGGGCGAACTTGACGCTGCACAGTTCTCGTCGGGTGGCGAAACCAAACACTTGTACAACGTCAAACAGGATAAAAATCTGACGCTCGCCATGAGCCCACCTGATTATTACGCAATGTCGATGTTTAACCATGCGATCGAGCCATTCAACAATCTTGATGCTCGTTTGGCAGTGAGCTATGCGTATGACACGCAAACCTTCCAACGCATTCGCAATACCTATAAGGACTTGTCATACGGCGAGGTGCCGTCATCGATTGTTGGCTCGCGGAACGTGATGTACAACAAAAACGGTTTCATTACGTTCAACTTGGCCAAAGCCAAAGAGCATGCAGCGAAGTACAAAGCAGCCACTGGTAAGAATCTGACCTTCTCGCAGCCGGTTGATACCAGCGCAGAGTCTCAGGCAAGTGCCAAGTTGTTTGCACAGATGATGAAAAAAGCGGGCATCACTATGAACATCAGCACCGAGGACACGGCCACCATTACGGCCAAAGCCTTCCCGTCACCGACATCCGGACAGGTGAATCCCTATCAGTTCTACCCAACCACGCTGTTTGAAGGCACTGGCACCGCATTTACCTTGCCATTCCTTCAGTCGAACGGATTCTTGGCGCCGAACAACAAACTGCTCTCCGGACTTGGTGCCCTCGCACCGCTGTTCGGTGCGTTTGGTCGAGCCATCAACCCGGCGCGTTTCGCTGATCCACAGCAAGACGCTTTGGTGTGGGGTGCGCAATTCGAAACTGGTGCAACTCGTAGTGCCAAGTTGAAGGCGCTGACAAAGTTTCTCCAGGAAACAGCCGCTGTTCTCCCAGGGCCATCGCTGCAATACGGAGCTGCTTTCTCTGCCAAAGTGAAGGGTTATGACACCTTCACGCTGGCTTCAGGTGGCCGCGGTAAGGCAATCACCAATGCTGGTCCAGCATGGGTGGGTGTGTATCTCGAGAAGTAGTACGACGAGTGAAGTGACTCTCTGCGCAAGCAGAGAGTGCGGTTTGGGTCTGTGGGGTTCGCCCCACAGACCCAAACTCATTTCACAGACAGTTGCGCGCAGATTTTTTGTTGAATACACCAGACCCGCTAGTTTCTAAAAGGTCCCAACATGTTTACTTTTCGATTGCAATCCTTCGTGCGTCGCGCGGCACAGTTGGTAGTGGTTCTTGTTGGCTCGACGTTTCTATTGGCGATGCTGTTGCTGTTGCTGCCAGTCGGCATGGAGGAGCTGTTCGTTGTTGCAGTCGACGAAGCGGGTCGGCTAGAGCAGCTCAAACGACTGCGTCTTGATCGCAACCCCGTATTCGGATACCTGGGCTGGCTGTGGGATTTTGTTCGGGGAGACTTCGGCCCGATTATCTACCCCGGCGCAGGTGAAGATGCAGTGTCGGATCGAGTTGCACGAGCCCTGCCTATCTCGCTACTGATCGTGCTGTATGTGCAGGTGGTTGCATTGCTGGTTGCTGTTCCTCTCGGAATTGCTACCGCTTACCGGGCAGGCAGCAAGGGTGAGAAGGTGGTTAGTTATTCGCTGTTCGCCGCGTCGGCGATACCGAACTTTGTTTTCGCATTGCTCTTGGCGGCTTTTTTTGGCGTCACCCTCGGGTGGCTGCCGCCGCTTGGCTATGTGCCTTTGTCAGAGGATGTGGTCGGGCACCTCCGAACCATGGTGCTCCCAGTCTTGGCCTTAGCGATACCAACGGTTGCAACTTATACGCGCCTTTTGCGCACGGATGTGATTGCTGCACTTCGCGAGGACTATGTGACGATGGCGGTTTCAAAGGGTTTGAGTAACAAGCGAATCCTCCTCACCCATGTGCTGCGACCAAGTTCGGTCACACTGTTCACCAGTGCTGCGTTGAACATGGGCGGGCTCATCGGCGGGACGTTGGTGATTGAGCAGATTTTTTCGATACCCGGAATGGGATCTGAAATTGCACTAGCCATTTTTGGTCGACAGTATTTTGCGCTGCAGTCGTACGTGGCATTGATCGCCGTTGGCTATGTGTTGTTCAACGTGTTGGTAGACGTGTTGGTTGGTGTTGTCGACCCACGTGCTCGGGGGCGACGTAATGTTTAAACGTTTCCAACAAGCTGATTGGTTCACCCGAGTCTCAGTGATTTGGCTATTTATCGTCGGTCTTTGTGCCGTGTTCGGTCGGGCGCTGCCACTTTGGAACCCTTTGGAGTCAGACTTCGAGTCGCTCGGGGTCGGGCTTGGTAGCCCGAATCACTTTTTGGGAACCGACAGCAACGGCTATGACCTGTTGTCAAACGTGGTAGTCGGAGCACAGACTTCTGCTCTGATTTCTCTTGTTTCCGTTGGTGTGGGTGGCTTAATTGGGGCAACGTTCGGTGTCGTTGCTGCGTATCGTCGTGGACGTTTTGACTATGTCGTAAATACTGTTTTCAACATTTTTCTCTCGGTGCCCAATCTGGTGCTCGGGTTGACGCTCGTGGCGGTGCTGGCAACGAGTTCAGACCCCAGTGTTCCGGTTTCTGTAAACCGCAGAACGTTCGTGATTATCGTGTCGCTAACGGTGGTGATCATCCCGATTCTTGGTCGAATCGCTCGAGGAGCAACGCTCGTGTGGGTAAATCGTGATTTTGTCGTTGCGGCACGATCAATGGGCATGCGAGATAAAGACATCATCATGAAGCACATCGTTCCCAACGTGCTGCCGGCAATTTATGCCGTCGGATTTCTTGCATTTGGCGTGGTGATTGTGGCCGAAGGAGCCCTGTCTCTGCTTGGTGTCGGTGTGATTGACGGCGTCAGCTGGGGTTCGATGATCGCACGGGTTGCTGGTGACTACGAGTTCGCTCCACATTCGCTGTATGTACCTGCTGTTGTGTTGGCGATCACCGTCATCAGCTGCAATCAGGTCGGGGAATACTTGCGCAGCCGTCTTGACCTACGCGAGGGCAAGATATGACCTCGCTGTTGTCAATTCGTGACCTAACTGTTCGTTTCGAAACCCCTCGGGGGCTGCTGGTTGCCGTCCGTGATGTCAATCTCGAGATTCCCCACGGCACGAGTATGGGCATTGTGGGTGAGTCGGGTTCAGGCAAGACAGTAATGTCGCGGGCCGCCATGGGGCTCTTATCGGGCAGCAATGTGCGTCGTGAAGGGGCGATCTTTTTTGGTGAAAAAGAGCTGACTGCGATGAGCCGTGAAGAGGTGCGCAATGAATTTGGCACGGGCATGGCGATGATTTTTCAAGACCCGATGACCGCGCTCAACCCTGTTCGCAGGATTGGGTCACAACTGGCAGAGAGTTTGCGAGTGCGCTTGGGCCTCGACAAAAAAGCTGCCCGGCTGCGCAGCATCGAGTTGCTTTCTTCGGTCAAGATTCCTGACCCCGAATCCCAGTTGGAAAAGTTTCCTTTTCAGCTGTCGGGTGGGATGCGTCAGCGAGTAATGATTGCCATTGCAATTTCGTGTAATCCGAAATTATTATTTGCCGACGAGCCAACCACCGCACTTGACGTCACCGTGCAGTCACAGATCTTGCAGTTACTCTCCGAATTGCGTCGAGATTTGGATATGTCGATGGTGCTAGTGACCCATGACCTCGGTGTCGTG
>Ga0247831_1004637_pt1 | contig 18049 bp, 6 predicted proteins | sample LaCruzMarch2015__9_FD_192406 | JGI IMG/M metagenome (GOLD analysis project Ga0247831, IMG submission 192406) | Freshwater microbial communities from meromictic Lake La Cruz, Castile-La Mancha, Spain - LaCruzMarch2015_1m | ecosystem: Environmental > Aquatic > Freshwater > Lake | place: Spain... | reverse complement strand
GCGAGTGCCAAAAATAAAGCACGCGGTGGCTTGATCCGCCGATGAAGCGCGAACCAAAGACCGCATCCGCCGCATCGCGCAGGACCGGCTCGAGCAAGCGCGGATAATCTACGGGGTCGTATTCGAGGTCGGCATCTTGCACGAGAACGATATCTCCCGTTGCAGCGGCAAAGCCAGTCCTCAGCGCTGCGCCCTTTCCCATGTTGTTCTTATGGCGTAGAACGCGCAAACGATCCGGGCGATCGGAGAGCAGCCGTTGCAAGACATCCCAAGTTCCATCAGACGAAGCATCGTCAACGACAACCAGCTCTGTCACCTCCGGACGCGCAAGCACAGCCAAGACTAACTTACTTATTGTGGCTGTCTCATTATAAACCGGTGTTACAACGCTGAGGCTTAAAGCAGTCGATTTTTTAAGAGTATTGAATCCGGACATGGTAAACATTCTGAATATTTCAGATGTTGGGCAAAGGTTTCACGAAGAGCCACTTTGCGTTTTAATGTGACAAAAACGTCACTTGGCAGCTCGCCGGCCAATTTGTCAAAATCGGCGATCTTAATCTGATGAAAATCGCCGTTTTTCTCTTCTCGTTGTTTTTAGCCCAGCTTGCTTGGGCAGATGCGGACAAACTTTTCCAGGAAGCCCGGGCTCTGATCGGCCAGGACAACCCGAAGGCTTTCAAGCTCATGCAAAAAGCCGCCGAAGAGGGGTCGGCGGATGCCGAAGGTGGCTTGGGGTATTTTTACTCGCAAGGCATCGAGGTCCCCAAGGACGAGGCCAAGGCGGCGGAGTACTTCAGAAAGGGTGCCGAGGGCGGATCGGCGCGTTCGCAATTGAACTACGCAGCCGTCCTGCTGGCCGGTCAAGGCGTAAAGAAAGATGCCGCCGCGGCGTTGCCGTGGCTGGAGAAGGCAGCAGACGCCGGGGTGCCGGAGGCCCAGGAGCGCCTTGGCTTGGCGCTCTTCCATGGCGACCGAATTGAAGGAGTAGCTCGTAACGACAAGTTAGCTCGTGAAACCCTCAAGCGTGCGGCTGAAGCTGGGATGCCGATTGCACAAAACTCTTATGCATTCATGCTAAGCAATGCGCGGGGTGGCAAGAGCGACAATAAGGCCGCCGAGCAGTGGTATCGTCAGGCTTCTGAGAACCGTGAACCGAAGGCCATGGCCAATCTAGGTCGCATGCTTTTCAATTCTGCAGGCCAAGACCGCTCTCGGAGGGTTGAGGGTCTGAAGTGGCTACTCATGGCCAAGGAACTTAAGGAAGTGACTGCACAAAACACCTTATCGGAATTCACTGTGAACCTAAAAGGCGATATTCTCTCCGAGGCAAGAGAGCAAGCTGTTGATCACTTAAAAAAAATTGGTCGTTGGCCAGCGGACAACATTGAAGAGTTGCCCTGACGACCTGGACAACCCGAGAACCTGTCAACCCAGCGCGCCTATAATGCTGGGTAATCCCTGCATTCAAAATTTGTAAAGCTGACTAGGAATATCTTTTATTGCTGACAGGTACGCTTACGGTTGTTCGCCAGGAAAGTTCCCGCTCGCCTTCAGCGCCTCGATGGCATCCTGCATTGTTTTACGGTTGTATGCATCATCACCGAGTAATAACCGATAACGATCATCCGCCCGTTGACGAGCTTGATTCCAGACCTCTGCTGGATCATCAGCCGCAGCAATGGTGGCGTCAAATTCTTCACGGACATTGTCGAGAAATGCCTGCATTGGAGGTGTCAAGGGGCGATCTTCAGGCAAGAAAACCACCGGCGCCCTCTCGCCTGGAGGAATCACATACTGTGCAACCGATCCTGTAGTTGGAGCAACCACAGCAATTCCCTCACGACCTCTTGGCGCAGAGTCGTTATAACCTATCTGTTGATCCAATGATGTTTCTGTAGTGGATCCGGGCTTGTCTACGATTGCCTCAGGCAAAGCTTTAGCCTCGCGATAATCAGGCCTGCCCGTTCGCGAGTCTAGCTCGTACTCACTCGCCGAGGAAGAGTCATGAAATGGTCCAGCAGGCTTGACATCGATTTTACGCGACTGCGAATGCTGCACTTCAGAGACAGTGGGGTTTGTGCCTTTAATTCCGATGCGTTCATCAATTTTACCTGAATCTTCCGCCGAGAATCCGCCGTGGGGTGATTCTACATCAGGCAGCAGAACGGTGAACGTGATAACCAAGACAAGGGCGACCGTAACTAATGCGATGACTTTATTAAGATTCACAGAGCAGATGGCATCTTAAAAAAAGACTGGCGCCGGGATTACCGGCGCCAGCATGTTTCAGTATCTCCCAATTATGAGAAATCTCAGCAATAATTAAGGAAGAACCACGCCACCATCAACTTGGCGCCCCACGTTCATGTTCGCCGTGGGAATACCGGTTGTTCCAAGAACCAAGTTGTTCTTGATAGCGTCATAAACGGTCACCTTGTCACCAGTGGTGATGTCGGCAGCACGATACATCTGCTGATAGCTCCAAGCAGTGTAGGCACCATTTTCGACTTTGTCTTCATCGGCTGTGTCCATAGCACCGGCGTTGGCCAAGCCATTAAGCAAAACGCCGTTATAGGCTAGAACCTTGGCACCAGCAATTTTCGCTGGACCCGCATCACCCGCCGACATGAAGGTCACCATGCTGATGCCGGCATTGGATTGTTGGATTGTTCCAGTCGCCGAGTAAACCATGGTGGTGTCTGACTTACGACCCATATCGTTCCGCAGAGAGCTGGAGGATGAATAGCCTCCGTTGCCGACTTGGTTGGTGTTCCAAATAGTGGAGGCATTGGCTGCAGACTGGGCTAAGCTGAGTGCCGCGATTTGTGCGTTGGTACCAAGGGCAGGCACGCGGTAAATCGCCGTGATGTTGTCCCCTGAAGACGAACCAACAACGTATTGGCTAACAATGTTGGCTATACCGAAGCCACTTTCCGCGAGGTACGTCGTGCGTGTTCCCGAACCATCATTGCGACCAGTCGCGTAGACAAATTGTGTATCGGCCGCATTACCGGTGATGAAAGAGAGCCGCTGCCGACCCTGACTCATCAACGCACGAAAGTTTTGCGTGTTGAGATTGGTTAGCGATGCGGGCGCGCCATCATTGGCCACCATGCTGAAAACCACGACACCGGCTTCCGGTGCAGACGGTTGTAATGTTGTTCCCGCGAAGGGAGTGGCGGCGATGCCAACATCGGAGAAAGCGATATCTGAAGCAGCTTTCTCTGCGCCAGCAATTAACCCGCTTTGGCCATTGCCTGCGTTGTTGCCACCAGCCACTTTCGTGATGCCGCTGACAGCGCTCACCTGCAAGTAATCCGGGTCGCTGGCTGGGCTATCCACAAGTGCTTTGATGCCTTCCACCGAACCGTTGAAGGACGTGCGGATAGTTGTCACGCCGGGAACATCAGGGAACGTTCCTTGGAAGATCACTTGGTTATTTGCGTTGAAACTACCAGAGCCCGCGAAAGCCATAGCCCATGGCGCGCCACTGGCTTGGAATCGTCCTTTGATAGAGTCGAGGGTGGCGACGCGGAATGCTGTGGCACCCGTGATGTTCACGGTAACATCGGCGAAGGCCGAGCTGCCCAGGGCGAGCGTGGCCGCTGCCAAGGCGATGATTTTTGTTTTCATGGTTGTGTTATTAGGTATGGGTTTTTGTTTTTGTTAGGTGTGTTTGTAGGATTAGGATTATTTCTGACGACGGCGTATAACGTGCGCGCCCAAGCCAGCGGCGGCCAAAGCGAGCAAAGCGTAAGTGGACGGTTCCGGCACGGCCGTGAAACCGACATCTCCGTTTGACGACAGGGTCATCGTTCCCAGATATTCCGTGCTGCGACGCGCGCCTCCAAAACCATACTGGCCAGCGAGATCATTGACGGCTTGGGCACGATAGAGATCCCAGATGAATTCTACGTTGTCGAATGACCCGAAACTGCCGTAGGTGCCTACTTGTCCTTGTTGCTGCACGGAGTTGCCAGCGATTCCGTTGAGCCAACTGTTTCCAGTAACCGGGTTATTCAACGGGATTGACTGGTTCGGAGCCGGCCTCAAACCGACAACCGCAGCACTTCCAACCGTTGCGGGAGCTCCCGCAACAAAGACGCCATTTTGGGCCAACATGGAGCTAGACACCGTTTGCATACCGCCAGTGCTGGCAAATGCAAATCCCGCACTGTTGGCTCGCCCCACGGTTCCCACACTACTGCGGCGCTGCGTCGTATAGATTGTGGCTTGGGGGTCTCGGTTTAGCAGATTTCCTTCCGCAGGATCATTGCCCCATGCCGCTCCTGCACCTCCCCAAAGGGTGGTGGTATTGGCCCAATCAGCACCAAAGGCAGCAGTGAGTTGGGTGTTGATGTTTTGCAAAGTGAAACGGGAGTCCGTAGTGGCGTCGCGGAACACGGTTGCGGTGCTACCAAGATTGGCAAACACTTGATTTGTTGAACCGACTAATCCCGTGGGATTCTGAAAGAACAGCACTAGATCGGAGGTTTGGTAGTTTTGGGCTTGGACTTGGGCCGTGGCTGCTCCGAAGAGCAACGCCGCAGCGGTCGCACCCAAGAATTTTGTTTTGATGGTTTTCATGGATTTTGTTGGTTGATGTATTATCTGCGATGTTTGAAAGCAGTCAATTTGCAATGTAAAAGTAGATTGGGGAGGCGGGTGCGCTAGCACTTTGTTGTGAATTTTCCGTCACATCCGTGCCGTCTTTGGTCATGCCCTGTGGCGGCCCGTTTATTCTGCGGCCAGAAGGCGGTAGAAACCTCGGGTTCCGGCGCGGGGTATAGTGTAAGTCACCGGAGTGTAATCGCCCACGGGAGTGCCGTTAACGGCTGAAACCCCAGACGACGACCAGGAGCCGGTTGTCAAATCAGACCGTGTTTCCAGAGTATAGGAGCTAATTCCGCTGGTTGCGCCCGCCGTGCGTTGCAGGGCGGTGATGACGAGGTTGCTTCCGGAGGCGCTGGCCGAGACGAGTGCCGCGTTGCCGATTGTAGGATTGGTGCCGAAGGCGAACTCTTGGAAATTGGAAAACCCATCGCCATCGGGATCAGCATTGCGTGCTCCATCGCTAGCGGGAATGAGACCGAAGGACTTGGCCCATGAATCGTATGGCGCCTCAGGCTGGCTGCCAGCATTAACGATAAAACTTACATTGCCTGTATTGTCCACTACCAGAGTACCCAGGTACGCAGTTCGGCGTCTTGGGTCTCCAAAACCATACTGGCCATCGAGATCATTGACAGCTTGGGCACGATAGAGATCCCACATGAATTCGACATTAGAAACCGGTCCAAACCCTCCAAAAGTGTTTGTTGAGCCCTCTTGTTGCACTGAGTTTCCAGCAAGACCGTTGTTCCAACTGTTGCCATTAACTGGATTGTTCAAGGGCACGGATTGAGCGGGTGCTGGCCGGATTGGGATCACAGAAAATTCGCCCACTGCACTGTCGGTGGCGGCGGCTACGAAGACGCCATTTTGACCAAGCATGGAACTCGCCACGGTTTGCATACCACCGGTGCTCGCAAATGAAAATCCCGAACTGTTAGCTTGCCCTACGGTTCCCACGCCATTGCGACGCTGCGTCGTATAGATGGTGGCTTGGGGATCTCCGTTTTGCAGGTTTCCCTCCGCAGGATCGTTACCCCACGACGCGCCAGCGCCTCCCCAAAGAGTGGTCGTATCGGCCCATTCATCTCCGAAGGCTTCAATGAGCGCAGGGCCTATATTGACGAAATCTGTCAGATTTGATTGGCTAACAAAAGCTTGACGGAAGCGGGTGGCGGTATCGCCGAGGTTCGCCATGAGTTGTTGATCACTGCCAACATCACCATTCGGATTTTGAAAGAATAGGATAAGATCAGCCGTGTTGTAAGCTTGTGCACGAAGCGCTTGTGGAAAGGCCACAGCAATGACCGCCAACACAACGACAATTAAACGTGGAGAACACAAATAACACATGTGTTTACCTAAGACGCCGAGGAAGTCGAATGCCATGGAAATATTGCAACAAAATTGTCACAGAACTCGCTATGGCTCGCGCAAGATCGCATGCTGTCGAAGGGCCGATAGCCATGAAAGGATCTCGTCATCGCTCTGAAGTGACAAAGCAGCTTCGAACTCCTTAACCGCCGCCGCATAGCCACCCCGCTCGAACTCGTAGAGCCCGCGTGCCCGCAGAGCGGCGAAGGGCGTCTGGTCGGGGACAAACTCAAAAATATGAACCTGCTCCCCGGCGAGACCGAAGGCCGACGGGATCGGGTAGTGCACGGGACGGAGCCAATCAGGACGGGCTTGTCCGGCGATGACTTGGGAAAGGTACGCTCGGCCCAGACCGATGTCTTCACCAGTCGCCCGCAGCAATGGCCTATAAGCGCTGGCGTCGGCAAATGAATTCCATGTAGGCAACACGATGAAGCCGATACCGGCCGCAGCTAGACCCTGGCGCAACTCATCCTCTTCGCGTGCAGAAAAAATGCGCGCGGCTCGCTGGAGCCCCACATTGTTCTCCCAGTAAAGCGTGCCGATCACGGGAATCCCGCCGTAGAAGGCGAGCTCGGTCGATGAGGTCGGATCAGCCAGCACCACTGGAATGCGGTCCGGGTAGGCACGGATAAGGCGGTGGGCAATATCGCGCAAAAGCAAGGAAGGTGCCAAAGATTTAGGGTAGTTGGACGATACCACGTCTCGTAGGGTAAGATACGACACGGCCGTGCCCCAAATTGCCGGGAGCAAACCGAGGAAGAATAGGATCGCGATCACCCATCGACCCCGACGGCCAGGCCACGCTGCCCGCCCAGGGCCGAGGAGCAATCCCAGAGCAGACACAAGAAGGACGATCCAAAGGCCCATGGCCAAGCCTGTCCAGCGCACTTGCCACAAAGCCTCCGCTTGCGCCACTACGGCAGCTGTGGCCGGCACGGCCAGCGCAGGGCCGACGAACCCGGGCAGAGAACTGCGTCGATGGAAAAGCACCCGGATAAGAATCGCCGCGAGCGCTGGCCACCATGCCAAATTGAACAATTTGCCGATCCAGCCCGGCCCAGCATGAGCGACCCAGGCCGGGGCGAACTCGCGGATGTAGTCAGCGTGCAAGCGGAGCAGAAAAGGATCAGAGACGGCAAAGACGGAAGAACCGACCAACCGAATTATGAGCAACGGAACCACGACGGCGAGCAGGGCGAGAGCCACGGTGCCTGCGGTGAAGACGGCACCCCGTGGCCATGGCATCAAGAGTTGCTTTGTCAGGTTCCGGCGCCCGGCCGTCCACGCCGAAAGTAGCGCAAGAGTCCAGCCACCGCCCAGCCAAGCCAGGGCGAAAAGCGGATGATTGACCTCAAGTCTCCAACTCAGGTCGAAGGGAAAATACTCGACCAAATAGCAAGCCAAAGACGTGGCGGCACCGGCTAAGGCCCACACCCACCAAACCTGCGGCCGGACGACGATACCGCGGTCGCCGCGCCGAAGCACCCCAAGCGCAAGCAAGGCACCCAAGCCGCAGGCTGCAATGACCGGTATGGTGGTGGAGGCGCTGGCCCACAGACCGAGACCGCCGAATACCCCTGAGGCGACGAACCATCGGTTCAATGATGGGGAGCCAATTTGGGCGAAGCCTGCCCCTCCTGCGACTAGACAGAAAACGCAGGCCATGCAAAAAAACGCCGCGAACCCGTGGTGGTCGACTTCACCGGAGCGGAACATGTCATGGACGGGTGAAGCGGTCGCCACCACTAAAAAGGCGACTCCCGCCGTCGCGGGACCGAATTTCCGCCAGACCAAAGTGGCGAAAGTTGCTGCAACAAGAACAAAAGAAATCGGACCAAAAGATAGTGCAGCGCGCTGCACCTCCTCAACAGCCTGACTCCCGCTGAACCAAGAAAGTAATGTAGCCCAACCCGCCAAGGACCAGACAAGAAGCGAGGCCCAGTGGACCTCTCGGCCGTACGGTGCATTGTCCAAGTTGGTCGATCGGATCCGCCAACTTTCACCACTCAGAAAAGCCTCAGCGTGAATGATGTACCATTTCGCATCAAAGGCGCCCAAGAGAAGCGCACCCGAACGTTCACGGGCACCATGCGCAACGGGCGTCCCGAGCTGCCCCGCATCGAGCGTGGCGATCGCCGCGACGCGCTTGAGCAATTGCGCGGTGACACGCGCGTCCAGCCAGACGAGAAGAAGGCAGAAGAGCGCCGCGGCGAAAAAGAAGCCCTTTCCGGTTGCGGTAGCCCTTCGGACCATCAAAGAACTTCCTCCGAGGCCGCGCCCGAAAGGCGTGCCTCGCGGTCATCTTCCTCGCGACCTGACTCCCCGCCGCCGTAACCCAGAACCTCGACCGTGATCATCGAGGGGGCTTGCTCCGCGCCGGCCTGCTGCGGCTCGGACTGGCGCGCCACATCCTGCGCCGCCGAGCTGGTGGCCGCCGAGCTGCTTGAGGCGGAGCTGAGGCTGGCAATATTGGGTGCGGCCACAGGCGCAGCTGCTGGCACGCCGGCCGAGGTGCCCCCAGCAGCAATGTTGTCCGCATTCAGGACTTGAGCGGCGGCCACGGCAATATTGCCGGTGGCGCGAATGCCCGCATCGCCCGCATCGACCGTGCCGCGGGGAGCGATAAGGACAACATCACTAGGTTCGTCGGTTGCACGCAATTGCAAGGATCCAATGCCGCCACCTGTGGCCAGACCACCGAGGTCGGTCAAAACTTCGGCGCTGGTGGTGTCGATCACCACGCGGGTCGGCGGGGCGGTCACCACCGTCTTCGGGGCGCTTCCTGCCGCAATATCCCCATTAGATGACCAGATGGTGATATCGCCACTGCGCAGGGTAAAAATACGGGCCCGGCCGATGTCGACGCTGCGATCCGTGAACAACGAAAGGGTTCCGCCGTATTCAGTCACCAAGCCTGGCGGTGCCAGCGGGTTGCCAGTGATAGAAGAGGCCATGCTGATGCCGCCGCCCGGCACGGCCACCCGGATGTCGCCGCCGCGGACAGTGCGGATATCGCGGGAGCGGGTGAAAATTTGTCCGGGCCGGGCGGTCGGACCAAAGACATCGGCAATGGCGGCGTAACCCTCATCATAGCTGCCGGTCGATGCATAGCCCTGCCCGACTTGCTTAAGTTTGGCATAAAAGGCGTCAAGACCGGCGAGGGCAGCCGTCTCCGCGGAGGTGCCCGGCGGCAGACCGGACGGAATAAAGCCGACCAGATTCAGAGAGCTGCTGGCCAACCCCAGCGCCGGACCTCCGCCTGGCGCGCGAACGCCGGTTAGCACGACCAAGCCGGAGCCAGTCTGCGGGAGGAAGGGGTTGCGCAGGTTGCCGATGCTGGTGACGCCGACCCCGGTGCCATCGGCGCGGTTGGCGCTGGTGCCGAGATCGATATTGCGTCCGGCCAACACTTGGAGGACGCCGGGACCCGCGATCTGGATATCGCCGAGCAGGGCATTGCTGCTTGATCCGTCGGCCAGACTGATACGGTCGACAGGGGTGACGAAATTGGCCCGGCCCACCACATCGTTGGCCAGCACGCGCAAGGGGGCGCCGGGATTGTTGGGGATTACATCGCGGCCGGCCGCCACGATGCTGGTGTCGCCGGCACGATTGTTTTGCAGATAAAACGAAATATCCGTGATGTCGAGGCCGGCGAGGATACGGGCCTGCTTGGCCGAGAAAAGCCTGAAGCCGGCGATATTGCCCGCCATGGCATAGGCGCGCAGGGGGTGGGGATCGTTCCGATGGAGGACACCCCCATCATGAAGGGCACGCTGGACCTGCACCGACCCGGCCAAACCGGAGTAGGAGCCCGTCTCGGCGAACGCGGCATCCAGACCGGCCAAGGCGCGGTCGCGACTGGACCGCAAGGCGCCGAGGTTTCGCCCGACCGTCGGGAGCGACTGGTAGGCGAGCGGCGAGAGGACGCCGGGAAGGAAGGCGGCCGGGGCATCCGAGAGGTTGACCGTGGCCGAGGTCCAAACCGTGGCCGGCACGCGGGGGTTTTGCACCTCGATCGGCGTAAGAGCACGGCCGACCGGTTGCAGGCCGTTGATGGCCCCGGAGGCGGCCAACTCGACCGTTCCAGCCGGCGACGGAAAGAGATTCAGCTGGCCCGCCAAGTTGATGTCGCCGGCCAGAGCCGTGATCTTAAGCGCAGGAGGCAACATAGTCATGGCCGTGCTAAATTGGCTGACATCGAGCTCAGCAAGTCTTAGCCAGGGCTGAAAGTTTGAGGCATTGAAAGCACTACCCGCGCCTGCGAACAGGTTTTGGCTTCGCAGCCATAAAGACATGACCGGCTCGACTCCACCGGATGGACCAGCTGCCATAGAGCGGTGCGTGACGCTTCCTCCCAATGAAATAACGTCAATTTTAGTGTTTGGATTGTATGTGTGAAAATATGTTTTATACCAAAATTTGTTGTTAAGACTCTGAGGCAGCAAATTCGCGTTGAGGGTTGGTCCAAGGAGAATACTGCCTCTGGCAGCAACGCTGACCGTGGAATCACCAACGAATAATGTCGTTGGCAGCCAAGTGTGCGGGTCGAGCACCGAAGGATTACGACTGGTCACCAACGCGGCGTTTTCGTTGTTGGAGCCCAGCAGGTAGAGAGATGGCGACCGAGCGGCGTTGGAGTTAATTTCCCCACCGGCAAAAATGTCCCCTCTGCCGCGCTCAATGTGGTAAACGCCTCCACTGATGTCGCCGTCGGCACGGACAGAGAGGTCTCCCCCACCCCACTCGAGCAGGTTGGCAAACTCAGGTTGCAACGTCAGTCCATTCTCCGGGTCGCGCCCGGCCATTCGTGCTGTGGTCGGAATGACAGCGTCTAAATTGAAAATCCCCGCGCCCGAATTAAGGGTGATATTTCCCCCCGCGAGAGCACCCACGCCTTGAAAGAAATTGCTGTAATCAATCCACCATGTCGTTGACGCCGCAGCATCAACAATTGGAAGATCGCTGTCCACGCCGGCATTGGAGGAAAAACTACCATCAAGAGGGTCCACAAAACCACGACGATAAAGCCAGTTGGAGGGTAGCTGACGGCTGGAGTCCAGCACGATTTTGCCACCGCTAAAGGTGGTTCGCCGGATGGAACCTTGCGCCATCAGATTGATATCACCGCCAGCCAACGACCATTGTGGACCGTAATCTTGTTGCACGGCGCCAAGATTTTGTTGATTTGGATGCTCATCGATATTGTTAACAACTGGGAGAATAAAATCACCGTTCCGGTAAACACGGGTGGGATCAGCAATGGCCACACCAGCTGAATAAATTGAGGCAAACTGATTTCTTAATTGGATCTCCGATCCAGCGTTAACATCAATTTGTCCAGTGCCAGTTCGAATAACTTCATACCTTGTACCGCGCTGGGTGCTGTCACTAGCACTAGCCGAATTAACAAATCGTATTTGGTTCGCCGTTTTGCCATTAAGTCCTTGGCCAACCCCAGTGCCAGTGCCCGAGAAGGTATTCATTATCGCCGGGTAAAACTCGCCTATCAACACTGATCCTTTACCCGCAACTAAAGATGATATTGGAAGAACACTGCGACTATCCGCTGATTCAAGGTCCGCCCCCGCTGAGAGACGATAGCTCCAAGATTGTGTGTTGAGCGGGAGACGATCATTAACCGTCATCAACGGGGCCAACCAAAGGCGCGACCACCCACTATCAGCTGTAGACTCCACAGGCGAGAACCCGTCGCTCAGCGCGTTGTTGAAGACGAGATCACCCGCCGCACGGAGGGTCAGGACGCCGGGCGCTGACTTAGAGCCATAGCGCCAACCGGAAAGATCCCAGTCAGCAGCGGTGAAGGCCTCATTGCGCGCGGTGGAAGTGGTCGAACCGGTAGGGTTGGCCAGACCGAGAACAAGATCGCCCGCCGGGTTGACGATCTCCACGCCCGGCACCAGGACGAGCAAATCGGGATCCAAGTCCGAACCGCCCAGAAGGCGCGTACGCATCGCCGTCTCGTTAGCTCCGGCCGTTCCCGCCTCGCCGAAGAAGTTGTTGTTGTCGGCATGGATCCGATTCCTCAACGCCGTGTCCATCACACCCTGCCTTGTTTGCACGTCGGGTCCGTAAACACGGAACGCTTCGGCCAGCACGGAGGAACCCCCGCTGATGGTCGCGCCAAGTGCCGTGATTCGCACGTCATTCTCCGTGCGCGGGGCCCGTAGATGCAAGGTGCCTTCGAATTGGCCATAGAAGGCGCTGGAGCCGACCGTGGTGTAAGAGCCTGCAAAGTATTCATCCACCGAAAGATCGATGAGGGAGCCTGATTGAAGGTCCAAAAGCGCTGCCGCGTTCGCGACACCATTGATGGCACTGCCGGCCTCGAGCGTAATCTGCCCGCCCTTGCCGGCATTGCTGAATTTTTCCGCGGCCACGGTGAGCACCGAGTCGTCGGCCAGAGTGAGATTGCCGCTGCTGACCAAGGAGATCCTGCCACCTGTCTCGCCCGAAGCGTCGATCGTGCCGCTCACACTGACGTCACCGCCATCCGCCGAAAGGGAGAAGTCACGCACACGGGTCATGCCGTCGATCGTGACCGAACCGCTGCGGAACCGGAGAGACTGGGCTTCGGTGAAACCGCCCGCGTCAAGGAGGTCACGGAGGCCGGCGTAGGAAGGCAAATCACGGGCATCGAACACGAAGGTGCCAGCTCTGGCTTCGGGTCCTCCCGCCAACGCCTGCACCAAGCCAGAGGCAAGCACCTCGCCGTTCGCGGCGGAGAGCGAAATCGTGCCGGCATCGCCACCGCCGACGGCACCGTTGGCCGTGAGCCGGCTGCCCGGCGCAAGACGCACATCGCCGGTTTCCGCGTCAAGGTTGATGCGACCCGCCTCGGCAAAACGGGTCAGATCGTGGAAGGCCACGGCGCGGCCATCGACGCTGATGGTGCCTCCGACAACGACATCGCCGGCGGTTGCGCGCAGGGAGGCCAGGCCGCCCGGCAAATCGACAAGTGTGTCAGCGGTCACATTCCGTCCGGTGAGTGAAAGTGTCGCCCCCAAACCGCGGGAGACGGCCGCCACTCCGGCGGTGGGCAGCAAGGCAAGGTCACCGGTGGCATTCAGGCGATAGTTGGCGCGATCCGCGCCGGTAACCAGCGGCGCGGTGACGCGCAGGTCGCCATCGGCGGTCAGGGCACCGGCGCCCGAGGTGATCATGCCGCCGGGAGCGATGAACGATGCGTCGGCGAATCCACGCAAGGCGAAATCGTTGGCCCCGAGCGTGACCGAGCGGCCCGCCACCAAGGAAATATTCCCGCTGGCAGCCGGTGCGTCGCTCATGGCGGCCGCAGACGGGTTGCCAAGAAACAGGTCTCGCGCCAGAAGAGTCGCTCCACTGCCGCTCTGGCCGTAGCCACGAAGGCCGGCTCCCGTCAAGGCCAGCGCCTCCATCCCAGCACGCCCGAAGTGGCCATTGCCATAGACATCGATCGACCGGTAGCTGGCCAAGCTGAGCGACTTGGCATTTTGCACGCGCGCTAACAAGTCGCCTTCCAAGACCAGATGTTGCGCCAAGGTGCGGCCCGCCAAAGCCTCTTGAGCCGAGAGGACAAGGCTGACCTGTCCCGCGGCCAGACTCAAACGATCGGCAGCCAACCCCGCCGAATCGTCCACGTCCATGCCGTAGGTCGAGTCAAGGACCACTTCCGCCCCGGAGACGGATGCGCCGATCCCCATGGAAAGCAGAGGCGCAATCGAACCTCCCACGCCCTGACGCACGATCGTTGCGTCGTTGCCGGACGCGGCCCGTAAAGCCGCGCCGTCACCGGAGACTTGATAGGAGCCCCCTCCCCCCGAGCCTTCCGCGGCCAGACCGGATCCGGCGGTCACATCGATCTTCTCCCGCGAGACGAGGGCAATATCCGAACCGCGCAAAGTTTCACCCGGATTATCGAGGGTAACTGCACGTGTGCGCGCAATTACCACGGTGCTCCCGTCCTCGGCCGTGCGCCGCACGCCGCCAACCAAGAGCCGTCCCGCGCCCCACGCGGTGAGCGTATCGGCGTAGAGATTGACGGCTCCGGGCGCGGAAACACCCGCCGCGCCGACCAGACGAATATCCGAAGCGCTGGCGATGTCGATATCGGCTGCACGCCCGCTGCGCGATCCGGCGGCCCGGACCATGCCGGCCAGGGACATCGACGTGTTCCCGCTCAGCACCATCGGCGCGGCGTCCTGCGGCAGACGTTGGACGGTCGCTGCGTTCTGGCGCCCCGCGGCGGCGGCCATAAACGAATCGGCCGTGTAGAGTTCGTAACTGGCTTGCTGCGCGACCAGCTCCGGTGTCATTACGGCGAACAATCGGCGCACAAGAGGAGCCGCTAAAGAAGCTTGCAGACTATTCATCTTGTTACCTGCAACAAAGGAAATACCGTCTTCTGTGGTTTGGGAGGTCACGTTGCCCGGAAGTCCGAACGGCATGACCGAGGAGAGCGCCAAGCCACTCGAGGCGAGCGTCCCATCCACCGGGCGCACAAGATAAGCCCCGGGCAAGAGGGCGAAACGCGAGGGCAGGAGAGTGTAAGTTCCGGCGGGCAATCCGCCGCCTCCGGGGGAAACAAATTGTTCACCCAAACGCAACGAGGGCGCGACATAACCCGGGTCACCAGTAGCTGCATTGAACGGCGCAAAAGGAGCGAACGAAGAACTGAACCCTGGAACCACCGCATAGGACTCCGGCACCAAGGTCCAGTAGCGACCATCTCGGCCAGGCTCGGGAGGGGCGGCAAAATCCGCCGGGTCGATTCCGGCCCGCGCGCTGTATGTGCTCCCCTTGTGGGTCACCAGTTGTCCGCCCTCATAGGTCGCTCCTTCACCCCATTTGGCACGTGCTGCCCCAAGCAAATCCGTCGAGCCGCCAAGGCCGGGAATCCAGCGGTAAGCCAAGAGGTCGCCGCCACCGCGGAGATCGACCGCAGAGCCGGATGCGGTGCGCACTTCGTCGCCGGCCAAGGTTACACCGCGCGTCGGCAAACCGGTGAGGGTGACATCGACGCCACGGGGATCGATCCAAGTAAGCCCGTCCGGGCTCAGACCGAAGGGAATGGTCAAGCCGGCTGCCGAGACGGACGTCGTGCTGCCGCCCGCCAAAGAAACCGTGCGCGCCACGGTGCCACCACCGTCACTGATTGCATCCTGCGGACGATCTAAAGCGGGAGTGGCTGGGTCTAGGTCTGTGCCATCCCAGCCCAGAACAATCGAACCAAGCGGGGCGCGCAGCGTGCCATTCTGGCGGATGTCGGAAGCAAAGATGCGCATTGAACCGCCGGCAGAGAGCGGGGCATCGGCGCGGCCCGCAGCGGCGATCGTGACCGAGCCCGTGCCCCCGACCGGGTCGTAGGCAAAAATGTCGAAAGCAGCCAAAGTGGTGGGGTACACTTGCGCCGACCGCAAGGTGAGGTCACCGGCCATGTTCAACGTGCCGTTGCCGCGGATATCGCCGCTGTCCGCCGCGAGCAGCGCACGCCCGATACCTTGCAAAGAAATGGTGCCTGCATCAATCAAACGAGCCGTAAGATCAAGCGACCCATCTCCTCCAGATGAAGCTAAATAAAAATCCTCAGACGAATAGCCGCCCGAACCATAAACAGCTCGTTGGAACGGCTGAAACCGCTGTTCCGGTGCCAAAGGCGCCGCGAACTCGCGACCGAGGGCGACGTAGGAGGCGTAAATGGCTACTTGACCGTCGGCCTGTATAACCCCGCCACCAGCAACCTGAACAGATCCCGGCGCGTTGATCCGCACATCGCCGCGAAACTCTACATTGCCCCCGTAAGCGATGGGGCTGGCGTCACTCCGGAAGTCGTAGCCCAAACCGAACGAACCGAATCCTCCAGAGGAAAACCGGTCAATTGAAAAATAGCCAATGCCGGGATTGGCAGAGCCTTTGCCGAACAAGTCGCCAAGCTGGCCGCCAGTGCCGAGATAGTCCGCGGCATCTCCGGCCCAGGTGCCATACACGGCGGTATTGCCGAAGACGGAAGCACTGCCCTGTTGCTCGACGATAAGATTGATGTCCGCACTCGTGCGCGTGGCCTTCTCGCGATAGAAGCGGCCGGAAGACACAGCGAGGGTTCCACCCAGCGAGCCTGCACCTCCAGCCGCACCACGCAGGGTGGCATCGCTGTAGAGCATTTGCGAGCCGGTCATCTGTATGCGACCACCGTCGCTCGAAACGACTTTTCGCACGGCTTGCCGGTTGAGCGGTAGCGTGGTCAAGCCGGCCGTAGCATATGGGGTGGAGAGACCCAGACGGGAAGGATGGAAGTCGAGCGCAACGGAGGCTCCGGAGACATCGAGCACCGCGCCCGCCTCGGCCAGAATATTTCCTTGGATCGCAATACTCCCTCCGTGGTGGAGAACCCCTGCACGCCGACCATAAGGATCAGGTAAAAACACGGCAGTCCCTGCTGCGTTTAGGCGAGCACGAGAACCGAGGTAAACGGTTGGGAGAGCAAATGACTGCAAGTCTTTCAAAGCTTCAGGAACAGGGAATGAAGACCCACCCTCCATTGTGATCTCGCCGGCGGGTGCCTCAATCGTGCCGAGCGCGACAATGGCGTCTCCCTTGATCTTAACTGATCCGCGCGGATCCGTCTTGATGTGTGACCCCTCACCTAGCGTCAGCAAGCCCACCGCCTCGATGATATCCAGCGTGGCAGGATCGTCGACGCCAAGCGCTTTGAGAGTGATGGACGCAGCTGGGCGGAGGCCGACCGGTAAAAGCACTTCCCCAGAACTGAGTTGCGGCATGATTCGCGGGGTGAGGCTCGTGGTGCGGGGTTCGATCAATGTGCCCGCGGCAATCTGCAGCCCGGGAATAGCATCGCCGGCCGCATCTCTTCCACCAATACCAGTTATCTGGTATTCCCCAAAGCCGCCGCGTTGAAAGAAACTTGGAGCGAGAAGAAGACCACCCTCTGGAACTGCATTACCGCCGATCTGCACGCGGTTGGCTTGAACCGTGAGCGTGCCACCTTCTTTCGCCCCGTAAGCGGCCAGATCTGCCTGCAAGAGCAGGTCTCCGCCGATACTGGCGGAGAGGACCGGATCACGGCCGGCCAAGATGGAAATATTTCCGGGGAGGCCGGCGTAGAAATCGCCAAATACATCGGCCTTGAGGCCACCCGAAGCGGCCAGCGCGGAACTGCGCGGCAGAATCACCGAGTAACCCTGCAACTTGATGTTGCCGGCATCGAGCGAGGCATACTCGAAAGGCGTAGCGGTCCCGATGCGGCGATGATCGACGAGTTGGCCAGAGACGTCGATGCGGGCCCCGGCGTCCACCGCAATAACTCCTCGGCCGGGCAAAGGAGTTGGGGCAGGGCTCGCATTGAAGTTCGGATCAAGAAATTTTTGTTCGTCTAAGTGAAACGGCGAGTAGTTGTTGGCCACCAGCGAGACCGTGCCGCCGGCGGCACGAAGTCCGATGCCAAGCCTGATGTTGGCTGCCCTCACCTCGAAGGATCCGGAGGGACGCAATACGATTTCCCCCGGCCCGGCCAGCGTGACGCTGCCCTCGCGGTTGTCGATCGATAGCTCCGAAAAACCGCCTTCGTCTTCGTCGAAGAGTGACGAGCCGAGGACCAAGGAGGTCGTCAGGGCCGCGGGCAAAGGCTGCGGAGAACCGTCGGCCGCCAGCAGAAACTCGGGAACACCAGCGACGGCCGAACGCCCGGTCTGCAGTCGAATCGCAGCCGGGGAAGGCGAGTGGTCGATGAAGGAAAAGGTGGAAGCGTTCAAATCAAGGCGCTTCTCCGCGAGCAGGTTGAGAGCTAGTCGGGAGCCACGCTCGGCGCTCTCCAATTGACCGGGCCCCTGCACGGTTCGCCCGAGCAATTCCCCTTCCAAGGCCAAGGTGCCGGCGGTCAAACCGAGACTGCCGCCCGGGGCTCCGGACAAATATGACGTGCGTTGCCCGCCGCCGAGCGGAGCGAGCGGTAAAACGTAGGTTTGACCCACACCCCACTTTGAAGAGGCGGAGGTCGATCGCCCCGTGTAAACAGTGTCATAGAGACGGTCAGGGGTAGCAT
>Ga0247831_1004632_pt1 | contig 18065 bp, 10 predicted proteins | sample LaCruzMarch2015__9_FD_192406 | JGI IMG/M metagenome (GOLD analysis project Ga0247831, IMG submission 192406) | Freshwater microbial communities from meromictic Lake La Cruz, Castile-La Mancha, Spain - LaCruzMarch2015_1m | ecosystem: Environmental > Aquatic > Freshwater > Lake | place: Spain... | reverse complement strand
AAGTTGAATATGAAAAAATTAATCCTAATGTCGTTCGTAAGTTTGTTAGCCTTTCAAACTATTTCAGCTCAAACAAAAAAAGAAAAAAAGGAAATAGAAGAAGAAAAAAATATATTAAAGGATGATCAAAAAGGGCAGCGTCGGCAAATGACTATTGAAATTCAAGATGGCAATGTATTTATAGATGGCAAGAAAGTTGAAGGTGATACCAAAGGAGATGGTCCTAGAATAGTTCAAAAAAAGATAATCATTAATGGAAAGGATGTAACCGATGATCCTGAATTTCAAGATTTTTCTTTCCCTTTTTCAGGCATGGATGCAGAATCGAACAACAAACCTATGCTAGGCGTCAATACTAAGCCTTCTGAAAATAATGATGGTGCAAGTATTGAGAGTGTAGTGCCGGGTTCGGCAGCCGAAAAGTTTGGCTTAAAAGCTGGAGATGTAATCACTAAAGTTGGGAATCAAAATATATATACACCAAAAGATTTAGTTGATGCAATTGCTACTTATAAAGCTGGTGATAAAGTCAATATTACGTTCGAAAGGGGTAGTGAATTTATAACCAAGAATGTAGAGTTGAGCGAGCGCAAAAATAGCATGACAATGAATGGAACGTTTCCACTTGATCCAGAAGATTTTATGAAAGGTTTTGGAAGAATGTTTGATAACGATAATCTGTCATTTAAATCATTTGGAAGTCCTTCAAATAGTAATTCACCCAAAATAGGAGTCAGTGTCGAGGATCGAGCTGATGGTGAAGGTGTGTTAGTCAATGATGTATCTACACAATCTGCTGCATCAAAAGCTGGTATACAACAAGGTGACGTTATTACTCGATTTGGATCAAAAACCATATCCAACGTGGATGAATTGATGGAAGCTATTAATGGAAATCAATCTAAATCTAAAGTAGAAGTAGAAGTTAAAAGAAATGGCCAAAGCAAACAATTGCAACTAGAATTGCCAAAGAATTTAAAGAAAAGAGAACTCTAAAGTAATCAAATACTATATAATATAAATCCAAGTCGATGAGGCTTGGATTTTTTATGTTTTAATATTAAATAAACATGAGACTTTCTTCAGCGTAATTTTCATTTTTATAAGGATATGTATCAACCAAATATTGCAAGGTTTCTTGAATATTATTGGCTTGCATATTGAGGTCTACCTTGGGTTTTTCAAACCATGTTGAAATATGTGTTGCAAATTGCTCATCTATTGTATCTAAAACGCACACGCCTAATTTGGATAGTGCTGCAACATTACATTGTTGTTCATAATGATTTTGAATAGGTATACACATCAGTTTTTTGCCTAGATACAAAGCTTCAGAAGGTGTTTCGAAACCGCCACCTGTAATTAATCCATGACAGGTCAATAAGCTTTCGTTGAAGAGTTTTTGGTACACTGGGAAATAGGTAATGTTCTTTTCTTTGTAACTATTTTTTACCGATGCTAGATACCAATGAAATTCAATGTGTGGAAGTTTTTCGAAGGCTTCCTGAATGCATTCTTGTTGGAAAGCAGGAAGGTATACTGCAATATGGTTATGGTCTACTTCCTTTTTAAACATGAATTCTTGTTTAATGACTGGCGGAAAAATAAAATCATCGTAAGGTTGAAAATGTAAGCCCATATATTTGGTTGAGGTTGAATAATTTTTAAGAACAAATTCTCCTATTGTATCTTCTTGGGGTGGTCGAGGTGTTTTAGCACTATGAAAACTCGCTTGATGTCCAAATTGAACTGAATTTATTTTTTGTAGTTTGCATGCAAGTGAAGTAATGCATTCAAAATCATTGATGATGATATCGTAATTTTTTAAAGGTAATTGTTGCGCTTCTTTTAAGATTTTAAATGGTTTTGTGTTTTTTAAAATACTCATGTAATTCAAACCGCCACATTTATTGTAATGAAGACTAAGCCCATTACTTTTGTACTTAACTGGAAACGGAAAATCAATAGTAGAATTATTTCCGCTCATAAATAAATCAACTTCGCCCAATTTGGATAAATGAGGATATAATTGAGTAGCTCGGCTTATGTGTCCATTGCCAGTTGCTTGTATTGCATAAAATATTTTCATAGAAAGTTTATTCTTATTTTATATAGCAATGATTTTATCTAAAAATGAGATGTTGATTTCTTCTTCGCTTTCGCTGTCCTCATACTCGTGCTGCATGATTAGATTTTCATTGTGTTGGTATATTGTCCATGTTGCATCAGTATACTCCAGCGAAGTCAGATTTTCCACCCAGTCTCCACTATTTAAGTAATGAACACTTCCTTTATTAGTTGAAACTATTTTGCTTTGTTGTTTGTGAATATGTCCACATATCACATAATCATATCCGTTTTCGATAGCTAATTCGGCTGCTGTAGTTTCAAAATTATTGATAAAAGATACTGCTTTTTTTACACTGTCTTTTACTTTTTTAGAAAAACTCATTTTCTCACGACCTGTGCGTTCGAGACACCAATTGACCATTCGATTTAATAGGATAAGTAAATCATAACCTTTACCACCTAGTTTTGCAATAAATTTCGCTGAACCACTTGTTGTACTATCAAATATATCGCCATGGAAAACCCACGCTTTTTTGTTATCCAATTCTACAATGTATTTATCCACCAATCTTAAATTCCCGAATTTTAAGTCACTGTATTTGCGTAACATGTCATCGTGGTTGCCTGTGATATAAATCACTTCTACACCATTATTAGCCATTTTCATGATGCGCCTCAATACATTCATGTGCGATTTTGGAAAATAACTTTTACTGAAATTCCAAATATCTATGATATCACCATTGAGAATTAATTGTTTAGGATGTATTGACTTCAAATAATTTAGAAGTTCTTTGGCATGACAGCCATAAGTGCCCAAGTGAACATCGCTGATAACTGCAATATCTATAACGCGTTTAGGTTTCATTCGGGATACAAAATTAGCTTCAATATATGATAAGACCTTAAATCAAACATTATCGAATTGTGTTCTGAAAGGATTTAAAGTTTAAGATACATTTTGGTAACATAAAAAAAATATAGACTAGAAGAAACCTTCTGTTAAACATTGCACCTTTGTAAGTATGAGTATGCAACGTAGTATTATTGCATTTTTTGTCATTTGTTTTTTAATGTCTTGTTTTTCAAACCAAGAAACTATAAAAATAAAAGGATCGGATACGGAAGTGAATTTGGCAGTTCAACTTGCAGAGGCATTTCGAGAAGAACGAAATGATATGTTTATTTCAATTTCTGGTGGTGGTTCTGGCTTGGGAATCGCGTCTTTATTAAATGGAACTGCTGATATCGCTAATTCATCACGTAGAATTAAACAGTCAGAGCTTGATTTGTTTGCTAAAAAGAATATTCAACTGGATTCATTTATTTTCGCTGAAGATGCCATTGCATTTGTAGTTTCGGACAATATACCTATCAGTACTATTACCGTCCAGAATTTGAAAGGTATATTAAGTGGTCAAATTTCAAATTGGAATGAATTGACGAATGTCAATAAATCCATAAACATCTACGGAAGACAAAGTAATTCTGGAACGCATGAGTTTATTAAGAAAAAAATGAACATTGAATTTAGTTCTCGTTCTAAAGAAATGAATGGTAATGCACAGATATTAGAAGCAATCAAGTTTGACAATTCTGGTATTGGATATGTTGGTGCTGGTTATGTTACAGGTTTTTTAAATTCAGGATTTAAGGTATTATCTATTCAAGAAAGTGATTCTTCAGAGGCAATTTCTCCCTTAGATGAATCAAAAATTATGCAACATGCGTATTATTTTCAACGGCCATTGTATCAATATTATAAAGTAGAGTCCTATGCTAAAATTAAACGTCTATTAGATTTTGAAAAAGGAACAACTGGTCTAAGGATTATAAAAGAAGCTGGTTATTATCCAATAAAAAATTAAGTATGAGTACAACGAAACGAGAACGAAAAGATATTATCTTTAAATGGATATTTAAATCTGCAGGCTTACTGACTATGTTTTTATTGTTTGGTATTTTTGCCATGTTGATTTACAATAGTATTTCATTTTTTTTACAAAATAGTCCGATTGATTTTTTTACAGGAAGTCAATGGAATCCTAGTCATGCCAAAGGTCAATACGGTATTTTGCCACTATTGGTCAGCACGGGTTTGGTTTCTCTTGGTGCTATGATTATCTCTATCCCTATTGGTATATTAACAGCAGCCTATTTGTCTGAATTTGCACCATCCAAAGTTCAAACAATTTTGAAACCCATCATTGAAATGTTAGCGTCAATACCATCGGTAGCTATTGGGTTTTTGGGCATTGTACTAGTTGGTCCTGGCTTAGCGAATCTACTAGGTATCCAAAATGGTTTAAATGCGTTAAATGGTTCTATATTACTATCTATAATGGCATTGCCTACAATTATTACCATCAGCGAAGATGCTATTCACGCTGTGCCCAAGAGTCATAGAGAAGCATCTTTGGCTTTAGGTGCAAATAGATGGCAGACTTTGTATCGCGTAACGATACCAGCAGCTATGCCAGGCTTAATAGCTGCTACGATGCTAGGTCTAGGACGAGCTCTCGGTGAAACTATGACAGTGTTGATGGCTACTGGCAATGCAGCCGAATTTCCAACGAGTTTTCTAGACTCTATCCGAACGATTACAGCTACGATTGCTATTGAGATGGGTGAAGTTCCATTTCAGACTACACACTATTTTGCTTTATTTGCAATAGCTGCGGTTTTGTTTTGTATTACATTTATTATTAACCTTGTTGGTGAACAATATGCCAACAGATTACGGAAATTTCAATAGAAATGAAGAAGGTAATGTCATTCGTTAATTGGTTTGTTTTGTTGGGCAGTACAGCTATTGTTTGCTTAATTTTAGGGGTAGTGTTGTATGATATATTCTCGCGTGGTATGTCAGCTATTTCGTTACAATTTATTACACAGTTCCCCAACACAGGAATGACCAAGGGGGGCATTTTGCCCGCAATATTAGGTACATTAATGTTGACATTGATTACGACATTGTTTTCAGTTCCATTTGGAATTTCATGTGCTGTGTATCTCAATGAGTATTCAAAACCCACAATGTTAACCAATATTATTCGTGCTTCTATTCGCAATTTATCAGGTATTCCATCCATTATTTATGGTTTATTTGGTCTTGCATTATTTGTCCAAGCATTTCAGTTGGGTACATCCATTTTGTCAGCTGGATTAACCTTAGGTTTGCTCTCTTTGCCTTACATCATTACCACTACGGAGGAAGCCCTGAAGCGAATACCCAATTCAATGCGCGAAGCGACATTAGCTCTTGGAGCTACTCAATTTGAAACGATTAAAGATGTGGTATTACCCCAAGCCTTGCCTGGAATTTTGACAGGCGTTATTTTAACTCTGTCAAGAGCCGCTGGCGAAACTGCACCAATATTGTTTACTGGTGTTGCTTTTTACATCAATGATTTTACGACTTCTGCAAATCAAGAATTTATGTCATTGCCTTATCATTTATACATGCTGTCCACTCAACATCAATCGATTGAGTTGGTAAGGCCACTAGCTTATGGAACAGCAGTTGTCTTAATATCCATTGTTTTTATCTTAAACCTGTTTGCTTTTTATATTCGATATAAACACAGAGCAAACGAATAAGTACATAGTATGAACGAATATTCTAAATTATCGGCACGAGATGTCAATTTGTATTTTGGCAACAAACAAATTTTAAAAAATGTTAGCATTGATTTTAACCAAAATCAAGTTACTTCTTTAATAGGGCCTTCGGGTTGTGGTAAGTCTACCTTACTGCGTTCGTTTAATCGTATGCACGATTTGGTCAACGATGTCAAAATAGAAGGCACATTTAAATTGGATGAACATGATATTTATTCTAATGCTATTTCGGTAACAGAAATTAGGAAAAGAATTGGCATGGTATTCCAAAAACCAAATCCACTTCCGAAAAGTATATACGATAATATGGCCTATGCCTTAAATATACACAAGTTTCCTAAAAATGAAATTCCAGATTTGATTGAATCGGCCTTACAAGAAAGTTTTCTTTGGGAGGAAGTAAAGGACGATCTTAAAAAGCCGGCTACTAAATTATCAGGTGGACAGCAACAACGATTATGCATCGCTCGAACAGTAGTTCTTCGTCCGGAAGTAATCTTGATGGATGAGCCATGCTCTGCACTCGATCCTATAAGTACAAGAAAAATAGAGGATCTTATTCTTAAACTCAAAGAAGAGTATACTATTGTTATTGTTACTCACAATATGCAACAAGCGCAGCGTATTTCAGACAAAGTTGGCTTTATGTATTTGGGTGAGTTAGTAGAGTCTGATGAATGTAAAACCATATTTAATCATCCTTCAAAAGAGTTGACACAAAATTATGTGAAAGGACATTTTGGATAAATAACCTTTCAAATAATTAATTTTATTTAATCATCAATTTTTCACTAGCAATGATTTGATTATTTCTACTGACTTTGATTGTATAAAGTCCAGTGGTCAGCATCAATTGATTAAAACTTAATTGATTTCTACTGACTCGTAATATGTCATCGAATAAGACTTTGACTACTTGACCACTAGCGTTGAGTAATTCAATTCGAACCTTACCGGTTTTTTCATTCTCAAATTCAATTGTAAACTGTTCTGATGCAGGATTTGGAAAAAGGATAGCATGTTGTTTTTCTGAAGTGTTTGAAATCGACAGAGGTTCGCTCGTAATGATTTGAGCTATCCATGTTCCAAAAGATGCATTGCGAGGTGGTGTATTTGCGCCATAAGCTGCTGCCATCCACGCTTGTGGAATAGGGGAATTGAATTTACGACTAATGCCTGTATAGTCACCCCAGCGTTCGGGTGTAGTAGCATAGCTTGGTGGATATAAAATATTTACAACAGTATCGCCTGTTTTTACGGTTTGTAAACTACTCCAAGTCATGGCTTTGTCTACAGAAATTACGCCACATTGTGGTGTCATTGTTGAATCAGATTGTACATAAGCAATGACTGCACTTTGATCTGTTGAGTCGTATCCAAATGATGCAACAGCAGGGTAGGACAAGTCTGTACCAGCTTGGCCAAAGGAGATGACATCTGCTCGATTAGAATCAAGATAAATGCGACCATATTGTATTCCACACCAACCGTTGAGGATATCAGCGCAATATGTAAAGTGTATGGTATTATGAACAGAAAATGCATTTTGAGTCCAAGCACTTCCTGTATATAAAGAATCAATATTGTTGGTTGTTGGATCCTTTTGGAAAGCATTTGCACAAACCTCATAATGTGGTATGGCGTATTGTGAGGCTGTCATAGATTTATTGGGCGACAATAAATTGCCATTGATTTCAAATAAGTATACATTCGATCCAGAGTCTGGCATTAAACTGACAAAATACATTTTGTCTTTTAAGCTTCGACCTTGACCATCAGCCGCTGGATAAATCGTAACTGCATCTTTGGCGTCAGGCGTATAAATATTGTTCCATAATCCATAGTTTAAGGTTGTGCCAGTATACCCTTCAGATAGGCTGATTTGATAGATATAAGATTCTTTGAAATTGTAGGTTGGTGCATCTCCAAATCGATTGCCATTGATAAATAAATCGTCATCGTTTATTCCAATAGTTGGATAGTCTGTCCAAGTAGAATCATTATAGGGATTGCCTGATAGTTGGTAGATATTCCATCCGTCAACAGGATTATTTGTTTTGGAAAAGCAAACCAAAATTTTTGAGGTTGTAGATGAAAAACCATGCAATAAAACAACTATAAATCGATCATTTTTATTATCGTAAATAACTCTCGGATCAAACTTAGCTTGGTTCAAAGCTGCATTATTGACAAAGGCATCCCATGTTTGGTTGAGAACTAGCGCATTGCCTGCAGTGTCGTAATATTCAATACCGTAATTGATACAACTGACAATCAATCCTCCATTTGAAACAGCAATTGTATTATCAGTCGGGGTCCATGTTTTAAGTTCATTCCCTTTGAAGTTGGTTCCTATAGTTGGGTTCGAAGCGGTGATTTTATTGGCGTTCAAATTGGCATATGAACTTGTAGCAATAGCAAGTTTCTTAGCTTGTATTTTTTCTTCTTTTAGCTTGCCCGTATTCATTAACCCACCTTTGCTTTTTGGATATAAACTTTGAAATGTTACATTCCAATGCGTCTGTGTATGGTTGCTTGCGTCAGTGCTAGAAAACAATGGTGCTGTTCGTAAACCAGAAAAAGTACCCGTATTAGATTTTGTTTGTGCGAATAGCTGAAGGCTTATTATTGAAAATATGAATAAGAAAAATGCTTTCATGTTATTGAAATTTTATCGAAGGTAAGTAAAAAACGTATTCGATTCAATACAGGGTTATACGAATTTCTTTTTGGGATTAAAAATAATTGATATAGCCGAAGTGTACTTTAGAACTTCTCAATTGAAGCGGTGAGTTATCTCGACCACCTACTCCATAGCTAATATTAAATAATCCTGCTCGGGTTTCAAATGTCATACCAGCTCCAAAGCTGTATGGTTTGTCTTGTAAAGATGAATTTGTAAAATTGGATTGAATATAAGCAAGGTCAGTGAACATGAAAAAATATGAATTTGCTGAAAGCAAATATCGGGGTTCAAGCGTAACGACATGGTATTGATTGACAAACAAGCTACCTTCGTCAAAACCTCGAAGTAATCGGTATCCTCCGATTTGAAAGAGTTCGTTTTTGAATAATGTGTTAGTGCCAAACGTATAACCACCCGAATAAATAGATGCAAGTACAATTCGTTTGCTCAATGATTTAAAATAACTCGCTTGGGCAAAGACAGTATACTTATAACTCTTGGTATCAAGGCTGTCATATAAGTATGAAAAAGTTTCATTTCTGACTGGGTCAAAAGTGTTTTCGATGGTTGTGTTTTTTATTAAATTTCGGAAGGATATATTGCCATTGATTAGCAATCGAAACCCTTTGCGTGGATTAATTTTATAATCAACTCGACTGAATTGTGACTCAGCGCCGAAGGTTCTGTAAGTTATATCGCCGTTGGAAGGTAATGCTCTTGTTGCAAGCAGCGAAGCAATGTTTACACTACCAAGTCTATTACTTGCTAGCTGATAATATACTTTATATTGGTCGTCTGCATTGGGTTGGTAAAATAGTCCCAATTCACCATTGGTGGTTTTGAACGTGGTGTCTTTTTTGTAAAAGTCAAACTTGCCAGAAATGCCGATAGGGCTTTTCAAGACATAAGGCAATGAAAATACGATATTGTATCGAGGGGATTGGTATTGTAAGTTTTGCCAATTCAATTGCAATTGTTCGCCTTGCCCTAGGGTATTAACGAATGCTAATTTTACATCACCTGTCAATAAAAATTTACCGCCGGTTTCTAAGTTGTTTGGAAGTAATCCAAGTAATACGTCTGCACTATTTGCAGATTTATTTTTGAGATATAGATTCATGGTTGTTTTAGCTATCGTAAAATCCATTCGCCAAGGATAGGATTCGGACAAGAAGGGCACTTCTTTTAATCTATTGCTGATGCTTTTAATTTTTGTTTCATTGTACAAGCTGCCTTGTTTAAGTCCAAGATAATGCAATACAAAGTTTCTTGAAATATTGACATCCTCATTGATTAAAATTGTATCAATTTTGGTAAGTGGTCCTTTGTCTAAGGTGAGCCAACCTTCTACGTGACCATTCTGCTCAGTTATACTGTCGATATACAGACTACAAAACGGAAAGCCATTGTCCTCGAAGTAACGCGTGATTTTTTCGAAAACTGGATATAAGTTTTTTACTTCAATAGGCTTCCCAATATATTTTCGTTCATCAAACCGACTTTGAAGCAATAAATTTTCTGGGATGTTTTTATTTTTTAGCTTAGCCCACTCGTATTTTTTGCCCAAAAAAATGTATGCATAAACATTAGAGTCTTTTTGTTCTATACTATCTATACTCACCGCTAAATAGCCTTGTTTGAAGGCGTTTTCTCGACTTTGTTGCAAAACTTGAAATGCTTCTTCAAAGGTTGTCGAAATAGGCGATAGTGAAGAAATGGATAGAAAAGAATCTTTGTCAGCACCACGAACTGTAATCCGAATTTGTTGTGCCACTACTTGTAGATTCGATAGCCAAACTATGAATAGTGAAATACAAATAAATTTAATCTTAGCTGGCATATTAAAGTTTACGTTCGATAAGTTCGGCAATTCCTTGCAAAGAAACTACTTTTACATTTAATCTCTATTGAACCATGGCAGGCATTTATGTTCATATTCCTTTTTGTAAAAAAGCATGTCATTATTGTAATTTTCATTTCTCCACCAATTTATCAGGTAAAAACGAAATGGTTCGGGCTTTATTGTCTGAAATTGAAATGCAAAAACATTATCTTGAGCATCAAACCATTGATACCATTTATTTTGGCGGTGGAACACCTAGTTTATTGGATGCCAAAGAGCTTAAACTGATTTTAGATGCTATAAGTAAGTATTATAAACTGAGTTCGACTTTAAAGGAAATAACATTAGAGGCTAATCCTGATGATATCAGCATTGAAAAGATTGTAGCATGGCAAAAAATAGGAATTAACCGTTTGAGTATTGGTATTCAAAGTTTTTTTGAGGAGGATTTGGTTTTTATGAATAGAGGACATAATGCCTCGCAAGCGGCTCAATGTATTAAAATTGCACAAGATGGAGGTATATCGAATTTGAGTATTGATTTGATATTTGGTTATCCATTGCTAAGCGATGAAAAATGGAGATACAATATTGATCGTGTACTTGAATTCAAAGTACCTCATGTGTCTTGTTATGGAATGACGGTAGAGCCTAAAACAGCTTTAGCTTCTTTTATAGAAAAGGGGAAAGTAATGCCTTTGGATCAAGATCAAAGTGCAAAACAATACGAATATTTAATTGATCATTTGTCAGAAAATGGATTTGTGCATTATGAAATTTCCAACTTTGCTCTCCCGGGTTTTGAGGCGGTTCATAATAGTAATTATTGGAGTGGCCGACATTATTTAGGCATTGGACCTTCAGCTCATTCATACAATGGGGTTTCTAGACAATGGAATGTGGCCAACAATGCTAAATATATCCAATCTTTGCAAAATGGTCTACGATTTCAGGAAATAGAACTCTTATCACGGACTCAATTGATAAATGAAGCAATAATGGTTCAACTTCGTACTTCGAAAGGCATTAATTTAAATCAATTGGCAGAGCAAATGAGCCCAAATGAGGTGTCAGTTTTTCAACATCAAGTTGAAATATTCAAAGCTCAAAATCATCTTATTGAGCAAAATCAGTATCTATTACTGACTAAATCCGGTAAGTTGCTTGCTGATTACCTGAGCAGCATGTTATTTGTTGGTTAAAATAATATTAAATTTTAACAAAATTATTTTATCCTCTTTTATTGTTTTATTTAACCTTATGTCAAACAATTTATAATATATAAATAATATAAAGTATATATAAATATAATTATATGTATTATATTATTAATCTTAAGTTAAAATTCATGGCATTACCTTTGCATAGTACGTTAGAATAAATTCAATTCACTAAAATGACTTTACTATGTTAAAAAAAATTATACTACTACTCCCATTTCTGCTGATTCTATTTTCGGCAAAAATGTTTGCACAATGTGGCTCAAATGCCACAATTGATGTACAAGAATCGAGGTGTGAAGCTACTGGTAGCATTTCCGCATCGAACATATCAGGTGTTGGGCCTTTCACATTTGACTTTGTAAGTTACCCTGTAGATTATGCCTACACTGGTCCTGCATCAAGTAGCACCATAACTGCATTAAACCCAGGAGCTTATACATTGCGAATTATTGATGGTGGTGATGGCAACTGTTTTACTGATTATAACATTACTATTCCGGGTAATTATGTTCAACCAGACTATAATGTAATAGCTACAAATGTTACAAACTGTTTCAACGGAACAAACGGAAGTATTTCTGGTGTTTTGTTGGATGGTCGTTTGCCTTATAGTTATGAAATCATTGCTGGACCAATGGGTATAGGTACTACAAACGGAACGGGTACTTTTACTAATCTTGGAGCAGGTACATATACTGTTCGTGGTTATGATAGTTGCGGAAACTTTCAAACACGTCAAGTTACAATTGACAATTTCTTTTGGAATGCATTCGGACCTACAGTGACTAAAACTGGTTGCGGTCAATATTCATTCGATGCTATTAGTTTTTCACCAGCACTAACAGGGCAATCTTATCGAGTTAAAGATGCCAATGGAACAGTGATTGCAAATAGCGCTTCTTTACCAGTTACATTTTCTCACCCAGATGCAAATGTAAACAATGCAACAGTTTGTGTTGTTGATGCTTGTGGTACAGAATCGTGTGTCAATTTCTCTATTTCTGATTGGTATATTTCAAGTGCTACTACAACTTACACAGTATGTAATCAATTTCAAACCCAGTCTATCAATATTGTTGGTACTCCTATTGGTCCATTGACCTACGGTTTCATCCGTGGAACTGGTGATACAGTTTGGTCGGCTACAGCACCACCGTTTACTTTCGGACCACAATTGGTTCCTGAGTATTTTTGGGGACAAGAAATTGTAAAAGATGGTTGCGGTGTTATAAAATCGCAGCCAAACTATTATGAAGATTTTATGCAGATGTGGGGAGGTTCATACCTTTCATACACAACTTGTTCTGAAGCTTCATTAACTGCAAATCCAGATTGGCGTTACATAGCTCCAGTTACCTATAGTTTAAATGGTGGTCCAGCTCAATCTGGTAATACCTTTACAGGAATTACAACTCAAGGTGGTTATACAGTTACAATGACAGATGCTTGTGGAACAACAAAAACAGTTTCAAATTTACTTGAATTTGGGTGGAATATAACTGGATTTGGTGAGCCGTATTGCGATTTAGGTCAATTTAGAAATGTTGTTTCTGTTAATCGTCGTATGAAAGCACCAATAGTTTATGAACAATGGGATGCTTCATATTCCACACTTGTGTCTAGTGCCACTTTTACGAATACCTCTGGTATGTGGGATGCGAATGTAGGTATGAATGATTGGAATGCAAATATGGATTTTTATAATGCATTGCCTAATACAACTTACAACTATATCGCAATTGATGATTGTGGTAAACGAGACACAGTAACTATCGTCAATGGACCTAATGGGCATATTCCGAATACAATAATTGGTAACGTTACACCATTATGTGTGAATAGAGGCAATATTACCGCAAATTATAGTTATGATGGACCTTCTTGGAACTCAGTTCTACTTTCATTGTGGAATATCAACACACCAGGCGCACCTATCATGCTTGATGGAAATACAGGAAATGCAATAGGAAGTTATACATGGACTAACATTGATACTGGTACATATGTAATCCGAATGAAACCTCAGGGGTGTACAGAGTTAACTTATGATACGGTTAAAATTGAAAAATATGTTCAACCTCGTTTACGTAAATCGATTGCCTTTAATTGTGCAGGTGGTAACGTACAAGTTGTTGGTTCTGTAAAAGGTGGTTTAGCGCCTTATTCATATGAAATTATTCAAACCTTCCCAACAAATAATCCTCAAGGGCCACAAGCTAGCCCTATATTTACTGTAACAGGTACTTACTCGTTGGTTAGATTGCGCGTTGTTGATGTGTGTGGTAATACTTCATTGCAAGATATTGCAGTAAGACCGCCTGCCGCACCAATCATTAAAGTAGTGCAAAAATTACCTGTTTGTAACTTGAGTATGCTTAATTTATATGTAGATTCAGTATTTGCTGCTGCTTCCTATGAATGGAAAAATCCCGCGGGAACTGTTATTTCTACTTCACCTGCTTTGGATTTACCTGTAACATTGGCCGACACAGGTTTGTATACTTGTCGCGTGTTAATTGCAGGTACTTGTTACGATGATACTGCTCGTTTTAGAATTAGAGCAAAAGATTTTGCTTGTTTAGCTCAACTGGGTAATTATGTTTGGTATGATGCAAATCAAAATGGTTCTCAAGATGTAGGTGAAGTTGGTGTATCTGGTATTACAGTTACATTGTATAATAATGCAAATACCATAATTGGTGCAACAGTCACTGATGCTTACGGTTATTACAATTTTACAAAACTTAATCCGGGTACATATCATGTTGGCTTTACATTGCCAGCAAACTATGTATTTACTGGTACAGATTTAGGTGGTAATGATGATACAGATTCAGACCCAAATCCAGTTTCTGGATTAACTGGAAATTATGTGTTAGTAGCTGAAGACAGCAATATGTCTGTCGATGCTGGTATATACCAACCTTTGCCTTCAACGGCTAGTTTAGGCGATAGAGTTTGGAATGATTTAGATCAAGATGGTGTGCAAGATCCAAACGAAATTGGCGTTTCGGGCGTTACTGTTACATTGTATGACAATGCAGGTTTGCCTGTTGCTACTACAGTTACAGACGCTAATGGTAATTATTATTTCTCTAACTTAGCTCCTGCTAACTACAGTGTTGGTTTTTCATTGCCAATTGGCTATGTTTTCAGCCCAATAGATCAAGGTGGAAACGATGCTGCTGACAGTGATGTAAATCCTACAACAGGAATGACTACACAAGTCACATTGACTGCTGGTCAAAATAACTTAACATTAGATGCTGGAATTTATGCTCAAGCAGCAACTACAGCTTCTTTAGGAAATTTTGTTTGGAATGATGTAAATAATAATGGTTTACAAGATCCAAATGAAGCTGGCGTGCCAGGAGTAACTGTGACTTTGTATGGTTCAGATGGTTCAACAATCTTAAATACAACCACTACAGATGAATTTGGATATTACATTTTCAATAATTTAAATCCAGGTGATTATGTTGTTGGTTTCAGTAATTTGCCTTCAGGATTTGTTTTTGCGCCTCAAAATAATGCAGGAGATGATAGTGAAGATAGCGATGCTGATATTACAACAGGTAAAACAGCAGTAATAAATTTATCTGCAGGCGAAAAAGATATGTCTGTTGATGCAGGTATTTTCAATACATCTTTGCCAACTGCTGCTTTAGGCAATTATGTTTGGTATGATGCAAATTATAATGGCTTGCAAGATCCAAATGAAGCTGGTGCGCAAGGTATTACAGTAACACTTTATGATGTAACAAATACAATCATAGGAATAACTGCAACGGATGCAAATGGCTACTATATTTTTAATAATTTAGCTGCTGGTGATTATACTGTTGGATTTAGTAATTTACCTCCAGGGTATATTTTAACCAACTCTAATTTAGGTGCTAATGATGTGTTAGATTCTGATCCGAATAAAGGAACTGGTTTAACTAGCACTGTAACCCTTTTAAATGGTGAAGTTAATTTGACACTTGATGCTGGTATTGTTTGGGGCGGTGGCCGCAATGGTACTGCTTCTTTAGGAGACATAGTTTGGAACGATGTCAATAACAATGGTATTCAAGATGCTGGAGAATTGGGTGTTGCTGGAGTTACTGTTACATTGTACGAAGCTGATGGTATTACTGTCATTGACTTTATGACAACTGATGTTTTAGGTAACTATTTGTTTACTGGATTAGATGCAGGAAGTTATGTTGTTGGATTCAGTAATTTACCTTCTGGATATACTTTCTCAGATGCAAATCAAGGTACTGATGATGAATTGGATGCTGATGCTGATGCACTATCTGGTGGAAAAACTGGTGTATACGCTTTAAGTGAAGGAGAAGAAAATCTTTCAGTTGATGCTGGTATACATCAAGCACCCGGCTTAGCAAGCTTAGGTAATTATGTTTGGAATGATTTAAACCAAGATGGTGTACAAGATCCAAACGAACCTGGCGTACCTGGTGTAACTGTTGTTTTATTTAGCTCTGCTGATGTAATATTAGCTACTACAACAACTGATGCAAACGGACAATATCAATTTACAGGTTTAACTCCTGGTGATTATTATGTTGAATTTAGCAACTTACCTGCAGGTTACGAATTTACAGGTAAAGATGCTGGTGTAGACGAGACGGTTGATAGTGATGCTGATCCAATCAATGGTTCTACTGACTGGGTTACTTTGACTGCAGGTCAAAACTACCCTGATTTGGATGCTGGTATATTTACAGAACAAGCTGGATTAGGCAATTTTGTTTGGAATGATTATAACAACAACGGTATTCAAGATTCTGGCGAACCTGGTATCCCTGGTATAACAGTGACATTGTATGCTGCTGATGGTGTAACTCCAATATCTACAGCTATTACAAATGCAAATGGTGGATATAGTTTTGTAAACCTTAACCCTGGTACTTATGTGGTTGGATTTAGTGGTTTACCTGCAGGGTCATCATTTAGTTCTGCCAATCAAGGTGGTGATGACGGTTTAGATAGTGATGCTGATGTTACTACTGGTAAAACTGGTCAAATTACATTGACAGCTGGCGAGTACAATCCTACAATTGATGCTGGTATAAACATTCCACAAGGTGCTGGTTTAGGTAACTATGTATGGTTTGATGCCAATGCAAATGGATTGCAAGATCCTACTGAAGTAGGTGTAGCTGGTGTAACAGTTATATTGTATAATGCAGCCGGTACAGCAATTCAAAGTTCTATTACAGATCAAAATGGTTTCTATTCATTCCCTAATCTTTCACCTGGTACTTACAGTGTTGGATTTACAAACTTGCCTCCAAACCGTGGATTTACTACTGCAAATGCTGGTGGTGATAATGGTTTAGATAGCGATGCAGAAATCATCACTTCTTTGCCAAATGGATTGCCAACTATTGGAACTACAGCTCCAGTTACAATAATTGCGGGTGAATACAATCCAACATTAGATGCTGGTATTATTGTGCAATTTGCGGCTACGGCTAGTATACTCCAAGCTGAAGCTTCTTTAACTGGAACTACTTCTAAAGTAAGCTGGATGACACAAGACGAAAAAGATGTGAAAAACTTTGACATCCAACGAAGCACAAATGCAACTGATTTTGTAACGATTACTAATAAAGAAGCAAGAGGAAATACAAATGGTGTTTCTAACTATAGCATTTCAGATGATATTTCTTCATTGGCTCACTTACCAGCGGTTTATTACAGAATTGTAATGCACGATCAAGATGGTCAAAAGGCTAATTCAAACACAGTTTCTGTAAGACCATTGCAAACTGCAGACCCGATACAAATTTACCCTGCTCCATTTAAAGATAAGTTTACAATAGCTTATCCTGCAACTGAAGCTACAACTATCACAGTTAAATTAACTGATGTGTTAGGTAAAGTAGTATCAAGCAAACAATACGAACTTGTAAAAGGTTCAAATTATATTCAATTGGAAAACTTAGATGTATTATCAATAGGTTCATACTTCATCAAAATAACAGATGATATGACTGGTGAGCAATACATGAAGAAAATTCAAAAGAAATAATTAAAATCAATTGATAGTTTAAAAATCTGCCTCGAAAGGGGCAGATTTTTTTTGTTTAAAAATTTATTCTAAAGAACGCTAAACAAGGAAAAAACGTCATTGCTAAATTATGAATCAAAACTTTTTGGGCGGCAGTCCCGCTTGTCTGCTTGTGTATTGAGGAGGCTATCCTTTCCAATTCCTGACCGAAGCGTCAAGGGTTAGGGTAAGAGGATTCCCATCTCGTCCTTCAAGACGAGACTGCTATGCTAGGTTCATTTGCAGTTATTATTTATCATTAAAATTTGAGTTTAGTTTGGTCGAAAAAACATTGAATTATTTCGGCATCCATTTTTTTGCCTCATTATTTATTTAAAATGATTAAATCTAACCACCATTTTCTCTTTACAAATAATTATCAGAATAGAGTCTATTCGAGTCTATTCTACAAACTGTGGGTCTGTTCGAGTCTATTGAGTCTATTCTACAAACTGTGTCAAAGCCTTAAATTTGTTATACAATGGAAGAACAAGAAAAATTTGATTATTCATTATTTGAGCGTGAAGCCATAGAAGGCTTACGCAGTGGCAAGCGCTTAGA
>Ga0247831_1004631_pt1 | contig 18066 bp, 17 predicted proteins | sample LaCruzMarch2015__9_FD_192406 | JGI IMG/M metagenome (GOLD analysis project Ga0247831, IMG submission 192406) | Freshwater microbial communities from meromictic Lake La Cruz, Castile-La Mancha, Spain - LaCruzMarch2015_1m | ecosystem: Environmental > Aquatic > Freshwater > Lake | place: Spain... | reverse complement strand
CTGGTGAGTTGAAGCATGGTCCGATTGCCTTGATCGACGAAGTTACGCCGGTCTTTGCCATCGCGCCACATGACCATTTGTTTGAGAAGACCATTTCCAACGTGCAAGAAATTGCAGCGCGTAAGGGGCGTGTGACGTTGTTCTCGGATGCTTTGGGGATTGAAGAAGCAGGCGATGTCGCGCGCCATACGATTGAAGCACCAAAAGCCGATCCGTTTGTGGCCCCGATTGTCTATTCGCCTCTGATCCACTTACTGGCGTATCATGTCGCAGTGGCCAAAGGCACAGACGTAGATCAGCCCCGTAACCTTGCGAAGTCAGTTACGGTCGAGTAGAACCGGAATAATAGGCAATAGGGACTGTTTAGCCGCTGCATATTAAAGCAGAGATTCACGGGAGCCCTGCGCCTTCTATCTCGATTAAATATAGGGGCAGGCCCCAATTCAGGACCAGAGCGCAACTTTGATCCACATCGATCAAAACGCGCTCCTGCCCAGTTTACATCCCACGGGTATGCGGCCCCGTAGCAGGAAGCCGGGGTGGCAATATGGCTGACGCATTGTCACTTTTATTAGTGACGAATCGTCGGCGTTCGTGCTAGTAATTCCGACACTATGTCACAAACAATTCGCACACTCCACTCATCTAGCGGGAACGGGGATGTGCTCACCCAAGCGGAGCGTGCCCTTGTCCTCCTCGACAGGACACCGCTCCTACGGGCACGCGATTTAGTCGACGCCGGCATCGCACGGCAAACGCTGCGCCGTCTCGTGCAGAGCGGTGAGATCGAACAACCCGATCGCGGACTCTATCGCCGCGTCGGCGGTGAAATGGCGGCGGAAGCATCGATTGCTGAGGTCGCACGCCGGACACCCCACGCCGTGGTCGCGCTCCTATCAGCGCTTCGCTTCCATGGCCTGACGACCCAGGTGCCTCATGAAGTATGGGTCTATATCGGCCGAAGGGCGCGTGTTCCGGCGCGGACACCCGTCAAACTCAGGGTGCTCCGCGTGGACGGCGACGGGCTGACGCTCGGGATCGACGACCACGTCATCGATGGCGTGCCGGTCAAGATAACCAACACGGCACGGACCATTGTGGACTGTTTCAAACGACGGGACGAAGTCGGGCTCGACGTGGCGATAGAAGCCCTACGCGATGCCCGGCGGCAGAGGAAAGTAGACTTCAATGAAGTCTGGCGAATCGCTGAACGCCGCCGTGCACTGACCTACATGCGACCCTATCTCGAAGCGCTGGGCTAGGGGGCACCGGAACCATGACCGCCAATCTTGCTGCTTCCGTTCGTGCGCGATTGACCGCCCTCGCCAAACAACAAGGCGATGCGGTCGAGCGTGTCTTTCTCCTTTACGCCATCGAACGTCTTCTTTATCGGCTTGCCCTAAGCGGCTACCGTGATCAATTCGTACTCAAGGGAGCCATGTTGTTTTCACTTTGGGCGCCTGTTCCTTATCGCAGCACCGGCGACCTTGATCTGCTCGGTCACGGCGATCCCGCGCCTGACCGTATGGCGGCGATATTCTCGACGATTTGCGCCGCCGCCGTCGATGATGACGGCGTAGTTTATCACGCGGCCAGTGTATGCGCGCAGAGTGTGCGCGACGATGAAGACTATGGCGGCGTTCGTGTCACGCTGACGGCAACGCTGGCTGGCGCACGCCTGGCGATCCAGATCGATATCGGGTTTGGAGATGCTGTGATGCCTGGCGCATCAGACGTCAATTACCCGTCGCTTCTTGGCTTTCCATCGCCGTTCCTGCGCGCCTATCCGCCAGAGACTGTTGTCGCGGAAAAGCTCGAGGCGCTTGTGTCGCTCGATATGCGCAACAGCCGTATGAAAGACTTCTTCGATCTCTGGGTGATCGCAAAGACATTCAACTTTAATGGTTCGACGCTAGCAGCCGCCGTTGCGGCGACGTTCGAGCGCCGCAGCACATCATTCCCGCAGGGTCTGCCCGTTGCGCTTACCAAGACCTTTTCAAACGACATGGGAAAGCAGTCCCAGTGGCGCGCATTTTTGAACCGAACCACGATCGCCATTGCGCCAGAACCATTCTCTGTTTTGATCGCGTTCATTGCGGACTTCGTCGCGCCACTCATGAAGACCAAAGCCGCAACCGACATGGCAGGAATGACGTGGCAGCCAGGTGGTCCTTGGGTGACTGCTGCAACGCAATCTGAAGGCTGATCCATTTGTGACCCCGATTGTCTATTCACCTTTGATCCGCCTTCTGGTTTTCACGTTGTCGTCGCCAAAGGCACGGATGGGGACCAACCGCGGAATCTGGCGAAGTCTGTTACGGTCGAGTGATCTGACGCAGCACAATGGCGCGCTGTACGAGTGCCAATGGCGACCAAGCAAATTGGCGCGATAAGACAGCTAGGCTGACTTTACGATTGGCTTGAATGGCCTTTCGGGCCTGCCAAGCGGTGCCCCACCCCTTGAGGCCATCTGCCAGTCCTCGGCCATAAGCAGGGCCTGCGCCGCGCCAAGCCGTGTGCGCCCACAGCAAGAGTGTTGCCCCTAGATGGGGCAGCAATAACAACCAGAACAGGGCCCCCGGCATATTGCGGACAAAAGTCCAAAACCTGTTGCGCGTGCCGTGATAGACGGCAAATTCAGACAATCGCCCGCTGGATGCAGAGCCCATATGGCGGACTTGTGCGCCAGCCAGTTGGATAACCTGCCCGCCCGCCAAACGGTGGCGAAAGCCCATGTCGACGTCTTCACAGTAACAGAAGTAGCTTTCCTCATACCCGCCTAATTGGGCAAACCGGTCTGCACGCCACATGGAGGCGGCTGCACATGGGCTAAAGGTCTGACCATCTACTAGATCACTTGGCCAAGGCTTGCGATAGCCGCCTCGGAACGGAATGCCAAATGCATGATAGACATCGCCCGCTCCATCCAATTGGCGTGGGTCCTCGTCCAAGATCTGGGTGGAGCCAAAGGCTGTCACATCCGGGTAGCGCTGGGTTGCGGCCATCAGTGCCTCGAGCCAGTCTGGCTCAGGAAAGGCATCTGGGTTGAGGCAGATCACCCAATGACCGCGTGCGAGCTTAGCTGCTTGATTATTGGCGGCGGCAAAGCCTGTATTGTGCGCATTAGCAATAAAATGGGTCGCGCTCGCTTGAGCTGCCACCTCGGGACCGGTGCCGTCTGGCGAGGCATTGTCGATTAGTATCGTCTCAAAATCGCGAAAAGTCTGCGCGTCGAGACAATCAAACAAGCGCGGTAAACACGCCCGGCTTTTGTAAGCGACAATTAAAATCGAGACGAGTGGCTCGGCCAAGATCAGCCAAGCGCCTCAACGGCTGCACAAATGGCGTCGCTGGTGATGCCGAAATGGGCGTAGAGGGCTTGGTAAGGCCCGGACGCACCAAAGCCCTTCATGCCGATAAAGGTGCCCGTCGGTCCAATCCAGCGATCCCAGCCGAAGCGAACGGCCGCTTCAACTGCGATCTTCGGCAGGTCGCCACCGAGGACTTCGTGCTGATAGGCTGACGTTTGGCTCTCAAATAACTCCAGGCAAGGGGCTGAAACCACACGCACGCCAATACCGGCTTCGGCCAATTTGGCCTGCGCGTTCATCGCGATCTCAACTTCTGAACCGGTGGCGATCAAGACCGCCTTTTCCGGCAGGCTCGTTGGTGACAAGACATAGGCACCCTGAGCACTGCGATTGGTTGGCGAGCCGTCTTTGCGCTGGAAGGCGAGCTTTTGGCGGGTCAAGGACAAGATCGATGGAGTCTTTGGATTCAGCAGAGCTAATTCCCAACACTCAGCAACTTCAACGGGGTCACAAGGACGGAATACGTTGACATTGGGGATGGCCCGCAAGGAAGCCAAGGTTTCAACCGGCTGGTGGGTTGGCCCGTCTTCGCCTAAGCCAATGCTGTCATGGGTCAAGACATGGATGGTGCGGACTTCCATCAGTGCACCGAGGCGTAGAGCAGGCCGTAAATAGTCGGCAAACACGAGGAAGGTGCCAGAGTAGGGCACCACGCCCCCATGTAGGGCCATGCCGTTCATGGCCGCCGCCATCCCATGTTCGCGCACGCCATAATGGACGTAACGCTCTTGATAAGCGTTCGCCCCAAAGCCTTTCATGCCGGCTACTTTCGTGTTGACCGAACCGGTCAAATCCGCCGAACCGCCCATGAGCAGGTTAAAGGCTGGAACCAAAACTTCCAAGGCAGCGCCAGAGCTCTCGCGGGTCGCAAGCGAAGGGGCCTTGTCGGCCATTGTGGCACAATGGGCTTCGATGAGGGTGCGCAGTTGCACTGGGTCAATCTTTGAGTTCAAAAGGTCATTGATTGCAGCGTGATCCGAGCGCTTTGCCAAACGTGCTTGCCAATCTGCATGGGCCTGCGCTCCGCGACTGCCAGCGGCGCGCCAATCAGCTACAATTTCGTCGGGCACAACGAATGGGGCATGTGGCCAGTTGAGCGCTTTGCGTGTCGCTTCAATCTCGCCAGCGCCAAGTGGCGACCCATGCGTCTTGGCGGTCCCTGCCAAATTGGGTGAGCCGAAGCCGATTTGGGTGCGGCAAGCAATCAGAACCGGCCGATCAGAGGATAGCGCCGCGGTCATAGCCGCTTCCAGCGCAATTGGATTATGGCCATCAACCCGGCTTGTCTGCCAGCCAGCGGCCTCAAAGCGCTGAAGCTGGTCGCCAGTTTCAGCAACCGACAAGGCCCCATCGATGGAAATCTCATTATCGTCCCACAAAACGATCAAGCGGTTCAGGCGGAGGTGGCCTGCTAAGGAAATCGCCTCATGGCTAATCCCTTCCATTAAGTCGCCGTCCGACGCGATAACCCAAGTGTGATGGTCGCACACATCAGCGCCCAAAGTTGTCCGCAAATGGGCTTCGGCCATTGCCATACCGACGGCAGTTGAAATACCTTGGCCTAAGGGGCCCGTTGTCGTTTCAACCCCTGGCACATGGCCATATTCAGGATGGCCCGCTGTCAGGGCACCCATTTGGCGGAAGTTCCTCAGCTGGTCCATCGTCATGGCTTCATAGCCAGTGAGATGCAGAAGAGAATAAATCAGCATCGAGCCGTGGCCAGCCGACAGCACAAAGCGGTCCCGATCTTGCCACTCCGGGGCCTTCGCATCGAACTTCAGAAACTTGGTAAACAGGATTGTTGCCACATCTGCCATGCCCATCGGCATACCGGGGTGTCCGGAATTGGCCGCCTGAACGGCATCCATCGAAAGAAAGCGGATGGCGTTTGCGAGGTCTGTATGGCTGGTCATGGGAGCGGAAACTTTCGTCGGCTGATTGACCGTCCGCATATAGGACTCGCTGCTGCCTAACAATGGTGAACGGCATCTCATCCGCCCAAGGACTCTTCCAAATAATCGGTGGACTCATTGCAGACTCATTACAGTCAAATTCTACGCCCGATTTTGTCGTAGTGAGGGTTCATACCCGACTCACACACAGAGTGAGACCTGAACATGACCATCCTTCCTTACCCAAAGTCCCGTCCTCGCGCCTCTAAGCCAAAGACTGCACCAATGGCCGTGCCAATTGCCCCACCTTCAGGCGCTTTGCTCAACGCCATCCTGTCCTATGCGGACATTTCGGAGGATATTGGCGGTGGGCTGACGCTATTGCGGGTCAGCGCCAAACGCATGGATGATGCAGTGATAACCCAAAGTCTTGGGCGCGAATCCGCGCGCTTGGCCGATGTCTCCATCTTGTGGAATGATGATGAAAGCGAAATTCACGCGGTCCTAGATGCCGCCATTCCGAGTGGGGTTGAGGATTTCTGGACCGAGCCTCAGTTTGAGCTGACAGATTTGGCCATGGCCTATCTCGATGAGATGCTCGACTTGGAAGAGCGCGCCAAGGCAAGCTAGCCTTTTATTTGTGCAGCTTAGCGTCTCATAAACACTTTATTCGCCATAATCTTGCCTTGTGAAGGGTAACATGCGGCCACAAACCGCCTTATAAGTGGGCTTATGACGACAATTGCTCTGGTCGATGACGACGAAAACATCCGCGCTTCCCTGGAAATTCTTTTTCAGAGCGAAGGTTATGACGTACGCAGCTATCCCGACGGGGCCACGGCTCTGCCAGCATTGATCTCGGACCCACCTGATATTGCGATCCTTGATATCAAGATGCCGCGCATGGATGGCGTCGAATTATTGCGCCGCGTTCGGGAAAGCTCAGACGTGCCCGTTATCTTTCTGACGTCGAAGGATGATGAGATTGATGAGGTGATTGGCTTTTCGGTCGGTGCTGATGATTTCATCCGCAAACCCTTCTCGACGCGTTTGCTATCAGAACGGGTGAAGGCGGTTCTTCGGCGCTCTCGCCCAATTGACACAGTAGAAGATGGAGGAAGTCAGTCGGAAGATGACAAGAAGGTCGTCACGCGCGGCTCCTTGACCATGGACCCCAATCGCCATGCCTCTTACTGGAAGGGCAAGCCAGTTCGACTTACGGTGACCGAATTTCTCTTGTTACAAGCACTCGCCCAACGGCCAGGTTTTGTGAAAAGTCGCGATCAGTTAATGGACGCTGCCTATGACGACAGCGTCTATGTCGATGACCGCACCATTGACAGCCACGTGAAGCGTGTGCGCAAGAAATTCCGCGAAGTTGATGGTGAGTTTGATGCCATTGAGACGCTGTATGGGGTCGGCTATCGCTACAAAGAATCCTAAAAAAAAGCCTCAGGCACCCTTTGGAAAAACCCGGAGGCAACGCCGCCGTGGCGGTATTGCGGGCATTATTTTTATCGCCAACTTTGCCGGTATTGTGATTTTGGTACTCGGCTCGCTTTTGTTCAATGAGTTGCGATCTGGCCTTACAAAGGCGCGCATGGATGCCCTGCGCGCGCAGGGCTCAACCATTGCCAGTGTCTTGGCAGAAGCAGCCATTCCAGCTGACGCGGTCCCTGTTTTGGACGAGGGCCGCGCTAGAGCCATCCTACGGCGCTTGTCGCGTGAGCCAGGGGCACGCTTGCGCCTTTTCAGTCGCGACTTGCGACCGATTGCTGACAGCACGATCCTCGACGATATCGTCAATGTGCGCGAATTGCCCCCACTGGGCCCTGCGGCACCCGATATTGGGGAAGTAGCAGGCAAAGCGGTTTCCAATGTGCGGGTCTTTATCCAAGGTGCCAGTGACGACCCCAAGAAGGCCCTGATCCGGGAAGTCTCGACCGCCCTGCAAGGTAATGTTGTTCAAAGCGAACGTTTTGACGAAGAGGGCCGCCGGGTTGTTTCTGTGACCGTCCCTATTCAGCGCATCCGCGCGGTCGTGGGGGTTTTGACGCTTGAAAGCGGTGACGTTAGCGAAATCGTAGAGGCAGAGCGGCGTGCACTTTACCCGTTCATTTTCTCTGCCATTTTGGTGACGGCAATTTCCGCTAGTATGTTGGCTTGGTCGATCGCCGTCCCGTTGCGCCGTCTAGCTTCTGCCGCGGACAATGTGCGCAGCGGTCGGGCACAGGAATTGGACGCCGATGCGCTTCGAAAGCGGCCAGATGAAATCGGGGATTTGGCGGACGCTCTGGCTGCGATGACTGCGACGCTGCAAGAACGCATCGATGCCAATGAGAGCTTTGCCGCTGACGTAGCCCATGAAATAAAGAACCCCTTGGCCGCTATCCGCAATGCTGCAGAACTCCTGCCCCGTGCGACGACGCCCAGTAGTAAGGCCAAGCTTGAATCTATTATCTTGAATGATGCCCGACGGGTCGACCGCTTGGTGACCGATATCGCCAATGCATCCCGCTTGGACGCAGAGCTGGCTCGCGCCAGTCAGCAGAAATTCTTTATGGCCGATATGATCGATGACATGGCTCAAGCCTACGGGTCGATTGGTCACGCTCGCGAAGTTGAAATTGTCGTACGCCACCCAGATGAGACAGACCGCTTGGCTGTGAGCGGGCGTGAGGAGGCAATTTCACGCATTTTGACGAATTTACTCGATAATGCGCTATCGTTCTCGCCGATAGACGGCAAAGTTGTTTTGCTTGGCGCGCGGGTCGGAAAAATAATCCGGATTACGGTTGAAGATGAAGGCCCTGGTATTCCAGAAGAAGCCTTGCAGAGTATCTTCAACCGCTTCTACACCCATCGCCCAACCAGTGCCGGAGAGGAAGGCCAAGCCGCGTTTGGCAAGCATTCGGGCCTTGGCTTGGCCATTGCCCGCCAGATTGCCGAAAGCCATGGCGGTGCTGTCTGGGCTGAAAATCGTGAAGATCGCAGCGGTGCGCGCTTCGTCTTAGAGTTGCCCGCGGTCTAAGCCTTAGGGTGTTGCCAACGCCGGATGGGCCAGCAGATCGTGCGTCACTACAGGGTAGAGCGACGCTAAAAGCGTCAATGCGGCAATGATGTTGAAGGTTCGGAGTTTGACTGGGTCTTGCAGGAATTGCCGCACTTGCATGCCCAGAAAAGCCCACAGGCCAACAGTTGGCAAATTGATGGCACCAAACACCAAAGCCACAATCAAAAGACCCATCATCGGATGATCTGCTGGCACATAGGCCGTAACGGACATGAGGGCCATGGTCCAAGCTTTGGGGTTCACCCATTGGAATAAACACGCCTGCAAGAAGCTGAAGGGCTTCGCCGCCGAAGCCGCATCACCCTTTGGCGCTGCCGCTGTGGCAATTTTCCAAGCCAAATAGATCAAATAGACCACTGACCCGACTTTCAGGACCGTATAAGCGATTGGGAAGCGCACAAAGACTTGGGCCAAGCCTAAGCCGATCATGATCGTCATAACGACAAAGCCTATCGAAACACCCAGCATGTGCGGCAGAGTGCGGGCAAAGCCGAAATTGGTGCCTGACGCCATCAACATCAGATTATTGGGCCCCGGTGTGATAGAGGAAACGAGCGCAAAGCCGCAAAGGCCAAGGAAAAGTTCTTGCGTTAACATAGCGCAACATTATGCGAGATTTGGTCGCATGTTCTTGCAATTTCAGTGGTCACAGCTAAAACTGCGCATGTTATGAGTATCTTGGATGAGACAGATCGAAGAATATTGCGCGTTCTTTCGCATGACGCGCGCATCAGCAATGTCGACCTCGCGGGCAAAGTCGGCTTGTCGCCTTCAGCCTGCCTGCGACGCGTGCAGGAATTGGAACGCCGGGACATCATTCAAGGCTATCGCGCGCAGCTGAATTCCGCCGCCCTCGGCATCGGCTTTCTGGCCTATGTAACGGTGGGCCTCTCGCGCCATACCAAACAAGAGCAGGCAGACTTTGAAGCGGCGATCAAGCGCGCACCTCAAGTCCGCGAATGCCACAACATCACCGGAACGGTAGAATATTTATTGCGAGTCGAGACGAAAGACCTGCCTGCCTACAAGCATTTCCACACCGAAGTCCTTGGTGCTCTGCCACAGGTTGCCACCATCACCAGCTATATCGTGATGGGCTCGCCTAAGGATGAGCGGGGGTAGGGTTGGCCAGACATCCCTGTCATGGCTTGGGTCAAGTGCCGCGCACCCGCTCAGGAAGCGGTAAATTGGCCGATGCAAACCCACAATTCCGACAATTATTGGCACTAACACGATCGCCTCAATAATGACCAAACTACCTCGATCTTTCGAGCTTGAGACATGTCGAGATACGAAGAGGAACACACAAGATCTCCTGCCCCACCGGTTCTGATTTTTTTCAAAATAAAACAGAGATTGAATGGTCACCCTGATTTCTGCCCACGACTGTACCCACGCAACTTGGTGCTAGGGGCCCGACTTGTCCAAAGATCTCTGCTGCCTGTTCGATCGGTTACGATGTGTTTCCCAGTGAGGCGCAGCTGCGCCGAGGGTCCGTCGAGCTGAAGTCTCATGGGTCAGTGCAAAATCGCAGAATGGCTGGTCTGCAGGAAGCTGTGGCATGTGCTATGCAGTCTTTGGGGCTGAAACACTGGCCACCCCCGCGGCGCGCTTGGCAATGATCGCACCAAGTGATCTGACTGTGCCACCCGAAAGATCGCGATCCTTAAGGTCCTTTTCTGTGTCATGAAGCGCGCCAGCTACCAACTGGCAAAGCTCTAGGACCCGCTTGCGCACAAAAGGCATGCGCAATCCGGCATCTTCAGAAAACTTCTCCCATGCTCGGGGTGATAACTCTTCCGCCGCTCCGGCTCCGCCGATCTTCATCGCCATTCGGGTTGCGACATGAGGCCAGGCCATTGTGCACAGAAGGTCGTAGAGGGGGGCGAGCACCATTCCGTCGCTTGGCGAATATAGCAGGCTGAAGTTCTTTCCATGCGCATCGGCGTTGCCGATGATCAGGTTGAAGATAGTGGCATCCAACAGCTTCAGCACCTCTATAGCAGGTCTGGTGGTAACGCTGCGCACCAGTGAAAAGCTGGTCTTGAAGGTAGGCCCGCCTTCGGCGGCATATTTGCTTTCAGGTTGATGGCCAAGCGCCTGGCAGAAGTCTTCCTGATGCACGCGGTGCATCGAACCATCGGGGCCAAGTTGGCGATCATATCGCTCGATCAGCAGGAACTTCCGGCCCTGCACCACGCGCGGATCAACAGGTGCGACCGACAGGCCAATCGCCTTTGCCAGTCGCATGACAAAAGCTTCGTTCTCGACGCTCCCTTCAAATCTGGTCATCTCCGGCTTGAGGATATGGGTAGTTGGTTGACCCGGCGACGGCAGGCAAATTTGGTTATCGCGCACCACCACAGGAACTTTGTTTTGCGCTCCTGCCAACGATAGTCGCAGTCCTGCTTGCCCTGCCAGCAATGGGCGCAGGGGCAGGGAGTCCAGTATTTTAGCGAGGGCACTTTCGGTGAGTGGTTCGGGCTCAAAAGCAGGCTGATAGACCGGCGCTGCCTGCCCCTCCGGCCAAATCGCCAAAGCGCCTGCGACATCACCGCCCAAGGCGTCCAGCAGAGCAAAGTCATTGTTGCGGGACAAGCCAAGTGCACTGGCTGCGGCATCCCTTTGGCCTTCCTCGGGCAGTAGGCCGGCAAAGAAGCTGCGTGTCTGGCGAGGGCCATAAGGCTCAATGCGCAAGGGCAGGGCGGTCGAAATTGCTCTGGCAGCAGGCTGCGCCAGCCAATCTGATGAATAGAAAAATCCTAAATCGCCATCGGCGTCGCGAAACAGGGTGCCAACGATCTGGCCCTCCCACCAGACAGACAGGCGGCTCATGGCGCTGGTCCCGTGACATCCATCTGAAGCCCCAGCGCTGCCGCCACTGCCAGCGCCTTGCCCAATTGAATACTGGCCTTGCCAGCCTCCAACTCAATAACAAAGCGTACGCCGACGCCCGCTGCGCCAGCCAGTTGGTCCTGGCGCAAGCCTTGTGCTTTGCGCGCGCTACGTACCGCTTTTCCGAAAGTGATAGGGGTCATGGTATTGGTCAATTTAACTTCCCGATCAGGAAAATACACAGATTCATCTTATGTCACAACTCAAAAATTCCTGATCAGGAATTTATCGTAGATCAGCCCGGTGGATGGACGATTTCATCCCGATCGGGATGAAAAAGCGCAGGTTGATTAAGATGCTACTGGCTAGCCTTTACGGCCAATGCCCCATATCCTAAGCCGCGATTGATGATGGCCTGCTTGCCCAGGCTCGTGGTGACGTGGCCTCCGACAAAGCCCTCAGCCCGGCCATGGCAGATTTGGTCGTGAGTGCCATAGTTGATGACCTTGCGTAGGGTCATCAGATCAACCCCGCTGGCGCGCTTGCCACGGATCAGCACATGAGCATGGGGCTGGTCTTTATCGTGGTGGTTGCGCCAACCCAAAACGATTGTCGCCAATTGTCGATCAATAAACCCGCAGCTTCGGTGGGATCGTGGCCACGTCGTTGCTCATGGTGTTCATATGCACAGGGCGATAGTCGATTTTGACCGAGCCCGTTGCTTCATCATACCAAGTCAGCGTGTGCTTCATCCAGTTGACGTCGTCGCGGTCTGAATAATCTTCGCGGGCATGCGCACCACGGCTCTCGGTCCGGTTGGCTGCGCCATACATGGTGACCATGGCTTGGCTCAACAAATTGTCGAACTCCATGGCTTCAGCGAGGTCAGAGTTCCAGATCAGGGAGCGGTCGGTGATGGCGATGTCTGGCGCGCCAGAAAACACCTTGTCCATTTCCTTACAGCCTTCGTCCAAGGTTTCACCTTCACGATAAACCGCGCAATGATTCTGCATTACCTTCTGCATTTGCAAGCGCAGAGCTGCCGTGGGCGTGCCGCCCTTGGCTTGGCGGAACCTTTCCAGACGGGCCAAGTGGCTGTCGGTCATTGCATCGGTCATCTCTGGCTGGCGCGCACCGGACTGAACGGTTTCGCCACAGCGCAGGCCAACAGCGCGGCCAAATACCACCAAGTCGATCAAGGAGTTGGAGCCCAAACGATTGGCCCCATGGACCGACACGCAAGCGGCTTCGCCCACAGCCATAAGACCACGAACAACTTGGTCGGGGTCGCCGCCGACTTTGGTTAGCACTTCGCCATGATAATTGGTCGGGATGCCGCCCATATTATAATGCACGGTTGGCAGAACTGGGATCGGCTCTTTGGTGACGTCCACGCCTGCAAACACTTTGGCGCTTTCCGAGATGCCAGGCAGGCGCTGGGCCAGAATCGCTGGATCTAAGTGGTCGAGGTGGAGGTGGATGTGGTCCTTGCCAGGGCCGACGCCGCGACCTTCGCGGATTTCCATCGTCATGGCGCGCGAAACCATGTCTCGTGGAGCCAAGTCCTTCACGGTTGGCGCATAACGCTCCATAAAGCGCTCACCTTCCGAATTGGTCAGATAGCCGCCTTCGCCGCGTGCCCCTTCGGTGATCAGGCAGCCCGCGCCATAAATGCCGGTTGGGTGGAATTGCACAAATTCCATATCCTGCAAGGGCAGGCCAGCCCGCAACACCATGGCATTGCCGTCGCCAGTGCAGGTGTGGGCGCTGGTGCAGCTGAAATAAGCACGGCCATAGCCGCCAGTTGCCAGCACGGTGCGTTGGGCGCGGAAGCGGTGCAGCTTGCCCGTTGCCAATTCCCATGCAGTCACACCGATGCAGGCACCGGTCTCGTCCATGATCAGGTCAAGGGCGAAATATTCGATGAAGAACTCAACGTCATATTTCAGCGAGTTGCCATAAAGCGTGTGCAGGATGGCGTGACCGGTACGGTCAGCTGCAGCACAGGTTCGCTGAACGGGCGCTTCGCCATAATTGCGGGTCATACCGCCGAAAGCGCGCTGATAGATTTTGCCATCCTCGGTGCGTGAGAAGGGCACGCCCCAATGCTCGAGCTCATAGACGGCTGCAGGCGCATTGCGGGTCAGATACTCAATGGAATCTTGGTCGCCAAGCCAGTCTGAACCTTTCACGGTGTCAAACATATGCCAGCGCCAGTCATCTTCACCCATATTGCCCAGCGCTGCTGAGATGCCACCTTGGGCCGCCACGGTATGTGACCGGGTTGGGAAGACCTTCGAGATACAAGCTGTCTTCAAGCCGGCTTGGGCCGAACCCAAAGCGGCGCGCAGGCCAGAGCCGCCAGCACCGACAACAACAACATCGAAGGTATGGTCATTCCACTGATAGTCCGCCGTCATGGGCTTAGGCTCCAACGAATACTTTGGCGACCGAAAGGATCGCGATGACTGCTAAGATAGCGGGGATGGCCGTGTTGGCGAGCAAAGATACAGTGCGCGCAACAGGCCCCGTGATGTAGTCTTCAATCACCACCTGCATGCCGAGGCGCATGTGAAACAAACCGGTAAGCACCAAAAGGGCAGTCCCAGCAGCATTGAGCGGGTGCTTCATCCAGCCAATGACGCTGTCATAGCTGCCATCGGTTCCCAGAAGGACCGATAAAGCAAACCAAGGCAACAGGACGGTTAGGAAAATTGCGGTTGCGCGTTGCTGGATAAAATGGCCAACGCCATGCTTGGCCGAACCAAGGCCACGGGCGCGAGACAATGGCGTACGTAATGAATGGGTCATCGTCTGCCTCCTAAGCCAAAAACGCGAGTGCAAAAACCAAAACAGCCCCAACGGCACCTGCAATGATTGTCGCCCAACCTGTGGCAGTGGACACCTTCGGGTCAAACCCTTTGCCAGCATCCCAAGCTAAGTGGCGGATGCCATTGGCCAAATGATAGCAGGCCGCTGCTGTAATGCCGAAAAGGATCAAGAGGCACAGCGGGCTCATCAAGAAGGCCGTATATGCACCATAGGCTTCAGGCCCGCTGGCCAAAGCCATCACCCAAGCAGTGAGGACCATCGCGCCCAAGTAGAGGGCGACGCCCGATGCCCGGTGAAAAATCGATGTCGCCATCGTCACGTGCCAACGCCAGACTTGCAGGTGTGGCGACAAAGGGCGCTTATCGTGTGCTTGTGGACCTGCCATGCTCATCCCCAGATAACCTGCCTGTGACATGGAAGAGAGTGACCGCTTCGTCAACGTTTCTCGTCAGGTGAAGTGGCAAAATAGCTTCATTCAGCTGGGTTTAGCTGCATGATTTAAAACAACTTGGCTTAAGGTGGTAATCTCTTCGCTTTGGGCACGAAGAACCAGACTTGTATCGCCAAGTTGTGCCAGCCAAGTCTCTACCCAGATTTGCCAAGCTTCATGAAAGCCAATCAGAGCTGCCATGCCCCTCTGACCTCTAGCCTGCGCCCACAAGGTTCCGTCGATCCATGCCAAATTGCTCGCAGACCATGTTGGCGTGCTCGACCTATGCAACCGCTCGAGGTGGTCGGCCATGTTGTCCACATGCAGATATACGACCATTGGTTTGGCCTTGGCTAAGGCGGCAAGGCGCGCCGTGGCAAGGTGAAGGATTTGTTCCTCAGGCACACCGGCGGCAAAAGCTGGCAGCAGCGTGTTTTGGATCAAGGTCGCGTCCAGTAAAACAATTCCCCGATTGACAACACATTGGGCCGTCAGCCGTGCCCAAGGTTCCAGCCCATAAGCATTGGGCTCTGGCTCCCGACCAGATAAAAGATCGACTTGTTCGGTTCGGATGGGGTGATCAGGATCGAACTCTAGAAAAGCACGGGCTTCCAGTCCTTTAGCTTCCAAATCCTCCGCCAGCCGCAGGGCGAGGCTGGTTTTGCCTGCTCCGATTGGGCCTTCGATCAAGATAATCTGTCGACTGATTCTGCTCATCATCTTTCGGCCTAGAATCGAAGTCCTATATGCGAAGTTGTTACTGACTGCACCTTTGGCAAAATGGTCCATTAGCACTCGTTGTTATCATAACAACTTTGTCATCATCTTGTGCGACGGAATAGACGTATAGGCACGTTGAACACGTTAAGCAAAATTCCAACTGGCTGGCTTAAAGCCGTCCAAAAAGAAAAATAGGTCTCCCCGATGTCCATTCGTTTCGCACTTTTAAGCAGCGCGGCTGCGCTTTTGCCTTTTGCTGTTTCAACGCCACTTTTGGCACAAACTGCCTCACTGCAGCCGGCCAAAACTAATTCTGCCCCCGTCACGGCCCAACCTGTGGATCCGCCAGCCGCCGCCGAAGAGCAGCCGGTTGAAGAAATTGTGGTGCGTGCACAACGTGGCCCAAACTCTGTGCCCGGAGATGTTGTCCCCGAAACCACTTTGGACCCAGTTGAGATTACAGCCCTTGGTGCCTCCAACATTGGCGAGGTGCTGGCAGCTTTAGGGCCGCGCGCAGGTTCCGGTCGTGGTCGCGGCAGCGGTCCGCCTGTTATCTTGCTTAATGGTCGCCGGATCAGCAGCTTCCGCGATGTGCAAGGCCTTGCTTCAGAAGCTATTCTGCGGGTTGAGATTTTCCCAGAATCGACCGCGCTCCAATATGGCTATTCTGCAGATCAGCGCGTTATCAATTTCATTCTGAAAGACAATTTTCGTGCTATCACGACTGAGTTGAGCGCAGGTACAGCGGCGGAAGGTGAGCAATCGCGCGGTGAACTGGAACTGGGCTTACTGACCATCGGGGCCAAAGGGCGCTTGTCAATCAATGGAGAGGTGTCAAGTCAGAACAGAGTCACAGAGGCTGAGCGTGGCGTGCGTCGCGCCACAGCCCCCACCAGTTCTGCGTTTAGAACACTTTTGCCAGAGACACGTGCCGCAGAGCTGGGCATTAGTTACAATCGCAATTTCGGTAAATCGATGGGTGCCACTTTCGATTTCCGTTTTGACTCAAATGAAACCCAAAGTCTGTTGGGTCTCGCCCCCGCCCCAACCGGGCTGCCGGTTGCGATCACGCCTATCGAGCGCACGTCAAAAGTCGACACCTCGCGCGCAACTGTCACCGTCAACGGCACAACTGCCGGCTGGCAATGGACGGCTACAGGCTCTGCCGATCAAGCTAAGACAGATATCAAAACACTGTCTGCCTTGACGCAGCCACAGACATCCAATTCCACAGTCAGCGTTTTTGAGGCGATTTACAATACAACCGGTCCGCTTCTTGAACTGCCAGCAGGCCCGATCCGTGGATCATTCCGCATTGGTTATCAAGATCGTCAGCTCGATTCGGAGTCCTCACGTAGTGGGCTGATTACGCTGACCAATCTCAGCCGGGGAGATGTGACGGCGCGGGGTAATCTTTCGATCCCTGTAACCAGTCGGCGTTCGGGCTATGGGGAAAAATTTGGCGATTTGAGCTTCAGCGTGAACAGCTTTTACACCGACCTGTCGGATTTTGGCGGTCTGCAAGGTGGGGGCCTCGGAGTCAATTGGTCACCAATCAGCACATTACGCCTTTCCATGGCTTATGATGCTTCAGAAGCTGCCCCGAGCATTCAGCAATTGGGTAATCCTGTTCTTGTAACGCCAGGTTCTGCGGTTTTTGATTTCCAAACCGGCCAAACTGTTTTGGTCAATCGGACAAGCGGCGGAAACTCCGGTCTAAAGGCGGAAAGCCGCGCAGACACGACGTTCAGCGTGAATTACTCACCCGCCAAGTTCGAAGGCCTCGACCTGACACTCAGCTATGCAGTCAATACCAGCGAAGACACCATCGCTTCATTTCCATTGCTGACGCCCGCATTAGAGGCTGCTTATCCGCGCCGGTTTGAACGCAATAGTGCCGGCATTCTGACCGGGATTGACCAGCGTCCAATCAATTACGACTCCGCTGACAGTACGATTTTCCGCTATGGTTTTTCCTTCTCTAAGGGCTTTGGGTCCCAAATCGGGCGTGGTCCCGGTGGTGCTGGATTTGGTGGTGGGCCACGACCACCTATACCGCCGTCTACCACTGGAAATGCGCCTACAGAGTCTCCAGCGCGACTAACACGGCCACAAGGTGGACCAGGTGCAGGAGCGGGCGCAAGTACCAGCGCTAGTCCGGCGCCAACACCCTCCACGGGTCAACGCCCCGCAGGGGGCATTCTGGGCGGATTTGGCGGCGGATTTGGTGGGCGCGGTGGACCTCCTGCCGGGGTTTTCTTTGGCGGCGGTGGTTTTGGCGGCGGCGGATTTGGCGGTGGTCAAGGGGGTCAAGCCGGTCGTTGGAGCATCTCCATCTTTCATGCCCTTAAGCTAGAAGACTCCATCGTACTGGCTCCTAATTTGCCAAAGCTGGATTTGCTCGAAGGGGCAGCGGTTGATGACGGTGGTGGTTCACGCCGTCACACCGTCGAATTTAACGGAGGTTGGTCCTATATGGGGATTGGCTTCCGTGCCTTTGGGGAATGGCGGGGGGAGAGCAAGATTATCGCCAGTGCAAGCGGGGTCCCCGGGGCAACGGATCTTTACTTCGACGACCAGTTCACCTTCAACTTGCGCGGCTTCTTGAACTTCGAGGCGCGCCCGCAATGGGTTAAAAAAGCACCCTTCTTGAAGGGGTCTCGCTTGATCTTGCGAGTCGACAATTTGACAGATTCTGCTCAGAGCGTACGCGACTCTGCAGGCAATACGCCTGAAGCTTATCAAAAGGCCTTGCTTGCCCCACGCGGGCGTTCTGTCGAGTTGAGCTTCAGAAAGCAGTTCTAACCTCTGAATGGATGTCTCTGCCTGCGTGCAGAGATTGACTCTTCGCCACGCGCTCTGTAACAGCGCGCGTTCAAATTTCTTCTCGATCAAGGCGGTTGTCCGCCAGGA
>Ga0247831_1004628_pt1 | contig 18081 bp, 8 predicted proteins | sample LaCruzMarch2015__9_FD_192406 | JGI IMG/M metagenome (GOLD analysis project Ga0247831, IMG submission 192406) | Freshwater microbial communities from meromictic Lake La Cruz, Castile-La Mancha, Spain - LaCruzMarch2015_1m | ecosystem: Environmental > Aquatic > Freshwater > Lake | place: Spain... | reverse complement strand
AGAAATTAGTATTATTTTCGCTGACAGAATCGCAGATGAGGATTTCGAGTTATAAGTTTTGGTTGAAAAAACCAAAACTTATAACTCGCTCTAGTTTAGGCTTGACACAGTTTAGAAAACACTCCCGCCAAACATCTACGCCAATTATTTTGGGCAATTTAATGGCTGGAATTGGCCACTTAACTATTAATATTAGAATTTTTGAAGCACTAATTTTTTCAAAAGATAATTTACTGATTCTGTGTCCAACATTACCTCCGAATTCTAATCCTATTGAAGATAATTCCTCATTAAGGCGTTCAAATCTCCTTCCATAAGAGTTGAGCCTATTTTGTATCTTTGCCCTGGGGTTAGTTGAGAAAATATTTTCATGTTATTTTGAATTCGACACTCAAAAATAACACTCTTCTAACTCCTTTTTTATCTTTTTAATCTACTTAATCAGTAGATTGCATTTGAAACTTTAATTTACGAAATATAAAAATACGATATTAGAAGATTTGCATTGATTTGATGGGGCAAATATTTCCTGTAAATATATAAACAAAGCTGATAATTTGGAGAATAACCTAAGGTGGGCTTATATTAGTGTTTAAATTGTTTTTTTGAAACTTATCGAAAATAAAGATTCTTTTAGCTGTAAAAGATTAAACTTAAATTACGATTCATGTAGTTTAAGCCATACTTTTCAATCATAAGAAAGAGAATATTTGTGATAAAACTATGAATGAAATTGCGATTCAAACTAAAAAAAGGATGCAAAAAACTATGAAATCATATAAATACTTTACTTTAATTTGCTTACAATTATTATTTTCTTGTTCTAAAAATTCCGATACCCTCTTTACATTAATAGAGGCAGATGAAACTGGGATTAATTTCAACAATTTTGTGGATGAAGATGCTGAAAATAATGTTTTAAAATATGGTTATTTTTATAATGGCGGAGGAGTGGCCGCTGGTGATTTCAATAATGATGGATTCGTGGATTTGTATTTTACTGGCAACATGGTAGCTGATAAAATCTATTTGAATAAAGGAGAAAAAGGGAATAATGCTCCAAAATTTGTGGATATAACTGAGATTTCTGGCATAAAACACAGCGGGTGGAAAACGGGTGTAACTTTAGTGGATATAAATAATGACGGCTGGCTGGACATCTATGTATGTAGATCAGGAGCAGAAGACCCTAATTTAAGAAAAAATCTTTTATATGTAAACAACGGTTTAAAAGGGACAGATAAAAACAAGCCTAGTTTTTCAGAAAAAGCATCAGAATATGGTTTAGACGACGATTCTTACAGTACTCAGGCCTCGTTTTTTGATTATGATAAAGACGGTGATTTAGATTGTTTTCTTGTAAATCATTCTATTCAACAATATGCAGGATTTAGTGCAACAATAGCTCAATTTAGGCAACAACCCGATCTGAGATTTGGCTCAAAACTTTTGAAAAACGAAAACAATATTTTTAGAGATGTATCTGCTGAGGCTGGAATTGTAAATAATGTACTGAGCTTTGGCCTTGGAATTAATGTAAGTGATTTTAATCAGGATGGCTGGTTAGATATTTATATTTCAAATGACTACAACGAGAATGACTATTTATATATAAATCAGAAAAATGGTTCATTTAGAGAAGAAATAAAAGGGTATATTGGCCATACCTCACTATTTTCGATGGGTACTGATGCCGCGGATGTAAACAATGATGGACTCATTGACATAATCACCCTAGATATGTTACCTGAAAAAAATGAACGTATAAAATTGACTTCAGGAGACGATAATTACGACAAATATCAAATGCTCGTAAAAGCAGGTTTTCACCATCAGTCTATGCGAAATATGCTTCAAATTAACAATGGGATAGGTTTTTCTGAAATTGGACAATTAGCTGGAATATCGAATACGGATTGGTCTTGGGCAGCATTATTTGCAGATTTTGACCATGATGGTTTAAAAGATTTATTTGTAACTAATGGCTATGCCAGAGACTATACCAATATGGAGTTTCTGAAATTTTCTACCGACAAACAAATAGATAGTAGAGAAGGGAAAGAAATGCCGACTCAAATGGAAATTATAAAAGCCATGCCACCTATAAATGAGCCTAATTTTATTTTTAAAAACAAAAACGGTCTGCAGTTTACAAAAAAAACCAAGGAATGGGGTTTTGACAAAAAAAGTCAATCAAATGGAGCAGTATATGCAGATTTAGACAATGATGGAGACTTGGACATTGTAACAAATAATATTAACGAAAAAGCATTTTTGTATTTAAACAATAGCCAATCAAATACTGATTTTGGATATTTGAAGGTAAAATTACAGGCAGAAAACGAAGGTCAGAAAATTGGAGCTAAAGTGGTAGTTTGGCAAAATGGGAAGCCACAGTACCAAGAATTTCAACCGACAAGAGGATTTCAATCAGCCATGTATGTGCCTTTGATTTTTGGTTTAGAAAAAAAAGCGGTTGTTGACTCTTTAGAAGTGTTTTGGAACAATAATACAAAAACAGTCATTAAAAATGTTAAATCAAATACCGCTGTTACGGTAAAGTACACTGAATCCAATCAAAATACTCCTCAATTTTTACCAATAGAAAACCAATTTTTTAAAGAAGCCCAATCTATTTCGTTTTTCCATAATCAATTTTCAAATAATGATTTTAAAATTCAGCCATTATTGCCAGAAATGCGTTCATATACTGGACCTTGTTTGGCAAAAGGGGACGTAAATGGCGATAAAAAAGAAGATGTTTTTATTGGTGGCGGAAAAGGGCAATCGGCTGCCGTTTATTTACAGAACACCAACGGTTTTTCTAAATCTAAGCAATTAGAAATTGAAAAAGATGCCGAATTTTCAGATGCGAAAGCACATTTTTTTGATGCGGACGGCGATTTAGACTTAGATCTTGTAGTTGGAAGCAATGGCTACCAACTCAGTCCAGAAAGCCCTTATCTGGCTGTGAGACTGTATATAAATGACAAAGGAACTTTTCGGAAATCAACTAATTTCTCTACTATTTTGATTAATATGGGAGCACTAGCCACAGAAGATTATGATCAAGATGGAGATATAGATATTTTTGTGGGAGGAGGAAGTGTCTCAGGCAGGTTTCCTGAATCACAAACCTCGGTTTTACTAGACAACGACGGAAAGGGGAATTTCAAAGAAAATACCTCTTTTAAACATAATTCTTTAGTGACTGATGCCTTGTTTTCAGACATTAATGGAGACAAGTATCCCGATTTATTAGTGATAAATGAATGGGGTTCTCCCTCAATTTACATGAACAAAAAAAATAAACTAAACCCTGAGAGCCCCTTTAAATTTAGTTTTTTAGCACATTGTATTTCATCTGCAGACTTAGACAACGATGGCGATCCAGATTACATAATTGGTAATGAGGGACTTAATACGCAATTTAATGTAGTTTCTAATAATAGTTTAAAAATGTATTTTGGCGATTTCTCTGGCGTAGGAACCACAGTACCTTTGATTACTCTTTTTGAAAATGAACAAGAATATCCATATGCTAGTAGAGATGAGCTGTTAGATCAGATTCCAAGTTTGAAGAAATCGTTTTTAAATTATACCAGCTATTCAAAAGCCACTATTCCAGATATTCTTAGCTCAGAAATGCTGAAAAAATCCAAAACCCTATATGTAAACGAACTTAGATCAGGAATTCTTTGGAATGAAAAAGGCAAACTTAGTTTCTCTGCATTACCTTTAGAAGCACAGTTTTCACCAATTTATGCCATTGCAGCAAAAGATATAAACAAAGATGGGAAAATTGACATTATTTTAGGAGGAAACACTACACCTACTCGGGTGCGAATGGGAAAAATAGATTCAAATTATGGACAAGTGTTTATAAATGGAGGAAATAGAAATTTCCAATTTATTCCTCAGCAAGAAACTGGGCTCTTGATAAAAGGCGATGTAAAATCATTAAATTTTATAAATCAATGGCTAATGGTAGGCATAAATGGTCAAAATTTAAAAACCTACCAGTTGAGGTAGGTTTTTAATAATTCAGAATTAAAGTGCCGAATAATTGATTTATTTCTCTGAACCCAAAAAACGTTATATAAAGTTGACTTCAATTTGATGCTGATTTAAGCGACTTTCAATTCTCAAGAAATTGTATAATCATTCAATATAATTCGAAATTTAGATTCTTTTTAATGAAATTAACGATAAGCCCTTCATTTTTTCATGAAGTCTAGTGAGCTTTTGGGGTTAAAAACTCAGCTAACAACAAAGCATCTGATTTGTTAAGTGTATTTTTCAATTTCAAAAGACCACTCATGTCAGAATTTTGAGCAAATATTTTTAGAGCATTTGTTAATCGATTATCTACATCATAAGGCTGCCCACTACCAAGATTTTCTGGCCAAGTTTCAGCTTCATTCAAATAAAATTCTGCTTCTTTCTGCTTTTTTGATTTTAACAATTGAATAGCATACAAAATATTGGCTGTCCTGAATAATTCATGTGTTCCTTTTGCCCCTTCACTCGGCAACATGTTTAAAGATTTTAATAATTCTAAACACTCTTTGTACTTTTTTAAACCCGATAAAATCTCCGCTTTTTGTTGTCCAATTATATATTTTTCATGCACAGTATTTGGTTTAGCTTTATCAATCACAAAAAAAGCATTTGTAAAATCTTTTTCGGTTTGATGAAATTCGGCTAAAGCTTTTATGGTCCTCCAATTTTCTGGAGCTAATTGATAGGCTTTCTCCAACGCCTCTCTTTTTACTGCCTTTTCAGCCTTAAACAACTCAGCTTTTGCCAAGTAAAAAGGAAAAAAATCAGGAGCAACCGCACATTCAGTAAACTGTTTTTTAGCTTCATTTTCCCTATTCATTTGCCACAGCAGAATCCCATAATAGTATTTCAACACCCAAATGTTTGAAAAGGAAGGTTGGGATAATAGTTTTTCAAAAAGGCCTAATTCTTCGTGTCTAAACGGAAAAACTAGGCTAGGAGAAAGTTCTATTCCTTTTTTTGCCTCCACCATATCATTCGAAATTTCAGAATTCCAAAGCATCACCATAGGATGTGCAGGAGCCAAAGTCAATAATGTTTTGGCTGAAATCATATCATTCATTGATCGATACCAAAGAGCCATTTCTATGAAGTTTTCATGAGGAAATTCATTTTTTATGTTTTCTACAATCTCTTTTTTATCTTCGTCTGAATGGGTCAAGAAATACTTTTCTACTCTTGCTAAATGGTCTAATGGATTTTCTTCTATTAACTCATTTATAAACTTAGTAGCCTCCTCTTTTTTATTTATTTTTCTAAGAATTGCAAGTTTTAAATGCTGAGCATTTTCATTTTTACTATCGGTTTCTAATATTTGATTAACAATAACCTGTGCTTTATCCCAATCATTTTCTAAAAAAGCTATTTTTGCTAACTCCACCATGGCAGTACTTCTATACCATGGACTTAATGCCGCAACAGAAAAAGCGTCTTTGGCTGCATTAAAATTTTTGGTTTGAAATGTGGCCAATCCTAAAACATAATTGGAAAGAGGATCATAGGTGTTTACAGAAAGAGCTTTTTTGGATAAATCTATGGCATTTTGATACAGCCCCTTTCTATAGCTAAGTTGAGCCAACTCACCTAGTGCTGGTATATGATATGCATTTTTACTCAATAATTTAGAAAAAGCCAGCTCTGCCTCAGCAAACTTCCTTTGGTTCGCCATACTTTTCCCTTTTAGAAACTGTCCATATTCTGAACTCCAATCAAAATCCTTTGGAGCCTCTAATGGCCTTTCTATAGTTTTAATTTCTTCTTCAGAATCGTAAATTAGGTGATTACCCAAAACGATGCGAACCTTCTCATCGGTTTTTATTTCCAAAGAATCTGAGAAAAACTGCAAAGGTTTAAGTTTCAAAAATTTTCGATATCTTTTACTTCCTACTTGCCATTGTAAACTATCCACAATATTTTTTGCGGGCGATACTGCACATATTACCCAATTTCCTTTTTTCTTTATGGTCCATGCTCCCCAAGTATGAGCTTGCGTAATTCCCTCAATATTTTTTATTGGATACCAATGCTCTGTCCAGGTGTCTGAGGCACTGGGTTTAAAATCAACATGTTTAAAAGGGCTATTTATGCTTTCTTCTGCAGCTTGATTAAACAAGCGTCCTGACTGGAGTTCAACATATTGGCCGTCGGCATCTGTTAATAGGTTTTCCCAAATCATACCTTGACGAGACAAACCCCAAACCCAAACTTTTTTCCCAAGTTTTTCGTGATAAGGTGAATAATGTACAAAACCAATTTTATCTTTATGCCAATAACCTCCAAAAAAATCATCGGTTTTACCCAAAACATGATAGGACTTATAGGTGCCAAAATTATTTTTTTCATAAAATCCGATTTCTTTCCCTTCCTTATTCTTTGGCCAAGAATTAAGTTCTCCTCCATGACCAATATAATTGGTTCCTGAAAAAACGAATTCTAAATCACCAGCTGCTTTAAATCCTGCATTCATCCAATGATAATAGGATTGGTCTATTTGACTTGAGTTATACCATTTGCTTTTGGTTGTAAAATAGGCTTTGTCTTTAGGTAAATTTACCTCTACCATCCACCGGGTGCGAGAGGCCCAGTCATAAGCTCCTACAAAACAACTCACGCTTCCGTCTTTATTTACTCTTTTATAATAGTCCACGGGGTTGGATACGGTAGGGTCATGGCCAATATCACCGAAGTTTAACTCAATACCTCCTGAGGTCCAAGCACCTCGCATGGCTACATCTCTAAATTTTACAACATTGTTGAAATACACGAAAGGAAAATTGGTTGACTTCTCATACGCCCCCCAAATTTTACCGCCTATTTCAGGAGTTACCGACACTTTTATGTAATCATTTTCAAGTTCAATAAACTTCCATTCTCCATAATGCCCACATCCGTATATCCATCAAATCTAAAATAAGGATATACTCTTCCTGTTTTAGCCACAGGATTTGGATCTGAAAAGCCATAGGTTTTCATCATTTTTTTTGTTTCCAAAAGAGTGCTTTCTTGTGAGAAACTTGATGAGAATGCTAAGCTGAATAAAACTAAAAAATACGAAAATTTCAATTTCATTTCTATATTCTATTTTATAAATTAGAGGTTTCATTAAGTGGCCGGTAATACTTTAAACCGCCCTTTTAAAACTAATAAATGGCTTAGTTTAAAACTCAAAATAATGCGATATGGAAGTGAAATATAGAATTCATTCCATTTCAGTATTTTTTTGATTTGAATTTAAGAATAAGATAAAATTCAACATTTTAAAAACATAAATGCCCCATTAAGAACAAAATGGGGCATTTATTTAATTATACTTAAATTGCTCTATTAAATCCGCACAATACAGAAAAAAATTGGATTTTACAAAGTATTCTAAGCTTCGAAGATTAGTATCAAGGTTTGTCCCACCAAAGCCTGGTAGCTGAATTATCGGCACCTCCTAGTTTAGAAATTCCTGACTCCACTCCTTTTTTATTGGTATTATTTTCTCCAATAGTATATGGTGTTCTTCTTACCACGCCATTGGCAGGTACTTCAGGATTTTCTGAAGCAATTCTCGGATAAAGCTTTGGAAATCCTGTTCTTCTGTATTCTGCCCAAGCCTCGTGAGCATTAGGCCAAAGAGAAAGCCATTTTTGGGTAAGAACTTGTTCTCTTTGTTTAATTGGAGTATCTGCCCATTTAACAGGAATATCAGAAAGTGCTGGAGTTTTTACTCCATCATTTAATGCTATTGGACTTGTAGTTCCATTGGTATAGGCACTTACAGCGGGAGCATCGGTAATTCCCCACTGCCTCATAGCAATTGAAATTCCAGTTTCATACAAATCTTTTGCATTTCCAGCCATATTCCAGCCATTTAATGCTCCTTCAGCTCTTAAGAAATAAGCCTCTGAAGCGAACATAATTCCAAAAGGAGTTGAAAACATAGCATCAGGCAAAAACGCATTGGCCACATTTGAATTGGCTACTGCAGCATTTTCTGGTTTTCCTAAGTCTACTTGAGTATAACCATTTCTTAATCCTTTGAAAGTGTTAGTAGTTCCAGCCACTGGTGCATAGTATCTTGAAATTCTTGGATCATTATATCCTTTCAAAACACTTTCCATTGCAGCACTCATTCTAAACTCGTTCCAAGCCGTAGCTTGAGCCATAGGATTTAATGAGTTGGTAGTCACTTTTACAAAAGCGTCGTCTGCATTGGTCATTAATACTCCACCCGCCACAGCAGATTCTGCCTCAGATTTAGCAAGAGCTGGATCTACTTTTGACATCCTCATGGCAATTCTCAACCTCATTGTATTTGCAAATAGTATCCATTTGTCTACATTTCCATCATAAACTTGATCGTTATTTCCTAATACATTTCTACCTTTAAAGGCTTGTAGGTCAGCAGCAGACTTTTTTAAAGTAGCTATAAAGTCCTTGTAGATAAACTCTTGACTATCATATTCTACAAATTTTTCTCCATTTCCAACTTTAGAATAGGGAATTGCTCCCCAATAATCGGTTCTAGGCAAATACATTTGCACTTTCCAAATATTTGCTATTGCAAAAATGGCAGCATTTTCACTTGGTCCACCTGGCTTAGTATTTTCTAGAACGCCTAAAATAGGAGGTACTGCATTGCTATAAAATCCGTTCCAAGCACCATTTAGCCAGTTTCCTACCATTACATTTCGGTCTGAAGGGAAATTTATGGCTACGTTTGCAAAATATTGTGCTTGTAAATCTGCAAATAAACTTTGATAGGTCTGCCAACTAGCAGAAATAGATCGGTATTGTGCTGCCGCAAAGGCATTACCTACTCCAGAGGCATCCAAAGAAGTAAGTTTAGTTTTATCCGTATTAAGTTCTTCAAATTGGTCGGTACAAGAATTAGTACCAAGAACAACAATGCTTAATAAAACTGGGAATAATATTAATCTGATTCGTTTCATTTTTTGTTTTAATTTGTTTTAGAATGATAAATTTAAGTTTACGCCCATAGTTCGAGTAGATGGCAGCGAGAACGATTCCATACCAACAGTTGTATTTTGGGCACCCGCAGTTAATTCAGGGTCAAAGCCCAGAGCATTATTCATCAAGAAAAATAAATTACGACCCACCAATGAGATTGAAGCAGATTGGAAAGGTAATTTTTTGATTAAATTAGTAGGCAATCCATAACTTAATGAGGCTTCACGCAGACGAATATTAGAAGCACTATAGGTAAATACTTCACCGGCAGGTGTATTTCTTCCACCTACCTTTAACCAATACTTTTCAGCAGTGGTAGCTGTAGTATTTGCAGAGCCATCGTCTTTCACTCCTGGAAATAAATAAGAATCTCTTCCAGCTAAGGTTTCTTTGGTAACCCCATCTGCAAAAATTACAGCATTAGTAAACGAAGATACTATACCCCCCATTCTTGCACTTATAAGCACATTCAAAGAGAAATTTTTGTATGATATTTTATTGTTTAGTCCGCCTGTCCATGTAGGGCGAGAATTTCCCATATAAACTGTAGTTCCAGCAGTAATTTTAGGTAAACCAGCGGCATCTACCAAAATCTGTCCTTGAGCATTACGTTCGTATCCCCTACTGTAAATTTCACCCAGTGGAGCTCCTTCTACTGCTCTTACATTATTCATAAAGTCCGATGCCAAAGTAAGCACTTTCAAATCTGGAGTAAGTTCTACCAACTTATTTTTGTTACTAGCAAAATTTAAATCTACATCCCAACGAAGATCTCCCGATTTTACCGGGTTGGAATTTAATGTAAGTTCTATTCCCGAGTTTCTAACTAATCCCGCGTTAACATATTCTCTAGACCAACCTGAAGCCACTGGAATATCCACTAGGAACAATTGGTTCTTGGAATCGTTGGTGTAATAACCTAAGTCAATTCCTAAACGATTACTTAAGAACTTCATTTCTATTCCAAATTCTAAACCGGTCGTTAATTCAGGCTTTAAGCTAGGAAAAGGCTTGATATTGTCTCTTGAAATAAATCCGTTTGGTCCACCTGACGCAAAAGTAAAGGTCTGATTTAAAAGATAAGGACGTGCATCGTTACCCGTTTGGGCATAAGAACCTCTCACTTTAGCAAAAGTTATAGATTTTGGCATATCCATAATATTTGATATAATGGCAGAAAAACCAACAGAAGGGAAGAAATATGATTGACTTTCTTTTGGTAATGTAGAAGACCAATCGTTTCTAGCTGAAGCTGAAACTGTCAAAAAGTCTTTGAAAGTCATGTCAGCAGTAGCAAAAACACCTTGTTTTTCGGTTTGAACTATTCCTCTTCCAATTTGTGGACTCCTTGCATTGGAAGGGATAAACAAATTGTCTCTATTTAATCCACCTGTAGAGGTACTTTGATTCAAAGAATTAAAACGCTGCAAACTAGCACCTACCGTAGCATCCAAATTTAGATTTGTGGATAATTGTTTTTTATAAAAACCCAAGAAATCAAGGTTAATTTCTGAAACTTCTCTCCAGTTGGTTTGATAATCTCCGTTATCTGCAATGGTATAAGTGTTATTATACCACATTCCTTCAAACTTATCTACGTATCTATCAATACCTCCTCTTGCCATAAAACTAATAGCATCGGTCGCTTTATATGTTAATGCAGAGAAACCTGTAACACGATCTCTAGTATCATTGGCTAATACTCTATTCTTTATCCAATATGGGTTTTGTCCGCCATTAGAGCCTGGATTCCAAAAGTTCTGACGTAGACGGCCTGTTGATGGATCTACATACTCAAATTGCTCAGCTGCATCTAAAGAAATATTTCTAGGCAAACGCAATACATGTCTTTGTAAATTAGCAAATGATTCTCCTGTTTGTTGGCGATTATCAATTTTTTGGTTCAAATAGGTTATTTTTGAATCTATTGATAATTTGCTACTTACTTGGTTAGTGATTCTAAGATTTAAGGTATTACGACCAAGTTTGTTGTTGTCTACAATTCCTGTTGCACCCACATTGGTAAAAGAGAAATAGGTTTGAGTTTTGTCTCCACCCCCTGTTATTGCCAATGAATTGGAAATTTGAGTTCCAGTAGAATAAAAATCACTGTAATTGTTATTTTGCGGGGTCATATTATAGGTTTTGCCCGCATCAGCAGGATTAGGCCCCCATAGGGCGACTGATTGACCAGTCATTTTTGGACCCCAGCTAAATTCTGACCTTGGGCTATATACACCAGCACTTCCTTGTCCGTATTCATTTTGGAATTTTTGCAACACCATAGCTTGTTCAGCTTGAAACGAACCATTGTAAGAAATACCAAATCCTTTTCTTGAAGAACCTTTCTTTGTATTAATCAGTAAAGCCCCATTGGCAGCCCTACTTCCATAAAGTGCCGTTGCCGAAGCACCTCTTAAAACTGTAATGGATTCAATATCATCTGGATTGATACTTGAAAGACCATCACTACCATCTCTACCACCGTTTGCATTACCCGGACTAAAATTCGAATTGTCCATTGGAACACCGTCCACTACAATAAGGGCTTGATTGTTTCCAGTTATTGAACGATCGCCCCTTAAAACCACTCTTGACGACCCTCCTAAACCGGAAGCAGACCTCGATACGTCTAAGCCGGCTACTCGCCCAATGAGTGAATTGGCAACATTTAATTCACGGGCCTTTGCAATAGTACCTGTATTGATTTGCTGGGTAGCATAACTCAGTACTTTTTGATCTTTAGTTATACCAAATGCCGTTACTACCACTTCGCCCAACAGTCTATCATTAGAATTTAATATAATGTCAATTACAGAGCCTGAAGCAATGCTAGCTTCTTTGGAAGTATAACCAATAGATGTAAAAAGCAAAGTACCTGAAGAAGCAGAAATTTGATAAGCTCCATCTACATTGGTAGTGGTACCTTTATTCGTGCCTTTCAAAACTACGCTAACCCCTGGAATAGCTTGTCCACCCTCGTCTTTAACCACACCCGATATGCTGCGGTCTTGAGCAAGTACACTTCCTGAGTATGCCAAAAATGATACGAGGAAAATAAAAAACTTTTGTTTCATAGATAAATAAAGGTTTAATTTAAACTAATAATTAAGATATAAATTTAAATAAAAAATAAATAATGACAAATAAATGGGGAGTGTTTTTTTAAACGGTGTTAAGTCTAAACTAGAGCGTAACACCGAATTCATGTTTTTTAAGCAAATTTCTAAAATCCTCTGAGGCGTATTGTCCACCACCATCTGAATGAATAATCAAACCTTTTGGCAAGTTTCTTCTAGCAATAGCTTTATTTAAAGCGTTGATTATTAGTACACTACGCATGTTTTCTGCTAAGTCCCAACCTACTATCTTTCTACTAAACATATCTTGCCAGATGGCTAAATAGAGCCAGGAACCATCTACTAATGCAATGTATGTAATGTCTCCTACAAAGACCTCATTAGGTTGATTTGGAACTGGTCTGCTTAATAATAAGTTAGGACTTCGCCCTAAGTTATGATTAGAATTAGTCGTTTTTGGAACAAAACTCTTAGGCTGAATCGCCACTAAACTTTGTTTTTTCATCAAAGTTTGGGTCTGGTGGCGACCTATTTTTCCGTTCTATCAGGGTCTTCGGCACGAGACCCTGATCGCATTGGTCTAAGCAAATAGGAATAATTTTTTTCCGTTCTATCAGTGTCTTCGGCACGAGACCCTGATCGCATTGGTCTAAGCAAATAGGAATAATTTTTTGCAAGAGGCCATTGATGCCAGTGGTAACCAATATGAAACACGGAATAACACAGCCCCATATTTTTATAGCCGAAATAGTCCACCATCGGTAACTGATGCCGAAGTACAGAACCGTCAGTATTATGATTTATACGATAATTGGGGACTGAGTAATATCGGTTTTGTTGGAGGGTCCTACCAGTCACGTTATATGAATAGTACCGGATGGTTATTGGGTTCATTGGCTCGTAAGACCGAAGATAGTAATGATTGGGAAGCAAAATCCATGTTTCATAATTATCAGGGTTTAGTGATTCAAGAGCATCATCGTAATACCAATAACACGCATTACGTTCGTACGCAATACGATTATGACTTCACGCAATCACCGACAAAAATTACACGTTTGTATCAACAATCGGGTTTTGATGCAGTTTTGCTAAAGACAGAAAATACCTACGACCATGTTGGGCGTCTAACCAAAGTTTGGCATGGAATGGGTATCAATACCAGCAACGCACCGAGCGGTTTGTCAACTACTCCATTGCAAGAGATCTCGGAAGAGAAAATGAAGGCCTTAGCAGCCACTACCATCTCCGTTCCATTAGGGTCTTCGGTACGAGACCCTAATGGCATATTTATTGTTTCATAAACGCCTTAAAATCAGCTACTTATAATGGTTCAAATGGCGAAAACTATTCTTTGCCTAATATGTCTTTCGTTCCATCAGGGTCTTCGGTAAGAGACCCTGATGGCATTGGTTTAAGCAAATAGGGATAATTTTACGCCCGAAGACGACCCCAGCAATTCAAGCGGGCGTATCGTAACCAACGGCAAATATGCTTATCCAGTTCAATATTTTACAACCGACAATGGCGGTAATTTCGTCAATGCCTACTACCTCAATTCTGCCAGTCAATTGCCACTTTCTACCACTTTGGGGCAGTATATTGGGTATAATACTGTGCTTGTTAAAGAGGCAAAAACAGTGAATAGTTTGAGAGTTTATAAAGGAAAAACAGTCTATAAATATCGGTCGCCCGGTGATAATGATTCACCTGATATTAATGCAGGAAATTTCCCTTTTTGGAGCATTTCGAGCGACTGGAAAAGAGGGGTTATCACACAAAAAAAGGTCTATGACGAAGCAGGAGTTTGGCTTATTGACGACCAAAATTCTTACACTTTAAAACCAAGTCAAAACTACTCAAAATATACAAGTATCAAAACAGGGAAGTTTATTCACAACATCGAAGCAAGCCCCAATGGTTATGACCAAAATGTGTTTACTTTCAGCAAATACCAGTCAATTACAGGTTTTCAGTTCAATGAGCAAAGCATTAATAATGAGCAGTTTAAAGTCAATAATAATCTTTCAAATATTCAAAATATTTCTCAATTTGTTTACGGAAACGACAACCATTTACAGCTAACCGAAACAACAACAACAAACAGCAAAGGCGAAAACATAATTACACAATTCAAGTTTCCAAACGACATAAATTCAGGCGATTTACAAACTACGGCATCATTATTAGGTTCTCGAAAGGCAGAATTATTGCAAACAGAAACTTTCTTAAATAGTGCTTCAATTGGCAAAAACCAATCATTTTTTGGTGTATTCGGAGGAAAAACCCTACCAAGTAGTCAGAAAACATTTATTGGTGGCAGTTCAATTCCGAGTACCGAAACACTTCAATTAAGTTACGATTCTTATGGAAATCTGACTTCTTTTAAGGAAGTTGGTGGAGCAATACATAGCTTTTTATGGGGTTGTAATGGGCAATATCCAGTAGTTTATATTGCTAATGGCACACCGCCAGACCCTTCGGCACTACTAACAACTTTTGATGCTAATACCATCGAAGCAACAGCCAATAATTTAAGAAGTAGCCTTCCTAATGCCAAAATATCTTGCTATTCTTTCAAACCAATGGTTGGAATGTTGAGCAGTACATCACCGAATGTAATAAAAACCAGTTTCGAGTTTGATGGTTTACAACGATTACATAAAATCAAAAACCATAGTAACTACTTAACAGACCTATATTCGTACATTTATGCAACAGTTCTTACAGGATGTACATCTCCTTCTCCTCCGAATATTTCAGTAGGAACTACAAGTTTATGCAACCTTACCTTAAATGCTACAGGATGTAGCGGGACTGTCAATTGGAGCAATGGAGCAGTAGGTAATTCAATAAGCGTCCCCAGCAAGACAACATTAACATATACCGCAACTTGCCTTGTTTCAAGTTGTACCAGTGGAGTTTCAAATAGTTTGGTAATTCCTCCTTTGCCGAGTGGGTGGGCAAGTGGAGACATCGGTTCGGCAGAAGGGTGTACTCAAAACATTTCAGGCAGTTTAGCTTTACTAGGAAGTGGAGCTGTTGGTGGTTCAGATGATACTTTTCATTGGGTTTATAAATCTATGAGTGGTGATTTTACCATGATTGCTAAAATTGCTAATTTACCCGAAGTAGGCGGTATGCGTTCGGGTATTATGATTAGGAGCAATACCGGTTCTAATGCTCAATTTTATACACTTATTCAAGATGGGAATGCCAATGTAGGAGAGTTAAAACGAGATACCAATGGCGGAAATGGTGAATTATACAGTTTTGCTGGTTCGGCAGTCAATCAAACATGGATTAAGATAGTAAAAACAGGAACAACCATTAAAGGCTATCACAGCACCGACAGCAATCCCGAAGTCAATAACCAATGGGACGCTAATTTTCAATTAACAGGCAACAACCCAACTACGCTTGATTTTGGGACGAATTATTTAATCGGTTTCATTAGTTCGGGTAGTGCTAATCAAACAACTTTTTCAAATATTACACTTAACGGAAACGCTTTTTGATATGAAAAGATATATAATACTTCTGTTTTTTATCCCTCTATTGGGATTTTCTCAAACAATACCGAGCGATAAAAATGCTATTATTCACAGCAAATTTAGGGTAGCTACCACCAACGAAGCGGATGCAAGCGACCCCAATAAAGCCGTGATTACGATTGCTTATATTGATGGTTTAGGACGTGGTTTGCAAATGCTTGGTTATCGTCAATCACCAATTCAAAAAGATATTGTAAGCGGAGCAGTCGAGTTTGATGGCTATGGTCGCTTAATAAAAACAGCTTTAACTTCACCGACTACTAATAACACAGGAACATATCAAAGTAATGCTTTTGGTTTAGCCAATACGTTTTATAGTGATAGCTATGCTTATACCGAAACAAGTATGTTTGATAATTCACCCTTGAATCGTGTACGAGAACAGTATGGAGCTGGGGAAGCATGGCGAACTAATAATAAGTCTATACAAATGTTTGAAGAATCGGTAGGAACGGATGTCCGACTATATCATTTGGACGGCAGCAATAATATTATCTTATCTGGCACATATCCTGCCAATAGCCTCTATAAAAAACGATTAATAGATGAACAAGGACATACGAGCATCGAAATAAGCGATAAACATGGTAATTTAGTCCAACGAGAACAACAAGACGGCGGTATCACTACTTATTTTATTTATGATGTGATTGGGCGTTTATTGGCAGTTATTCAACCGCAGGGCTATGAACTTAATAGTAGCATTTCTTATAATTCTTCTGATTTTCAAAAATTTGTATTTTTTTATGAGTACAATGAGCGAAACCAAGTGGCACATAAACACACACCAAGTGGCGGTTGGACGAGCATGGTTTATGACCGACTAAATCGAGTAGTATTAGTTCAAGATGCAGGGCAGGCAGTCAATAATCGTTGGAATTTCAATAAATACGATGCTTTGGGTCGCACAATTATTATAGGGGAATTAACCAATAATAGTAGCCGAAGTACCTTACAAAGTGCATTTAATAGCATATCTACTGCCTATGAGGTATGGAATAATGGTTATAGTAATCAAAGTTTTCCTATTTCTTATGGTGCAACGGATGAAAAAATGTGGAACTTTTATGACACTTATGATTGGATAGCAGGAGAATGGGCATTCAATGCAGGTATTGCCTACAATGCAAGTAGTTACTGGAGCAACGCACAAGGTCTGCTAACAGGCTCGTTTGCTCGTAGTACGGAAGACCCCAATAAGGTATTTCATTTGGTAAAATATTATGACACTCAACAGCGAGTTATTCAGACATTCCAAGTACATCAAAAAGGTGGTGGTAGTCCTTGGACGAAGCCAATCATTACTAATTATGAATATAATTTTGCAGGAGAGATAACCAAAGAGAAAGTATTGTATCAAATAGATGGTTTATCAAATACCGAAAGTCAAACTGTCCATGAATACGACTATGTAGGGCGTTTATTGAAAGTATATCATGGTATTAATACTACACCCACAGAGGTTGTAAGGATGTCTTATGATGAATTAGGGCGTGTCCAACAAAAGAAAATTCTACCTAATGGGACTTATTTAGTCGGTGGAGTTCGAGATTATATCAGGCGACCTACAATTGACGGTATTGTTACCCAAAATAATACAGAAGATTTAGCAAGAAAGGCTGTTATTTTAGAGCCAACCAATGATATTAAAGCTATTAATCTTACTACTTACGTTGCTCGTATAGACCCCAACGCACAGCAAGGTGTGAATATAAATGGTTTGCAAACGATAAATTTTGCGTGGCATCTTAGGGGCGGTTTATTGGGTATCAATTTGGATAATAATGGCAATGCCATACCCAAAGCAAGCGAGGGCGATTTGTTTAGCTACAAACTCGATTACGAAACGGCAGGCTTTTATGATGGAAATATTGGTAAACAAAGTTGGCAGGGAGTAAATGACCAAAACCAAGCGATTGGGTTACGGTCTTATACTTATGGCTATGACAAATCAAATCGTTTATTATCAGGCATTTATGCAGGAATTAATGGCGAAAACTATACCTTATCGGGGCTAAGTTATGATAAGAACGGCAACATAAAAACCATGCAACGGAACGGCAAAACCAGTAGCGGTTTTGGCTTAATGGATAATCTTAATTATGTTTATGATGGAAATAAATTAAACACCGTAACGGATGGTGTTTCGGCAACTGATAATGAAGTTGATTTAGTGCCGAGAGGTAGCGGAAATTATACCTATTATACCGATGGAAACGTAAAAAGTGATGCAAACGAGGGTATATCATTGATTATTTACGACACTTTTCTAAATCAACCCAAAGAGATACAACTCACCGATGGCAGAAAGATAAACCATTACTACGATGGAGCAGGGACATTACTCAAAACAGTTTATTCAACTGGAGAGTATTGGGAGTTTACGCCCAATGGCATGATTTACAAAAATGGGCAACCCTATCAAATGG
>Ga0247831_1004625_pt1 | contig 18103 bp, 26 predicted proteins | sample LaCruzMarch2015__9_FD_192406 | JGI IMG/M metagenome (GOLD analysis project Ga0247831, IMG submission 192406) | Freshwater microbial communities from meromictic Lake La Cruz, Castile-La Mancha, Spain - LaCruzMarch2015_1m | ecosystem: Environmental > Aquatic > Freshwater > Lake | place: Spain... | reverse complement strand
ACTCAAATGGTTAAATTCCTCAAAATCCTTCAAGTGCGGTGTTATCACCGAACCTATCGGACCACTGTAAGTAGCGCCATACGTATGACCGCCTATATTTTTGTATATCGGACAAGCATTCAAACACGAACCACAACGGATGCAGTACATACTCTCACGCACATTCGGATCTTTGAGCAAATTCGTACGACCATTGTCGAGCAATATCACATACATTTCTTCGGGTCCGTCTACTTCCTTGCCTTTCTTCGGACCAGTAAAAATTGAATTGTATACCGTCACATTTTGACCAGTACCATAGGTAGCAAGCAAGGGCCAAAACAAATTTAAATCATCGATAGAAGGAATCATTTTTTCGATACCTACTATAGCCACATGCACCTTTGGAAATGCAGTCGTTAGTCGGCCATTGCCTTCATTTTCTGTTACACATACGCCACCTACATCGGCCAACAAAAAATTACCGCCCGTAACACCTACACCCGCGCTTGTATACATAGCACGTAGGTTGCGACGCGCTATCAGCGTCAGTTCGCTTGGGGTTAGGTTGGGCTCTACGCCAAGTTTTTCATGAAACAGTTTGGCTACATCCTCCTTGCTTTTGTGCATAGCCGGGGTTACGATATGGTATGGTGCTTCGCCATCGAGCTGTTGGATATACTCGCCCAAATCCGTTTCTACACTTTCAATATTGTGTTCGGCTAGGAAATCGTTGAGATGCAACTCCTCCGTCACCATACTTTTACTCTTTACCACTTGGGTTGCACCATGCTGTTTGCATATCTCCAATACGGCCGCATTGGCCTCGGCAGCATCCTGTGCCCATATTACCTTACCACCATTGGCTATAAAGTTTTTCTCAAACTCAATGAGGTATTTATCCAGATGCTCTATCGTTTTCCACTTAATGTTCTTTGCTTTTTCGCGGGTTTGGCTCAGGTCGGCAAACTGTTGCTTGCCACGCACCACCACCTCATTGTACTTACCTATATTAAACGAAAGCTTGCGTTTATGTTCCGCATCCATCGCTTTCACTTCACTTTTATTCAAAAAGGTCGATTTCAAAGTCCCACTCATGATTCGTTTGTATTTGCTACAAAAATAAGCTATCAAAAACGAAAAAAAAGAGAATTCCTAGATGCCCTATAAATCAAGGGCAGGAAAAGGGATTTTGGAGCTGGGATGTATGCTACTATGGAGCTATTTCACGCTATCCAGCGCGCACGGCGCTGCCTCCTATCGTGGCTAGTTTTCTGGGACATTTACTTTATTTAGCTGAGTCAAAGCAAATACATAAGACTATTAAGCTAATTAGGTAATGGATATATTTACATCCCATTTGATGATTTGCCAATATCAATAGCAAATTATATATTTGTTTACGATTAAAATTTGTCAAAATTCAGCTTCCAAATACAGCACAAAGGGATGATGATTGTTAACTCAAATTAAAAACATCATCCCTTTAAGTAAGTTAGCGGTAATGAACTCAAAATACTCATGAACTATATTAAGATACTAATCATACTTTTAGCCACATCATGTTCTGAACAATATGATAAGGATAAAAACTGGAAAGCCAATAAGTCTAAAATGGAATTAAATCCAACAGATTCAATTGAGTTTAAAGAGCCGAAAGAATTTGCAAATCTAACAGGGCAGGAATTAATTTGGACTAATCAATCTTTAATCAATTATCCTTATAAAAAGAATTGTCCCAATAAAATATTAATAACAATTGACATAAAGGACAGCTTAATCCAAAATACTATCAAAGAGGATTCGTTAAGAATTTGCTACTATCTTTTAGAAAGATTTAAAGAAGATGGGGTCACACATTTTGCCTTTCAAATGATTCATAATAATATGCTTAAAATTTGTTTGTATATAGAAAATGGAATGAACCCAATTGGTATATTAAAAACAATCGAAATTCCACTTAATGCTGATATGGAAACCGAAGAAGACTGGAAAACATATACATACTATTTAGAAAAACATTAATTCACTACCGCTAACCTTGGCTACAAGCTTCGAACATCAATGAACATAGAATTTAAGTCAACTATATTCAGTACAAAAAAGTCCCTTCAGATAAAAGATGATTTCAGTTTACTAGAGTCAAGTGTATATAATTCAGACTTAAAGACATTTGCCAAAAATGATATTATTGGAATCAGGTTTGGTGTGTCATGGATAACTGGGTATCAATTTACAATTGGAAGAGTTTATTGTTTAGATATCCGAAATAAGCAGAACGAAGTGATTAGTGTAAGATTAAAATCTGTTTATGGAATTCGAAGAAAACACCTTGGGAATAAATATTTGGAACTTCTCAACATAATAATCGACACATATTTTACAGATATTTACAATGAGTATCTGAACTCATTTAGCAGAAACGAAGTTATTGAGATCGAAAGTGTGAGGCTAAGTGAAGAAGGCATATGGGTTAAAAAAGGAAATGAAATAATTAAATGGGAGGATCTTGATGTGGGTGTATTCCATAACTATCTTTCCCTTACATCAAAGCATAATAGCAAAAACTATACTCAGTTGTATTATTTGAACGACTGGAATACATACCTTATTGAAATCCTAGTTAAACAAGTGATACAAATGAAGGGGATGGATTAGGAATCGCCCTGCTGTGCGAGATGTTCGGCTTTGCGGCATCTTGACGCAACCGCTATTTTGAAAATATACCAAAAAATGGTATTTTTGAATCAAATATTTAGAAATGGCAAGAAATACATCAATATTACTTGGAGAATATTATGACAACTACATAAGCAAACAGTTAAAAACAGGGCGTTTTGCTTCAGCAAGTGAAGTGATTAGAAATGCTTTGAGACTATTTGAAGAAAATGAAAGTGCTAGATTAAATCTTATTAAAGAATTAAAAAAGGGAGAGCGATCTGGTGTAAATAAAGATTTCAATCCTGACACATTTCTATCCGACTTACATAAAAAGCATATTAATAAGTGAATTATAATGTAAGTAACGAAGCCACGGCAGATTTGGAAAATATCTGGCTATACACTTTTGAAAACTGGTCCATTGAACAAGCTGATAGATATTTACAATTGATACTCGATGAATTTAGTTATTTGTCAAAGGATCCACATTCTGGCAAAGACAGAAATGATATTCGAGTTGGATACCGAAGTTCAAAAGTTAAATCCCACTTTATATTCTATACCATCGAACTTCACTCGACTTACATAAAAATAGAAAGAGTATTACATGAAAGTATGGATATCCCAAATTGGCTGAGGTATTAAAGGCCTGTGCCTAACACTCGTCCGCTGTTCGAGATGTTCGGCTTTGCGGCATCTCGTTCACAGATAAAATGAGTTCTTTGAACTCATACCGCAACATATTCAACAAAAGCCATCTCGAAAGGTTGGCTTTTTATATATGTATCATTTTTATGAGTTGTAAGAAATAGATTTTATATTTGATAATGCAATGAACAAACTATTGTAGCTATTTAGACGAGCTTATGGTAATATGTAAATGGCATGAACATTCTACAATAACAAGTTAGGCGTAAGTTAGCAAGACCAATAAACAAAAAAAGAAAGTACATCATGACCTGTAAATATTTAATAGCAATAATCTTCCTTTGTTGTTCATTCTATCAAGGAAATTCTCAAACTAGTAAGCTGACATTTGTTACGATATGCAATGAAAGATATGGATTTTGTGTTGACTATCCTAAAGACATTCTTTACCCTCAACCAATAAGTTTAAATGGAGATGGCAGACACTTTAGCAATAAGAAGGGAGAACAAATATTAACCACTTTCGGAAGAAGGAATGATACGGGTGATGGTGTATTTTCATTAGAGGAACAATATGAAGAGGATTTGAGAAGCGATGATTTGTTGGATGAGATTTCAGGAACTGGGAAAAAGGTTATTACATATTCTAAACTTTCAAAAAACTATTTCATAATATCAGGATTTTATCGAGGACATATATTTTACCAGAAAGTAGTTTTAAAAGAAGTTGGTTTTGCATATGCCATATTAGTATACAACGAAAAGGATAAACAAATTTATAATCAAGTGGCAGACAGATTATTTAGAACTTTTAAATAAAATGATGAACAATGGAATCTAATCTACTGCCAACTTGCGTTCTGCGTCATTATGGCTTTTGTACTAGGCTGAACATTTGTACTTTCTATTAGCTTTGTACTAAATTTGAATTTTGGTGCTTTCTAATCCTCACCTTCGCCAGGCCCACAAACTTTAGCTGTAAGTTATGAATGACAACGAACTACAATTTTATAGAAATCCGTTTGCCTACATTTTATATGGAATAATTATTGGATTTATGCTTTCAGATATTCATATAAATTTAATTAAGACTACCATTAAATTCCATCGAATTTGGCTTGGGGCATTAGAATTGTTGTTGATAATATTCTTAGCTTTGATTATTCGCCAATTATTCAAAGCTATTCGGAACGAGCCGGTAATAACACTAACTGAAGATGGAATAATTGAACATAAAATAGGCCTTGTTCTTAAATGGACGGATATTATTGAGATCAGTAAGGAAGGTTATAAAAATAATTATATAAAAATTCAATTAAGACAACCATATTCAAATTTTCAAACTATTCATAACCTTTGGAATAGGTTGTATTATAAGATTAATTATCGATTTAATATAAGAAGTATTGACATGTACTTGACTTATATTAAAGGCAATGATGACGAAATAGTAAATCAAATAAACGACTACAAGAACAATTTAACAATACCCTCCAACTAATAGTGTGTAGAAAGTAAGCAGGGCTGCGTAACTATTTTTCTTTCTTCATCTTAGGAACCCGCTATGAGAGATGATCGGCTTTGCGGCATCTCGTACTACAGATAAAATGAGTTCTTTGAACTCATAGCGCAACATATTCAACAAAAGCCGCCTCGATAGGGTGGCTTTTTATATATGTATAATTTTTATGAGTTGTAGGAAATGGATTATATATTTGAAATTGCAATGAACAAACTATGTAGCCATTTAGACTAGTCTATGGTAATTTGTAAATGGCATAAACTATCCACAATAACAAGTTAGGCGAAAGCTTTAGAACATAAACAAATTGAAAAAAAACACTTATTTTTGCCAAAAGAACAAACATGCAAGTAAAAGAAGAAATATCTAATATAGTTAACACTTTACCAGAAGATTTTCTAAATGAGTTGCTACAATACCTTAAGAAACTAGAGAAGACATCACAGGATAAACGTAAATTGTCAATGCACTTAAATACAATTCTTATAGAGGACAAGGAAGTTCTTACCAAATTAGCAAAATGATGGATATTCAAGAAGTCTTACTAATTCATGAAACCTTGATTGCTGAATTTAGAGGAGTAAATGGGGTAAGAGATTATAATTTATTAGTTTCGGCAATTAATAGACCTTTTGCTGGTACAAACGATTCTGAATTTTATCCAACAACATATTTAAAGGCGGCTGCAGTAATTGAAAGCATTGTAAAAAATCATCCATTTATTGATGGCAATAAAAGGACTGGCTATGTAGTTATGCGACTGTTTCTTTTAAGTGATGGTTTAGATATTAACGCTAGCCAAGATGAAAAGTATGAATTTGTTATAGAAATTGCCACAGGTAACTTAACAATCGAAGATATAACTTCATGGATATTGAATCACTTAATACAATTATAGCCATCGCCTAACACTTTGCAGTAGCAAGCTTAAAAAAACACCTAGATGCTAAAAAAACTGTTTAACAAATTATTTTCTAAAAAGGAAGAACCTACGGGAAACTATATTGTAGCGACTCTCAACGACAAAGTAATGCCGATGGATAGAGGAGATATTTATGAAGACCCATTAGATGAATTTTTGAAATTAAAATATTATGGAGAAGTAACTGGCGGTGGAACAGGGGCGGAAGAAAATGGAGAAATTGCATTTTGCGACATTGAGATTAGCTTAAACAAAGATGAGGTAAATAATGAAATGGTAAAAGAAATTATAATAAAACTTGAAGAATTAGGAGCACCAAAAGGTTCAAATTTACTTATCGAAAAAACTGGCGAGAAAATTCCATTTGGACTAAACGAAGGACTTGCAATATATTTAGACGGGGTTAATTTATCAGATGAAGTCTATAAAAATTCCGATACAGAAGCATTTGCAATCGAAATTATAAAATTAGCAAATATTAAAAGTGATGTAATTCGATATTGGCAAGGTAATACCGAGACAGGTTTGTATTTTTATGGAGAATCTTTTGACAATATTAAAAACTCAATAGCAGAATTTGTTAAAACAAGTCCAGACTGTGAAAATTGCAGAATAATTCAAGTTGCATAGAAAAAAGCCTGCATCCTGCTGTGCGAGATGTTCGGCTTTGTGGCATCTCGTACTACAGATAAAATGAGTTCTTTGAACTCATAGTGCAACATATTCAACAAAAGCCACCTCGAAAGGGTGGCTTTTTATGTATGTATAATTTTCATGAGTTGTAGAAATAGATTTTATATTTGATAATGCTATTCAAAAACTATGGTAGCCATTTAGACTAGTCTATGGTAATTTGTAAATGGCATAAACTTTCCATAATAACAAGTTATGGCCAATAATATGAAAACATCACTCATCATAATATTTATACTTTGCATATCAATGATTTGCAATTCACAAAATAAGTTTATTGAACTTGATTTAAGAGATTCATCGTCATATGCTTATCATCAAGAATTCATAAAAAAATTTAAATTAAGTGACTTAACTAAATCACATGATAGTTTATATCTGAGGATGACGACTTCTTCTATTTCAATAATTAATAAATTCTATGAATTGCGTTTAAAGGATGGAAATTGGTATGGTAGAATGGTTGAATACGAAACTAAAACTTATCCGATCTGGGGATTTACTTTTAATTTGTTTAACCACAGATTTCATTCACTTTCGAAGCGAAATAAAATTTATTACCATGCATATCAACAACGATTCTTTCTTGATACAACAATCAATCATTACAACTCAGACACACTCTTTAACCTTATTAGGAAACTAGACCACGTTGGTAATCAGAATGATATAGATACATCAAATCAAATAGTAAATGATGGGGTTCAATATAATATAGAAATTTCTACGCCTACGACATATAAATATATTTCATGGTCAAATCCAAATTATGCATCAGAATCTACCTGCAGAAAAACGATCTTAGATTTTATTGATTTTCTTACACACTCTATGTCAATCAACATTAATGAAGATGCCAAAAAGTTTGATAGAAATTACTGGCCATAACATGTGGCAATTGTTCAGCTGTGCGAGATGTTCGGTTTGCTGCATCTCATATACAGATAAAATGAGTTCTTTGAATCCGCTGTGCGAGATGTTCGGCTTTGCGGCATCTCGTACTACAGATAAAATGAGTTCTTTGAACTCATAGCTCAACATATTCAAAAAAAGCCATCTCGTAAGGGTGGCTTTTTATATATGTATAATTTTAATGAGTTGTAGGAATTAGATTTTATATTTGATAATGCAATGAACAAACTATTGTAGCCATTTAGACTAGTCTATGGTAATTTGTAAATGGCATAAACATACCACAATAACAATTTGGTGGCAATTTTCCCGTGACAGTTAGACCGTCAAAAACTTCAAAATCAATCTTAAAAATTTGAATTATAGATTTGTACACTTACCAATTTTTGGTAACTTTGTGAAAATTTCAAATAAAATGAAAAATACATCTATATCATTAGGAAATTATTTTGACCAATTTGTGAGTAGCCAAGTATCAGTAGGACGTTTTAAAAATGTGAGTGAAGTTGTACGTGAAGGACTTCGACTCTTAGAGGATGAAGAAATTAAAACTATTGCTTTGAGGAATGCGATACAAAAAGGTTTAGAAAGCCCAAGAGTCGTAAATTTTGACTTTGACGAAAATTTAAAACAACTTAAAGCAGAAAAAAGAAAAAATGGCTAAAGTTATTTTAAGACAAGAAGCCATTGATGACTTGAATAATATTTGGGAATATACTTTTGAAAAATGGTCTGAAAATCAAGCAGATAAATATTATACTTTGTTAAAACTTTCTTGTATGGAAATCGGAAAAGTTCCTGAAATTGGGAAAGAATATGATGAAATTACGAAAAATTTACTCGGATTACATTCAGGAAGACATATAATATTCTATCAATTTATAGAAAAAGACGAAATTGAAATTATCCGAATTTTACACGAAAGAATGGATTTGAGAAGCAGATTGAACGAATAAAAAATCCAGCCTTGCGAGATGTTCGGCTTTGCGGCATCTCATACTACAGATAAAATGAGTTCTTTAAACTCATAGCGCAACATATTCTACAAAAGCCATCTCGAAAGAGTGGCTTTTTATGTATGTATAACTTTTATAAGTTGTAGAAAATAGATTTTGTGCCCTTGTTGGTATTGAAGCATGTGCATTAAAGCGTGGGCGTAACAACAAGCACATCGCTTTTAAAAAGCAAAAAAGAATTTCTTGATTTAATGACTTCCGTGGTTTGTATCCCACTATCAATTCTAAAAAATAATTCATACTTCATAAGTCATGAAAATGTTTATTAATATTGTTTGTAGATTAGAAACCAAGGCTTAGAATTGTCTAAGTCATGAAGTTTTAATAGCTTTGAATAAAATTCTTTTTATGACAATTACAGAAATTAAAAAAGAAATACTTGAAAGAGTAAATCAGTTAGATGATGACTGGGTTTTAGAAGAGGTGTACAGAATACTTCAAGCTCCTTTTGAATCTAAAGAAAAATTTGTTTTTAGTCAAGTCCAGAAAGATAGTTTGGATGCAATTGAAAAAGAAATAGACAATGGACAATATGTAACTCATGAACAATCTGAAAAGGACTTGGACGAATGGTTAAAGTAGTTTGGTCTATGGTTACGATTAATAATCGTAACGAGATACTTAAATATTGGAACAACAGAAATAAATCTACTAACTACAGCAAAAAACTTCGTATACTTATATCGGAGGCAATTCAAACAATTCAAGCACATCCTAACATAGGTAAACCTTCGGATCGTATTGATACAAGAATAAAGATAGTGAAGGATTACTTTTTAATTTATCGAATTAAAAATGATGAAATCAGGATAGTAGATTTTTGGGATAGTAGGCAAAATCCAATTAAACTTGAGAAGATTATTGAATAATACCGGCTACACATTCATAATAGTCGAATTTCGTCTTAGGACTCATCGTACTACATTCATGTAAATTCGGCATTTACCCCTGCTGTGCGAGATGTTCCCCCGCTAGGCTTAGTTTATTCTAAGTTTCGGCTGGTGCAGCGTCTGTGACCTTACGACAGGAAGTTCTTTAAGTTCTATTTTTTAAAACCCAAATCATTATCTTAGTGTTTAATTTAGATTGAAATGCGAAAATTAATTCATTAAAAATTGCATATTAAATACAGTAAGAGGTGGCAAATCTATGCCAGCCTTTGTGGTAATTAAAACCTGGATATGAGAGGAAAGTTTAATAAAAATAAAAAAAGACAATGACGATAAATTATAAAATTGACGAAAACGACTTCCTAACACATCAACTTTTTGTTGCGTCAAAGTCTGACCGGATTAAAAGAAAAAGACAAAGAAGCAAAATAATAGTGCCCTTAATTTATATTGCCATAGGACTTTCATTTCTATTTCAAGATAAAGTTTCTTTGACCATATTATTTTTTATAATCGGACTTCTATGGTTTTTATTTACCCCCGATGGGAAAAACAATATTATACCAGACATTACAAGGGTTTTATTAAAGAAAATTATAAAAATAGATTTGACAGAATTGCAACTTTAGAGTTGACCAATGACTACATATTAGCAAAAGATAACGGCAGCGAAAGTAAAGTTTTGACAACGGAATTAGAAGAAATATGTGAAATCCCTACAACAATATTTGTTAGATTAAAGGGTGGACAATCATTCATTTTACCCAGGGACAAGATAGTTGAATTTGACAACTTAAAATCAAGACTAAGAGAGCTTGCAAGCTATTTGAAAATTGATTATGTCACAGACGAAAATTGGGAATGGAAGTAATTACTTCGCCCTAGTCATTGAAGCATGAGCTTACCAAAAAGGAATACGCTTTTAATAAGCAAAATAAGCATTTAATACTTTAATTACTTCGATAATTTTTATACCACAAGCAATGGTATAAAATATTCATGTTTTATAACCAATGAAACTTCGCAGAGTTAAGCTTTGTAGAAACTAACAATGGTGTAAAATAATTTCAGGAAGAGACACCTTGATGTTGTAACAACAACGACTAAAATGAATGATAGAGAATACCAATAATTGTTTAATTGAATGATAGATAAGAATATCGTTAGAATTAACAAAATTTTTGTTTATACTATTGTGAAGAAAAGTAGAGTCAAGCAACTACATCAAAAACAGGGAGTATCTGAAAATCCATAAGAGTAGGAAAAACAAAAAAACCAAAAAAAATGGAACATTTAAAAATCGCAAGTGACAATTACGTAGCATTTACGTTCTTCATTGGAACAATGGCCATGATGGCCGCATCAGTTTTCTTCTTTTTCGAGTTGAACAACACTTCTCAAAAGTGGAGAACTTCAGTATTGGTATCTGGTATAATTACTTTCATAGCAGCAGTGCATTACTACTACATGAGAGGCTACAACCTTGAAACTGGAGACTCACCTACCTTCTTTAGATACGTAGACTGGATTCTAACAGTTCCATTGATGTGTGTAGAATTCTACTTAATCACAAAAAAAGCTGGTGCTAAAATAGCTTTGTTGTGGAAATTGATTGCTGCATCTTTAGTTATGTTATTAACTGGATATATCGGAGAAGTACTTGCTAGAGATAGCAGCGTATTATGGGGCGTAATTTCTGGATTAGCTTATTTCTACATTGTGTACATTATATGGTTTGGCGAAGTGGCAAAACTAGCTGCAACGGCAGGACCTCAAGTGGCAAAGGCTACTCGTATCCTGGCATGGTTTGTATTGGTTGGGTGGGCTATCTATCCTTTAGGCTACATACTAGGAACACCAGGTGGCTTATTTGGAATACAATTAGTATCCGACCCAGCAGCAGCAGCTCACGCTATGGATATTGTATATAATATAGCTGATGCAATTAATAAAATTGGTTTTGGACTCGTGATCTATGCACTCAGCAGAAACAGCGAAGATTAACTATGATAAACAAAATAATAAAGGCACATTTTTCAGAAAAATGTGCCTTTATTATTTATAGGTAAAATTATATTTTTTATAAACAAACTATGAGACATGATAAAATTTCGAAATATAGTGTACGACAAAAAAATAATTTTCAAAGCTGATTTCAAACAATTGATTTCATTATTTACAAATGTCCTAATCCAATCTATTCATTTAATCGAAATAGCATGTAAATGCAGTATTCTAAAAACTACTCGTAATTGTATTACTGCAAATGAATCTGTTCACTCTAACCTAAATGTCAGGCTAAATGTTCGTGGAAAATTACAAAGTAACACATCGATGTCTACTGAATTTTACGAAGGTCAAGAAAAATCATCCTTGCTAAAAGGATATGACATGGTTTCATCCTTAAACTTACTTTCTCGCCTAAAAGCATTTTACAAATACCTCAAACAAAAAAATGCATTGCGTTACATAATTGCATTTTTTTTCGTAGTTAGTTATTTGATCATATCAAACTGGAACCTTCAAATAGCAACATATTATAGCAATACTGTATTAGTATTTGGATTACTTTTTATTGGCATTCCGCATGGTGCATTGGATCAATTAATTTCAAAAAGCAAAAATAGTTCTATGCTTTTATTTAATTTAAAGTACCTTTTTATCATTGTTATGTATTACACATTTTGGCAGTTTTTTCCTCTAGTGGCTTTTCTTATTTTTGTAACATATTCTTCATTTCATTTTGGGGAATCTGAATTGCATGAAACGCACACTAAGATAAATTCTTTAGGTGATTATTTAAAAGCATTTATGATGGGTTTGTGTATTCTTCTTTTTATCATTTGCATTCATCTTGATGAATCACTTAGCATTGTATCATATTTTATCACTATTCCAAAATTAACAAGTTTCAATATTGACATTAAATTCATAACTTGGATTGTACCTATTATCGCGTTTATATATATTCTGTCACAAACCATTCTTTCCAAAAGGTGGACATATCTTGGATTACTATTCCTATTGTTACTTGGCATCAAAGTGCCATTGATGTTAGCCTTTGGTCTTTATTTCCTATTTCAACACAGCTACAATGCTTGGCACAATTTAAAATTGGAACTCAAAATGAGCTCTGTAAATTTATATAAAAAAGCTTCTTTTTACACGTTTGGTGCCTTGTCTATATTTTTACTTATTATTTTGTTTGCAAATGAAATTAATAGCGTTACGAATTTATGGTCAAATTTCTTTATTTTCATTGCATGCATAAGTTTTCCGCATTTTATTTTGATGCATATTTTTTACAAGAAACAAGGTTTATAAAATAAAAACATATTTTGCCATTTGGTTGACAGTTGAACTCTTACTTCAATAGTTTAAGAGACAGATACCATTGCGTAGAATTGTCTAATTCAAGAAGTTTTAACAGCCTGGAATAAGATTCACTAAAAATGGAATTCTAATATTCTGGCTTGTTTCAAACATGATTTGAACTACTGAAATAAAATTTAAGATCGAACATAGGTTTAAACCAATATCAACTTTAAGCTAATTCTAAACATGCTATTTGGTAAATAATGAAGAAGTTTTTAACTTCGATTGTTTGACTTGCTAGTCTTAAAGAGACTAGTATCCCGATTAGATACTTTTGCAACCTAAGTCACCACTTGAATAGCATACATGGAACAGATAAGACAGGTAATGAAACAAATGATTTCGATTTCGGAAGGCGAATTAAACGACTTTCTTGGGCAAACCATAATCAAAACGTATAAACGAAATGAAATTATTAGTTCAGCTTCGAAAATTCCAAACGAAATATTTTTTATCAACAAAGGTCTTGTTCGTGTTTTACTTATTGACCAAGAAGGCGAAGAGCATACGATACATTTTGCATTAGAAAATCAATTTATTGCTGACTATTCGAATTTTATAGTGCAGCAAGCTTCCATTTATAGCTTGCAAACATTGGAGGATACAGAAGTTGTTGTATTGCCTCGCTCCTGTATTGAATGGGGATATGCCCATTTGACCGAAGGACAAAAAATGGGCCGATTGATAGCCGAATATTATTTTATATACCAAGACAATCGTATTAAAAACTCCTACATCAGAACGCCTAAACAACGCTATGACAGCATAACAGAAGTTTTTCCGAACATACACAATCGAGCTCCACAACATATGATTGCTTCTTATTTGGGCATAACGCCTATACATTTAAGCAGACTCAAAAAACAGTCCAAAGAGACCACGCAAGATAAAATCTAAACATTTGTTATCGCCTGGCAAGCACTAACTGATTGAACTTTGCATTATTCTCTAAAAAGAAAGTAATGACAAAGAACATCCTCACATCCCTATTCTTGCTGTTAAGCCTAACAACGACGATTTTTGCACAACTTCAGGCCATAAAGTCCGTTCAGACTAAGACCTACAATCCATCGACTAATCTTGTAATATGGCCTAATGAATTTAACCCTGAAAAATCAAAATGGTATGTTTACAACGAAATAGAAATTAATGCGAAACCCGAAATAGTTTTGGACATTTTAATTGATGCAAAAAAATGGCATACATATTACAAAGGCTTAGAAAGTCCAGTGCAATTTTATGATAGCAATGCCACCACGTTGAGAAATGGACTTGTTTTTAAGATGCATACAATGGGCTTACATCTTGAACCAGTGATGAAAGAATTTGTGCCCAATGAGAGAATGGCTTGGGAGGTTCGTAGAAAAAATCTAAAGGCTTATCATGCTTGGGTAATCGTTCCAACTGCCACTGGCTGTAGGCTCATAACGCCAGAATCTCAAAATGGGTTTTTAACCTTCCTACAACGCGTATTTCAACCAAATAAATTAATGAAATTGCACGATATATGGTTAAGATCAATTAAAGAACAAGCTGAAAAACAACCCTAATAATATGATAGAATATACAATTGTAACTGGAGCGAGTTCGGGCATAGGGCTCGAAATGGCGAAACAATTAGCCGAAAAAAACTTAAATTTAATTTTAGTTGCACGAAGTGAAGATAAATTAAAGCAACTCCAACTCGAGATTAAAAGCTTATACAAGGTTGAAGTAGATTACTTTCTTTACGACTTATCTGAACCAAATTCTGCACAAGATTTGTACCAGGAGGTAAAAAAGCACAACTATACTGTAACAGGTTTGATCAACAATGCTGGCTTTGGCGAATATGGCAATTTCGTAGAAATGCCATTGAAAAAAGATGAAGAAATGATTGCAGTGAATGTTATTGCTTTAGTTGGCTTAACGAAGTTATTTGGTGCTGATATGGTACAAGCAGGCAAGGGCAGGATTATGAATGTAGCATCGCTTCTATCTTTTCTTCCGTTCCCTTATTATTCAATTTATTCAGCTACAAAATGTTTTGTATTGGCATTTACAGAAACGATTGCATCTGAATTAGAAGGATCGGGAGTGCAAGTTACTGCCTTATGCACAGGTACTGTAGAAACATCATTTCACACAAAAGACATGCGTAAAACAAATGCTATGCAAACCAACAAACCAATGCCAGTAGGCATTGTAGCTAAAGCAGGTGTGGAATTATTTTTGAACGGTAAAGGCAAAAAAATTGTCGGCTTCATGAATTGGATTTTAAGTAATTTGCCACGAATTACACCCGATTCTAGTATGATGCGTATTAAAAAAAACTTAGCAAGCTTTAAACCATGATAGAATTTATTCAACAACAAAAACATCGCAATGAAACCTTATTCTATTTTGGGTTGATATGCTTGGGACTTTCAGTTATGTTCATTCTCTTGACTAAATATACAAGTACACAGATCTATAATGTAAATGCGTGGTACAAACCATTTAAATTTGCATTTTCTACCCTACTATTTGCATGGTCAATGGCCTGGTATTGCTCATACTTGCCCAATTTCAATAGTCATGTATTTAATTGGACAGTCGTTATACTATTAGGTTTTGAAATTTTTTATATTGCCTTTCAAGCCAGCAAAGGTCAATTGTCACATTACAATATTTCTACGCCTGTTTATTCAGCACTTTACTCGCTTATGGCATTGGCGGCAACAGCGGTCACGTTGTATACAGCCTATATAGGTATCTTATTTTTCAAATCTGATTTTCCGGAACTTCCAATCCATTACGTGTGGGCTATACGATTGAGCATCCTTATATTTGTAGTGTTTTCATTTGAAGGTTTTGCTATGGGATCGAGGCTTAATCATAGTGTTGGAGCTTTAAACGATAATTCGAATTGGTTTATACTTGGTTGGAGCAAAACTGTTGGAGATTTGAGAGTTTCGCATTTTATTGGTATGCATGCCTTACAAGTATTGCCAATACTTTCATACTATGTTTTAAAAAACACCAAATTGACAATTGGCCTTTCAGTTGTTTATGGACTATTGGCATTGCTCACATTCATTCAAGCTATACAAGGTAGACCTTTATTTCAATCTAAGAATGAAACAATTATTCAAGATCAAAATTGAAATAAATACCCTTTAGACAACACAGCTCAATCTCTGCGGCATTCCGAAGCTTAGATAAGAAGGGTTCATAGAACCGTTTGAAAAAAAGCTTTTATTTCCTCAGTTCAATAATGAAAATGTCCCTGATGGATAGACCCGATGGAGGCAAGCGCCGTGCGCGGCAGACAGCGGGAATTAGTTTAATAATTCGATGAAGCTTGGCTCTAAAATTTTTCATGATTTAATAATCAAAATTGACAACACTAACGATAAATTATTGAAGTTATTTTTTTTACATTTGACATCAAATAAAACAACAATGTCAACAAATCAAGTCAAACTACACCGCGTATTTACAGCACCAGTAGAGAAAGTATACAAAGCATTTACCGACGCTGATGCAATGGCGTATTGGTTGCCTCCTTACGGATTTTTGTGTAAAGTGCATAGTATGGATTTTAAATTAGGCGGTACGTTTAAGATGTCGTTTACCAATTTTTCGACCGGACATGGACATTCGTTTGGTGGTGAATATGTAGACATTATACCCAACGAACGGATTGTGTATACTGACCAATTTGATGATCCAAATTTTCCAGGCTTGATAACCACCACGGTAGAATTGAAACAGGTCATATGTGGGACAGAACTCATAGCCACTCAGGAAGGCATACCTGCTATGATACCTGTAGAAATGTGCTATTTGGGCTGGCAAGAATCCTTAGAGAAACTCAAACGCTTGGTAGAAACCACTATACCTGACGCTTAAAAAACTAAAATAATTCATATTATGATAAAACAAATTTTTATCAATTTGGCAGTGAAAGACCCACAAGCTTCTATGGAGTTTTACACGGCATTGGGTTTTACAAACAATACACAATTTTCTGATGATACTGGCAAATGTATGGTATGGAGCGATGCGATATATTTAATGCTGTTGTCGCACGAAAAATTTGCATCGTTTGCAACCAAACCTATAGCGGATACCAAATCAACCTTGGCTGGTTTGTTTTCGTTATCGGTAGATAGCGTGGAGGAAGTAAACACTATCATGAAAAAAGGCTTAGAAGCTGGCGGAATAGAACCACACGAAATGCGTGATTATGGTTTTATGCAACAACGCACGATTGAGGATTTTGACGGACATAGTTGGGAAATTTTTTATATGGATATGTCTAAAATACCAACTGAGCAAGGTATGGGATATTGATTGTGCAAACTCATGAATTTGATCCTTGTTTTTAACCCATGAATGGATTCTATATTGGTCTTTGAAGTACCTTCGCCACATGTTCAGATACTTGCAGCTTATATTATTGTTCTTATTGATGCCTGCCATAGTGCAGGCCCAAAAAAGCGATGTCGGCAATTGGTTTATTTATTTTGGCGATAAAAAAATAAATAAAAAATGGAATTGGCATCACGAGGTGCAGTTTCGCAATTTTAATTTTGTAGGTGATACAGAACAACTGCTATTAAGAACAGGTATAGGGTATAATCTGACTGACAATAACAACAACATTCTTATGGGTTATGCATATGTTTATAGCGAACCTTACCTCAATAACACGGATCAAAAAACAAGTTTTAATGAACATCGTATTTATGAACAATTCATAACACGACAAACCTTTGGGCGCTTTGCTTTTCTACATCGATACCGATTTGAACAACGTTTTTTCAAGGATGATGTCAAGTATAGGTTTCGGTACTTTTTAGCACTCAATGTAGCTTTAAATCATAAACAACTTACGGATAAAACGTTTTACATATCTATGTATAATGAAGTATTTGTCAATTCAAAACAAAATTATTTTGATCGGAATAGATTTTTTGGTGGATTAGGATATAAGTTCTCAAAACAGATTCGTTCGGAAATAGGTCTCATGAATCAATCGACCAATAACGTTTCTAGAAATCAATTCAATTTGATCACATTTGTCAATTTGAAGTAAGGTTGCATAGATATTTTATTTATTGCTTTCAAGTTATCTTACAAATCTTCCAATGAAAGGAAGTGATGCAAATTCGTTACGTTCATTGCGTAAAATAAATACGATGTAAACAAGAAATAAAGCCGTACTCAAACCCATCTTCGCCCACAGCGAAGGTAAAAACGGATTGACATACATGGATATCAAGGTCAAGCATGAAATGATACTGATGTAAAGCAAGATTTTGCCTACTTTATACGGAACAGGAAAATGTTTTTGCCCCATTGAATAACTTACAATCATCATCAACAAATAACAAATGAATGTTGCCCATGCACTACCTACATATCCATACTTTGGAATCCAAAGAATATTTAATCCAATCGTAACAGCTGCACCCATGAGTGTAATCATAGCACCATACCAATTCTTATTGGTCAATTT
>Ga0247831_1004623_pt1 | contig 18104 bp, 15 predicted proteins | sample LaCruzMarch2015__9_FD_192406 | JGI IMG/M metagenome (GOLD analysis project Ga0247831, IMG submission 192406) | Freshwater microbial communities from meromictic Lake La Cruz, Castile-La Mancha, Spain - LaCruzMarch2015_1m | ecosystem: Environmental > Aquatic > Freshwater > Lake | place: Spain... | reverse complement strand
ATGTTTGAGGGCGATCCTGCGGACCTCGACTAAGTCTTTCTTGTCATTGAACGTCTTCAGGCTCATGCTGTCGCCGCTACAGATGGTCTGTAGGCGCGCAATAGAGCTAGGATAATTGCATTTGATCGATCGTCAGGCGCCCGTGCAGCGGGCCTTGGTCATCCACCCGTTACGAAGCGACGCTTCTGCCAGTCGTGACCCTGAATTGCGGCTGATCGAGGCCTGTGGCCTTGCTGAAGCGCTTGACCTCGAAGTCGCCGACGCGCGACTTGAACCCTTGCGTCAGGTCCGACCCGGTGCCTATTTCGGGACCGGCAAGATTGAAGAACTTAAAGCACATTGTGAAGAGCTGAAAGTCGAGGTTTTGATCCTCGATGATCAGATGTCGCCCGTACAGCAGCGCAATCTGGAAAAAGAGCTTCAGGTCAAAGTCGTCGACCGGACCGGGCTAATCCTTGAAATCTTTGCCCGCCGTGCAAGAACACGCGAAGGCCGTCTGCAGGTCGAATTGGCGCGCCTCAGCTATGAGAAGTCGCGCTTGGTCAAAACCTGGACCCACTTGGAGCGCCAGCGCGGTGGCACCGGCAAGACTGGCGGCCCCGGTGAACGGCAAATCGAGCTTGATCGCCGCATGATCGCGGACAAAATCCTCAAACTAAAAAAAGAGCTAGAAGAAGTTAAGCGGACCCGCACCTTGCAGAGGGCCAGCAGGAAACGCGTGCCCTATCCGGTCATCGCCTTGGTTGGCTATACAAATGCCGGAAAGTCGACCTTGTTCAATCGCGCTGCCTCGGCCGACGTGTTGGCCAAAGACATGCCCTTTGCGACCTTGGACACCACCTTGCGCGCCGTACGGACCCCGACGGGTCGCGATGTGATCTTATCGGATACCGTGGGCTTCATCACAGACCTGCCGACAGAATTGGTCGCTGCCTTCCGGGCAACCTTGGAAGAGGTCGCTCAAGCCGACCTTCTGGTGCATGTGCGTGATATTGCGCACGCGGAAAGCGATAATCAGCGCCGCGACGTGGAGCTGGTGTTGGATCGCGTGTTGTCAGAGCATGAAAGCCGTCCGCCGTTGATCGAAGCGTGGAACAAAATTGACGCTCTCGATGAGGATGGGGCCGCTTTTGTTCAGGCACGTGCCGCTGCGTCTGGTCTGGATGGCACGGCGCAGGGCCTATGTGTGTCAGCTTTGACAGGGGAAGGGGTCAAGGACCTCTTTGCTTTGATTGACTCCGAATTGGCGCTTGATGCCCGGCCGGTAGATTTGGTGATTGGCCCCGATCAAGGTGCGGCCCGGGCTTGGTTGTTCCGAAAAGGTGCCGTTCGACATGAAGAGACCGACGAGCAGGGCTTTACCCATCTGAAGGTCCGCCTCACCGCCGAAGATGCTGCGCGCTTTGTGGCGCAATGGCCGCAAATCTTGTCAGAGGTTCCGTTCGTGGCGCTTGGCGAGGTTCCAGAGCCGGTCCATTTCCTCGAGGCTTGAGGTTTCAGGGCTTTTTCCGTCGCGTTGGAGGGCCTCTTCAATCCAACGGAAACGACGCTCAAACTTTGCATTCGCAGAGCGCAGCGCGACTTCTGGATCGACTTTCGCTTTGCGGGCAAGGTTTGCCAACACAAACAAGACATCACCGATTTCTTCTTCGATATGGGCCTGATCGCCTTCGGCAATTGCTTCTTGGGTTTCACCAATTTCTTCGGTGAGCTTTTCGAAAACCTCATCCAAGCTTGGCCAATCAAAGCCGACACGAGCTGCGCGTTTGGTGAGCTTTTCTGCGCGCATCAAAGCGGGCAAAGCTAAGGGAATGTCGGCCAAGAGACTGGGGTCGTTAGCTAGTTTAGCGGCACGCTCTTTTGCTTTCATAACCTCCCAATTCTGGGTCTGCTGCTCGGCGGTCTCGATTGCTTGTGTGCCAAAGACATGGGGGTGTCGGGCTTCCATCTTGTCTGATAGGCCTTGGACGACTTCATTGAAATCAAAGGCACCCTGTTCTTCAGCCATCCGGGCGTGGAAGACCACTTGAAACAAGAGGTCACCCAATTCTTCTTTCAACGAGCCCAAATTGCCCTGCGCGATGGCATCGGCCACTTCATACGCTTCCTCGATTGTATAAGGCGCAATGGTGGCAAAGCTTTGCTCTAGGTCCCAAGGACAGCCCGTTTCAGGGGTGCGCAGGGCAGCCATAATATCGAGGAGGCGGTTGATGGGGGCGGGTTCGGTCATGCCCCTCTATGATCCGATTCTAGCCTTGCAGAGATGCCTCTTCGTCGAGGCTCCGTTTGGCAGCAATTGCGGCCTGAAGCTCTGCCGTGCGCTTGGCGTCGATGGGATATTTCACGAGCAACAAGGCACCCACTAGATTGACCGCGACTGGCAGACCTAGGAAGAGGAGGGTTAAGCCAGCCAGTGCCTCCGGTGTATTTCCTGCCCCTAGTTTGGAGTTGAAGCCAAATAGTCCCAGCCCCACGTAGGTGACACCTACGGCCAACGCATAGCCCGCCTTACCCGTCAACGTCACGAACGCGTAAAGAAGACCTGTCCGGTCTTGCCCGGTTTGTAACAAATCCTCGTCACCAATGTCGGCCATCATGGCACGAAGCAGATACGCACCTGCAGTATAAACAATCCCAGCCACAGACATTCCGATCGCTGCCGCAACAAAATTGTTCTCGGGGAGATACATGATCAATGGCTGGCTAACAGCGCCATAGAGACACGCACAAATAAGTGAGACATGCTTGCCCCAGCGGCGTGCAATGAGGGTCCAAAGCGGCGCGCCGATCAGGCCCGCGATGAAATAGATCAGCAACAAGGCTGCCGCCAAGCCGCCATAGCCCTTGACCGCATCAAAGTAGAAGAGGAACAGCCCACCTGTTACGCCAGAGCCAAACATCAAAAGAAGATCGCATAGCAACAAACGCCGACACGCATCTGATTTAAATATCGAAATAATGTCCTTGATGCTTGTATGTTTAGCAGAAGCCTTGGGTGATTCTTCCTTGGCAAAGCCTGCCGCTAGCAAGGCGGTGAGGGGCATAAGGCACACGATGAACCAGCCCATGCCTTGCACACCACTGGCCGCAGTGCCGCCCTGCGAATGGATCAAGACAGGAATCATCAGCACCATAAGCATGCCCAACACGTTGGCCGCCTGCCAGAAGACAAACACACGCGACCGCTCATGATAATTATCGCTCAGTGTCGCGCCCAGCGACATTTGCGACAGTGAGCCCATGGAGAAGCCCACATAGGTGAAGAACAGCCAGAAGCCCAAATAAGCCGCATCGGCGCCGGGCTTTGCCATAAAGAGGAAGTAAGACCCAACCATAATGACCGGAATGGACATCACAAGCCATGGCGAGAACCTGCCAATACGCGTGCGGGTTTGGTCCATGGCGAGGCCGATGCTGACATCGACCCCAATATCGAGAATGCGCGCCAGCATAAAGAGAAGGCCCACAACCCCAATCTCAAGCCCGACATAGCCCGCATAATGGGGTGGCAATTGAACAACCAAAGGCAGGCCAAGCGCTGCAAGAGGTAAGCTAGGGGCCGAAAAAGCAAGAATTCGAGACAAAGCGACTTTGGAGCCCGTTTTATTGGACTTTTCGAGATCGGTCGCCATGTTTCCTCCAGTGGCCCTTGTTACTTCAGGCTCATCGTCTTGACCTTGTCACCCTTTATCCCAAACGCCAAGTGCTTTTGCCAAGCGATTGGAACCAAAGCAGTTACCGCTTAGGTAAGGTGAGGGCGGAGGTGATCGCTTGAGATAGCTCTGCCGATTGAGGCGTGACGCCAGACGCAAACGCGGCCACAGGCTGTCCATCTTTCCCGATCAAGATCTTGTGGAAGTTCCACTTAGGCTCAGCTTTTGGCCCTAACACATTCAAAGAATTGCGATAAAAAGGATGCGCGTTAGGCCCCCGTACCGAGTATTTGGCAGCCATCGGGAAGGTGACACCATAATTGAGCTCACAGAATTTCTTGATCTCTGTCGCGCTGCCAGGCTCTTGGCCGCCGAAATCATTGGATGGCACACCAACAATGACGAGGCCTTCACGTTGGCGTGATTTCCACAGGGTCTCTAAGCCTGCATATTGACCAGTATATCCGCATTGCGACGCGGTATTAACTACGAGAATGACCTTACCGCGATAATCGGCGAGATTCACTTGGCCACCCATCAGGCCCTCAAACAAATCAGGTGAAGACATGGCAACGGCTTTCTTGGGCTGGGGTGCAGTTTTGGGCTTTTGAGGTGCTGGTTGACTTGCCGCCGAAATGGCCAACACAAGCGCTGCACCAATCACGCCGGATAAACCTAAGACCAAGATCTTCATAACCCATCTCCCGATACTCACTTAATGGACTGTTATTCCAAACATTATAAGAATGAGCTGACGATGTGAAACAAGGTCAGCAAAATCAAGCTCAACGTCGCCAACATCTGAACCACGAAACCTATCGAACGGGTTTTAGGATCGGCCACATAGGCCAGCATGTAGATGATCCGCCCGACGATCCAGACAAGACCCAGGCCTGCTGCAACCACGTCTGAATGCCAAACTGCCCCGAGCCATAAGGCGGGCAAGAACATGGCGAGCCATTCTAGCGTATTCATTTGAACCCGAAAATGGCGCTCAAAAATCGGATCGCCAGAGGTAGCGGGGGCCGGAACACCATAAGTGCCGCGGGCTTTGGCGACCCGCAATGCCATGACGAAGAAGAGGATGATCGCAGCGAGCGTGATTAAACTGGTGAGGGGTAACGTCAACATGGGCGATCCAATTCTGATGGAAGCAAGCGGGAGAGAAGACTTAGGCCGATGGGCGGCATTGGTCTAGGGCAAGGGCTTGTGGTGGGCGCTCTACGGATTTAGATTCTAAGCCAAGTGCGAATTTCCAACCTACAACATCAAGCATGCGCCAAACATCGTCAAGAAGCATTCTCGACCGTTAAGAGTCGGGAGAATGCTTCTTTGGGCGCGATGTATCCGAGGCACTTGCGCGGCGTTGCGTTCATCTTGTCAGCAATGGCTTGCAACTGAGCATCTGTGACGGTCGCAAGATCAGTTTCTCGAGGTAGAAAACGCCGCAGCCGACCATTGGTGTTTTCGTTGGTACCTTTCTGCCAGGGGGCTTGGGGTTTGCAGAAAAAGCCTTCAGCGCCAATCTCGCTCTTCAAATAGCTATAATTGGCAAACTCACTGCCCCGATCAAACGTGATTGAACGACGCGCATGAGCAGGGTAGGGGCCAAGCTTAGATTCGATCCCTTTCATGACACCTTCCGAATGACGACTAGGGTTTCTGACTATGACCAATAACCGGGTTTTGCGCTCAACAATCGTCGTTAGGTTGGCGTTTCCAAACTCCTTGCGGAACTGGACCAGATCACATTCCCAGTCACCGAGGCGTTGGCGCTCATTGATCACATCCGGGCGGTAGGCGATTGTATCTGCTTGAGGAATAAGCAGACCGCGCGGCTTGCGATCATAGCGCCGCCTGCGACGCCGACGCCCAGTTGGCAGATGGCGGTACAAGTCCAACGCGCGGCCAGTCTTATCATAAACATAGCGGTAGATAGTCTCATGGCTGATTTTCGATACGACCGCATCCGTGGTCTGCGATACCACCCGCAAATGCCCAGCAATCTGCTCTGGCGACCACGCTTCTTTCAGCTTCTCTATAGCCAAACTTGCTAATTGGGGATTGGCAACCATTTTGCGCAACTTGGTTCGCCGGCCCTTGGCCATTTGATCGGCCGCTTCGCCGTAGTAACCGTCCAGCCATGGATCCATGTCGTCAAACCAGTTTCGCTTGATTTCTCGATAGATCGTTGAGATGTGCTTTCCCAGCTTCTCAGCGATTGCCCGCATTGATGCTTTCTTGTCCAGCATCCGGAAAATCAACTGACGCTCACGCAAAGTCAGATGTCGATAAGTCCGTCCCATTGCAAATTCCTCCAAAGGCAAAAGAGGGGCTTACCAGAAACCCCTCAAATCATTGGAAATTCGCACTTCAAGATTGAATCCACCCGACCCAAAACTAATTTCGCATAATATGTGTTATGGGACAATATACTCAATCGGTCTGGACTAATCCTAGCCCTTAGCCCAGCTTGAACTGCAACAGCCTCAGGCGGATTCACGAACATTAACTGCAACTGCAGGCCTCTCGTGTTGCTGAAACTTAGCCCCACAGCACAGCGCCGAAATCGCCGTTAAGACTTCGACTTGGCCAAACCTTAACGCGTTAAGGTTTGGATGGATATCGTTAGCTGACTTTACGCAGCCAATCGCCGTATTTCCCGCTGCATTGCCCATAATGATTCACGGGTTTGAAACACCCAATCGGCTAGAAGCGTGTGCCTGTCTTCGAACCTTGCGCGTTGGACCAGGTGATTGAAGAACAGGACCGACTATGAGCACCCATCCCCTACCCGCCCTCGAGATCAAATCGTTAACGAAACGGTTTGGCACTAAGACTGCCGTATCGGACTTTAACCTGACGCTGGCGCCGGGTTCATTCTATGGGCTTTTGGGTGCAAATGGGGCTGGTAAGACCACGACAATGCGGATGATCGCGGGCCTGCTGCAGGCCGATGAAGGCAGTATTTGTGTGTTTGGTCATGATGTGTCGAAAGACCCAAAGGCGGTTAAATCCATCACCGCCTGGCTTCCTGATGAGCCTTTGCTCTATGACAAGCTGACCCCACTTGAATATCTGGAGTTTATCGCAGGCCTCTGGTCGGTTGAAGGCAGTGTGGCGGAAAAGCGCGCTGAAGAATTATTGCGCTGGATGGACTTATGGGAAGAGCGCGACAAGCGGTGCGAGACCTTCTCACGCGGCATGAAACAAAAGACCGCCTTGGCGGGCGCGCTGTTGCATGATCCCAAACTTCTTTTGCTCGACGAGCCTTTTTCCGGCCTCGATGCGGCGGTGGCGCGGCAGGTCAAGGAATTGTTGGTCGAAAAGACCAAAGAAGGTGCCACCATTGTTCTCACAACCCATGTGATGGAAATCGCTGAGCGTTTGGCCGAGCGGGTTGGTATCTTCCACCGCGGCCGCTTGTTGGCCGATGGATCCTTGTCAGACTTGCGCGCTCAAGCTGGGCAAACCGATGGCAGTTTGGAAGACATCTTCATTCAATTGGTGGATGACGCCTCGGTAGGAAGCCCAGCATGATGCTCGATCGCCTCTTTGTGCCCGGCAGCATCCTTTGGCTCGCCCGCCATCAAATTCGCCTGTCATGGCGGCTTGGTAGACTTGGCAAAAAAATGCCCAGCTGGGTAAAGCCGGTTTTTACGATCCTGTTTGTAGCTTTCCTAAGCTTTAGTATGGGTTATGGGATCGCGAAGACCTTTGAGGCTGCCGCTGGCGATTACAAACAGATCAGCTCACTTGCAGGGGCGGTCATCCTTACCTTGATGATCTCTGGCATTTCGATGAATTTGATGGGGTCGTTTATGACGATCACGGAGAAGGGGGATTTAGACCTCCTGCTCTCCTCCCCTATTCCACCGCACCGCTTTGTGGCTGCCCGTCTGATTTCGTCAGCTTGGCGCGGCTTTTGTATTTATGCGGGGTTTGCAACGATCTTTTTTGGCGCTTCGATTGTGATGATCTCACCGATGTTTGCCTCAATCTACGTTGTGGTTGCCGGTTTCGCGATTCTCGATGCCGCCCTCACCTACATGATCGCACGGCAAGCCTTGTTGTGGTTCGGCCTAAGAAACGGCCGCCGCGCGACCATCACCCTCGGCGCTGTAGGCGTTATGGTTGGCCTTATTGGCTATCAAATGGTTTCTAGTTCTGGCAGTCTTGGTCGATTGGCTGCCAAGGCAGACGATCCAAATGCCATTCTCGTTCTGCTCCATGATTGGATCGTCCAGCTCACCTCAAACCTCAGTTGGCTGGGCGGCACAATTTTAGGCGATTGGCTGGGTGCGCTTGTTTTCCTCGTCGCAGGGGCAGTGGTCTCTGCTGCGGTCCTGCATTTTGCGGGCAAGCGCTACGATCAAGATGTCGCATTTCTCAATGGCCAAAATGACCATGCGCTGCACAAAGCGCGCAAAGCGCATGCCCAACAATTCCGCCGCCCAGCCCTCGTTATGGTGTTCCACAAGGAATGGTTGAGCCTGACGCGTGACCCGTTATTTGTCAGTCAATTGATTGTGCCTCTTTTCACCATGGTGCCCTTTTTGGGCTTTGTGTGGAACGCTATGACCAACCCACAGGAACAAAGCGAGATGGCACCTGTTATGGGAGCGATGTTCGCGGCCATCACCGTGTTCAACGTGACCATGCTGACTTCCAGCCTTGCGTGGCTGACCGCCTCTGTCGAAGAAGCCCGCGACTTGTTACAGGCCAGCCCCTTGGACCCTAAAATCATCCTGCAAGGCAAAGTTTTAGCGGCCAGTGGTCCAGCTATCATCGAACTTTTCATTGTGTCTGCTCTCGTTGCTTGGGCTTGGCCAGTCGCCGCGCTGACCATCTTGGTGATGGGGACAGCAACCTGTGCGGGGGCTTGCGTGATCGAATTTTCGCGCCCGCGGCCAACCAAGCGGCCAAAAATGACTCAGCGGCCCGATCGCTCCTTAGTCACCGTCCTTTTCGGCCTAGGCCTTGGGATCCTTTGGGCTTGTGCTGCCGGCCTCGCTGCCGCTAATATCCTGTGGTGGTTATTGCCCGCAGCCTTGGCAATCACCATGTCTTATGTGGCATGGGCAACCCGTCCACGTGACCTGAGCTCTATTCCGGTATCGCAGCCCTTGGTTGCCGTCTCTGTTGGCAGTCCTGGCGGCCCTTGGCAAAGAGTGGATCAGACTTAATCTCTATGGCAGATAAACAGCCTGTGACGACCCTTGTGCAAGAAGACCCGGCCATCGCTTATCGGCGCATGAAGCGCGTGGCGACTGGGTTGTTTCTGGCCATGACCTTGTTGTTCATTGTCACGAAATTTTTCGAAGCCTCCAGTCCAGTCCTCCCCTTTGTCCGCGCCTTCGCCGAGGCAGCTATGGTCGGCGCGCTGGCAGATTGGTTTGCCGTGACCGCCCTCTTCCGCAGGCCCTTGGGTTTGCCCATCCCCCATACCGCTATTGTGCCAAGGTCTAAGGATCGGATTGGCGCAGGGTTGGGCCGCTTTATCTCGCGCAACTTCCTACAACCTGATCAAGTTCAGCGGCGCTTGAAGGATTTAGACCTTGCCGGCAATACAGCCGCTTGGCTGACCGAAGGCGACCGCGCACGCCGCGTCGCGCAAGGTATCGCCGGGGCCGTCCCCCGTATTTTGGGCCTGTTAAACGAGGGCAAGATCGCCACTTGGCTACAGACGACGCTGACAGAGCGGCTGCGCAATGCCGATATTGCACACCTATTGGCTGAGGGCTTAGACATTTTGATCAAGGGCGGCCGGCACAAGGCCATCGTTGACCTGATTATCTTCCATGCCGACCTTGCGATCCATTCGGAAGAAAACATGTTCCGCACACGGGTGTCAGACAAAATGGACTGGCTGCCCAAGCTGTTCTCGGTCGATGCCGCCGCCTCAGACGCGTTGCTGACCGCGATCAAGGACACGCTGAAAGACGCTGCAAAGGACCCCAATCACTCCATTCGCACCCGCATCGATGAAGCGCTGTCCCACCTGGCGCGCGACCTACGTCATGACCCAAACTTACGCGATCAACTCCAGCGCTGGGTGCGTGAAGTCTCGGATCATCAAGTCGTGCGCACCTATGTGACCAATGTCTGGAGCGACCTAAAAAAGACCCTCCGCGAACAATCACCCGAAGAAACCGACCGCCTCAGCAATGCCATTGCAGCTGGCCTCGAAGATTTGGCCCGCGCGATTGAGCGCGATGACGAGCTTCGCGAAAGCCTCAATCAGCGCTTGAAATCTTGGGCGGTTGAGCTCGCCGACGCCCAAGGCGCTGGCGTCGGCACCATGGTGGCCGAGACCATCCAAGGCTGGGACGCCCGCACCGTCGTCGATCAAATTGAAGCCGCCGTAGGCCGAGACCTGCAATATATCCGCATCAGCGGCACCGTTATCGGCGGTCTAGCTGGCCTGACGATCCACACGATTTCGATTTGGTTGTTTCCGGTGAAGTAGGGTGGTGGGTCGCGTCGTAGGTTGCATTCCAAAGCTGGCATGCACCGATGTGAATTAGTGGCTGAACAGGTTTGGATGGGCGACCTTTACCCGCGTAAAGCCTCGAATTGTCACTTCAAGGTTTGGTGTGGTCGGCAATGAACTTTGAGACACTTTTGACAAATCCGGGTGCCAAAGGAAGCTTTGGGTTTGAATACGTTGCTTGATTGGCAGCCACGTCACCCTGCGGGATGGCCTTAAGGGTGTGCGTTACACCATCGAGATTCACCTGAATTGTATTGGGACGGCCATTTCCAAGGGCAGCTGCGTCCTCAAGTGTCACTTGAAGGTCTTCTCGGCCTTGCACAATCAGCACTGGCAAAGTGTGCTTTTGGAGCTTAACTGCTGGATCGAACTGAAAAAGGCTGATCAGAAATCCTTGTACAGCTGGCGCAAAAAGTTGCTGCAAGGCTGGGTGCATATTCGTGACATCGACGCGATGTCCCTGCTCCAATCGGTCAATTGCGCCAAGCGCATCGTCAAGAATGATAGAGTTTGCTGGATTTGCGCGCAGTTGCTGTCGCATCACGTCACTTGCACGGCGACCAGGGCTGGCCAAGAGGATGAGACCACATACCCCGGCGCTGCTTTCTGCGGCAGTGGCAATAGCCACAAGGCCACCCTCACTGTGTCCAATTAGCCAGACACACTTCGATGCCGATTGTGGTGCCATTTCATTGATCCACGCGCGCATGTCCCGGCCATAAGCTTCGAGCGACACTGCATTTGGATCCACTCCATCACTGGCGCTGGAGAACATGCCGCGCTTGTCAATTCGCAAGCTGGAAATCCCGGCAGCCTGCAAACCATTCGCTAGGAGGCGATAGGTATCTGTTTTAACAAAGGGGCCATTGCCGTCTTGGTCTGTGGGACCAGAACCAGGAATAATTATGGCTAAAGGCGACTTTTCCGCAGTTGCTGGCAGCAAAGTGCCGCGCAAGGTTCCCGCGTCACTGGTGGTAATTCCTATGACGCTGGGTGCGGAGGTTGCAGCAGTCGGCGTGCTGCCAACGGCCAATACAGAAAATGCAAACGCAGGTTGAAAGGCAGCCACACATGCGGCCATGGCCAAAAGGAAATATGATGATTTAAAATGACGAATGGACATATGATAAGCCTTAAATAGCTAGCAATGCGCTTCGCGCTTCTAAAGCTGGAATGCACCGAAGTAAAGCAATGGCTGATTAGGTTTGGATGGGCGCTCTTTGGTGCATTCCTCGCGGAACGCACCCTAGAAACCGGCCCCCCCCTCAAACCACCACCTCAACCACCATCCCATCCACCGCTGGCACGATGTGTTCCGGCAGGCTCGCAGCCAAAGCCGCGTAGTCCAAATCAATATGCATATTCGTGAGGATCGCTTGTTTGGGCTGGATTTCCGCGATCCACTCAAGGCTCAGTTCCAAGTGTGCATGGCTTGGGTGGGGCGTGTGGCGGAGTGCGTCGACGATGAATAGGTCAGCGCCCTTGCAGGCTTCCAAGCTTGCTTGAGGCAAGATTTTGCAATCATTGCAATAAGCAACGGGGCCGAAGCGAAAGCCGAGGCTGTCGATCTCGCCATGATTTTGGGCGAGGACTTGGAAGTCTAATGCGCCACCTGGGCCTTGGACAGTCAATGTTTGCCCCGGCACGGGCATGTCGTGAGCATCCAATAAGGCGGGATAATGACTGCCGGGCGGGGTCTCAAAAATATAGCCAAAACGTCGGACCAGATTTTCCCGCGTGAAGGCATCCATAAAGGTCGGGATGCGCTTGCGCTGATGATACACAATAGCGCGCAGATCATCGATGCCGTGGCTTTGGTCGGCATGGTCATGGGTGTAGAGGAGCGCGTCGACATGGCTGACCTTGGCCGCGAGGAACTGGGTGCGGAGGTCAGGCGAGGTGTCGATCAAAATGACTGTCGACGTCTCATGACTATAGGTGCCCTGATAGGCCTCAACCAATAGGCTGCAACGGGTGCGGTAATTGCGCGGATCGTCTGGATCACAAGCCCCCCACTCCCCGCCTACGCGGGGCACCCCACCCGAAGAACCGCAGCCTAGAATGGTAACCCGAATATGGGTTGCTTTGGTTTGGGTCATAGGACGGCCTTATCGAACAAAGCGAAGAAGTTCCGGTCGGCAAGGTCTGCAAACCCGCTCGCCTCAATTCCATAAAAATCAGCCAGATATTGGCTGACGTGGGGCAAAAAGGCTGGCTCATTCCTGCGGCCCCGCATGGGGATGGGCGCGAGATAGGGGCAATCGGTCTCAATCAAGACGCGGTCCAAGGGCACAAGGCGGGCAGCTTCGCGCACGTCTGTCGCGTTCTTAAAGGTCGCAATGCCGGAAAAGGACACATAGGCCCCCAAGTTTAAGCCACGCTGTAACAGGTCTAGCCCGCTGGTATAGCAATGGAGCAGAATCTTGAAGGCACCCCTGCCCATTTCCTCTTCCAGGATCGTGGCCGTCAATTCATCGGCTTGGCGGGTATGGACGATGAGGGGCAGGCCTGTTTCGCGTGCAGCCTGAATATGGGTACGGAACACTGCAATTTGGGCGGCCTCTGCGCTGTAGCCATAGTGAAAATCTAGGCCCGTTTCGCCAATGCCAATCGCTTTAGGGTTCGCGCTTGCGGTGACGAGCTGGTCAGCCGTCAAATCTTGATAATCATCGGCATAATGGGGATGCACCCCGACGCTGTGCCAGACGTTGCTGCGTGGAGCGGAAATGGCCTCAATGGCAGGTAGCGAGGCCATCTTGTCGCAAATGGTCAGCATGGCGTGCACGCCCGCTTCTGAGGCGCGCTCTAGGACAGCGTCGAAATCTTCGGCGAAGGATTCGTGGTGCAAATTGACGTGGCTATCGATCATGACGCTTCTCTAATGGATCGGTGCCAAGTCTGCACGGATGGCACGCAGCGCCTCTAAAGTCGCTAAACTGCGGTCTAGATTGAGGGCCTCGACCTTGATTCGCACCCAGCGCACATGGCTCCAAGCCTTTGCGGCACCATCCGTGCCCGCCCCTGCCGCAAGGCGCGCCAGCAGCACACTTTCGCCCGGCTCTATCTCGGGTATCTCAAGGCCAAGCCCTGCCCGCCCGGCACGCGCCAGCCAGTCTTCCATCATATCAAACACCGCGTGAAAGCGGTCCGCATCGCTGCAAGCATCGGCCAAGGCCAAAGCTTCATCCAAAGGCGCACGCGGCAGGCCGGATAAGTGGCGCGACAATGAGCCATAGAGTTTCGCAGCACCCAAGGCTGCTAGGGCTCGTGCACGACCCGGCCGTCCTGCCCCGAGAGCCCGTGTGGTGGCATCAATATCGGGCAATGCCTTAGCCATGGCCTCTTCGGAGAGACAGGATAGGTCTAGCCTGCGACAGCGCGACCGCAGGGTCGGCAATAATCGACCGGGTGCATGGGCGAGCAAGATCAAGGTCCCGCCCGGCGGTGGTTCTTCAAGCGTCTTCAAAAGAGCGTTGGCAGCGTTTGAGCTCATGTCGTCGGCACAATCGACGATGCCAACCCGGGCGCCGCCTGCCCCGTCCGCTGTCATTGTAAAAAATTGGGTGAGGTCACGAATGGCTGCGACGGTGACATCGCGCTTGATCTCGCCTTTTTCAGGGTCAAGACGCGTGGCCGTGCGCAAGTCTGCGTGAGAGCCTTGGGCGATCTTGCGGCTGACGACATCATCAGCCGCACTCGCCAGCGGGTTGGACGGGTCCGGGGCTGCGCCTAACAGTCTGCGCGCAAACCGATAAGCCAAGGTAGCCTTGCCGACACCCTTAGGCCCCGTGATCAGCCACGCATGGTGCGAGCGCCCGCCTGAAAGACTGGCTGCTAGTTCTGCTTCAGCGGCCTCATGGCCAAAAAGCTCAAACACCGCACGAGGATGGGGTGAGCCGGGCTCTTGGTCTGGACCTTGTGTCTCATCACTCATGACAGGCTCAAGCGCGCAACCAACAGGGTCCAAGCCGCTTCCGCCAACACGTCTGGTGTCACCGACGCATCTAAAACGCCACAGCGCTCTGGGAATCTCTCGGCAAGTTCCAGATAGGCGGCCCGCAAAGCAGTATGGAAGGCAAAGGCCTTGCCCTCAAACCGATCCTCAATGCCACGCCGCGCTGCCGCGCGCTTCAGGCCGATGGCTGGGTCGATGTCGAGGATAAGCGTTAGATCAGGCTGGGTTTGCCTAACAATCAAGGCATCAAGGGCCTCAACCGCCTCGCGCCCTGCCCCGCCCGCTTGGCCTTGATAGGCGCGGGTGGAATCTGAAAATCGGTCACAGAGGACAATCGCACCGCGCTTTAAGGCTGGACGGATCAGGCGTTCTAGATGGTCTTCGCGCGCCGCGAAAAATAGACATAACTCTGACAGAGCCGTCCAACGATCGGCTGCCCCAGTCACCAACAGGGCGCGAATGGCCTCCGCCCCAGGGGTTCCGCCAGGCTCTCGCGTTAAGACGACCTCGTGGCCAGAAGTTTCCAGCCGCGCCTTAAGCGCGGTCAGCAAGGTGGTCTTCCCTGCCCCCTCGCCGCCTTCCAAAGTGATGAAATGGCCGCCCTTCATGCTTCAAGACCCATCTGCTCTCATGGTGCAGACAGAAGTGACCCGCCCGCCCGCTCTAAGCAAGGGCCTTGTTGCAGTCTGTGTCGGACTTTAGTTGCGTGACGCCATAACATGGGCACCACTGACGCCCAGCCCTGACACCGATTCCGCCAATGCACTGGCTTTGGTTTGATTTTCCAGCGGTCCAATCAAGATCCGATACAGACTGACACCTGAGGCCGTTTGGGTTTCCACGATTTGCGCAGGGCCGACGTCCGATACGCGGCTCAGCGCACGCTCAGCATTTGCCCGACGCGAGAAAGCGCCCGCCTGCACATATAGGCCTGAAACCACATCATCGGAATTTACCTGGGTGGGCTTCACCGGCCCTGTTGGCTTTGGCTCAGCTATACGAGGAAGACTTGCGGTCTGGACGGGCTGGGGCGCGGGCTTCTTCCATTTCTTCTCTTCACTTGGCGCTGTGAGATTAGCCGTCGTCACCAGCGGTTCAGGATCAGCGGGGCCAATAAAGCGCACCCGCACTTGTGTGGAGCCCTGATCGCGAAAGCCCAACAGCGTTGCCCCACGCGCTGAAAGATCAATCAAACGATCGGATACAAACGGACCCCGATCATTGACCCGCACCACCATCGAGCGGCCATTGGTCAGATTGGTCACTTCAACAAGGCTTGGGATTGGCAAAGTGGGATGGGCTGCACTGACGATATTCATGTCGAACAATTCGCCATTGGCCGTCGGCTTGCCATGGAAATCGCGCCCATACCAAGAGGCCGTCCCCGTTTCATTATAGTCTGGCTCATGGGTTGGAATGTACCATGTGCCATTAACCTGATAGGGCGCGCCAATCTTTTGGAAGGCTCTGACATCTGAAGGGCGGACCGATGGCGCAGGCTCTGGCTCAGAGGCGCGAATAGAAATTGGTGTTGCCCGGATGGGGCGATTCGCCGGTGCTGCAACTTTCGGTGCCCGGGTTGTTGCAGGCGAGAGTGAAGCCATCTGGACCCGCTCAATCGGGGCACCTTGGCTAGAGGTCGTCGGTTTTGCCGTCGCAATGGAGACCTTGCGCACGGGCTTAGCACTCGAGACGACTTCAGTAGACGCAGCTTCGCTATTGATGGTGGCGGTCAATGGACGGACATTAGGCGCAGCAGCTGCAGGATGAACTGTAAATCCAGCTGCTAATAAGAGTGCGCTGGTCCAGAGTGGACCCACTACACTCAAATCAATAATTCTATTTTTAAAACAATGCGTAACAACTTGGATCTTCTGTGCCGAATTCCGGACCATTTTATGTCCCACCATATTGGACTGCAGTAGTTTCTGCAGACATTCTTCCCGCGCCGGTTGATCCGACTGCGGGTTGCACTCTACAAGAGAGGTTTGAAATCAACGCTTGGAAATTAGGTCGAATTTTATCGATCTGGCATTTTTTTCAGGCGTGACGTCAAAAAGCGGACAGGTGGCCGAGTGGTTTAAGGCAGCGGTCTTGAAAACCGCCGTAGGTGGAAGCCTACCGTGGGTTCGAATCCCACCCTGTCCGCCATTTTCTCCAAATTGTTCTCGTTCTCTTTGTCGCGCGCACTCCAAGGCGTCTCCGAGAAACCAAAGACCCCTCCCCACTTGACCCATTCCTCACAACACCGGATACAATCAGGCAACAAAAGCGCGCATATAAAAAGCGCGCAATCAAATAATTCAGGGGGGCGATATGCACTATCAAGAACTCAAGCAGGCTTGGACTGAACTGACTTCAGCCGGGCAACCTTTCGAGATTGCTGAGATTGATGTGCGTGGCAGCCACATTCGCAGTTATAAGCACGCCCCGCCCAATATCCGTGAGGTCTGGCTGTCGACTGCGGCCTTTAGCGACCGGGATTATCTGGTCTATCAGGATGAGCGCATCACCTATGGCCAAGCGCATGAGAAGGTGAATGCCATTACCGCTTGGCTGTGGGGCCAAGGCGTGCGGCGGGGTGACCGGGTTGCCGTGGCGATGCGCAACTATCCTGAATGGATGCTGCTCTATTGGGCTTGTGTCTCGATTGGCGTGGCATGCGTTGGCATGAATGCTTGGTGGATTACCGATGAGCTGGAATATGGCCTGAAGGATTCGGGCCCCAAGGTGTTGTTCTGCGATTCTGAGCGCTTGGCCCGGGTGATGGAGCGGCCGGATATGGCTGCTGGCATTACGCTTGTTGGCGTGCGCTGCGACACGCTCCCTTCTGGAGTTGTGCCCTATGAAGAGGTGATCGCTGGCGGCGGCGCGATGCCCGACGTAGACATTGATCCAGACGATGATGCCTGCATCTTCTATACGTCCGGCACCACGGGTTTCCCAAAAGGCGCGCAATTGACCCATCGCGGCTGCGTCGCCAATCTGATGAATATGAGCTTTTCGGCGCAAGTCCAAGGTCTTGCAACTATGCGCGCCACTGGCATTGACCCTGCCAGCGTGCCCGCACCAAACCCACCCGTGGGCCTGATTACAACGCCTCTGTTCCACGTAACCGCCAATAATTGCGCCGCCTATGTCGCCACGGCGAGCGGTGGCACCATGGTCCTGATGTATAAATGGGATGCGGGTGAAGCGCTGCGCCTGATTGAGACCGAAAAGGTAACAGCGATGAGTGGCGTGCCAACTATGGCGCGCGAAGTCATCACCCACCCCGATTTTGCCACGACCGATACGTCCAGCTTGCTCACTTTGGGCGGCGGCGGGGCGCAATTGCAGCCTGATCTTGTTGCCAAGATTGATGCGTCCGTCCCCACGGCGAGACCCAATACTGGCTATGGCATGACCGAAACCTGCGGCATTATCACCGCTGTCAGCGCCGACTTCTTCGTCGACAAGCCCGCCAGCTGCGGCCCCGCCATGCCAACTTTCGAAGCCCGTTGCGTCGATGATGAGGGCAACTTCTTGCCGGTTGGTGAGATGGGGGAGCTGTGGGTTAAAGGCGCACCGGTCATTAAGGGCTATCTCAACCGAGCGGACGCCACCAAGGAAAGCATCACAGATGGCTGGCTCCACACAGGCGATGTGGCGCGCATCGACGAGGATGGCTTTATCTTCCTCGTGGACCGCAAGAAGGACATGGTTCTGCGCGGCGGTGAAAATGTCTATTGCGTTGAGGTTGAAGCTGTCGCCTATCGCCATCCCGCTGTCGCCGAATGCTGTGTGTTCGGCGTGCCAGACGACCGCTTAGGCGAAGAAGTGGGTGCCGCCATTCTGGTCCGCCCTGATGCTAGCCTGACCGGCCAAGAATTGCGCGAGCATTGTCTGGCCCTGATGGCGAAGCACAAAGTACCCCGCTATGTCTGGTTCTTGGACGAGGCCATCCCGCGCAATGCGTCGGGCAAGTTCTTGAAGCGGGCGCTGAGGGATAGCTTGAAGGTGA
>Ga0247831_1004621_pt1 | contig 18113 bp, 14 predicted proteins | sample LaCruzMarch2015__9_FD_192406 | JGI IMG/M metagenome (GOLD analysis project Ga0247831, IMG submission 192406) | Freshwater microbial communities from meromictic Lake La Cruz, Castile-La Mancha, Spain - LaCruzMarch2015_1m | ecosystem: Environmental > Aquatic > Freshwater > Lake | place: Spain... | reverse complement strand
CCTGTTTGGCTGCACACCACCTGGATACCGAAGCTGGGAAGCGTGTTTGAGCGCTGGTTCAATTCCCCCTCCAACCACCGCGTGCATCACGGCAGCAACCCGGAATACCTGGACTGTAATTATGGTGGCGTGCTGATGGTCTTCGACCGCCTGTTTGGCACTTATGTGGAGGAGCGCGCCGATCTGCCACCGCGCTATGGCCTGACCACTCCACTGCTGACATACAACCCGTTGCGCATCGCCTTCCATGAGTGGATTAATCTGGTGCGTGATGTGGCTAACGCACGCAGCCTTGGGGATATCTGGCGTGCATTGTTCGCACCTCCAGGCGCACGAAAAAGAGCGACGACGAACAAAGGATCAAACAGCGAGCCACCTGGCTCCAACGACTAGTGAATCGCCCCAGCTTTCGCTGACACTCTATAACCGCTTTTGGCCGCATTGAGCCTGTCGTAAAAGGCAGGAGTCGGCCAGAAGCGGTCACCGAATTACTACGAAATTAGAGGCGATTCAGATCTCTTGAAGCGGCTAGTAGTCAGTTCGCTGCAGCGCGGCGTCAGGCCGGAAGCTGCGACCCCAATTGGCTCAGTAAGCGGTCGGCTTTGTCGGCCAGTGTAGGGGTAAGCGTTTGCTCGGCAATGGCTGCTTCCAGGTTGAAACACTCCTCGGCAATTTCTTCAGCGCCTATGGCTGCGTAGGCGCCGCTCATACGGTGCAGATATTGGATGAGTGTGTTGCTGTCTGCGCCGGTCAGGGCCGCGTGGGCAGCGGTGATGTCGGCGTTCATCGTGTTTATGAACAGCGCCTGCATCTGTGGCGAAAAGCCGTCCAGTGTTAGCGACCGCGTGGCCGGCTCGGCCGCGGCTTGCGCTGCTGCCTGACCAGGGCAAACCTTTAGAAGCGTGGCGTGCAGGCTGTCCAGGGTCAGGGGCTTTACGATCCAGGCGTTCATCCCCATCGACAGGCAGCGCTGGCCTTCATCGCGTAGGGCATTGGCGGTGACGCCGATAATCGGCAGCATCGCGCCGCGCGCCCGTAACTGCTGAGCCAGTTCGTAGCCGTTGACCACGGGCATGTTGACGTCGGTGATCACCAGGTCGAACGCCTCAGGCTGCCAGCGTTGCAGGGCCTGGGCGCCGTCCGCGACGCTCACCACCTGCGCGCCCAGGGCCGTCAGTTGTTCTTCCAGGATGACCCGGTTTATTGGGTTGTCTTCGGCGACCAGAATGCGCAGGTTGATGGGCTGTGCGGTTTGCTCGGTGGCCAAGCGCGGGCTGTGCGGGGCCTCGGGTATGACCTTCATCGTCAGTTCGAGGGAGAACTTGCTACCCAGGCCTGGCTCGCTGACCACCCGTAAACGGCCGCCCATCAATTCGCTCAGGCTCGCGCAGATGGACAGGCCCAGCCCTGCGCCGGTTCTCTGGGAGCTGCCGGGTACTTGGTAGAACGGTTTGAACAGCCACACCTGTTGCGCGCGGGAGATGCCGATGCCGGTGTCGACCACCTGCCAGCACAGCGTTGCCTGCTCGTCCTGCTGCTCGATGACACTGAGCCGCAGGCTGATACGCCCCACTTCGGTGAATTTCAGTGCGTTGTTGAGCAGGTTGGAGAGGATCTGCTGCAAGCGCATCGGGTCGCCCAGCAGGCGAGCGGGCAGGTGTTCGTCGATCTCGATGTCCAGCTGCAGACCCTTGGCGTTGGCATGGGCATGGATCGCTGCCAGGCAGCTTGTGGCCAGTTCGCGGGGGCTGAACGGCATCGGCTCCAGGGCGATTTGGCCGGCTTCGATCTTGGACACGTCGAGCACGTCCCTGATCAAGCCCGACAAGCTGGCGGACGAGCTTTGGATGGTCTGCAAATAAGCCCGCTGGCGCGGGTTGAGGTCGGTCAGGCCGAGCAGTTCGAGGTTGCCAAGTACGCCGTAGAGTGGCGTGCGCAGTTCATGGCTCATGGTGGCCAGGAACAGCGTTTTCGCTTCACTGGCGTGGTCAGCGTTTTTCTTCGCTTCGGCCAGGGCGGTGTTGTCGGCGTGGTGCTGGGTGATGTCGATAAAGGCGCACAGCAGCACGTCGTCGCCGCGGTAGCGCGAGCGCACAAAGAACGCCTGCAGGTAGCGCTCGCCGACCTTCATACACAGCTCGGCGGACTCGGCCTGGTTTTCGATCAGGTCCAGTAATTGGGTGGTGCCGCCCCAGTGTTGGGCGCTCTGGTTTTTCAAGAACACATGGCGGTCGTTGCGCCTGACAAGGGATAAACCAGTGGGCGAGGCATCGATAACGTCACGGATGAAGGTCTGGCTTTCCAACAGGCTCTGATGGGCGTGCTGCGCCGGTAGCACGACGCGCGAGCGGTACCAGCGGTTCGCCAGCCAGGTACTGAAGACGCAGCCCAGCAGGGTGAGCGTGAGCGCCACCAGGGGCCACTTGGCGACGCGCAGAAAAGTCGCATAGCTGATGACGTAGATGCCGGTCCACGCGGCCTGCTGGTGCGTGGCGACTCTGACGTTGATGCCATCGCGCGCCAGGCTCAGCCCCACGGGCAGTTGCTCTTTGCCGTCTGCCTGACCCAGCAGCACCTTGCCGCCGGGGGCGATGAGGGTGAAGCTGTCGTAGATCGAGCGCTCCAGAATCCGCTGCACATCCTCGATCTGATCCATGTCCAGGCGCGAGGTCAGAATGCCCTGCAGGTGTTCAGTGGGCGAGGGTAGCAGGGTGCCTGCCAGGTCGATACCGATGGAGGCGATCAGGCGGTCACCATCAGCCGGGCTGATTGTTTCCCAAAGCACCTCCGGCTGGCTCAGGGCCGCTTGCTGCGCCGTCAGCCGTTGGTAGATGCCCGCGCTGAGCGGCAGGTAGTTCGCCTGCGCCAGTGGCCTGTCCATGCCTGGGTAGTCGGTAGCCGGCAGTGCAATAGAGAACTGGTTGTCGGGGGCGAACAGCAGCACCTGAGGGGCCGTGTATTCGGCGTTGGCCCAGTAGGTGCCGTAATAATCGGCCAGGCGTACGGCCAAAGCGATGGGCGCGCGCATCTCGGCCAGGCTGTAGCGCGCGTCAAACGCCAGGGTGAAGGGAAGTGAGACGGCAAACTGCTGGCCCTGGTACACCGCGCGTTGAGCATCGCCCGAGCGCGCGTCGAGCTGCACCGCCAGCGGCGTGTCGACCTCCTGGCGCAACGCGTCGCGGTAGCGCACGGCGACACTGCGCAAAAAGGTTTCATGCTCATGCACGTCGGCCATCAGGCGGGCAAAGTGGTAATCGACCTTGTTGTTTTCCTCTTCCAGCAGGCGGGCCATCCCCCAGGCCATGAGCGCCATACAGGCAAGCGAAAACGCACCGAGCAGCAACACGCCGCGGTTCTGCCGGACTGAGCTGAGGGCTAACTCGCCTATCGGACGGGTGTCGTGCTTCATGAAAAATCCTGGGGTTAGCTGGCCGTGATGGTCAGTGGCTGGCGCTGATCGTCCGCGTGGGTCAATTAAACAGCTTGGTCTCGATGCAGTAGGTCAGCAGCGCCATATCGCTGTCGACGCCCAGTTTGCGCATGGCGGCAATTTTCTGGGTGCTCACGGTTTTCTTGCTGCGGCTGAGTTGCCGTGCAATGTCGGTGACACTCATCCCCGCCACGAGCAGGCGCACAACCTCAAGCTCGCGCGGCGAAAGATTGGCGAACAGTGTGTCGGCCTGAGCGGTGTCGTCTGGTTCGGCGGCGGCCGATGTCAGCGGCTGAGGACCGCGGCGCTTGCTCAACACACTCAAGGCCTGGCCTATCTCTTCCTGCATGTGATTCTTTTGGATGACGCCCACGCCCAGCGCCTCCAACCGTGTGGCGATCAGGCTGTTGGAGAGCATGGTCAGCACCAGAATCTGCGTCGCCGGGAAGTGCCTGATGATGTACTCGATCATCTTCAGCCCGTCGCCATACACCTCATCGCCGGGCATGTTGAAGTCTGTTATCACGACTTCCGGCTGGTGCTGGTGCAGGAGGTCAATCAATTGGCTGGAACTCACTGCCTCGCCGACCAGGGTAAAGTGCATATCACGCTCAATGATGTGGCTCATGCCCAGCAGCACGATGGGGTGGTCATCGGCGATCACGACTTTTAGTGCGGGCATTCTCTGGTTTCCTAGGTGTCGTCGCACGCGGTCGCTTGCAACGATTGATCCCTTGTGGGTGCCGATTTTTTCCGGGCGCCACGAGCCGCTCGCCGTGCCGGTTAGTCATCTTACAGACTGCGCCACTCGGGCAGTCAGCCATAAATGTAAGCGCGCTATTCAAAAAATCTGCAGCCGGAGAAGCGCGCCTTCAGAAACCCGCCGAGGTCAGTGCTGGTGCCTTTGCCATCATGCTGCGATAGGGCGCGAGCATCGCTGAGCGGGTGTTTTTCAATGCTCAAGGTCTGGTGGGCGGCAACCGTAAGTGGCGCGGATCAATCAGGCGCTCAAGGCCTTTGGCTGGGCGGGGCCGTCATCACGCAGCAATGCACCGAAGGCCTCCAACGATACTCCCTTGGCAATCAGAAAGCCCTGGGCCTGATCGCACTGGATGCTGCGCAGGAAGGCCAGTTCGCTTGCCGTCTCCACGCCTTCTGCCACCGTCGTAAGGCCAAGCTTTTTGCCGAGTTTGACGATGCTCTCCAGGGTTGAAGCCTGGCTGTCGTTCTCGACACAGCCGTGTACCAGGGAACGGTCGATCTTCAGCTCGCTGAATGGCGTCGACAGCAGGTTGAAGTAAGAACTGAAGCCCTGACCAAAGTCATCCTGGGCCAGGCCGAAGCCCATCATGCGCAGTCGGCAGGCGCCTGCGTAGTAGTTGCTCAATGCCTGTGTCATCGAGCTTTCCATCAGCTCGAAGGTGATCTGCCGCGGGCGTGCATCGCAGCGTTTTACTGCGCGCATAAGGCGATCTGGGAGGTCGTGCTGGTCCAGCAAGTGGGTGGGCAAATTGATCGAGACTGGCACTTCGTACCCGTCCTGTCGCCAGCGCGCCTGGGCGCTCAGGGCTTGGTCGAGCATCAACAGCATCAGCTCGCTGTCCAGGCTCAGGCGTTCGATGTCGGCGAGAAAGTCTTTGGGCAGCAGCGCGCCCTGGGTGGGATGCGCCCAGCGCACCAGCGCTTCGGCGGCAACGATGCGGCCATCGCGCAAGGATTTCTTGGGCTGAAACCAGGCCTGGATATCGCCGCTTTTCATGGCGTCCACCAGGGTTTCCCGGCTGTGGCTGGGCGAGTCTGCGCTGATGACCGTGGCCTGATGGCGCGTGGTGTCGAGGAATTCGCGCAGGCGCAACACCTCAATGGCCTGCACCGGTTTGGAGATCAGACCGGCGACATTAAGGCCCAGGTTCTTAGCCAGCTGACCAACGCCGGCCAGCATTCGACGCGAGGCAACGCTCATAACCGCCAGGGCCGGCGGGTTGTCCAGGGAGCCGACTTTCTGAATCAATTGAACGCCGTCCATGCACGGCATCATCAAGTCGCTGAGCAGCAGGTCATAGCGGTTGCGCGCCAGGCACTGCAGGGCGCTTTCGCCATCCTGTACGGACTCGACACGAAAGCAGCCCGCGTCATTGAACACATTCAACAGGTACTGGTGTTGAAACGGATGGTCCTCAACGATGAGTACGCGGTAGGGGTTCACGGGGATCTCCTAGCCTGGGTATGCAGGCATTGGTAAAGTGCGCGTAGCGTGAAGGGTTTGGTCAGGCAGTGGTCCATGCCAGCCGCCAGGCAGCGCTCGCGCTCACCCTGCAAGGCATTGGCGGTTGCACCGATGATCGGGAGGGCACAGCCGTGCTGGCGCAGGGCGTGGGTCAGCTCGTAGCCATTCATGGTCGGCATGTTTATATCGGTCAGGATCAGGTCGAAGGGTTCGGCCTGCCAGCGTGTCAGGGCTTGCACGCCATCGCTGGCAATCACCACATGGCACCCCAGTTCCTTGAGCTGATCGTGCAGGATCAGTTGGCTAATGACGTTGTCTTCAGCAACCAGCACCCGTAACGCCAGACGCTGTACCGGGCTCGCGCCTGGCTGCTCGTCGTGCTGTGGGTTTTGCGCCAGGTGCACGGCGTGATTCAGCGCTTGCAGGTCGTTCAGGTCGACCTGCCAGCAGCACGCGGAGGTCGCGACCGTTTTCGCGGCGATGGCGCTGGCGATGACGCGGGGGCCTGGCCAGTCGCGCACCGCGCGTGGCTCGGCCAGGCCCGTGTGCAGCTCGATCAGGACGGCATTGGCCGTGGGCTCGGCGCTGCTCGGTGCGCCGACCGTCGCCCTGGCGCCCCAGCGCCGCAACCAGCCGGCGATGCTTTCTGACAGCTCCTGTACGGGCGACACGACATACAGGTTCTCGCTGAGTAACGGCCGTGCCCAGGCGGCGGATGGCGCCTCGTCCACCTGCTCCAGTGGCAGGCTCAGGGTGACGCTGGTGCCCAACCCCGGTTCGCTGACGACCTGTAACTGGCCGTTCATCAGGTGCATCAGCCGCTGACAGATCGACAGGCCCAGGCCCGTGCCCGCCACGACCTGGGGCGCGCAGCGGGCTTGAAAGAACGGGTCGAACAGCTGGTGTTGATCGTCCGGGGCGATGCCCTTGCCGGTATCGATCACCTGCCATTGCAGCATCGCGCGCTCGTCTTCGCGGCTTTCAAGGCGGGCGTGTAAAACGATGCGCCCGTGCTCGGTGAACTTCACCGCATTGCTGAGCAGGTTGCTGAGGATCTGCCGAATCCGTGGGAGATCACCTTTGACCTGGTAGGGCAGCTGCGGATCGATGCAGGCGAAGACATGCAGGCCTTTGCTTTGCGCAGCGCCGGCGTAATCGTGAATGACTTCCTGCACCAGCTGTATCGGCGAGAAGGTGATGAGTTCGAGCGACAGCTGCCCGGCCTCGATCTTCGAGACGTCGAGGACATCGCAGATGATGTGCAGCAGGTTCTTCGACGAGCCCTCAAGCGCCGTCAGGTAGCCCTTCTGTTGCACGCTCAGCGCCGTGCGCCCCAGCAGTTCCAGCGTACCCAGCACGCCGTACAAGGGCGTACGAATTTCATGGCTGACATTCGCCAGAAACAGCGTCTTGGCCTCGTTGGCGTCATCGGCCGCCCTGCGCGCCTGCTCCAGCGCCCGCTCCGCATGCCGGCGGGCGCTGATGTCGCTGAAGGCGCAGATCAGCACGTCTTCGCCGTGATAACGAGTGGGCGTGACGCTCAAGTAAAGCTGGCGGCCATCGTCCGCCTCGAATTCATCGCTGTGTCCGGTGCCGCTACCGTCGAATGCGCGCTCGATCCAGGCGCAACAGCGCTGCTGGCGGCGCGGCCCGTTACCGAGCCAGCGCTGGGACAGCGCGTTCTCCAGCACCACCTCCGCGTCGCGACGGCGCAGCACACAGAGCGCAACCGGCGCTGTTTCGATCACGGCACTGTTGAACGCCTCGCTCTCAATCAACGCCGCGATTCGGTTGGCGGCCGGGACGATAAGCCCGTGATCAATGCGCCGGACCAGGTAGTCCATCAGCGCAGTAGCCAGCGCGCACAGCGTCAGGCAGAAAAACAACGAGGAGGCGAGTGCTGGCAGCAGATTGTGCAGCTCCAGGCTGTAGGCCATCTGCCACTGGGAATACTCCAGGCGTTTGCGAATCACCAGGCGGTCCGGCAGCCAGTGTGTGCCCTCCCAGCCAAAATGGCTGCCGGCGCTTACGTGCATGGGCGCGGGTGTTTGCGGGTCGGCGGCGCTGCTGATAACCAGGCGGCCGCCCTCATCGAACAGCATGAAATCACCGGCTTTTTCATGCTGTGCAGCGGCGAGCAGGTCGCTCGTTTGCAGCTGCAAGCCCAGCCAACCCAGCGCCGGATTGGCGCGGTCGACGTACGTGAAGACATACAGCGCGGCATTATCCGGGTCTGCCAGGCACCACGCCTGTTCGTCCGCCACCTGGCGGGTTTGCAGGGCCCTGAGGCGCTGCACCAGGCTGCGGGGTAAGGGCTTTGGCGTCGTGTGCGCGGTGGTTAACCAGGTGGCATCGGCCTCGCCATCATGGGCGACGTACAGCAGGTTGACGTTGTGCGCGCGCAGGTAGGCGAGCATTCGCTGCGTCAGCACCAGGCGCTCGCTGGCGTGTGTATTGCCCAAGCGGATCGACACCTGCTCAGCCGCCAGTGGGCTGAGGGGTGGCGTGGGAGCTGAGCGGCTATGTATCGATGACAGGCTCAGGCTGGTGAGCAGCGCCTGCTGGCGGACGAAAAACCCCTGGGCGTGGGTGAGTGCCGCATTCATATAGCCGCGCCGTATAGACACTTCTTCGTTCAACTGTGCGCGCAAGTAATTGTAGGCGCCCACATAGACAGCCAATAACAACGCCAGCGCCAATAGACACAACAACTGTTTCGCCGCTTTTGGCGTGGCAAAAGATGTGTCTGTTAGTTGGGCCGGGCATGGAAGTTTCATCGGCGAAACGATAACGGTGTAAGTGCAGCGCTGCTATAAGACGAGTCCTAAAGTGGGTTGTTTAAGGCCTGCGCTGGTGTGTTATCGATTATTTGACAGGCTAGGTGCGGCGGGCGCTGCAGCTGAGGAGGGGGCACTGTGGTCGCGCGTATGGATATGACTTGGCTCGCGTAGCAATTAACGAAGCAACTGTCTGTGATGGATTAATCAAATCGCTTTAAGACTCGTCTTATATACCCGGCGAAGGCTGCATTGCACCATGGATTGACTTACCCAAGGGTGAGTCCACACCTATCCAACTCTTATAACGAGGCATTGCAATGTTCAACGCACTGAGCAAATACACCCTGGCTTGCGGCGCGTGCTGGTTACTGGCGGGTACCGCCGCGCACGCAGCTGATGGGCAGATCGAGTTCACCGGTTCGGTCACCGATAACGCCTGCACCATCACCACGGGCGACGTCAGCAAATCCGTGGCCCTGGACCCGGTCCGTATCGCTGACTTTGGGGCAAACGTAGGCTCCACCGCCAAGGAGAAAGCCTTCTCCATCAGCCTGGACAACTGCAGCTTTGCGACCAAGCGCAGCGTCGCCATCACCTTCAGCGGCCAGCAGGATGCCAGCGACGCCTCGTTGCTGGGCCTGACCGGTGAAAACCAGGTACGTGGCATCGCCATTCAGATTGCCGACGCCCGCACCGGTAAGAAGTTAGCGCTGAACACGCCGACCGACGATTACAACCTGCGTACCCAGTCCAACACCTTCGACTTTACCGCTGCCTATGTGCGCACCGCCGCCGATGAGACAACCGGTGAAGGCGTCGACGCCGTGACCACCTCCGGCATCGGTACCGGTCAGGTGCACGCCCTGGCCAGCTTCGACGTGACCTACAAGTAATCGCTCGTCACCCCACCGTGGGCCTGGCGCCGCCGCGCTGGCCCACGGACACCAGAGGTTTCCTGTCATGCGTTTGAAACTGTGCTTTCTCCTTGCCCTTGTACCGCTCTGGTACAGCGTTGCCGCCCAGGCTGCCGTCACCGTCGGCGCCACACGGCTGGTCTACAACGGTGCAGCCAACGAAGCCAACCTGACCGTGAGCAACCGTGACGACGCGGCACCCTACCTGGTGCAGTCCTGGGTCAGCCGTTTCGGCAGTGCCAGTGAAGAAAGCGTCGACAGCTTTATCGTCACGCCGCCACTTTTTCGCCTGGATGCCAATAAAGAAAACATCCTGCGCGTGATCTTCGCCGGTGATGCCGATGTGCCCCAGGACCGCGAGAGCCTGTTCCTGATGAACGTCAAAGCCATCCCGGCCATGAGTGATGAACAGCGCGGTAAGAACGTGCTGCAGATTGCCCTCAAGACCACCATCAAGCTGTTCTACCGCCCGGCCGGCCTGCAAGGCTCGCTCAAGGACGCGGTGGCGCAGGTGAGCTGGCAGGCCAGCGCTGGCGCCCTGGCGGTCCACAACGCCTCCAACTATCACGTCGTGGTCAGCGAGTTGAAACTCAACGGCCAGCCGGTCACCCAAGGCCCAGATGTGCTGCGCCCCGGGCAACAGCAGGTGCTGTCGATCCCCGCCAAGGCTGGCGATGAGGTGCAGCTGAGCTATATCGACGACTACGGCAGCATCGTGGCCGCCCCTGTCGTGCACATTCACTGATACCCACGCACCAGCCCCGCAACACCCTTTCAGGAACGCCCCATGCCCTCCATATCCCAACTCATGCGCCGTTGCGCCGTGAAGGCGTTCGGCTGCCCACTCGCGGCCGCCCTGGCCTTGCACCTGGCGCCCGTGCAGGCCGCCTACGAGTTCGACGCGTCCTTCCTTGAGATCGGCGGCGGGCAGAGTTCGGCCGCAGTGAAGCAACAGGTCAGCGCCATGAGTGAAGGGCAGTTGCCGGGCATTTACCGGGTGGATGTGTGGGTCAACCAGCGCTCGCTTGAGCCGCGCGACCTGCGTTTTATCCGTGCCACAGGCGATGCAGAGCAATCCGCTAGGGGGTTGTTCCCCTGCCTGGATGCCGAGTTTTTCCGCAGCCAGGGTGTCACCGAAGAGGCCCTGCAAAACCGCAGCGACGCCGATGCCACCTGCCTGGCGTTCGATCAGGGTTTGGCCGGTGTGGTGTATGACTACGACTTCAACCGTCAGGTGCTGTCGATTGAAATTCCCCAGGCGTACCTGGGCAGCATCCCGTTTGCGGTGCGCCGTCGTCAGTGGAGCGACGGCGAGCAGGTAGCCTTCACCAATTACAGCTTCTCCGGCAGCACGGCGCAGAGCGAGAGCGGCCGTCGCGAGAATCAATTTGGTAGCCTGCGCAGCGGCGTCAATGCTGGGGCCTGGCGCCTGCGCAACTTTTCCACCTGGCAGAAAGACAGCGACGAGACGGGGCGTTGGGAGTCCCTGGAAACCTACGCCCAGCACGACATGGGCGACATGATGGCGATCGCCACCCTGGGCGACGCCACCACCGAGGGCGACCTGTTCGACGCCATCCCCTATCGCGGCGTGGGCATTGCCACCGACCTGGACATGCTGCCGGACCAGGCCCGGGACTTCGCACCGGTGGTACGCGGTATCGCCAATGGCCGTTCGCGGGTGACCATTCGCCAGCGCGGTTATGTGATCTATGAGCAGTGGGTGCCATCGGGGCCGTTTGCCCTGACCGACCTGTATCCCACCGCCAGCAACGGCGACATCGAAGTCACCGTGGAAGGCCCGGACGGCCAACGTCAGGTCTACACCCAGTCGTTCTCGTCGGTGCCTTACATGCTGCGCGAGGGCCAGCAGAGCTACTCGGTGTTCGCCGGCCAGTACCGCCCGGCGCAATCGACGGATCAACAGGCCCTGCCGACGTTTATCCAGGCTTCGCTGCGCCGTGGTGTGAGCGGTGGCACCACGCTGTTCGGCGGGAGCGTCCTGAGCGACCAATACAACGCCGGCCTGCTGGGCTTTGCCCATGACTTTGCCGGCTTCGGTGCGATCTCGGTGGACGTGACCCACGCCCGCAGCGACGCCATGGGCCCTGCAAAAACCAGCGCCAGCGGCCAATCGTTTCGCTTCCGCTACTCCAAGTCCCTGGCCGCCACCGACACCAACTTCAGCCTGATCGGCTACCGCTATTCCACCGGCGGCTACTACTCGTTCAGCGAGGCGCTCAACAGCCGCAACGCCGAGCAGTCCCTGGGTACGTACCGCAGCGGCCATATGAAGAGCAACTTCACCGCCAACCTTTCCCAGCAACTGGGCGGTTACGGCGGCGTCTACGCCAATGTCACGAAGACCGATTACTGGAACAAGAGTAAGGCCGATACCTCAATCCAGCTGGGTTACACCGTCAGTTCCGGGAGCATTTCCTATTCCCTGGGCCTGGGTTTGAACAAAGGCGCAGCGTCGGATGAGCGCACACTCTCCTTGAGTTTCAGCATGCCCTTGGGCAGCACACGCAATCAGCGGGTCACGGCCAGCGCCAACCAGAGCGCGCGCGGCACGGCGTCGCGCACGGCGACCCTCAGCGGCAACGCCTTTGCAGACAACACCCTGGCCTACAGCGTCGGTGTGTCGCAGCAGGTCAACGCCGATGAGCGCCAGGCCGGGGGCAGTGTCGCCGCACGTTACGACGCACCCAATGCCACCGTGCACGGCGCCTATAACGAGACCGCCGGCAATCGCCAGCTGGACATGGGCATTGAAGGCTCGGTGGTGGCGTATGACCGCACCCTGATCTTCAGCCAGCCCCTGGGCGAAACCAACGTGATCGTCGCCACACCCGGCGCGGCGGGCGTGGGGATCAGCAACAAGCCAGGCGTGCGCACCAATGCCAACGGTTACACGGTGGTGCCGCAGGCGTTGCCTTACCGCAGCAATCGCGTTTCGCTGGACACCCAGTCGATGCCCGCTGATGTGGACATTGCCGAGCCGGTCAGGGAGGTCACGCCGAACCGTGGGGCCTTTGTGCTGGCGGACTTCGACACCCGGCGCGGCAAACGCATCCTGTTCCGCGTCCTCGATGCCGACGGCGAAGCCGCGCCCTTTGCCGCCAACGCCGAACTCTACGCCCCGGACGGCCGCTCGCTGGGCAGCACCTTGGTCGCCGATAAGGGGCGCGTGTTTATGACCGGCGTGCCGCTCGAAGCGCTGCTGTCGATCAGCGTGGGCGGGCAACCCTGGTGCAGTCGAGCACTCAGGTTGCAAGACGACGGAGCGGCGGAAGGCGGGATTACCCAACTGAACATTCAATGTGAGCGCACGGCCGATGGCTCGGGCGCCAAGGATTCTTAAGGTATGAAGGTGAACATCATGCACGGCACACACCCCCGTGCACTCATGGGGTGGTTGTTACTGGTTTGGATGGTCTCGCTCGACGCCCAGGCATTTATCAGCGGTAACCTGGAGTGCAACGTTACTAGGTCAAATCCGGACGGCTACACCTTTCAGGCCGGCGCCGAGATGCGTATCCCTATGAGTGGAAACTGCACGGTCAAACGTCCGTTTCCCAAAGGTGCTTCCGTCAATCTACAAACTGGTCACGTCCTAGGCGCAAACCCAGCAAGCCTGCAGGTGATGGACTTTTACAACGGTTCCTATTTGTCTGAACTGCCGCTCGGGAGCTATGGCGTAACGTGCCTGGGCGGACCCTGCAAACGGTTAGCACTGGGCAGCACAATTTCATACGTTTATGTCGTCGCGGGTACAGCACCCAGTACTCCGGGGAGACGAATGTCAATGGTGACCCTCGGTGTGACATCGTCGGGCTACCCGAACTACGCCGAATGGATCCATAACATCACCATCACCTATGACGTCACCGCTGTCAGCTGCACGCTAAGCACGCCCAGTGCGGTCAACCTCAATTTCGGTACCGTCAGCAATACCAGTATCAGCGGGCAGACCCAGTCGACCCGCGTCTCGGTCAACTGCCCGTCTGACGTACGCGCCAGCGTGTCTTTAACGCCCAGTCAGGCGGTGGTTGACGCCAATAACGGTGTATCTCGAACCACGCTGAGCGGGCTGAACATGAAGGCGACCTGGAGCGAAACCGGCAACCCAGTGACCTTTTCCAACACGCGCACCATGTACATGAACGCGGGTGCCAATAACGTCAACCTGACGTTCAGGCCGCAAGTGGTGAGCGGCCAATCGCCTACCGGTGCGTTCCAGAGCCAATACACCTTGAACATCAGTTACCAATGAGGCCTTTATGAAAACGTCATTGCTCGCGTTGCTGCTGCTCAGCACCACCGCCACTGCCGCCAGCACAGTGAATATCACCGTAAGCGGCACTCTCACGCGCCCGCCCTGCGTGCTCAGCACCGCCACCACCCTGACGGCCGAATTTGGCAACGTGCGCACCGACCAAGTCGCCAGCACGGGCACGGTGGCGATACCCGTGCGCATGACCTGTCCGGCCGGCTCCTCCTTGAATGTCAGCTTCGCCTCCAGTAAAGGCACGCACACTGCCACCGTGGCCAAGACCAGCGTGAATAACCTCGGCGTTTCCCTGCTGTGGGCGGACGATACGGCGGCCAACCTCACCGGCACCACCAAGGCCTACAACAACCTCAGCGGCAACGTCGACATCAGCCTCAAGGCGAAACTGATCGAGCGCGGCACACTAACGCCCGGTGCGTTCACCTCATCCATGGTCATGACCATCAATTATCTATGAAAGCGCTGCTCTGCATTCTGCTGGCCTTGGCAGGTGCCGCCGCGCACGCGGCCGATGAGGCCAGCATCGACATTAGCGGCAACCTAGTCGCTCCGCCCTGCATACCGCGCTTCCCCAGCACGCAGCAATTTGACTTGGGCGACGTCAGCCTTGGCCAGCTGGCCGCCGACAGCGCCGCAAGCACTGACGTACCGCTGGTTTTTGACTGCCGTGCCGGCACCCGCGTGACCCTTAAACTGTCTGCAGGGCAGGGCAGCGCCGACAACCTGACGCTGCTCACCGACCTTGCCAACTTGGGCCTGCGCCTAAACCTCTTGCACAACAGCAGCCAAACCGACTTCAGCCTCGGCGCGGCCAACTCCTGGCTATTGGCCGATGCACCACTGGCGCTAAAACTGCGGGTCAAACCCGTGGCCCTGGACGAGCCGCCCGAGGCAGGCAGTTACAGCGCTCTAGTGTTGATGGAGATCACTTACCTCTGATCCGCCATGGGCGGGGCACTTTGGCACGGTAAGCGCTGGGCTGCGGTTGCAGGCGAAGCTGCTTACCGACATCAGCAGTGCAATTCTGAATGTTTAGCCGCTGCTCACATCAGCTGCTCTAGAGGCTGTTGCCTTTCTCCAGTGATTTGTTGGCGTTTATACAGTCACTGAATCGACCCTGCTTTTGTAGGCGCATTGAATGACAGCTTTTGGCCGACACCAGCCTGTTACAACCGGCGACTCCCGGCCTAAAGCGGTCGTTCGTTAGGTACAAAGGCATGGGCGCCTCACCGCGTTGTGAGTGCCATATTCTATAAAGGATGCGTAGTCAGCCTTGCTGCTACCAAGTTGTGAGTCAGCCAGTCACTAAAACTGCGCGTCAGCTCGCTGCTCTCGCTATCACGGTGCACCAGCCAGGCCCAGTTCGGACCGCGTACCGTCTGTTCCACCAGGGGCTGCAGCAGACCATTGCGCCGCGCCTGGTCAGCCAGCAACTGGCTGACCAGGGCGATGCCCAAGCCTTGGCTGGCGGCATCCAGCAGCAGGCCTGGGTCGGAAAAATTCAGCCCGTGACTCCGCTGGCCCACATCCTGCCCGCCTTGTACGGCCCAGTGGCTCCAATCCATCTCCCGTTCGCCATGCAGGGTGCAGCGCTCGTCTGGTTGTTGCGCCAGCAGGCTGGGGTGGGCCGCTGGATAGAGGCGGTCTTCCAGCAGCACGCGAAAGCTGCACTCGGCTTGGGCAGTGAGGTCGTCACGCACGGCAAGGTCGATGGTCTGAGTGGCCATGTCCGGCACCTCATCACTGGTGAACAGCCACAGGTCGATTTCCGGGTGCAGGCGATGAAATTCACCCAGGCGCGGCACGAGCCAGTGGCGGGCGAAGGCCGGTGTGGTGTTGACCACCAGTTGGTTGGGCTTGCGGTATTGCTCCAGGCGACGGATGCCCACTGCCAATTGCTGCAACAGCGATTGCGTCGTGCTGAGCAGGTCATGTCCGGCATCGGTCAGGCTAACGCTGCGTCCACTGCGGTGGAACAGCGGCTGTTCGAGGAATCCCTCCAGGCTGCGAATCTGTTGGCTGATCGCCGACTGAGTCAGGTGCAGCTCCTCGGCCGCCTTATGGAAACTGCCCAGGCGGGCGGCGGCTTCGAAGCCGCGCAGGGCGTTTAGAGGCGGCCAATGTTTAAGCATGATTGATAAGCCTGTCTAATCTGATGTGCGCAAAATCTATCGTTTGTTGTGGCGTTTTTACAGGCCTAGCATGCAAGTCATCACCGCATTCGCGGTTTTCAGTGATAACAATGACTTAACTGAAGGCACTTGTATGCAGCATAGCGCAGTCGCAGAAAATTCCTGGTTCATGCCCGCCGAATGGGTTCCGCACGCCGCGACTTGGATGGTCTGGCCTCACAATCAGGCGCTCTGGGAGTCCGGCTGGGGTGTCACCCTGGCCGAGGTGCAGGTGGACTTCGCGCGGGTGGCCAACGCCATTGCTCGCTTCGAACCGGTAAAGATGGTGGTTGATCCATCGGCAGCGCTGCGTGCACGTGAGTTGTGCGGGCCCAACATCGAGTTGCTTGAGCTGGCCGTGAATGACAGCTGGTGCCGCGATTCCGGGCCGAGCTTTGTCTGCCATCCGCAGCGTGGGGTGGCCGGTGTTAGCTGGCGCTTCAATGCCTGGGGCGGCAAATCCGAGCATGATCTGGATGAGAGTCTGGCCCGGCGCATTCTCAACGGCCTGGGGATGGACTGCTTCGGCACACCATTGAGCAACGAGGGCGGCGCGATCCATGTGGATGGCGACGGCACGCTGATCACCACCGAATCGGTGCTGCTCAACCCCAACCGCAATCCGGGGATGAACAAGGCCGAGATGGAAGAAATCTTCGCCCGCCTGCTTGGCGTGAAGAAGACCATATGGCTGCCGGGTGATCCGCAGTACGTGACGGGCGACATGACCGACGGCCATATCGATGGCGTGTGTGCCTTCGCCAAGCCCGGCGCGCTGCTGGTCGACGCCACCCGCGATCAGGGCTCGGTGTATGCCGAGGTAGTGCGCGAAAACCGTCGCGCCATCGAGCTGGCCACCGACGCCCGCGGCCGCAAGTTCGAGCTGCTTGAGCTGTTCGAGGCCACCGATGCGGTGGACACTGAGGCCGAGGTGTTCTGCGCCTCCTACACTAACTTCTACATCTGCAACGGCGCGATCATCATGCCGGCCTACGGTATTGCCGCCGACGATGAAGCGGCGACGACCCTGCGCCTGGCCTTCCCGGGCCGCGAAGTGGTGCCGGTGCAGATCAACCAGCTGGCCCATGGCGGCGGCGGGGTGCATTGCATCACTCAGCAGCAGCCGGCCTGGCCGCTGAAGGGGTGAAGTCATGAGCAAACTGACCGTCGCCACCACCCAGTTCGCCTGCAGCTGGAACCTTGAGCAGAACCTCGATCAGGCCGAGCGCCTGGTGCGCGAGGCGGCCGCCAAGGGCGCGCAACTGATCCTCTTGCAGGAGCTGTTCGCCACCCCGTACTTCTGCATCGAGCAGGACCACAAGCACCTGGCGCTGGCCGAGGAATACAGCCAGAGCCGCGTGCTCAAGCGCTTCGCCGCCTTGGCCAAGGAGCTCGGTGTAGTGCTGCCGCTGTCCTGGTTCGAGAAGGCCGGCAACGCCTACTTCAACTCGCTGAGCGTGGCCGATGCCGATGGCCGTCTGCTTGGGGTGTACCGCAAGACCCATATTCCTAACGCCATTGGTTACCAGGAGAAGGAATACTTCAGCCCCGGTGACAGCGGCTTTCGCGTCTGGGATACCGCCTTCGGTCGCATCGGCGTGGCCATCTGCTGGGACCAGTGGTTTCCCGAGACTGCGCGCTGCCTGGCCTTGCAGGGCGCCGAGGTGCTGCTGTTTCCCACCGCCATCGGCTCCGAACCGGGCGCGGCGGCATTGGACTCGCGCGACCATTGGCAGCTAACTCAGCGTGGCCATGCTGCCGCCAACATCATGCCGGTGATCGCCGCCAATCGCGTCGGCCGAGAGGTGGCGACCACTGATCCAGCCTTGCAGATGAGCTTCTACGGCTCGTCCTTTATCACCGACCACAAGGGCAAGTTGATCGCCGAGGCTGATCGCGACAGCACGGGTGTACTGGTACGCGAGCTCGATCTAGCCGCGATGGGCGAAGAACGCCAGACCTGGGGCATCTACCGAGATCGTCGCCCGGAAATGTACGGCCCGCTGCTGGGCCTGGACGGACGGCAAACACATGTGCGCTGGAATCAACAAGGAGTCTGATGATGAAATCTGGTAATGCCTTACTGATCGCCTCGCTGAGCCTCGCCCTGGGTTGTGCCCAGGCCTGGGGCCAGGCCGAAGAAAAGACTCTGCGCCTCTACAACTGGGCTGACTATTTCGCCCCGGAGACCCTAAGCAATTTCACTAAGGAAACCGGCATCCGAGTGATCTACGACGTCATGGAAGGCAGCGAAACGCTAGAGGCCAAGATGATGGCCGGGCGCAGCGGTTATGACC
>Ga0247831_1004620_pt1 | contig 18117 bp, 17 predicted proteins | sample LaCruzMarch2015__9_FD_192406 | JGI IMG/M metagenome (GOLD analysis project Ga0247831, IMG submission 192406) | Freshwater microbial communities from meromictic Lake La Cruz, Castile-La Mancha, Spain - LaCruzMarch2015_1m | ecosystem: Environmental > Aquatic > Freshwater > Lake | place: Spain... | reverse complement strand
CTGGCGTCGTCAATGTGGTGCTGGACAAGCGCTACAAGGGTGTGCGCGCGGACCTCCGTCATGCGTTTGCCGATGGCACCGAAGAATCGACGGCGTCGATCAAGTCGGGCTTTGAGACCCCAGGCGGCGGCCGCTTGATGGTGTTTGGCAGCTTTACCCACCGCACGCCCTTAATGGCGAGCGAGCGCGCGTTTTCCGCTAGTGAAGATCATCGCGCCGCTCTGTTCGGCACGCCTTGGGCCGGCGATACCGCGTTTGACAACCGCTCCACCTCTTCGCCTTGGGGCTCGTTCACGGTCATTCCAACAACCACTGTTGTACGGCAAGGCACCACGGCGTTGACGGCGTCGGGCGTGTTCCACGTCGAGCCAACCAATAACTTTGCAGCCGGCTGCTCCAGCACCGTTATCAACGGCAATCTGTGCTTGCGCAGCGGAACGATCACGGGCGCAAACTCGCGCGTCTTGCGCTATGATGAAAACCCTGACCGCAGCATTCGCGGCGGGCTAGACCGCGCCACCCTATTTGGAACCTTCACCAAAGATATCGGCTCAATGGAGTTCTTCTCCGAGCTTGGCTATTATCATGCTGAATTGGAAGGCAAGCGCGAGCAGTCGGCCCCGATTTCAAGTGCGGTAATCTCGATCCCCGCCACCAATTTCTACAACCCGTTTGGTGCTGCCACGATCAATGGCGTGGCCAATCCGAACCGTTTGGCCAATTTGACCGGCGTACCAACAACCGGCTTGGCGCTGCGCATCACCACCTATCGCCCAGTGGACACTGGTCCTCGTACCTTTGTGGTGACCGACGACATGGTGCGCGGTCTAGCAGGCTTGCGCGGGGATTGGGGCGATTTCAAATGGGAATCGGCCTTGACCTATTCGTGGGCCCGTACCGATGACGAAACCCGCAACGTCATCAGCAACACTTTGTTCCAGCGGGCTCTCGCCAAGTCCACCCCAGACGCCTACAACCCCTTCAATGGCGGAACCCAGCCGACCTATTCTTTTGGCGATGCGACACCCAGCAATGCCGACACGATCAAGTCCTTCTTGGTTGATGCCAATCGCATTGGCACCACGTCCTTGGCCACGATCGACTTCAAGATCTCCAAGGCAGAATTGTTTAAATTGCCCGCAGGGTCTGTCGGCTTTGCTGGTGGTGTTGAAGTTCGCAACGAGACCTATCAAGACAATCGCGACGCCCGCCTGGATGGGACAGTCACCTATACCGATGTTGTTAGCGGCATCACCTATGGCACGGACATCATGGGCGCGAGCCCATCCCCAGATGTGAAGGCCGATCGCTCTGTCTCCGCTTTGTTTGCAGAGCTTTCCGTCCCGGTTGTGTCGGAAGAGATGAATGTTCCACTGATCAAGTCGATCGACTTGCAATTGGCGGCACGCGGCGAAAGCTATTCAGATTTCGGCGAGGTGGTTAAGCCAAAGATCGCTGGCAGCTGGGTGATTGTTGATGCGATTAAGCTGCGCAGCTCATGGTCGCAAAGCTATCGTGCGCCAAACCTCGCGCAATTCTATAGCGCGGGCACACAAGTCGCGAACACGCGGACCGACTTTGCAGCTTGCCGCCTGAACAACACGACCTGTACGGGCGTCAGCACGCTGGAAGTGCGGGCCGGCAATCAAAAGCTGAAGCCAGAAGATGCGGAGAACTTCTCCTACGGCTTGGTGTTCCAGCCGATCAAGGGCCTGACATTCACCGTCGATTCTTGGTCGTTGAAGTCCGATGGCGTGATCGGGATCCAGGGCGCACAGAACCAGATCCTTTATGATCTGCTGTTGCGCCAAAGTGGCAAGTCCAATCCAAACGTCGTACGTTTGGCCCCCGTCGGAACGCAAGTCGTTGGCGACTTGTCCTTTGTGCAGGACGATTACTTCAACCTCGGCCCCCGCTCCTTGGAAGGGATCGACCTTGGCTTGAGCTATGACCTGAAGACCAAGAAATATGGTAACTTCAGCATCGACTTGGCGGGTTCCAAACTGACTGAATTCCAGCAGTCCGCATCCCCTTTACAACAAGAGCTGATCGACGCAAATGCGGCGGGCAAGTTTGGGACCGGTGTGAGGATCACCCAAGCCGGCAGTCAAATTCAGGTCAATGGCAACCCAGAGTGGCGCGCCACAGCTAACCTGACTTGGCGCAAAGGCCCCGTCAGTGTGGGTGCCTTGGTCAGTTATGTGGGGCCAGTCTTTGATACAGGCACCTTGTTGGTCAATGGACAAAACTATCAGTTGGACTCCATGACCACCGTCAACACCTATGTCCAATACCGCCAAGATGGCTATCGGGCGCGATTTGGTGCACGCAATGCGTTTGACCAAAAGCCTCCGCGCAGCTCGTCCAACTATGGCTTCTTGGGTTCCTTGCATGACGCAATTGGTCGGATGTTCTATGTGGAATTGTCCAAGGACTTCTAAGGACTGTCTGAATACGTCACAGGCCTCTTTCTTGCGCTTTGCTTGAAGGGGGCCTTGATGTCTTGGTTATTAAGATTGAATTTTTAGCGGGAAAGAAGCGGCGATGAAGCAAACATCTCACCTGATGCGTTTGGTTGTGGGGGTTGTTGTTTCGGCCTCGCTGATTTTCACCCCCGTTCAAGCCCAGCGCAAACAGCTTCTAGAATACCCCAGCATCCACTCACCCGTTGTCGGCCAGTCCGGCATGGTTGTGACCCAAAACGCCACCGCGTCCAAAGTCGGGGCCGACATCATTGCCCAAGGCGGTAATGCAGTGGACGCTGCGGTTGCGATTGGCTTTGCCTTGGCTGTGACCTTGCCGCGCGCTGGCAATATTGGCGGCGACGGCTTTATGCTGATCCACGATCAAGCCACCGGCAAGCAACACTTCATCGACTTCCGCTCCGTCGCACCGAAAGCTGCTACCTTGTCGATGTTCATTGATAATGCAGGCAAGGAAAGCCCAATCGCGGGCAGGGGCTATCTGGCGCCATCGGTCCCTGGCACGGTCGCGGGGCTTTATCTGGCCCATCAGAAGCACGGCAAGCTGCCTTGGTCAGCCGTTGTGGCCCCTGCTATTGCTCTGGCGCGTGATGGTATCGCAATTACGCCAGACGAAGCCTTTGTGTTCGAATGGGCACAGGAACGTCTATCGACCAGTGAAGCGGGCAAGCGCGCTTATTACAAGCCAGACGGCAACCTCTATCGCGCTGGTGAAGTTTTGAAGCAGCCTGATTTGGCTTGGACTTTGACCCAAATCGCACAACGTGGGGCAGACGGCTTCTATAAAGGGCCAGTCGCGCAGAAATTTGCTGCCGATATGGCCCGCCACAATGGCCTGATTACCGAAGCAGACCTTGCGGCCTATCGCCCCGTTGAACGTGAGCCTCTACGCGGCACCTATCGCGGGATCGACATTGTGACGGCACCTCCAGCAAGCGCTGGCGGGGCCACCCTGCTCAACATCCTCAATATTCTTGAGAATTTTGACCTTAAGGCTTTAGGGGCGGGGTCTGCCCGTTCGCTTCATTTGATGTCAGAGGCGATGAAGCGCGCCTATATTGATCGCACAGAAGTTCTAGGTGACACCGACTTCGTCAAAGCCCCCTTAAAAGGCTTTATCTCCAAAGCTTATGGCCAAGAGCGGGCCAAGAACATTGATCCAAACCGGGCCGCTGAAGTCAAAAAGCTGAACGTTGGTGATCCGTTACGGTTTGAAAGCCCATCTACCACGCACTATTCGGTGGCAGATGCGCAAGGCAATGTCGTCAGCACGACTTATACCTTAGGGGCCGACTTTGGTTCTGGTGTTATGATCGAAGGGACAGGCATTCTTCTGAACAATCAGATGAACAACTTCGACCATGAAGGCGCGTTTGAGGCACAAAAAAATGGCACAAAGCCGCCGTTGAACGCCATGGCACCGGGCAAACGCATGTTGTCGACCATGATGCCGACGATTGCCTATAAGGATGGCAAGCCTTGGCTGGTGGTAGGCACGCCAGGTGGCAGCACCATCATCACGACTGTTACCCAACTCATCGTCAATGTGATCGATTTCAAGTTGAACATCGACGAAGCAACCCATCAGCCGCGCATTTATCAGGGCTGGACTGACGCGCTGCGGGTAGAGCCGAACTTCAATCCAGACACAGTCGCATTACTTGAGCGCATGGGCCATAAAGTGACGTCGGATGAGACCATGGGCAGTGCTCAATCCATCATGATTGAAAACGGCCTCTTCCTTGGTGCAGCTGATCCACGCCGACCGGGCGCTTTGGCAGTTCCAGCGACAGCACCTCGCTGAAGGCAATTGTTCGGCAGGTGATGGCTTGAATGTCCCAACCTATGCCATAGGTTGGCGTCTCTTGAGCCGACGGATACATTCATGCAAGCCACGCTATCTCCTTTGAAATTCCAAGACCCTTTACGCACAGCGAAAGGGGAAGAGCGGGCCTTTGTGGCCTTTGATGGCTTTCAAACGCTTTGGTTCAATACGGGTACCTTGTGCAACATCACATGCGTCAATTGCTATATTGAAAGCTCGCCCACCAATGATCGCTTGGTTTATCTGACGCCCCAAGACGTCGTGCCCTTTCTGGACGAATTGGCGGAGGTGCAGCCCGGGTCTGTGGAAATTGGCTTTACGGGCGGAGAGCCTTTCCTCAATCCAGATATCATCGAAATTCTGACTATCGCTTTGGAGCGCGGGCATCCAGTGCTTCTTTTGACAAATGCCATGCGGCCAATGATGCGCCCGCGCGTGCAGGAAGGGATCAAAGGCCTGATCGCCCGCTTTGGCGACCAATTGACGTTTCGCGTCAGCCTTGATCATTGGAGTGCCCGCTTCCATGATCAAGAACGCGGCGAAGGTGGCTTTGAAGAGACCTGTGTGGGTCTCGACTGGCTGGCCGCCCACGGGGCAAAGCTGGCCATTGCTGGGCGGACCTTGTGGGGCGAAAGCCAAGAAGTCAGTCAGGCAGGCTTTAAGACCTTGGTTGCTGAGCGAAATTGGCCGATCAATGTTACAGAACCCTTGTCGCTTGTTCTGTTCCCGGAGATGGATGCGCGCGTCGATGTGCCAGAAATTACACCAGCATGTTGGGGGATTTTGGGGGTCGACCCGAAGGGGCTGATGTGCGCGAGTTCTCGTATGATCGTTAAACGCAAAGGTGCCGATGCGCCGGTTGTTTTGCCCTGCACCCTCTTGCCCTATGAACCTGAATTTGAAATGGGCGAGACTTTAGCGGGAAGCCTTGGACCGGTGCGTTTGAACCATCCCCATTGCGCCAAATTCTGCGTGCTCGGCGGGGGCTCGTGCTCTGCCTAATCCAATGTTTAGCCGAGTAGGCTGCCGAGATCTTCGAGTAATTGCGCTTCAGAAGTCACCTTGATGGTGCGCATTCCCATGGCCTTGGCGGGCTTTAGATTGATGCCCAAGTCGTCCAGATAGATACAAGCCGAAGGGTCCACGCCAAGTTTTTCGCACATCATTTGATAGATGCGGGGATCGGGCTTGCGAATCCCAATCTTTGAGCTTTCAATGACGTGATCAAAGACAGCCATAACCTCGCCAACTGCTTTGGCTTTCTCTTGGGTTCCAGCCATCCCTGCCCCATGGCCGACGGGCACATTATTAGTGATGCAGCCCAACCGATACGTGCCTTTCAACGACTTCAGAGCGGCGATCGCGCTCGGGCGTAAGTCGCCAGCAAGCAAGGCCAGAACATCGCGGCCAGCGACTGTGTGCCCCAGAGTGGTGCTCTCCGCCGTGAACAAAGCGTCAAAAGTTGCTGCGTCAATCTCTGCCCGCTCAAACAAAGCCCAAGCATTGGTATCGGGGTTCACGCTGTTAACTTGGCGAATAAAGTTTTCGGGCAACCCGTGTTGCCGCTCATACCGCGCGAAGGCTTCAAACGGCGACGAGGTTAAGACCCCGCCAAAATCCCAAATTACTGCTGCCGTATCGACCATAGTGCCCACCTCTTTTGCCGAGATAGCTTAGGCGCTTTTGCGCTTACGGTTCAAGCCAGATGCGAGGGTGACCTGCAGGCTCAGACCCACTCAGATTTGCTACCGTTCAGGAGGGGAACGTAGTCAATCAATCTATCCAGCAAATCGTCATGATTAGGCGCTATCTTCGCCATTAAAGCGAAGATTGAGGTAAATATTACGCCATTATCATGTATATACATGATTTTTATTGACTTTATAAATTCAGAATGACTTTCTGCTCAGGGTAACCATCTGTTGAATATCTGCATAATCACACCCAGTCACGTCTGTAAGGTCGCATCTATGAAACGCATCGCCCTTTGGTCCTTGTCGGCATGCATGCTGGTCCCTGCGCTTGTAACGGCACAACAGCCGCTGGATTTGCAAATGCCGCCTCAAGCCAAAGCCGGTCAATGCTTTGCGCGCGTCCTCGTTGAAGCGACCTATCGCAGCGAAACCGTGCCGGTGGTCATCCGTGATGCCCATGATAGCGTGCAAATAAGCGATCCTGTTTTCAAAAGTGAGATTAAAAGCTTCCCGATTAGCGATGCGTACAAGGATTATGTCGTAACCCCACCAACCTTCCGGACTGAACAGCAGAAGATCGTTGTTCGTCCTGCCCATGAGCGCTTGCGTGCTTCCCCGGCCGTGATTGGAACCCGTCCCATAACAGTGGTGATCCGCGAGCCACGACTGGTTTGGCGTCCCGGTAGCAAGGGCTCAGAAGTGCGCCGCATTGATGCGGCCACGGGCGAAGTTTTCTGTCTGGTTGAAGAACCGGCCATGACCGCTGTGATGCAGCGCGAGGTCCAGATCTCACCAGCCCAAATCTCGCGCGAGCGCATTCCTGCGCTTGAGGAAATCATTGAGCGGCGTTTCCTTGTTACGCCTGCCACCGTGCGAGAAATCCTTGTGCGGGCGGAAGCCAAGGATTTAAAGATCCAGACTTTGATTGAGCCAGCTCGCGAAATCCGGACCAATGTTGAGGCCCGCGCGGGCACCATGCAACGCCAAGTGGAAGTGACGGCAGAACGTTATGAATGGGTACCCGTTGTGTGCGTCGATACCCCAGAGGGTAAGCATTCTATCCAAGCTGTACAGCGTGCTTTGGCGGAGAGAAACTATTATAGCGGTCCAATTGACGGTCTTATCGGTCCTAAGACCAAACAAGCATTGGCAGCATTCCAGCGTGCCAATGGTCTTCCGGGGCAAGGTAGTTTGACAGTGGCAACTACTCGCGCCTTAGGCTTGTGACCAATACATCAATTTTGAGTGCTTGAGAGTCTTGGGGTCTGAATTACTTCTCAGTTGATCTGAACCCGTACTCTTGCACTAAATATTTCTTCGGGTATCAGATTTACAATCTTGGAGAACTATTGCTTTGGCTGCATCAACCTCGATTCCCATAACCATACTGATTGTCGATGATAATCAGCATATGCGGGGGATATTGAGAGAATTGCTGCGCGCCGCAGGCGTGAATGATATCAAGGAAGCCTCAGACCCTGTGGAAGCGTTTGAGTATATGAAGTCGAGTTCGGTAGACTTGCTATTGGTCGATCTTGCTATGCCACTGATCGATGGTGTTGAGTTCATTAAAATGATCCGCACGAACGAAGATAGCCCTAACCACTTCCTTCCAATCATCATGATTACCGGTCACTCAGAGCGGTCCCGAGTAAATGCCGCGCGTGATGCGGGCGTAAACGAATTCTTGGTGAAGCCTGTCACCGCTAAAGGCTTGATGGAGCGCTTGTCGCTGATCGTGAATAGGCCGCGCAACTTCGTGAAGAGTAAGCATTATTTTGGCCCAGATCGACGCCGCAGGCCGGACCCTAATTTTAGTGGCGAAGAGCGGCGCAAAGACTTGAAAGCAAAGATCTAAGACCTGCCGTTGGCTGCCTTCATGCAAGTAGTATCTGTGGTCTAGGTTCAAGTTGTGGGATGACTCGCGATTTGGTGTCGACAAACGCTGAAAAAATAACAGCAGAAAACCTTACATAATATATTGAATAATATGATTTTTTTGATGATTATTTGCATGGTGTTTTTTGAGGTGAAAAAAACGTTTGCGTCCCAGAAAAATAGCCTTATACGCGCTTCTTCCGGCGGACCTGGAAACAGCATCCAGTCCACTAACGCCCCCTCGGGCCCAGGCCACACGGCAGCGGCTTCCACCCCCGCTTCCGGCGTAAGCTTCCAAGGGCGGACCTGACTTACATCCGGGTAAGGATCGGGGTTCCGATTTTTGCCTAGCATGTCCGACTAACGCCGGCCTGGGTTTAGATCATAGGGGGGTCCGCATGGATCACTTCAATTCTGCGCACGACGCTGTCGTGAAGCTGCGTCCGGATGTGCCATTGGCTGTCAACCGTCCGCATCTTATTCGTGCGGCTGCACGCTGGTTCCTCGATTCGTTCGAGGGCGATATTTTATACGCCGTGAAGGCAAACCCTTCACCGTGGGTGCTGGAAGCCTTGTGGCGTGAAGGTGTGCGTCATTTCGACGTCGCGTCCGTCAATGAGTGCAAGCTGGTGCGGGACATGTTCCCAACGGCGACCTTGGCATTCATGCATCCGGTCAAAAATCGTGCAGCGATTGCACGTGCCTATCATGAATTTGGCTGCCGTATTTTCGCGCTCGATAGCGTGGAAGAGCTGCAGAAGATTCTCGATGAGACCGGTGGTGCGACGGACCTAACCTTTGTTGTCCGCCTGCGCGTCAGCAATGCCGATGCCAGCCTAAAGCTGGAGGCAAAGTTCGGGGCCATTGGCGAAGAAGCTGTTACGCTCCTGCGCCGCGCCCGGGCTGCTACCCAAGAAGATCTCGGTGTGTCGTTCCATGTTGGCAGCCAATGCATGAACCCAAGTGCATGGCGTGCGGCTTTGCGCGAAGCGTCTCGATTGATCATCCAAGCTGGCGTAACCATCGACGTGGTCGATGTTGGCGGTGGTTTCCCCTCGATCTATCCGGGCATGAACCCACCTCCGATGCAGCTATTTGTCGACGAGATTCATCGCGTGTTTGACGCGATGCCCGTGACGATGAATTGCAAATTGTGGGCAGAACCTGGCCGGGCCTTGGTGGCTGAAGCTACCTCGATCGTCGTCAAAGTCGACCTGCGCAAAGGCGACGCGCTGTACATCAATGATGGCTCTTATGGGAACTTGTTTGACGCCACCCACGTCAATTGGGTCTATCCGGTATCGATGATCCGTCCTGAAGGCGGGGCACAGTCCAAGCTAGCTGACTTCCGCTTCTATGGGCCAACCTGCGATTCCATGGATGCAGCCAAAGGACCCTTCCGTTTGCCGGCCGATATTGGCGAAGGCGATTGGATCGAGATTGGTATGTTAGGCGCGTACGGCGTCGCCATGGCCACCCGCTTTAATGGCTATGGTGAGAGTGTGGATGTCATCGCAGAAGATGCACCACACGCATCGATGTTTCCAGTGCTCGACCAAGTGGTGGAGCGTGCCAGCCGTTTCGCAAAAGGCTAATATAATCTGCGCTTTCGTTTATATCAGGCAGGCCTTGCATTCGGGGCCTGCCTTTTCTCTTTCAAGCCGCTGATTTACTGCACACCAGCGCCATCAACCCTTTGCCGAAGCCTGTAACTTGGACTATGTCACAGGTACCGCAGTCGGTATGAGGATACGCGTCGCATGGTCCAGCTTACACTTCCCGCCAATTCTCGCGTGACCAAGGGCAAGCATTATCCTGCCCCAGCCGATGCAAAGAAAGTGCGGACGTTTAAGATTTACCGCTATGACCCTGAGACGGGCCAGAACCCCCGCTGGGATACTTATGACGTCGCTGTCGATCAGTGCGGCCCGATGGTGTTGGACGCCCTGATCCATATCAAAAGCACGATGGATGCGACTTTGACGTTCCGCCGCTCGTGCCGCGAAGGCGTTTGCGGGTCGTGCGCCATGAACATTGGTGGACGCAACACCTTGGCTTGCACCAAGGGCCACGATGAAATACCAGGCGATACCTTGTCGGTCAGCCCGCTGCCGCACATGCCAGTGATCAAGGATTTGGTCCCTGACCTAACGAATTTTTACGCGCAATATGCGTCTATTGAGCCTTATATGCAGACCACGACGCCTGCGCCCGAGAAGGAATGGAAGCAAAGCCCTGAAGACCGCGAGAAAATGGACGGTCTGTATGAGTGCATTCTATGCGCCTGTTGCTCCACCTCCTGCCCATCCTATTGGTGGAATGGCGACCGCTATTTAGGCCCCGCCGTTTTGCTACAGGCCTATCGCTGGCTGATCGACAGCCGCGATGAAGAAAAGGGCAAGCGCCTCGACAATCTGGAAGACCCGTTCCGGCTCTATCGTTGCCACACCATCATGAATTGCGCCCAAGTCTGTCCTAAGGGTCTCAATCCCGCCAAGGCGATTGGCGAGATCAAGACCATGATGGTTGAGCGCGCGCTCTAAGTCTAACTGGTGACAACGCCTTTTTGAGCGTTAGGTAGCTGAACCTTTACAGCCGGATCGCGCTTTGGATCTTTTGGGCCAAATGCGCATATTGGGGATAGTCCTCGCACAGGATCTGCAGGAAAACGTCCCAAGGCGGAATATTGCTCATATAGACAGGCCCTTCGAGGCCCGCATAAGCGCCACCGCCAACCTCTGCTGAGAGACCGCCACCTGGTCCGGTGTAGAGGCCACCGCCTTGCCCTGTGTAGAGACCGCCACCGGGCTCCCGGCTGAGACCACCGCCACGACCATTGGAAAGGCCGCCGCCGGGACCTTTGTAGAGACCACCGCCCGGACCATCATAAAGCCCACCGCCCGGTTCTTTGGATCGACCGCCGCCCGGGCCCGTATAGAGCCCACCACCAACGGCTGTGCTGCGCCCGCCGCCCGCTCCAACAGATTGATTACGTGGCCACATGTACTTTACTCCAATCGATATTCTTCGCGATACTAGCTTTGAATGTTTAACTTTGACTAACGTTGAGACTAAAAGACGAAAGGCCAGAGGATTTCTGGCCTTTGTTACTCTTCAATTCTAGTTGAAGCCAACCTTGGGCACCGCACTCACCGTACTGCGCTCATTGCGATCAAGCTCAAAAAAGGTGCGCTCAGCAAAGTTGAACATCCCCGCGACGATGTTGCTGGGGAAAGACTGGATTGCTGTATTATAGGTGGCCACAGCAGCATTAAAGGCGCGACGTGTCGCACCCAGCTTGTCTTCGATATCTGCTAATTCACCTTGCAGAGTTTGGAAATTGGCGCTGGCCTTCAAGTCTGGGTAATTCTCGGCGACAGCCATCAGATTCCCCAACGCGCCAGATAAGACCTTTTCCGCCTTTTCCAATTGGTCTGGCGAACTAGCATCCAAAGCACCCGCACGCGCCGCGATAACGGCGGTAAGCGTGCCGGATTCATGGGTAGCATAGCCTTTGACGGTTTCGACCAAGTTCGGCACAAGGTCGTGGCGCTGGCGCAGTGCCGCATCAATATCGGCCCAGCCTTGATTGCAATTCTGGCGCGCTGCCACGAGATTATTATACATGCCGGCAAATAAGAAGATCAAAACAATCGGGATGCCGACTAAGATAAACATTTCCATCGCTACTTCTCCCAACAAAGGCCTCTTGCCAGCCCCCGAATGGCACAGGATGACCTATAAATCGTTAAATCTCGTTGAGCCTGTTTGATTTGATCTGCAATCTTGGTTGCTTTCTGTTTACTTGGCAGTGTTAAGTTAGCTACCCATGAGACATCAAGCGCTTTTTGATCACGTGATGACGAGTGGACTTCGCGATTGGCTGGACAGCCAAGCGACCGTGCGCGACGAGGCCAAGCGCCAAAACTTGCAGACTCTAAAGATCGGGATGGGCATTGCGGCGGCTGTCGCCATCGCTGTTATGGCTTTCATGCCCACCGAACCCCAAAACGGCTTGGTGGCCGGGGCTCTCATTGGTGGGATTACTTGGTGGATCGCAAACCTGCCTGTTCAGGCCATATCGCAACAGATTAAAGTGCGGGCGAATGAGGAATTGGGCGCAGCCCTTGGCTTAACCTATCACCCAAATGGAACCCCCGGCAGCGATTTTGACCTTGCCACCCGCCTGGGCCTTTTGCCCACTGATCCCGACCACGCTGATTGCAGCGACTTCTGGGTAGGTAAGTTTGGCAGCTCAGAGGGCACGCTGCATGAAGCCCATCTGCAGAAATATGAGCAGGAGGGCAAGCGTCGCCGCCTCGTCACCGTGTTTCGAGGCGTGGTGATGGGTTACCAGTTTGCGCGGCCGTTTTCCTCCACCACATTGGTGCGCCAAGACAAGGGCCTATTGAATGGCCTGATTAACTTCGGCTCGCGCATGACAGGCCTTGAGCTTGAACCCGTTAAGATGGTGCATCCAGACTTTGAGAGACGCTTTGAAGTGGTCTCCAGCGATCAAGTAGAGGGCCGCTATCTCCTTCACCCCGCTTTCTGTGAGCGACTGATGGAGATGGAAGCTGCTTTCAAGGGCCACAATATGCGCCTCGCTTTTGCGCAGGGCAGGGTCGTTGTGGTGATCGAGACCGTCGATATGTTTGAAAGCGGCGGCATCGAAGCCGCCGGCGACGACGCCCGCTTTGCCACCACCATCGACCAACTCGGCAGCCTCATCGACCTCACCCAAGCGCTGAACGAACGGCCGCGGTGAGGGGGGACACCCTTGAGTCAGTTAGGCAACTCCCTATCTAGGGCCCGCCGAACCAATACATACATGCCCATAAAGATATATCCTTGCCTTGAAACCTGCGGCTAAGCGGGGTTAGAGTGGCTTATGACCTTGCCGAGCGATTATCTGACTTACCCCAAACGAGGCTATGGCCAAGATATCGATCGCTATACGTGGCGGCAGGCGGACCAGCGGACGCCGCTTCACTGGCCCGGCGATAAGACCGTAGCGGCCTTGATTGTGATTCCACTTGAATTCTTCATGCTGAACCCGTCGGGCAAGCCGTTTAAGCATCCAGGCGCGATGGTGACGCCCTATCCAGACCTGCGCCATTATACCAGTCGTGACTATGGCAATCGGGTCGGTGTATTCCGCTTGTTGAAGGCGTTGAAGGTGGCGGGCTTGAAGGCCACTTTTGCGGTGAACGCCGTTTTGTTGGACAAGAAAAAGCCTTTGATTGAGGCGGTTTTGGCCGACGGGCATGAGATTGCCGCTCATGGCTGGGATACAGATTCGATTCATTGGGGTGGCATCGACCCCGAAGTCGAGGCTGCTTACGTGGCCCGTACCAGCGACGCCTTTACTGCTGCCGGGCTCAATCCGCGCACGTGGTTGTCGCCCGCGCGCCAGCAAAGCGAGCAGACCCCTGATCTGATCAAGGCGGCAGGCTTTGACATCTGCCTTGATTGGGAAAGCGACAGCGTGCCGTGGCCGATGGCGACCGCGTCGGGGCCTCTCACCTGTGTACCGCTGGCCAATGAATTGGACGACCGGAAGCTATTGATCGACCAGCGCCAGAGCGAGGCCGAATGGCGGAACCAAATCCTCGCCGCCCGTGATTTACTGGCGGAGGAGGGGCCGCGCTATGGTGGCCAAGTGATGTCCTTCACCTTGACGCCCTATGTCACGGGCCTACCGTTCCGTCTCTGGGCGGTGCGCGAGGTATTTGCCGCGCTGGCCTCCGATAGTCAGGTGTGGAGCGCGACTGCACAGGAGATTGCCGATGCCGCAATCTGAACCCTTTACTTGGGAGAGCCTGCGGGCACTCGCGTTGTCGCTCAATCTGCCCAATGTCGAAGATGCCGTCTCATGGGGCCAGCCCAATTTAAAGGCGCATGGCAAGATGTGGGTGTGGTGGAGCCCGCAGGAAAATGTGCCTGTGTTCAAAACTACCTTTGAAGAGCGGGAATTCTTGATCGAGGTCGATCCCGAAACCTTTTACTTTACACCTCATTATCGAAGCTGGCCTCTCATCCTTGCCCGTCTAGATAAAGTCGATCCCGACTGGGTCGTGGCAAATCTCAAACGTGTCTGGCGCGAGCAGGCGAAAAAGACTTTCCTGAAAAAATGGGATGCTGAGCAAGCGGGAAACGCTCAAGCATGAACCGCCGCGACGTCCTTATGACCGCCTTAGCCGCTGGAGCCAGCTTAGCCATGACCGATGCCACTGCCCAAACCTCGCCCACGCGCTACTCGGCTTTAGCGCTGCAGACGCGCTGTGATGCCGTTAATCAGGACAGCACCAAGGAAGCCGCCCGCGCCCGCATGAATGCGACCATGGCGCGCGTTTCCAGCCAGATTGGCGCAGCCAAAGGCTTTCTCAAAGGCTTTAATGGCTATGATCTCAAGCTCGTGGTTTTGCCCGAATATTGGCTGACGAGCTTCCCCTTAGGCGAAACGCGCGAGCAATGGCAGGCCAAGGCTGCCATCGACATGCAAGGGGCAGAAGCCGACGCGATTGCCGCGATCGCGCAAAAGCACGGCCTCTATCTGTGCTCTAATCACTACGAAAACGACCCTCATTTCCCCGATCTCTATTTTCAGGCCAATGTGGTCTATGGGCCGACGGGCAAGGTCGTCTTGCGCTATCGCCGCATGATCTCGCTTTATACGCCGAGCCCCTATGACGTGTGGGACAAGTATCTCGATGCCTATGGGCTCGATGCCGTCTTCCCGGTGGCCACGACCGAGATTGGCACGTTGGGCACGATTGCGTCAGAAGAAATCCTCTACCCAGAGATCGCGCGTATGGCCGTCTTTAAGGGCGCTGAAATCTTGCTGCACCCCACCAGTGAAGTGGGTAGCCCCAATTTGACCCCCAAGCACATCTCCAAAATGGCCCGCGCGGTTGAAAACATCGCTTATGTTGTCAGCGCCAATTCGGCAGGCATTTACGGTACGCCGGTGGCAGCCAATTCGACCGACGGCATGTCCATCGTGCTCGATTGGTATGGGCGGACGCTCGCCGAAGCCGGTACGGGCGAGACTTTCAACGCCAATGCGGTCCTCGATATCCCTGCATTGCGTGAAACGCGGAGGAAAACGGGCATGACCAACACACTCTCGCGCTTGCCATTGGCAGCGTTTGAACAGACCTATGCCGATACCCGTTTGGCACCGGCCAATAAAACACCAGACGGCAAGATGATTGAACGTGTTGAGGTTTTGACGCGCCAACGTGCGGTAATTGAAGACATGGCTGCCAAAGGAATACTGCGTTAGCGTGACGTCAACTACATTAAGATGGTCATATCAATGTATTTGGGTGTAGAATTCCACAATTACTAGGATCATACTCTTCAGTAAATTTATGGGAGAAGGGTGTTATGGGCCAATTCAGTTCCGAGCGAGGACTGCTTGAAATCATCGATCGCGCGCAGCTCATCCTCACGAGCTGGCAGGCTTTTGTTGAAGAACACCCGGAAACCCAGCTGCACCCGGCCCTCGTGTCGATCTCCGATGAAGTCACGGATTTGATGGCAGCCTTTTACCTCGAGGCCTCAGAGATGGCGCTAGATCAAGCCCCAGTGTCTGGCCTTGCAACCGACGTGAAAATGGTCAAAAAGAACCAGATGATGTGAAGGCTGCAAACTTGGGCAGAAAACCAAGTCGTCGCAAAGCCTTTCCTATCAATGCGGGCGTAGTTCAGAGGTAGAACGTCAGCTTCCCAAGCTGAATGTCGTGGGTTCGATTCCCATCGCCCGCTCCAATTACTACAATAAAAACAGAATATTGCAAGTGGCCAAAAATTCTGTTCACGATTTCGGGATAATTGGGTGGGATTGGGGCACAGATTTCTGAACTGGAAGGCAGCCTTGTTTCCCGAGTTGGCTTCAGCTCCGGCTCAGCTTTAGCTCCAAGCTGACTGAATTCCGCCGCACGCTCCAGGTCCCAATAGGAGCGGATCTCATCCTTACTGCGTTGAAGGGTCTCAGGCCGCTGCTTCATGTCCAGCGCAAAAGCGACACCAGCCTTGGAGCGTGTAACGAGCCCCATCCGCTCAAGATGATTGATCCGGCCCTGTGCGACGGCCGTTCCTTTCTCGCCTTGCTTCAAGACGAACGCTTTCTGGGCGTCCGTGAACTTCGATGCTTTCGTGCCAAACCCCCTCGTCCAGCCAAGGAAAATTACGGCAAAAAACTCCAATTCCGAATGGTCCAAATCTCAGGTGGCAGAGCAGCAAAACGTGGCGTCGCTCGTCTACTCGCAGACTATGAAGATGCGTGAATTTGATAGCCCACAAGGGGGAGGGGCCTTACATCCCATTTTTTTGACCTCGAATGCGATAGCCGTGACCAAAGCAAGGTCAGAAGGTGTGTTTATCGGCTGAGCGCCGAAAAGTCGCTAAACGTCACGTACCATGCGCACAAGGGCGGTAACGAGTTGGTCGATATCGCTCTTTGGCGTGAACATCGTGGGCGTGACACGAACGCAGGCCCCAGATGCCACACCATTGCGGTGTACCGAGAAAATATTGAAATCGCTCAATAATTTGGCAGCGCGTGCCCGGTTTGCTGCCGAAGTGGTTTCGCCCTTAAACCGAAATGACGTCAGCCCGCAGGTTAGTCGAGGATCGGAGGGTGTTAGGACGGAAATCCTTTCATGATCGGCAAACTGGCTTGTCCACAAATCTCGCAGATAGCGCAGGCGGGCTTCCTTGGCTTTGACACCAATGGCTTCGTGGAAATCAAGCGCGTCCTTGAGCGCGAGAAAGGCCGCGAAATTGGCTGTGCCTGTATGGATTTTGGTCTCTATCTGACGCGTCGCGTGCGCATCAATGTCCATATAATCGTCAATGTCGTCGAGCCGGGCCTGTTTTATGTAAAGCACACCGACGCCGACCGGGGCGCCAATCCATTTGTGGGCGGAAAAACCCGCAAACTCGACCCCCAGATCACGCAAGTTAAAGTCTAACTGGCCCCAAGCATGGCCACTATCGAGAAGCACATCGACGCCGCGCGACTTGGCAAGCGCGACAAGCTCAGCGACTGGCATCACGAGGCCAGTTCGGTGACTGACATGGGTCACCAGCATGAGCTTTACTTGTGGGTTGGCGGTCAAGGCTGCACGATAGGTGTCTAAAATGCCTGCGACGCTCGCAGGTTCTGGTATCCCAATCTCAATGATCTGCGCCCCGCGCCTGACTTTGAGCCAGCGCATAGCCGTCTGCATGGCGTCATAATCGAGGTCGCAGATAAGGACACCGTCTCCAGCTTTTAATTTGTGATAGCCGCTGATCAGGGCTTGCATCGATTCCGTGCAGCCACGGGTGAAAGCGATTTCTTCTGCATCCACGCCCAAGGATGCTGCCACCCTCTGGCGGATAGGAACCAGCATTGGATCAAACTGACGACGTGAAAAATAGGAAGTTTGCTGATTAACCCGCTCAATGTGGCTTTGATAGGCGCGCTCTACAGGCCTTGCCATTGAGCCAAAGTTTCCTGCCTCCAATTGGATAAAGTCGGGATTGCGCGTGTAGTGCTGTCCGACAGTTTGGGTCCAATAGGTCTCGTCTTTAGCCAAAGCGGCAAAGTGAGCTGTGGGCTGCGCCGCTGATGCGGCATGGGCTGCCAGACCCATGAGCGAAGGGCCGCTTGCGACCGCTTTGGTGAAAGAGCGGCGAGACATTTGGCCTAAATGATTGTCGACCATAAAATGCCCCGCCTTGTTCAATTCCGGATTAGAACTTGGTTTCAACCCGGAAGTAATATTGACCGCCATCGGTGTCGTAGTTTGAGTTACGTGTGTAGATCAAACCGCGGTTGGCTTGGAACGTTGCTTCGTCTGGGTAGGCATCAAAGATATTCTCGCCACCGATGCGAATCGTCAAATTCTTATTGACCTCATATTGCACCGACGCATCGATAAAGGTGATCGCACCAATCTCTTGGAAAATGTCGCCTGCACCATTGGTGGCCGCATCAGCAAATGAGCCATAATAGCGCGCGCGGGCTGAAAAGCGGAACTTATCGAGCGTGTAATTGGCACCCAAAGTCGCACCATATTTCCCCCGCCCTTCTTCAAGACGACGCTTTTGGTCGAGGCTTGTGACCACTGACCCTGTACCGCCTACGACTTCTGTCTCATTGAAGTTGAAGGCAGCGGTAACATCCAAGCGACCGGGGCCGATGTTGGATGCATAAGAGCCCGCAATATCAATACCACTGGTCT
>Ga0247831_1004614_pt1 | contig 18141 bp, 14 predicted proteins | sample LaCruzMarch2015__9_FD_192406 | JGI IMG/M metagenome (GOLD analysis project Ga0247831, IMG submission 192406) | Freshwater microbial communities from meromictic Lake La Cruz, Castile-La Mancha, Spain - LaCruzMarch2015_1m | ecosystem: Environmental > Aquatic > Freshwater > Lake | place: Spain... | reverse complement strand
CTCAATCAAGGTATTGGCTAGCTTGCCCTTGATAGGTTCCAAAATGCGTTTGCCTTCGACGTGTTTGTATTCACCTTTGTTGAAGTCAGACGCCGAGCCGTAATATTCTTTGAACATTTCGCCGTCAACTTCCACGGTTTTGCCAGGCGACTCTTCATGGCCAGCAAAGAGAGAGCCAATCATCACCATCGATGCGCCAAAGCGGATGCTCTTGGCAATGTCGCCATGGCTACGAATGCCGCCATCGGCAATGATGGGTTTGGTGGCCACGCGCGCACACCATTTGAGAGCTGATAGTTGCCAACCACCTGTGCCAAAGCCTGTTTTGAGTTTGGTAATACACACTTTGCCAGGGCCTACGCCAACTTTGGTGGCGTCTGCGCCCCAGTTCTCAAGATCAATCACAGCCTCTGGCGTGGCAACGTTGCCTGCAATCACAAAGCTTTTGGGCAATTTGCCTTTGATGTAGGCGATCATGTCGCGCACGCTGTCAGCGTGGCCGTGTGCGATGTCGATCGTGATGAAATCAGGCGTCATGCCTGCCGCGTGTAATTCATCTACTGTGGCGCGGTCAGGGCCTTTCACACCTAAAGAGATGGATGCATAAACGCCTTTGGCGTGCATATCGCGCACAAACTTTAAATTGTCCAAGTCAAAGCGGTGCATCACATAGAAATAGTTGTTCTGCGCCATCCAGACACAAATTTTCTCGTCGATCACAGTCTTCATATTGGCGGGAACTACGGGAAGACGGAATTTATGTCCTCCTAATTCAACCCCTGCATCGCATTCAGAGCGACTTTCCACGCGGCATTTGCGTGGAAGTAACAAAATATTGTCGTAATCAAAAATTTCCATATCCCAAGCTCCAGAAAATAACGTTCGAAGATTGAGCGCTTGGCTTGGTCGGATTTTTATCGCGCAAAATGCAGACAATAAAAAACCGAGCGCAAGAATCTTGGGCCCGGTGGCTGATTCTAACAGCGCTTATCCGTTGCAAAATTACTGCGCCTTCTAAAATCACCCAATGCATTTCCCAACGGGGGTCGACACCCCAACGCCTAGTGGCGCTCATCCCTCAGCCCTTTTGTTAAAAGGCCTCAACGAAGAGCAGTCTGCTGCCGTAACTTTGCCGGCTGACCATTCGCTTATCTTGGCGGGTGCTGGATCTGGTAAGACCCGGGTACTCACTACGCGTATCGCTTGGTTGTTGCAAACCGGTCAAGTTTCGCCTGGTGGCGTTTTGGCTGTCACCTTTACGAACAAGGCTGCTAAAGAGATGCTGACGCGTTTGTCTGGCATGTTGCCAGTCAATGTGCGCGGCATGTGGGTGGGCACCTTCCACGGGCTGTGTAATCGGTTTTTGCGTGCCCATTGGAAATTAGCCAATTTGCCGCAAACCTTTCAAATCTTGGATACCCAAGACCAGCTCAGTGCCATCAAACGTTTGAGCAAGCAGTATCAGGTGGATGAAGAACGTTTCCCACCCAAGCAAACCATGTGGTTTATTGCTGGGTGCAAAGAAGACGGCCTACGTCCCAAAGATGTCGATGTGCGAGACCCCGACACGCGTAAAAAAGTGGAGTTGTATGAACTCTACGAAGCCCAATGCCAACGCGAGGGTGTGGTGGATTTTGGTGAATTGATGCTGCGCTCGTATGAACTCTTGCGCGATAACGATCCGATCCGTGAACATTACCGCAGACGATTCCGTCATATCTTGATTGACGAATTCCAAGACACCAACAAACTGCAGTACGCATGGATCAAGCAACTCGCAGGTCCCGTGGCGCAAGACGGCGGTGCTGTATTTGCTGTCGGTGATGACGACCAAAGCATTTATGCCTTTCGTGGCGCGCGTGTTGGCAATATGGCGGACTTTGTGCGCGAGTACCAAGTGCAGCACCAAATCAAGCTGGAGCAAAACTACCGCAGTTTTAGCAACATCTTGGATAGCGCTAACCACCTGATTGACCACAACAAAAACCGCTTGGGTAAAAACTTACATACGACGCAAGGTGCCGGTGAACCTGTGCGCATTTACGAGTCGCCCACCGACTTTGCAGAAGCGCAGTGGATGGTGGAAGAAATGAAGCAACTCTTGCGCGAAGGCCAAAACGGCGATGGTGCACAAGGCGTGGCACACCGCCATGAAATTGCTGTGCTCTACCGCAGCAACGCACAAAGCCGTGTGATTGAAACAGCCTTGTTCAACGCCGCTATGCCGTACCGTGTGTATGGCGGTTTGCGCTTCTTCGAGCGCGCTGAAATCAAACACGCATTGGCTTATTTGCGTTTGCTAGAAAACCCACGTGATGACACCAGTTTTATGCGCGTCGTCAACTTTCCGCCTCGTGGCATAGGCGCGCGCAGCATTGAACAATTGCAAGATGCTGCCCGCGCTATGGGGTGCCCTTTGCACGATGCAGTCAGCACCCTGACAGGTAAAGCAGGCGTGAATATCACCGCATTTGTCGCCAAGATCGACGTGCTGCGCGAACAGATCCAAGGCCAAAATCTCAGGCAAATCATTGAACTCTTACTCGACCACTCTGGTTTGGTGGAGCATTACCAAAGCGAACGCGAAGGCGCAGACCGTATTGAGAATTTGACTGAGTTGGTCAATGCCGCGGAGAGCTTTGTTACCCAAGAAGGTTTTGGCCGAGATGCTGTGGCAATGCCAGTGAACGGTGAAATGATCAACCCAGATACAGGTGAAACTTTGTCACCCTTGGCGGCATTTTTGACCCACGCAGCCCTTGAGTCAGGCGACAACCAAGCACAAGCGGGACAAGATGCTGTGCAGTTGATGTCGGTGCATGCATCCAAAGGCCTAGAGTTTGATTGCGTGTTCATCACGGGAATGGAAGAGGGCTTGTTTCCACATGAAAACTCGATGAATGACTACGACGGATTGGAAGAAGAGCGACGCTTGATGTACGTCGCTATCACCAGAGCGCGGCGTAGGTTGTATTTAAGCCATTCACAAACCCGCATGTTGCATGGCCAAACCCGCTACAACATCAAGAGCCGTTTTTTTGATGAACTGCCTGAGCACGCGCTTAAATGGATCACGCCTGCCAGATCTGCTTTTGCGGATGCACATGCTTCGCCTCGCAATGCTTGGCAACAACCGGCTTGGTCCAATAACGATTGGCAAACCAAGGCCAGTGCGCCAACGGCCGTGGTGCAACGCGCACCTGCCGCCACGGGGCCCAATGCTTGGGTACGTTCAGGCATGCAAGTGTTTCACACCAAGTTTGGTGAAGGCACAGTCGTAGGCTTGGAGGGTGTGGGTGACGACGCCAGAGCGCAAGTGAATTTTCTGCGTCACGGTATGAAGTGGTTGGCTTTGAGCGTAGCCAAACTCACGCAGGTTTGAGTTTTTTTAGGCATAAATAGTGTCGCTGACAAAACAATCGCGAAAGCTGAAATAGACCGAACAAAAAAACATGGCCGCTAGCATCAGCATGGCGGGCAAAAGCGTCATAGATACCAACTCACCATCACCCATCAAGCCTGATACCAAACTCAATATCAATGCGGTGGACATGAACACCACTATCCACATCAGACCAAACACTAAAAACGCACGCCAGTTGCGCAAACACGCAACAGTACTGAAAAACAAGCTTTTGAGGGCTGGCACACCATGCCAATGCACCAGTGCAGGCGCATGCCAAAACACCATTGACAGCGGCATATAAAGCAGAAGAGATAGCCACATGGCGTTTTGAAAATTTGGATCCATGATGGTTTCTGCGTCCAGTTTTCCGCCTACCAGATATAACTTGGCAAAGCCTCCGCCATCCATCAATGCAGAGATGCCCATAACACCGACAAAGCCAAGAGCGTAGAGAAGACCCAAGATTGCCATGTCGCGTTTACGTTCTTTGCTGGCGCGAAACGCAATGGCCAAAATAGTGGGCATGGGGAATTTGCCTAGATCAACTTCACGACTGGCCGCCATCAAACCCAAGGTGGCCGCAGGCAAAAGGGTGAGGGCAATAAAACTACCCACGATAGGCAGCAATGCAGACAACGACATGATGGCCATGAAGAGGAAAAACAATCCGCTCATAGCGATGGGTTGTTTCCAAAACACGCGAATACCTTGCCGAACCCATTTAGATCCGGTGCGTGCTTCCACAACATTAAGTTTCATGTAGATAACCCGATCGAATGCGCCACTCTTTGACGCAAAACACGTTCAAAATGTGTCGGGTCATGCGGGGTGAGCATGCTCGCTTCGCGCGGAAGATGAAAGTCCCACAAGCGCGATGTCCAAAAACGCAAGGCTCCAGCGCGCATCATGGGGTTGAGAAGTTGACGTTCGGCGCCAATCAAAGGCCTGACTGCTTGGTAAGCAGCAAGCAGAGCAGCAGTTTTGTCGACATGCAAGGCGCCAGTGTCTATGTCAATGCACCAGTCGTTCAGGCATACAGCCAAATCAAATAGCCAGGTGTCAACACCCGCAAAATAAAAATCGAAAAACCCTGTCAATTGCAGCGCGTTGCCTGTGCCTTCAAACATCACGTTGTCGCGAAACAAGTCAGCATGCACGGGTCCGCGTGGGAGGGCAGCATAAGCAGAGGAATGGGCAACATGGTTTTGAAATGCGAGTTCGCTTTGGATCAAACTGTTTTGCGCGTTGTTCAAAAATGGCAACACCACAGGAACTGTCTGATTCCACCAAGCTAATCCACGTAAATTGGGCTGATGGCGGTTGTAATCTTTACCCGCCAAATGCATGCGCGCCAACATATCACCAACTGCATGGCAATGCTGTGGTGTTGGGGCGAGTTCACTGCTACCGGTCAAGCGGTTGACCACAGTGGCGGGTTTGCCTTCGACAGTCAACAAAATATCGCCATCTGAATTGGCCACAGGGTCTGGCACAGGTATGCCGTGGTGTGCCAAATGTTTCATCAAATGAAGATAAAACGGCAATTGCTGGTGGGTGAGGCGCTCAAACAGCGTGAGAACATAGGCGCCAACACTGCTAGTTAAAAAGTAATTGGTGTTTTCTATGCCACCTTGAATGCCTTGGAGCTCAACTAAATCACCCAGTCGCAATTGGGTAAGCAATTCTTGGGCTTTGGATTCAGAGACTTCTGTAAAAACGGCCATGATAGGGTGGAATAAACGTAAGGCGTGATTGTAGTTGGCACAGTTTCTTGCACGGCACAATGTGGGATATGACCGAAAAGAAAACCTTGTTATTGGTAGATGGATCAAGCTATCTCTACCGTGCATTTCATGCCATGCCCGATTTGCGTGCTGTGCCAGGCGACCCAACCAGCGCTGCCACGGGTGCGATACGTGGCATGGTCAACATGATGCAAAGTTTGCGCAAAGAGGTGCCCGCTGATTACGCCGTGTGTGTGTTTGACGCCAAGGGCCCCACATTTCGCGACGACTTGTATCCAGCTTACAAAGCCAATCGTTCGCCCATGCCAGATGATTTGCGAACCCAAATCGAACCGATCCACCAAGTGGTCCGACTCATGGGTTGGCAAGTTTTAGATGTGCCTGGCGTCGAAGCCGATGATGTCATTGGTACCTTGGCTGTTCTAGCAGCCAAGCAAAGCATAGAGGTGATTGTTTCTAGCGGCGACAAAGATTTGAGTCAACTGGTCGATCAACACATCACCATCATCGACACCATGAATGGAAAGCGGCGGGATGTCGCTGGCGTCACCGCAGAGTTCGGCGTGCCGCCGCATTTGATGATAGATTTCCAAACACTGGTGGGGGATACCGTCGACAACGTACCCGGTGTGCAAAAAGTGGGACCTAAAACAGCGGCCAAATGGTTGATGGAATACGGTTCTATCGAAGCTTTACTGGAAAACGCGCATGCCATCAAAGGCGTTGTAGGCGAGAACCTACGAAAAGCAATAGATTGGTTACCGATGGGCCGACAGCTTGTCACCATCAAAACCGATTGCGATTTGTCTGCCTATGTGCCGACATTACCAGCACTAGAAGCCTTGACATTGCACCCGCCAGACCGCTTAGGACTCAAAAGTTTTTATGAGACCTATGGCTTCAAAGGCTTGGCGCGCGCGATGTCTGATGACGCTGGTGTTTCAGATCAGACGGGCGATGGTGGTGAAGCTCCAGCGACCGCTTCAAGATTTACAAAGCCATCAAAGCCACAAGCCTCTGATGACATGTTTGAAGACATCAAGGCTCAGCCTTCACAAGTGACAACCAAACAATACACCTGTGTGCTGACCTGGGATCAATTCGACACATGGTTTGAAAAAATAAAACAGGCCAGCCTGACAGCATTCGATACAGAGACAACTGCCATAGATGCGATGACCGCGCAAATTGTGGGCGTGAGCTTTTCTGTGCAACCTGGCGAAGCGTGTTACATACCCTTAGGCCACAGCTATGGTGGCGCACCCAAGCAACTGCCACTCGATGAAGTCATTGCCAAACTCAAGCCTTGGTTTGAAGACCCAAAGGCCTTGAAGCTAGGCCAGCACATCAAATATGACCGGCATGTGATGGCGAACTATGACGTGCAAGTGCAAGGATTTGTGCACGACACCATGTTGCAAAGTTATGTGCTGGAAGTGCATAAGCCGCATGGCTTGGCGAGTCTGGCAATGCGGCATGTAGAGCGCCAAGGCCTCAGTTACGAAGACGTCTGCGGCAAAGGCGCGCACCAAATATCGTTTTCGCAAGTAGAAATAGAGCGCGCCAGTGAATACGCTTGCGAAGACGCCGATATGACCATGGATGTACATCTTGCACTCTGGCCACATTTACAAGCCGATGCACAACTGGCATTTATTTACGATTTAGAAATCAAAAGTAGCGAAGCCCTGTTTCGGGTAGAGCGCAATGGCGTTTTAATCGATGGCCTCAAGTTGGCGACACAGAGCCACGCTTTAGGGCAGCGCATTGTTGAACTTGAAAATGAGGCCTATGCCATTGCAGGCCAGCCTTTTAATTTGGCAAGCCCTAAACAACTAGGCGAAATATTTTTTGACAAACTGGGATTGCCAGTAGTTAAGAAAACCGCCACGGGCGCGCGTAGTACAGACGAAGAAGTCCTCGAAAAATTGGCACTAGACTATCCATTGCCAGCCAAAATTTTGGAACACCGTTCTTTGAGCAAACTCAAAGGGACTTACACCGACAAACTGGCACAAATGGCCAATTCCAAAACGGGGAGGGTGCACACCCACTATGCGCAAGCGGTTGCGGTGACAGGACGCTTGTCCAGCAACGACCCCAATTTACAAAATATTCCCATTCGCACACCAGAGGGACGCAAAGTACGTGAGGCTTTTGTGGCGCCTGCTGGTAGTGTGATTGCAAGCGCCGATTACAGCCAAATTGAATTACGCATCATGGCGCATTTGAGCGATGACGCGGCTTTGCTCAAAGCCTTTCACGATGGCTTGGACGTGCACCGTGCCACAGCAGCAGAAGTGTTTGGTCTCTCAGTCGATCAAGTCAGTAGCGAGCAACGTCGCTACGCCAAAGTCATTAACTTCGGATTAATTTACGGCATGAGTGCTTTTGGTTTGGCAAAGGCTTTAGGGATCGACAATACCGCTGCTAAAAATTACATCACCCGTTACTTCGAGCGATTTGCAGGCGTGAAGCGCTATATGGACGACACGCGTGAGCAAGCTAAAGCGCAAGGGTATGTGCAAACTGTTTTTGGGCGGCGTTTGTATTTGCCTGAAATCAATAGTGCAGCAGCACCGAGACGTGCTGGGGCGGAACGCGCTGCGATCAACGCGCCTATGCAAGGCACAGCTGCAGACCTGATCAAGATGAGCATGGTGAAAATTCAAAACGTGCTCGATGCAGAGCAACGTGGCACCCGCATCATCATGCAGGTGCATGATGAATTGGTGTTTGAAGTGCCTGAAGCAGAGGTGGAATGGGTCAAACAAGAGGTGCCACGTTATATGGCTGGCGTGGCGCAATTGAAAGTTGCCTTGCTGGCAGAGGTGGGTGTTGGCGCTAATTGGGATACGGCGCACTAAAAAAGCATTCAACTTGCGAGCAACATATGACCTTGATTTTGCCTAAGGAAGGCGGGATGTCCAAAATTTAGGTTTGCAATGAGAAGAGACTACTTTGTGCCTATGATTCATGCATGACGCTTATTACTATTTTTGTAGGGACCTTGGTGGCTGGCGTGGGTAGCGTATGGATAGCTGCAATGCTTGCCTATGCCTTGTTGTCACGATTTACCCAGCACTTATTGAGCCTCGCAGCCGGGGCGCTGTTAGCCACTGCTTTTACGCGACTTTTGCCTGAAGCATTTGAGCAGTCAACTGCTACCGATATTTCTGCCCAAGTATTGTTTGCCGTTTTACTGACGGGTTTGATTTTTTTCTTTTTATTAGACAAAGCCGAGTTATGGCACCACGGTCACGAGCATGCACATGGGCATACAGATTCAGCCCATACCCACCATCACCATACTGGCGGAAGTTGGGCTGTTTTGTTGGGAGACAGCGTTCATGCCTTTGGTGACGGTATTTTGATTGCGGCTGCTTTTGTTGCTGATACGCGCCTGGGTATAGCAACTGCGCTGGCTGTTTTGGCGCATGAAGTGCCGCATCATATTGGGGATTTACTGGTATTGCGACATTCACTGGGCGACGCTAAATCTGCGCTATTGAAATTATCTTTGTCAGGTTGTGTGACTGTTGTGGGCGGGGTGGTGGGGTATTTGCTTGTGGGAGCTTTGCATGACCATTTGCCTATATTTTTGGTGGTGGCGGCCAGTAGTTTTATCTATGTAGCCCTTGCAGACTTAATTCCGCAATTGCAAAAACGCTTGTCACCTGTTCAAACAACAGCACAGGTTGCTTGGTTGTTCATCGGGATTTTTTTGGTTGTTGGTTTAGGTGAATGGGCACATCATTAGTCAGTTATGACTTCTCACAAGGTAAACCGGGTGTGTTGCACCACTCACTCCAACTACCAGCATAGAGGCCTGTAGGGCCCAGGCCCGCAATTTCCATGGCCAGCACATTGGGGATGGCGCTTACGCCACTTCCGCAGTGGTGCACCACTGTGTTGGGTTGTCGGCCAGCTAACAGCAAGGCAAATTCCTCTCGTAATTGGGCTGCGCTTTTGAAGAAACCTTGTTCATTCAAGTTGGTGCTGAAGGGGCGATTGAGCGCACCTGGAATGTGTCCGGCCACAGGGTCTAAGGGTTCTACTTCGCCACGAAACCGGGCGGGTGCCCTGGCATCGATCAATGTTTGGGATGTTTTTAAATTGGCCGCGACAGTAGCCGTATCCACCAGTGGAAGTAACGGTGTACGCACAGAAAAATTGCCAGTTTTGAAAGTGCTTGGCAATGTTTCGCCTGTTGCTACCGAACCACCGGCAGCATTCCAAGCCTGTAAGCCGCCATCGAGCACGGCAACAGCAGCATGGCCGCACCACTTGAGCATCCACCACATGCGACCACAATAGTTCACACCATTGCGGTCATAGACAACGACTTGCGTGCTGTCGTTCACGCCCATGCTGCGCAGCCAAGCTGCAAACACTTCTGGTTTAGGAAGCGGATGACGCCCGCCATTTGCTCTCTCTGCATCGTTGTGTGTTGACAAATGCGCATCTAAATCAGCACGCAAAGCACCAGCAATGTGTTGCTCTAAATATTTTTCATTGCCAGCGCTTGTATTTGTGAGTTCGAACGTGCAATCAAACACTACACAGTCGGTATCGCTGGCAGTTAAGTTTTGTAAGTCTTGAACCGAAATTAATGTGGTGTGCATAGAGTCTTTGTGAGGGTGGTTTTATTCTGTAATAAGGCCCATTTTGCGACGATACCACTCGTGGAAATGCTGCATCCCGTCTTCCATCGGGCTTTGGTAGGGGCCAACTTCGTTGTCGCCACGTTGCATCAATGCTTTGCGACCAGCATCCATGCGTTCGGCAATCTCGTCGTCTTCGATACAGGTCTCCATGTAGGCGGCTTGTTGCGATTCAACAAACTCGCGATCGAATGCAACGATTTCCTCTGGGTAGTAAAACTCCACCATATTGAGGGTTTTGTGAGGGTTGATGGGATGCAAGGTAGAAACCGTCAACACATGCGGGTACCACTCAACCATGATATGCGGGTAATAAGTCAACCAAATCGCGCCACGGTCAGGCAACGCACCATTGCGGTATTTCAACAATACGTCGTGCCACTTTTGGTAAGTGCTCGAGCCTGGTTTGCCAAAACTCGATGACACACCGACGGTTTGCACAGAGTAGTTTTCTTTAAATTCCCATTTCAGGTCTTCACAGGTGACGAAGTGTCCAAGACCAGGATGGAAGGGGCCCACGTGGTAATCCTCAAGATAGACCTCGATAAAAGTCTTCCAGTTGTAATTGCATGTGTGCATTTCAACGCGGTCGAGCGCAAAACCAGTGAAATCCAATGCGGTGCGAGGCCCCATATGGGCTAAATCTGCAGCAATGTTTAAACCGTTGTCTTCAAATAACAAACCATTCCATTCGCGCAAGGGATAGTTTTTTAAATTTAGACAAGGGTCTTGCGCAAAGTGGGGAGCGCCGAGTAGTTTGCCCGAGGGAGAGTAAGTCCACCTGTGCAAAGGACAAACGATGTTGCCGCCACCAGAGCTTTGCGCTTGCGTTTTGAGAGAGCCTTTGTCTTTCAAGATGACGGCTTGCCGATGCCTACACACATTGGAGAGTAACTCGACCCCTTCATGCGAGCGCACGAGCACGCGTCCTCCACTTTCTTGTGGAAGTGCGAAGAAGTCGCCCTCTTCGGGCACAGCAAGTTGGTGACCCACATAGCGTGGGCCAGACTGAAAGATGGTCTCCAGTTCGCGCTGAAAGAGCGCCTCGTCAGAGTAACTGGTAACTGGTAGTTGGGCTTGCGCCTGCTGCAGTTGAAGACTTAAATCAGACATGGGTGACCTGACCTAAAGACTCCCCACAGGGAGGTGGATGAAAAATATATCAGACTAAAAGCTGACAGGGGAATAAGATTGTACCCGCGCGTAGTCGTGTTGCATAGACACCCTAAAATGCAAGCCTTACTTACTTAAAAATGATTTGCATATATGCCTAAGGCTAGCACCACAATACCAACAGCACATGATGCGCCTGCAAGTTACGAAGCTGCCTTAAAAGAACTGGAAGCCCTTGTGGCTGATATGGAGGCGGGCCAATTACCCTTGGCCGAGTTATTGACAGGGTACCAACGGGGCGCTGAACTATTGGCCTACTGCCGTGCGCAACTCGATGCCGTTGAGCAACAGATCAAGGTGCTCGATAACGGAGCCCTCAAACCTTGGACAGCTTCGTGATTCAAGGAATACAAATTTTGTCTCCCGCTGAATTGGATACATGGTCAGATGAACGCTTGGTGTTGGTAGAAGAGGCGTTGTCAAACTGGATAAGTCCAGATGCACCAGCCGGTCTCGGACAAGCCATGCGCTATGCGGTGTTGGATGGCGGCAAAAGATTGCGTCCTCTCTTGGTATTGGCTACACGTGAAGCGGTGGCCAATGGCGTCTACGACAAAGTGCTAGACGCTGCAGCCCTGCGTGCGGCCTGTGCCGTTGAGTTGATTCATGCATATTCCTTGGTGCACGACGATATGCCTTGCATGGATAACGATGTGTTGCGGCGAGGCAAACCCACGGTTCATGTGCATTTCGGTGAGGCACAAGCTTTGTTGGCGGGTGATGCATTGCAATCTTTGGCGTTTGAATTACTCACGCCTGAAAATAATCCAACAACTGGTTCACACCTCCTCACGAATATTCCTGATGAAGTGCAGGCGCGTTTATGTCGGTTGTTGGCTAAAGCGGCAGGCTTTAACGGAATGGCAGGTGGTCAAGCCATTGATTTAGCAAGCGTGGGGTTGGCTTTAAATGAACAGCAATTGCGTGAAATGCATCGCCTTAAAACGGGTGCTTTGCTATCAGCCAGCGTCATGATGGGCGCTGCCTGCGGAAATATCAGCGCACAAACTTGGAGTTGTTTAGAGCGTTACGGTCAAGCGATGGGCTTGGCGTTTCAGGTGGTGGACGACGTCTTGGACGTGACGGCTGACTCTGTCACTTTGGGTAAAACAGCAGGAAAAGATGCGGCCAATGACAAGCCTACGTATGTATCCCTGCTGGGATTAGCCCAAGCCCAAAAATACGCTGAGCAGTTGCTCCATGAGGCCCTTAAAGCCCTTGAGGACAGTGGTTTGAAGTCTGCGCATAGCCTTGCGGCTTTGGCGCAACGTGTGGTGAATCGGAAAACGTGAACATGTCAAACTTACTCAATACGATCAACTCTCCTGCAAACTTGCGTGCATTGCCGCGACAACAACTTGGGCCCCTAGCCGATGAACTGCGTGCGTATTTATTAAAGAGCGTCGCGCAGACAGGCGGACATTTGAGTTCCAACCTAGGTACTGTTGAATTAACGGTTGCCTTGCACTATGTTTTCAATACGCCGCATGACCGGGTGGTGTGGGATGTAGGCCACCAAACGTATCCGCACAAAATTTTGACGGGTAGACGTGAGCAAATGTCTACCTTGCGTCAGCGTCATGGTTTAAGCGGATTTCCGCGCCGCAGTGAAAGCGAGTTCGATAGCTTTGGAACTGCGCATTCATCTACGAGTATTTCTGCCGCACTCGGTATGGCCATGGCAGCGCATCAAAAAGGCGAGTCGCGCCATTCGATCGCCGTCATCGGTGACGGTGCGATGACTGCTGGCATGGCCTTTGAAGCAATGAACAACGCTGGCGTAACCAATGCTCGTTTTCTGGTGATCTTGAATGACAACGATATGTCGATTAGCCCACCCGTGGGTGCATTGAATCGTTATTTGGCGCAACTGATGAGTGGGCGCTTCTATTCAACCGCCAAAGAAGTTGGCAAACAAGTGCTCAAAGGCGCACCACCTTTGTTTGAATTAGCCAAGCGCTTTGAAGAGCAGGCCAAAGGCTTAGTGGTACCTGCAACATTGTTTGAAAAGTTTGGTTTTAACTACATCGGCCCTATAGACGGTCACGATTTGGATTCGCTTATTCCAACTCTACAAAATCTTAAGAACCTAGAAGGCCCACAGTTCTTGCACGTGGTGACCAAAAAAGGCCAAGGCTATGAATTGGCTGAAGCCGATCCTGTCGCCTACCACGGCCCCGGTAAATTTGACCCCGCAGTCGGCTTGGTGCCCTCGACCACAGTTGCAAAAACTACGTTTACCCAAGTGTTCGGCCAATGGCTGTGCGATATGGCGGAGCATGACCCCTTGCTTGTGGGCATTACACCTGCCATGCGAGAAGGTTCTGGGATGGTGGCGTTTCATAAACGCTTCCCTGATCGTTATTACGACGTTGGAATTGCAGAGCAACATGCTTTGACATTTGCTGCTGGCTTAGCTTGCGAAGGCATCAAGCCTGTTGTCGCGATTTATTCCACCTTCTTGCAGCGCGCCTATGACCAAGTCATACACGATGTGGCCTTGCAAAAATTACCTATGGTGTTGGCTCTTGACAGGGCGGGTATTGTGGGCGCGGATGGTGCGACGCATGCGGGTGTGTTTGATATTCCTTTTTTACGTTGCGTTCCCAATGTCAGCATTGCCTGCCCCGCAGATGAGAACGAGTGTCGCCAACTTTTGACCACTGCTTACCAGCAAGATCACTGCGTAGCAGTGCGCTATCCAAGAGGGGCTGGTGTGGGGGTCAAAGTTGAAACTGGACTACATGCGCTGCCGTTTGGCAAAGGAGAGATTCGCCGACAAGGTAAACGCATTGCCTTGCTTGCATTTGGTACTTTGTTGTATCCCGGATTAGAGGTTGGGGAATCACTGAATTTGACGGTAGTGAACATGCGTTGGGCCAAACCGCTAGACACAGAATTGCTCGCGCAGATTGCACAGAGCCATGATGCCTTGGTCACTTTAGAAGAGGGCACGGTGATGGGAGGCGCAGGCTCTGCGGTGCTTGAGGCCTTGCAGGTTTTAGACATTCAAAAACCCGTATTAACCTTAGGAATTGCAGATGTATTCACTGAACATGGGGACCCAGTCAAACTCATGGCAGAGCTTGGATTAGATGCAACAGGCATTCGTGCATCGATTTCGCAAAAATTTCCCCATCTACTTTCCTAATACAGGGGAAAACCCGTGCAAACCCTAGTACCTGGGTACATACAATCACGCCATATTTTTTGACTTTCACTTAAATAGGAGTTCTCATGGATCGTCGTTCCATTATTAAAAATGCTGGTATTGCTGGCATCTTGGCTGCAGGTGCAGCACCCGCTGTGCATGCACAAGCGGCTATTCGCTGGCGCTTGGCTTCTAGCTTTCCTAAAGCGTTAGATACCATTCACGGTGCTGCTGATACTTTTGCCAGGGCAGTCAAGAATATGTCCGGCGGAAAATTTGAAGTGTCAGTCCATGCACCTGGTGAAATCATGCCTGCGTTTGGTGTGGTGGACGGTGTGCAGCAAGGCTCTATCGAAATTGCACATACTGCTCCTTACTATTTCTTTGGTAAAGACGAAACTTTCGCTTTGGGAACTGCAATTCCGTTTGGTTTGAACAGCCGTCAAATGACTGCTTGGATGTATGAAGGCAATGGCATGAAGCTCATGCGTGAGTTTTATGCCAAGTACAACATGGTCAACTTTCCAGGTGGTAACACTGGTGCCCAAATGGGTGGTTGGTTCCGAAAAGAAATCAAGTCTGTGAAAGACCTCAAAGGTTTGAAATTCCGTGTGGGTGGCTTTGCAGGCAAAGTTTTGGATCGTTTGGGCGTCATACCTCAAAACATTCCTGGTGGTGATATTTATCCAGCGTTGGAAAAAGGCACCATCGACGCTGCTGAGTGGGTGGGTCCTTATGATGATCTGAAGCTGGGCTTTAACAAGGTCGCACCTTTCTATTACTACCCAGGCTTCTGGGAGGGTGGTCCTCAGTTGGACTTCTTCATCAATGACAAGGCGTTCAATGCGTTGTCTTCTGAATACAAGGCAATTGTTGAAGCCGCTTGTGCACAAGCACACTCTGATATGCAAGCCAAGTATGACGCCCGTAACCCTGCTGCTTTGAAGCAGTTGGTGGGTTCTGGCGCCAAGTTGCGTGAGTTCCCCAAAGACGTGATGGCTGCTTCATTCAAAGAAGCCATGGCCTTGTATGAGGAAACTTCGGCTAAAAACGAAAACTGGAAAAAGGTCTATTCCGACTACTCCAAGTTCCGTGCAGATTCCAACTTGTGGTTCCGTTTCACGGAAGCTAAGTTTGACTCTTTCATGCAAGCGCAAAAACTGTAATAAGTTTTAGCTTTCAACAGAAAACCGCGCCTAGTGCGCGGTTTTTTTGTGGCTAATTCAACTGTGAGTAATAAAACCAATACGCCTTGAATTACATCTGGCGAAATGATTTGAGTTCCTGGCTAAGTCTTTCCATCTCTAGCAAGACCGCTGCATCGGACACATAAAAAACACTGAATTTGCCCGCTAGGGTGCGGGTATAAAGCCTGGGCGCAATAAGCCACTCTAGGCCTCGAATACGAATGAGTTGGGCGACAGCCAAATCATCAAAATCAAAGTGTTTGGTCCACATCCAACTTTGAGTGATGCCGGTGGGATCTAGCCGAATACGGCTGATCAATACAAACCAAGCGGTACATGCAAGCAAGCCCCAGCCCAAGATAAACCATCCGGCAGTACGAAGTCCTTCTAGATCAGCGTTACCGCCAAATTTCCCCTGCAACCAAAGGCTTAAAAGCCAGTATCCACAAAATGCAACAACTGTGCAGGTCAGGGTTTTAAATGCGAGCGAGAAAGCCGACCCCTCAACCTTTTCGGCCTGCAGTTCAAACCGAAAAGGCGCGGGTCCGAGCATTATTTCTTGAACAAGTCGTCTATTTTCTTTTGTTCAGCAGCAGCATCTTCTGCGGCACTTGGGGCTGAGCCGTCAGGCTTCAAGTCAATCACGGGAACTTCTTGTTCGGATGGCATTTCAATCACCACTTTGTCGAGATCAACTTTCTCTTCTTTGTCCAAGAACATGGTGACTGTCTCAGGAACAAAGATCACGATCACCACCAATATGAGTTGCATGATGACCCAAGGAATCGCTCCTAGGTAAATATCGTTAGAGAGAACAGGTTTTTCGATGCGGCCTTCTTTGAACAAAGTGTCAGCAATACCACGCAGATAAAACAGTGCAAACCCAAACGGAGGGTGCATAAAGCTAGTTTGCATGTTCACGCATAGCAACACACCAAACCACACCATATCGATGCCCATTTTGTTGGCGACAGGACCCAACATCGGCAAAATGATGAAGGCGATTTCAAAGAAATCTAAGAAGAAAGCCAGGAAGAATATAAAAATATTGACGACAATCAAAAAGCCAACCTGTCCACCAGGAAGCCCTGAAAGCAGGTCTTCTACCCATTTCGCACCGTCTACTCCTTGAAAAACCATGGAGAACACGCGCGAACCAATCAAGATAAACACCACCATGGCTGTTAGGCGCATGGTGCCGTGCATGGCTTCCCAGATTAAGTCTTTGTCTAAGCGCTTATGCATAGCAGCCAAGAGCAAGGCGCCAACGCAACCCATAGCACCAGCCTCAGTTGGCGTTGCAATAGCTGTATTGATACCTGGTAGCCCGCCCATTGAGCCGAGTACGGCAAAAATTAAGAAAGCCGAAGGGATGATGCCGCGCAAACATTTCATCCATAAGTGAAACCCATCCATGGTCCGAGCTTCCTTGGGAATACCGGGCACATGGTGCGGTTTGAATACGCCTAAGGCAAATGTGTAGAGGGCAAAGATTGCAACCTGCAAGATAGACGGCCCCCATGCGCCTTTGTACATATCGCCAACAGAACGCCCTAGTTGGTCGGCCATCACGACCAAGACTAAGGAAGGAGGAACTAACTGCGTGATCGTGCCAGATGCGGCCAACACACCCGTCGCATAGCGCATGTTGTAGCCGTAGCGAATCATGACTGGGAGAGAAATCAAGGCCATGGCGATCACTTGACCGGCCACCGTACCTGTGATCGCACCCAAGATGAAACCCACGATGATGACTGAGTAGCCTAGGCCGCCTCTGACTGTTCCAAAGAGCTGTCCCATCGAGTCAAGCATGTCTTCGGCTAAACCGCATTTCTCGAGGATGGCACCCATGAAGGTGAAGAAAGGAATGGCCAACAACAAGTCGTTGCTGAGAATGCCAAAAATATTGAGCGGCAAATTAGCCATGAAGCTGGCAGGAAACCAGTCCAGGCTAATAGCTAGAAACCCGCAAGCCAAACCTAAAAAAGACAGTGAGAAGGCAACAGGAAAACCAATGAGCATTGTGAGCACGAGGCCCGCAAACATGATGGGTGCGAAGTTTTGCATTTCCATAGTTGTATTCCTTATTGCACCGGTTTTTCGTAATGCGTGTCCATTTCAAACGTGCCTTGTAAATAAGCCACACGTTTGATGATTTCACTGATGCCTTGCAAAGTCATCCAAATGAAACCCACTGGCAACAACAACATGGCAGGCCAACGAACTAGGCCACCAGCATTGCTAGACATTTCATTTGTCATCAGCATTTTGAGAAAGAGCGGGAAACTCAGCCATGACAAAAGAATCATGACGGGCAATAAAAACAAAACCAAACCAAGCAAGTCAATGTAGACAGGGCCATTGCCTTTGAGTCGACCATAAAAAATATCTACGCGTACATGCTCGTTCATTTTGAGAACGAGGGGGGCGCCTAACATCACGGTGGCAGCGAACAAATACCACTGAATTTCCAACCAACCGTTGGAGCTGATGTCAAACCCGTAGCGAATAAAAGCATTGCCAGCAGAAATCAAGGCGGCAGCTAAAACGGCAAATGCAGCAATACGGCCAAATTGCGCGCTAATTTTGTCCACGCCCAAGGCGAATTTCAGAAGTTTAGACACGGTGTGCCTCCTTTTTTCGACAACCGGCTATCCTACCAAAAATCAGTCCCTAAACGCTGATTTTTAATCCTTCGCCAGAACGTATCTGCCCAATTACAGCGGCTGTTTCAAAGCCAGTGACAAGAAAAATCTGCAGCACTTCTTCTACAGAATTGGGTGCACGAGTGATTAACAGACCACCAGATGTTTGG